>Ga0181534_10002292_pt1 | contig 11936 bp, 9 predicted proteins | sample PEATcosm2014_Bin_37_FD_119758 | JGI IMG/M metagenome (GOLD analysis project Ga0181534, IMG submission 119758) | Peatland microbial communities from MTU Mesocosm Facility, Houghton, MI, USA - PEATcosm2014_Bin17_10_metaG | ecosystem: Environmental > Terrestrial > Soil > Wetlands > Peat | place...
ATCCCATCGCCCCCAGCTCCCGCTGGAACTTCGCAATGGTCGCGTCATCCAGCTTGCGCTTCCAGTTGAACGACGGAGAGCAGTTGTAGGCCAACAGTTTGCCGGGAAACTTCTTGTGAATCGCCTCGGCGAAGTGCTTGGCCTCCTCGAGGTCCGGCTTGCCGGTCTCACACCACAACAGGTCGGCATACGGCGCGTAGGCGAGGCCACGGGCGATCGCCTGATCCATCCCAGCCTTCACCTGGAAGAAACCTTCCGAAGTACGCGGCTTGGATGAATCGATGAAAGGACGGTCGCGTTCGTCCACGTCGGAGGTCAGCAGGTTGGCTGACTCCGCGTCGGTTCGCGCGAGCAATACGGTAGGGACGTTGGAAACGTCAGCAGCCAACCGGGCCGCTGCCAGTTTGTTGATGGCGTCCTGCGTGGGAACGAGCACTTTGCCGCCCATGTGACCGCATTTCTTGGCGGATGAGAGCTGGTCCTCGAAGTGGACACCGGCGGCGCCGGCATCGATCATCTGCTTCATCAGCTCGAAAGCATTCAAAACGCCGCCGAAGCCCGCCTCTGCGTCCGCCACGATGGGTTTGAACCAGTCGATGGAGTCATTGCCCTCGGCGTGGTGCAACTCGTCAGCGCGCTTCAACGTCGCGTTGATCCTGCGAACCACTGCGGGAACCGAATCCGCCGGATACAGAGACTGATCGGGATACATCTCCCCGGCGAGATTGGCGTCACCGGCCACCTGCCAGCCGGAGAGGTAGATGGCGTCCAGTCCGGCCTTGACCTGTTGCATGGCCTGGTTGCCGGTCAGGGCCCCCAGTGAGTTTACGAACGGCTTTTCATTGACGTACCGCCACAGCTTCTCGGCAGTGAGCCGCGCAATCGAATGCTCAACCGCAATAGTTCCGCGCAGCCGTACGACATCCTCCGCGCTGTAAGGGCGCTGGATCCCGCGCCAGCGGGGGCTGTCGCGCCAGGTGTTGCGTAACTCGTCGGCGGTCGGAAGTTGCGATCGCTGCAAACTCATTAGTTCTCTCTCCATCAGGTCAGGCTATCAGGTCAGATAATCGTAGGCGGGAAGCGTCAGGAACTCGTCGAACGTGTCCTGTTTGATCATCTCGGCAAAGAGCCGGGCAGCAGTGGGGAAGACCCCACCCGCCAGACGCGCCGCACCCACTTCGCCATGGATCCGGGCCAATTCTTCGGTCAGCAAACGGTCGAAACGACCCTCGGTGATCAACCGGCCGTCGTTCGTGCGGGCGCCATGACGAATCCACTGCCACAGCTGGGCGCGGCAAATCTCGGCAGTCGCGGCGTCCTCCATCAGCCCGTACAGCGGCACGCAGCCGTTGCCACGCAGCCAGGACTCAACATACTGCACCCCGACGCGGATGTTCCCTCGGAGGCCGGCTTCGGTTATGTCGCCAGAAGGGGCCTTGATCAGATCGGCAACGGAGACGTTCACGTCCGCTCGTTTGACATGGATCTGGTTGGGCCCGCTCATTACCGAGTCGAACGCTGCGAGCGCTGTTGGAGCCAGTCCCGGATGCGCGATCCAGGTGCCGTCGTGTCCGGCATCCACTTCGCGAAGCTTGTCAGCGCGTACGCGCGCCAGGGCGAGCTCGTTTGCGGCGTGGTCATGGCGGATGGGTATCTGCGCCGCCATGCCGCCCATAGCGTGAGCACCTCGGCGGTGGCAGGTCTGGATGAGTAGATCGACATAGGATTTCAGGAAGTGCCGGTCCATGGTGACGGCCGAGCGGTCGGGCAGCAGGAAATCCGGCCGGTTCCGGAATTTCTTGATGTAACTGAATATGTAGTCCCAACGCCCACAATTGAGTCCCGCGCAATGCTCGCGCAGCTCGAACAGAATCGCGTCCATCTCGAACGCCGCCAGGACAGTCTCAATCAGCACGGTCGCACGGATCGTGCCGCGCTTCATACCCAGTGCGTCCTGCGTTGCAACAAACACGTCGTTCCACAGTCGGGCTTCGAGATGGTTTTCCAGCTTCGGCAGGTAGAAGTAGGGACCGGTCCCCTTGCGCGCCAGGGCCTCGAAGTTGTTGGCCATGTAGAGCGCGAAATCGAACAACGCGCCTGAGACGACTTCACCCCCGATGCGTACGTGCTTCTCGGGCATGTGCCAACCGCGGGGTCGCACGATGAGGGTGGCGGTCTTCTCGGCCAGCCGATAAACGCGGCCATTCTCGCGATCGGGATAGCTGATCGTGCCGCGGACGGCATCCCGCAGGTTGACCTGACCCCGGATCAGGTTGCCCCAGGTGGGCGAGCACGAGTCTTCAAAATCCGCCATAAATGCCTTCACGGGCGCATTCAGGGCGTTGATGATCATCTTGCGATCGACCGGACCGGTGATTTCAACACGACGGTCCAGCAGGTCGGCAGGAATGGGCGCCACGGTCCAGTCGCCGGGTGCTTGTTCGGCGGCTGCTAACGGCGGATATGCGTGCGCGAACTCGGGCAGGCTGCCCGCGTCCAGTTCAGCCTGGCGTTGCTCGCGCGCTGCCAACAACTCCAAGCGTCGAGGATTGAACCGGCGGTGCAGGCTGGCTAACAGCTGCATTGACAGCGGTGTCAGGACCTCTTCCGAGCGCTCCACCCAGGGGCCGGAGATCTCGATCCGCGGTCCTGCCTGCTCCCGGGAATAACTGGCCATTTCGGGTTCGGCGTTCATGGGGCGCAGCATAGACGCTCCGCAGTAAAGAATTTGACGGCAGAAACTTCACACTGTTAATTTCACAGTGAAATTTCACTGCTGAAAATGTACGGATACCGTCATGCCTACGCTTCTTCGGAAGGGCCATTTCCTCGGTGCCAAGCTGCGCTCCATCCGCAAGCGCAATAAGTTGACTCTGGAAGAGCTCTCCACCCGCTGCATTCAACGGGATGTCAGCAACGCGCCGTCCGTGTCATACCTGAGCATGATCGAGAGTGGCAAACGGGCGCCGTCGCCCGAGCTGCTGGAACTGCTGGCGGCGGTGTTTCAGCGCGATTCGGCCTGGTTTCTGGACGAGAGCCCCGACATTGAGCTGGCAATGCCGGATGCGCCCCCGGGTGGGGCGGCGCGCATTCCCCTGGAGCCGGCCTTCCTGTTTTCCAAGAACGTTCTGCAGGCGGCGATCCCGGAGCTGTTGGCGCAGACGGGCACGACGGGGCGGCAGTTTGCGCACTTGTTGATCCGCTCGCACCAGGAAATGTCACGAAATGACTTTCCGGACCTCGAGCGGGCGGCCGACAGCGTTGGCGAGCGTCGTTTTCCATTGTCTGTCGATGACCTGCTGCAGCTGTGCAAGCGTCACGGGTTGGAAATCCGGTGGTTTGAGCGCAAGCCCGTCCTGGTACGCGACAAGGACCGGGATGTGCGCAGCATGGTGCGCTCCTTCTTCGAATCGCCGGGAGTCATCTATGCCAACAAGGCGCTGCAATCCGATCCGGCGCGGTTGAAATTCGACCTGGCCGCGCACATCGCGCACAAGGTTTTGCACGGTGGTGATGGTCTGAAGTCAGCGCATGCCACCGGCGGTGAAATGGGTGGCAGTCCTGAAGGTGGCTCGAGCGCGGCGGGAATGGACGCTCAGGACGTGTTGCATGCGTGGCGCGATTTCGAATGCAGCTTCTTCGCTGGGTCGCTGCTGGCGCCGCGGGTGCCTTTCCGCAAATTTCTCGCCAGTGAGCGCTATCGGGTCGAAGCGGGGGTCAAACTCGAGCTGACGCCGGCGGTCATCATGCGCCGGATGACGAAGGTGTCGCCGTATCCTTACTGGCATTTCTTCGATGCCTATCCCCCGGGATACCTGCGCGCCGTCTACCGGGGCAATGGCATTCCGCTACCCTGGGGCAACCTGGCCCAGGTGAGCGACCCGTGCCCGCACTGGGCTGTGTTTCGGATGATCGAGGGGACTCGCGGTGAGTCCTCCGGATCACAGATATCAGTGCTGCGGGACGGCGAACGGTCGCTTCTGTATTGCTGCAACTCCCAACGGGTCAAGGACATGGCGGGAAACCCCCACGTCCTGTCCGTTGGCGTGGATCTCGCCCCGGCCCTCGATTCCAATGGCGCCGACACGGCGCAGCTGGTGGACTCGATATTCAAGGAGTGCCTGCACCGGCGCGGCGAGGGGAAAATTCCCAAGGCCGCCTCGCAGGTGTTGCGGGCGGTGGCCAATGTGCTGAACATCGCCTGGATCGAGGACGCACTGTCCCAGCCCGCACGAATCATTTGTCCGCGCAGTACACGTTGTCCGCGGCCCGAGCGCTGTGAGGGCGCCAGGCCCTCACGCGCGCGTGAAATTGCGGATGTCCGGGATGAGATTCTGGGTCGTTAGCGTTAGCGGCGTGCCATTTCTTCCAGCGTTTTGTTGACCAGCCAGGCAGCCGTGACCCCCAACACCTTGGCGAGTTGGATGACCACTGTGAGCGTGGGGGTACGGAGCCCCCGCTCCAGCAAAGAAGGGTAGGTGCGGTCGAAGTCCGCCAGGCCGGCAAGCTCTTCTTGAGACATGCCCTTCGCCAGGCGACATTCCCGCAATACTCTTCCGAACGCTACTGCAACTTTCTGCCGTCGCATGGGGCGCAATCATGAACGAGTGCATTCCAACACCCCACGGACAAATGTCGTCAAGTTGCAATGTTAGGAGCATTTTTTTGGTGCGCCTCAGAAAAACCCGTGCAGCTCGACAAATCCGATCTTCAGGTGCTGCAGCGGATTCTGCGGAATGCCGTCCGAATAGCGAAAACCGCTACGGATTTGCACATATTGGATGGGCGTGAGCTCATAAACGATGCTATAGCGGGTTTCCGCGTCGTTCGCGACGCTCCGATTGGGATCCAGGTACTCGTGGGTCAATTTGAGATTGTGGCCCTGGGCGATGCGCCAATTGGCCTCGAGCAGGGTCGCGAGCTGGCGGCCGGATTGCGCCGGCAGGCTCTTGTCATCGGTGATGTCGACCTGGCCCAACCAGGCAATGGGCCCGGTACGTAGGCCTCCGAACAATCCGCCTGCTGTTTTGTTGCCCGCGGCCGCATTGTTGATATTGGCCGCGAGCCCGATACGCCAGAAGCTCTCCACATAGCTCAGCTGTCCGCTGTACTGCTTGCCGTGATCCACTTCAGGCCCGGACGCAGTTCCATTGGATATGGCCAGCTGGGCATCCCAGTGGCCGCGCTCTACGCCAAATTCGACGCCTTGGTCCGGCGTGGTCATGTTGATGCCAGTGATCTGCTGTACGAGAGCGCTCTGGTCCTGGAGGCGGAAGCCGAACGGCAAATACATTTGGCCGGCCTTTACGTACCAGTCGTGGTCCTTCGACCAGTACACGCCATAAGCCTCCCGGTTGATGCTGGTGGGAGCTACCTGCTCATCGACGTACACATAGAGTCGGCCGGGAATGACGTTGGCGCTGGCGTAGATGCGGCCCTGCTCGACATCGAAGTCATCCGTCGACGAGGAGCCGGGTTGCTTGGTCACCTGGGCTTGAACGCGCAGGTCACCGCCCACCGAGAGGTACTTACTGATCTCGCCCGTCCACAGATCCGAGCCTGTGTCGATATGGTGCGCTGCGAGCTGGGTCTGCGCGAAGATATTTCCGAACACCGTTCGTTCACCGCCGCCGGTGGGATTGACGTGGCATTGCCCGCACTTGAAGCCGGTCTGGACGGCCAGGTATGGCTCAGCATTAGCTCCGAATGCCGCCAGCAGCATCAGGGGCGCAAGCAGGTATCGCAGGGCACGAGTGATCATTGAAGCGCATCCACCGTAAATGTGAAGGAGACATCGGCACCCAGCGCCTGGGCGTTCACGTTGGCCAGGGGGCCATGCAGTGTCAGGCGGTAGGTGCCATTGCCGAGTTGCACCTGCGGTTTGATGAGGAGGGCGGCCGGGTTGCCTGTGGGTACCGCGGTGCTGAACAACACAGGTTGGTCTGGTCCCGATTCCAGGGATATCGTGGTGTTGTTGATCAGGTTCGGATCGATGTCGCCGTTGAATGCGACGACGATCTGCGGCACGGTCGTGCTGACAATCGAGCCGTCATCCGGCGAAGTTGTATCAACAGCAAAGCGTTGCACGCTCTTGACCGCGGACTCGATGCTCTGTGCGGTGGCGCCCTTTTGCGCACCGTTCATGATCCATTGGCGGATCACATCGATGGTTGCCTGGGGCAGGTAAGGGCCGCCCAGGGGCATTTGTTGACCGCTGATACCGGCGGCCCCTTCCAGCTTGCGGACGATGTAACTGGAGTCGGGGTCGCCGGCCTCGACGCGCAACACACTGGGCTGCTCGGCACTGGCCACGCCCACCAACAGCGCGTAGCTGTGGGTTGCATCGAGTTGCAAGCCGAAGGGAGCGCTGGCGCCCTGGTGGCACTTGGTGCAGATCGGGGTGAACACGTGGTCCTGGATGGACTGAAAGTCCGCGGTCAGAGCACCGTCGCCACCACCGGGGGTGACGGGATTGCCATTCGAGTCCAGGCCATTGCCATTGCCGGCGCACCCATACAGTGCCGCGACGGCAGCCAGAGAGGCGACGATTGTCTCGTATCGTGCAAACGACATGTCAATGCTGCTTCCGAGTGGTTACCCTGGCCTGTAGGTGCTGACAGGGACAGCGGAGGTTTCGTCGCGGAAGAGTTTTTTCGCGTTTGAACCTTTTCGGGAACAGGGGTCACTCACGCACGACAGCAAGCGAATGCGACGTTCCCGCGATGAGTACGGCAATCCAATTTCTGCAGCCGGGCAGGCAGCTCCACCGCTTGCCGCTGGCGACCCTTTATCTGACCGAGCGCTGCAATTCCCGCTGCGTTACCTGTGACTACTGGCGGACCGGCCGGGCCGATATGACCGTGGATGCGGTCACACGGCTGCTGCCGAGCCTGTTGCGGCTGCAGACCCGGGTGGTGCTGATTTCGGGCGGCGAGCCGTTGATCCACCCGCAATGGTCCGCAATCGCACAGTTGTTGGCCGACAACGGTCTGCGCCTGTGGCTGCTGACATCCGGACTGTCGCTGGTCAAACATGCGCCCAAGGCAGCGAAGCTGTTTGATGCCATCACCGTTTCAATGGACGGTACCGACAGCGCCACTTACGCCGCTATCCGCGGTCTCGATGCGTTTGGCAATGTATGCGCCGGTATCGAGGCGTGCGCCGATGAGGGTGTCCCCGCGGGGTTGCGGGTCACTCTGCAGCGCTCCAACTTTCGACAGTTGCCACGCTTCATCGATCTGGCGCGGCGGCTGCGCGCGCGGCAGGTCTCGTTCCTCGCGGTAGACGTGGCCAATCCGCACGCATTCGGCCGTAACGAGGACTTCTCCAACAATCTCGCGTTGCGCAGCGAGGACCTGGTCGAGTTGGAGCAGATTCTCGGTGCCGTGGAGCGCGACTATGCGGCCGATTTCAATTCCGGCTTCATAGCAGAGAGCCCGCGCAAGCTGCGCGGGATCCACCAGTACTTCGCGGCGGTCTGCTCGGAGGCCCCCTATCCGCCGGTGCGTTGTAATGCACCCGAGGTTTCGGCGGTCGTCGATGCCAAAGGGCGCGTCAGTCCTTGTTTTTTTATTTCGGGTCCAGACGGCGCCGGTGAACTCGGCGAGGCGCTCAACGCCGACGCGATGGTCGACCTGCGTGAGGACATCCGCAGCGGGAAGCGTCCCGAATGCAAGCGCTGTGTGTGCTCGCTGTGGCGTGATCCCGAAGCTGCAGCGATTGTGGACCTGTGACCACGGATCCTCTGCGTCCCATTCGGATCCCGGTCCTCACGGCGCTGATCAATCAGGCACTGACGCTGGGATACCGGCTGGCGGGGAAACATCGCTACGACGATTTTCGCCTGGAACGCATACAGGGCGTGCCTATTGTCGTTACGCCGAGTGTGTTGAATCCAAAGCTGACGCGCACCGGTGCATTCTTCGCAGCGCAGATTGACGGCGCCCTGGTGAAGCGCGATGCGGAAGTGTTGGACATGGGGACCGGATCAGGAGTCTGTGCCGTGTTCGCCGCAAGGTACGCCGGACGGGTGGTGGCGGTTGATATCAATGCCGCGGCTGTCCGGTGTGCCGGCATCAACTCGCGTTTGAATCACGTGGAGCACAAGGTTGATGTACGTCACGGCGACCTGTTTGGACCGGTTGCCGCCGAGCGGTTCGATCTCATCCTGTTCAATCCACCGTTTCTGCGCGGCGTGCCGCGCGATGATCGCGATAGGGCCTGGCGCTCGAGCGACGTCGCGGAGCGCTTTGCCGCGGGTCTCGCCGAGCATCTGCGGCCGGGCGGGGCCGCGCTCGTGCTGCTGTCGAGTTTCGGGGACGGCCGCTTCTTTCTCGATGAGTTCCGCAAGCACGGCTTCACCATCACGGTGTTTGCAGAGCGTCATTTCGTCAATGAGCGCCTGGTGATTTTCAGGTTGGAATTGCAATGACTCAGCGTATTCTGCTCGTCAACCCCCAGATGACTGCGCGGCGCCACGCGCGTTTTCCGCTGTCGCTGCTGACACTTGCCGGTGCCCTCGGGAAGCAGAAAGACTGCGCCGTGGTCGATGGCAATGTCGATCCGACGTATCTTGCGAAAATCGCGAGTGTCGTGGCTGAAGGTCACTACGATGCGGTGGGTGTAACCGTGATGGGCGGTCCCCAGGTGCAATCGGCCATTGATACTTCAAAAGTCATCAAGCGGGTCGCGCCGGCAACGCCGGTGGTTTGGGGCGGATATTTTCCAACTCTGTACACCAACGCGGCGCTGAACGCTGACTACGTGGATTATGCGATCCGTGGGGGAGGGGAAATTGCGTTCGCGGAGTTGTTGGAAGCACTGCCCGGCCGTGAGCTCGGGCAGATTGCGGGGTTGAGCTGGAAGCGGGATGGCGCGGTCATACACAATGAGCCGCGCAGAGTACGGGACGAGCGGCCCTCTACGCCGTTGCCGTATGACCTGCTGGGCGACCCGCGCCAGTACCTTGCCCGGACTTTTCTCGGTAACCGCACAGCCGCTCATCAGGCGGCGCTGGGTTGCCGGTTTCGCTGTACCTTCTGCGGAGTGGCTGCCATGTTCTCCGGGGGTACCTATCTGCCGCCGGCCGAACGCCTGGAGCGCGATCTGACGTGGCTGAAGGAGCTGGGCGCCGACTCGCTGCAGTTCTTTGATCACAACTTTTTTGACCGTGAACAGGACATGATTCCGCTGTTGGAAGTGCTCGCGCGGATTCAATTACCATGGTGGTGTTATGCGCGCGCCGATGCATTACTGGGGCTGTCCGAGGAAACCTGGAAACTGGTGCGCAAGAGCCGACTGAAGATGGCGTACATTGGAGCGGAGTCGCCCAATGACGCCATGCTCGCCAGCATCCGTAAGGGAACCAGCTCCGATCAGACGTTAGCTGTCGCCGAGCTTTGCCGTCGCAACGGTGTAGTTCCCGAGTTGTCATTCATGGTGGGGCCCCCGGATGACACCGACGCTGAAACCGAGCGCACGTTCGAATTCATCCGCCAGGTGAAGAAGGTCAACCCCGCAGCGGAAATCATCATCTACATTTACACACCCTTGCCTCCTGAGTCGCTGCCGAAGAATGCCCGCGTACGTGCCGGCGCACGTCAGCTGCTGGATGTTCATGGCAACCCGCTGGAGTTTCCGACGACACCGGAAGAGTGGACGCAGAAGAGTTGGGTTGATTACGCTTGTCACATGGATGCGCCCTGGCTGACTGACCGGGTGCGACAGCGTATCCAGAACTTCAGGACGGTGCTGGGTTGCCGGTTTCCAACCGCACAGGATGTTCGCAATCCGGCGTGGACCAAGGCGACTCTGAAGGCCCTGGCCTCGTGGCGCTACCGGTTTCGCCGCTACGATCGGCCCTGGGAGCTTGCCCTGTCCAAACGGCTCGTAAGACTCGCGAATCCCCAGGCCACCAGCCTTTGAGCAGTGCACCGCCCCGCGTGTCGGTTGTCATCCCGGTATTCGACCGGCTGCAGTATTTGCGGGAGGCGGTGCAGTCTGTTTTCGCCCAGACGTGGCAGGATTGGGAGTTGCTCATCGCCGACGACGGCTCGGGCGCTCAGACTCGCGAGTATCTTCAGGCTCTCGGCGCCCAGCCGCGGGTGCGGGTCGTCTGGCTGGATCATGCCGGCATTCCGGCGCGGACCCGAAATGCGGGGCTGCGCGAATGTCGCGGGGAGTACGTCGCCTTTCTGGACTCCGATGACACCTGGGAAGATCGTAAACTGCAGGTGCAACTCGCAACACTCGCTGCCCGTCCTGAATGCCAGTGGAGCTACAGCGCCTTCACGAATGTCGACCAGTATGGACGAGCGCTGGCCAATGAGTCGTTGCGGGAATGGAAGCCCGCCGAGGGCGAAGTGTTTGAACGAATACTCCGCGGCGAAGTGGCTTTGCGCACGCCCACGGTGCTGGCCCGCCGTGAGCTCATTATGGCAGCGGGAATGTTCGATGAGTCGATCCGGTCCGCGGAGGATTATGATCTGTGGTTGAGGCTGGCTTTGCGCAGCCCGGTGGCGGTCTGCAATGAGCCGCTCGTGAGCGTCCGCTTTCATCAGGACCATCACAGCGCCAACTGGGCAGCGGCCTATGTCGGGCAGGATTGGACATTCAGAAAGCTGCAACCGATGGTCAACCGCCGGCAGCGTTCCCTGCTACGCTTTGAGCGGGTCAGGAATTCCCTGCGGCTGGCACATGGGCATGCGGTGTTACGGCAACGCGCGGAAGTCCTGGCGACGCTGGCCAAAAGCGCCGGCTTTTCCTGGCTTTATGTGCACTGGTGGGTCAAATCGGTGAGAGTGCTGGTGCGTGCCTGGGTCCCTGAGCGGATGTTGCTGGCCTATAGGCGCTGCCGCGGCGTGGCCGCATGAGATTGCTCAGCGACCTGTGGAGACTGCTGAACCGGAGCGAGCGGCGCCGGCTGCCCGCCTTGCTGGCCTTCGGTTTTGTCATGGCGGTCGCGACGCTGGCAGGAGTCGCCGCCGTGGTGCCGTTTTTTGCCGTGATCGGCGATCCGGGCTATATCGCGCGCAGCCGGGTGTTGGCGTGGCTGTACCGGCAGGGTGGCTTCACAACGGACGGCGCCTTCATGGTGGCGCTGGGAATCGGCTTCCTGACCCTGGTGTTGGGTGCGAATCTCGTCAACCTGTGGGGCTCGCTGGCCATGTTTCGGTTTGCGCGCCGCACGGGCGACCGGCTGAGTGGCGTACTATTCAGGGAGTACTTATATCGTGAGCACCAGTTTCACCTGACCGCCAACAGCGCCACGTTGTTCAACAACATCGTGTGGGAGGTGCTGCGTGGGATTACGGGCGTGCTGCAAGCCTTGTTTACGTTGACCACGAACGCCGTCACGAGTGCCCTGATTCTCGGCTCCATTGTCGTGTTGAATCCAGTGATCGCCCTGGGTGCGCTCGTTGCGCTGGCCGGCAGTTACGGGATCATCTATCTGTTCACGCGCCAGCGTCTGATGCACAACGGCGTGCGCGAGAGTCAGCACAGCGAAGAGCGGACCCGAACCGTCAACGAGACTCTCGGAGCGATCCGCGAAGTTACCCTCGTGCGGGGCCAGGGCTTTTTCCTGAAGAGATTCGCGGAGTCCTGCGCGTCAATCTCACGGTCCGCGATTGATACTCATGCCATATCCCAAGGGCCGCGCCACGCGCTCGAGTGCATCGTCGTTGCAGGCCTCGTCGCCGTGTCGCTTGCGTTGATTGAGCGTGGCGACAGTCATGGCCCCTGGTTGGCGCAGCTCAGCTATCTCGGTTTCGCCGCCTACAGGCTGTTGCCCGCGCTGCAGCTGGTATTTCATTCCGTGGTGAAGATCCGCGCCGATCGCGTGGCCTTCAATCGGATTGCGGCGGATCTGTTCGCGGCGGTGGCCCGCCGGCCCCGGCCCGACGTCGATGTGCGAGCATGGCAAGGTCGTCCGCGGC
>Ga0181534_10002297_pt1 | contig 11903 bp, 8 predicted proteins | sample PEATcosm2014_Bin_37_FD_119758 | JGI IMG/M metagenome (GOLD analysis project Ga0181534, IMG submission 119758) | Peatland microbial communities from MTU Mesocosm Facility, Houghton, MI, USA - PEATcosm2014_Bin17_10_metaG | ecosystem: Environmental > Terrestrial > Soil > Wetlands > Peat | place...
ATGTCGGCAAATGGCCTGGATCCGGCGCTGCTCTAAAGTGGGGCAGACCTCCAGGTCTGTCAGGATGGGCCTGCGGCCCACGAATAGGGATGAAAACCAGGCTGGAGGGCGGGCAATCCTGCCCGCAGCCGGCTTTTAGCCGGCTCCGGCCGCCTGGAAAGGCGGCCGCGGCCCAGTATTGGCCGCCCTCCAATTTCGATGGCTTACGGTGGGTTTTCGACCGTGCGCGTCCGCCACGGACGCAGGCCGACGTGGACGCCGGCCGCAGGACTGGAGTCCTGCCCCACGAACATCCTAGGCTCCGCGCCTTTGCAGAGCCTGGCTAAGCGCTTCGCGCAGCCCCCGCAGCCGGTACGGCTTGCCCAGGAACGCCTGGGGCAACTCGGTGTGCTCGCCGGCCATCGCCTGAGCTTCGTCGTAGCCGCTGGCCAGGATAACCGGGAGACCCGGCGCGATCTCGCGCAGCGCCGCCAGCGTCTCCCATCCGCCCATGCGCGGCATGCTCAAATCGCACAGCACGCAGCGGATGGCATCCTTCTGCCGCCGGAACACCTCCAGCGCCGCCACGCCGTCCTCGGCTTGCAGCACCGTAAAACCCAGCCGGGTGAGCATGTTCACGACTACGCGCCGGATCATCCTCTCGTCTTCGACCAGCAGCACCGCGCCGCCTCCCACCGCTCTCGAAACAACGGGCGCCTTGTTCCGCACGCGCGGCGCATCGGCGGAGATCGGCAGGAAGATCCGAAAAGCGCTCCCCTGGCCTGGTTCACTATCCACCGTGATGGCCCCGCCGTGCGCCCGGACAATTCCCAACACCACGGGCAGGCCTAAGCCCCGGCCACTGGACTTGCGGGAGAAGAACGGGTCGAAGAGCGCCTCGAAATCGCTCTCCGCGATCCCGCGGCCCGTGTCCACCACCTCCACGCATGCATAGGCATCGCCGTGCGGTTGCCAACCAACCGGGAAGCGCCGCGCGGTGGGGATGTCCGGCGCGGAAATCGTTTTGAGGGCAAAGTGCACCGCGCCGCGGCCCTCGTAAGACTCCGCGGCATTGGCGACGAGATTGGTCAACGCCTGCCGGATCTGGCTCGCGTTGGCGCTGACCACCAGGTCCAGAGCCAGGTTTTGCGCTTCCAGTGCCACGTCCTTCGGCATGGTGGCGCGGAGCGCCGCGACGCTGCGGCGGCAAAGGTTGGAAAGGTCCAGCGGATCGTGTCTGCCGGGCGCTTGTCCGAGATAGGTCAGCATTTGCGTGCTCAACTGCGCCGCCTGGCGGGCCGCCTCCATGGCGTGGGTCATGTCCTGGAAAGAGCGCGCATCCAAACTCAGATCGCCCATCACCAGTTCCAGGTTCCCGGTTACCGCCATCAGATAGTTGTTGAAGCGGTGGGCGATGGCGCCCGCCATGCGGGCCAGGCTTTCGGCCTTTTGGAACTGCTGGTTTTGGACCTCGAGTTTGGCCTGCTGGCGCTCCGCCTCGGCGCGTTTGAGGTCGTCGACGTCGCTGATCACGGCGCGCCATATAGCCGCCCCGCCGTCGTCTTGGGCCATGGCCGCCTGCACCCGCGCCCAAAAAGGGCCGGACCCGGTTCGCATCAGCCGCAACTCCCACATTTGCGGCGCGCCCGTTTCGAGGAGCCGCTTGCGGTGAAGGTAGTGGATGTCCTGGTCGTCCCGCAAGATAAAGCGGGATAGCGGCTGCTTTACCAGATCGCTTCGGGCCACGGAGAGCAGTGTGGCGGCGGTCAGGTTGGCCTCCAGAATCAACCCCGATTCGCCGAGCGTGAGATAGCCCACGGGCGCCATGTCGTACAGATCCACGTAGCGCGCGCGGGAAGCCTCCAGTTCCTCGTGCGCCCGGCGCAGCTCCTCGTTCTGCATCTCCAGCTCGATCTGGTGCACGCGCAACTCGTGCAGCGCGCGCTGGGGCTGGAAATCCTCTGTCGCATGCACGGCGCGGCCCTGCGCCGCGGCCTCCGCTCGCCGGCGCAACGCGGAGCGGATCTCTTCATCAGGCATCGGGGCCCTCCGATTGCACAATCTCCCTTTCCGTCATCGCAATGGCATAGGTGTCTCCCGCCTCATTCACCAATGGCGTGGCGATTAGGGAGACGTCTACGATGCGGCCATCCTTGGCGATCCGTTGCACGCGGCGCGGCTCCAGACTCCCACTCAGCCGCCGCTCCTGGAGCGCCGCCAGCGCCTCCTGGCGCTGTCCCTCCGGGACCAGGTCGCCAACGTTCATTTGCAGCGCTTCGTCTTCGCTCCATCCGTACATCCGCTCCGCTCCGGGATTCCAGGCCAGGATGCGGCCCTGTAGATCCTGCACGGTAATGGCATCGTGCGCATCGCGCACCACCACGGCCAAACGGCGCAGCGCCTTGGATTCCTGCAGCGCGGCCTGCGCATTTTTCATTTCGGTCACGTCGGTAAAGGTGATCACCACGCCCTCGATCACATTTTCCGTCGTGCGGTAGGGCCGGATGCGCAACAGGTACCAGACGTCGCCCCGAATGCGAACTTCGACCTCTCGGGGCGCCAAGTCATCCAGCACCGCCCGCACGTCCGCCACCAGGTCGTCGTAACCCAACATGTTGGATACGGTGTGGCCTAAGGGCCGCCCGACGTCGGTCGGGATCAGGTTGATCAACTGCGTCGCCGGAGGGTTGAAGCGCTGGATACGCAAGTGATGATCGACAAATATCGTGCCGATGCCCGTGCCGGACATCAAGTTGTTCAAGTCGTTGTTAACGCGCGAGAGATCGGCGACCTTGGTTTGCAGTTCGGCGTTGACCGTAGCCAACTCTTCGTTGAGCGATAGCAATTCTTCCTTGGACGTCTCTAGCTCTTCGTTGGTGGACTGCAACTCCTCGTTCACGGACTGCATTTCCTCGTTGGAGGATGTTAGCTCTTCGTTGGCCGTGGCCAGTTCCTCGTTCGAAGTCTGGAGGTAGTCTTCTTTGGCGCGCAGTTCGTTTTGCAGCAGGGCAATCCGCGCGTCGGCATCCGTGCCGCTCTGGCCGGCTCGCGGGGCGGCACCCGCCGTCTCCATCGTTGCGGGCTTTTCCGGGTCGCCTTCCGGGGCGGTCTCCAGTATGACCAGGAACATCTTGCGTGGCGCCGCTGAATCCGGGACAGGGGACACCCGCTCGACCGTCAAACTGACGCTCGAGAAACCGCCGTTGGTCTTGACCCGGAGGCCTGCCTGCCGCACCGGCTCTGCATGGGCGGCAGCCTTGTGTATGGCGCTGGTCAACTCGCGCCGCAACCCCTCACGCGCCATCTTGAGGATGTTCATGGTAGCCTCGCCCGGAGCGGGCTCCAGGTAGTGGCCGGTGCGGCCATGAAGGTACAGGATTTCGCCGCGTTCATCGATCAGCGCGCCGGCCGAAGCGTAGTGGTGGAGCAGCGCCGATTCGGTCAGCTCGCGGAACGAGGGCCGCGTCCCAGCGGCGCCCCCGGGCCGCCGCGCCGAGGATTCATCGCGCAGGGCGGGCAGGAGCCTTCCCATCCTCAAATGGTACGCGCCGCCGTCGTCCTTGCGTTGGAACAGCTTCGATTTACGATCCATCTGCGCGAAGAGATCCACGAACTCCCCGACCGTCTCGGAGTTGCCCAGGAACAGAATCCCGCCTGGGCTCAGCGCATAGTGAAATATCGGAATCAGCTTATTTTGCAGTTCCCCTTCCATGTAAATCAACAAATTGCGGCAACTGATCAGGTCGAGTTTGGAAAACGGCGGATCTTTGATGACGTCGTGCGGGGAGAAGATCATCGCTTCGCGAATGCGCGTACGTATCCGGTATCCCCCGCCCGGCTCGCGCGTGAAAAAAAGCTCCAGCCGTTCCGGCGTGACGTCCGCGGCAATGCCGGCCGGATAGACGCCCTGGCGGGCCTGATCGATGGCCCGGCGGTCGATGTCGGTGCCGAACACCTGCAGTTTGAAGTTCAACTTTAGCGCATCCAGATGCTCCTGGAGCAAGATCGCAATGGAATAGGCCTCTTCTCCGGTGGAACAGCCGGGCACCCAGGCGCGCAGCAATGCGTCGGCGGGCCGGTCCGCAACCAGACGCGGGATGACGTGTTGCCGGAGCGCCTCGAATGCCTCCGGATCGCGGAAGAACTTGGTCACGCCGATCAGCAGGTCGCGAAAGAGCGCCTCCACTTCCGCGGGAGTCTGCTGCAAATAGTTCACGTACTGTTCCAGGCGAGCGATCTGGTGGATGGCCATGCGCCGCTCCACACGGCGGACGACGGTGTTTTTCTTGTATGCGGAAAAATCGTGCCCCGTCTGGACGCGCAGCAGGACAAATATCTTCTTCAACGCGTCTTTGGCTTTAGCGTTCGTGGGGGCAACTGGAGCGGACAGCCTTATGGCGGATTGAGAGATGTAGGCGATGAGTTGGGCGGGCATCTCGGCGGGTGGAAGCACGTAGTCCACCAGGCCGGTCGCAATGGCGCTGCGGGGCATCCCGTCGTATTCGGTGGACTCGGGATTCTGGGCCATCGCTATGCCGCCCTCGCCCTTGACTGCCCGTACACCTAGCGTTCCGTCGCTGCCGGTGCCGGAAAGCACGATGCAGATGGCGTTCTCGTGCTGGTCGTGAGCCAGGGAGGAGAAGAAGAAGTCGATGGGCAGGCGCTGCCCGCGCTGCGCTGCGGGTTCCAGCAACTGCAGCGTGCCGTTGAGAAGCGCCATATCCCGGTTGGGCGGGATGATATAGGCGCAGTTGGGCTCGACCACCATGCCGTCGGCCACCTCGGAGACGCGCATGCGGGTATAACGCTTGACCAGTTCGGCGAGAATGCTCTTGTGGTTGGGGGCCAGGTGTTGCACCAGGACAAAGGCCATGCCTGGATCGCGGCCCGCGGGCATGCCGGAAAAGAAGGCTTCGAATGCGGCCAGCCCTCCGGCCGATGCGCCGATCCCGACAATGGGAAATCCCGGCTGGGCGGGCTGCTGGGCCGTGGTGTCGTCTGCCGCCATGTCCGCTCCTTACATTCCGGCTGTGCCGTGGGGCAGGATGGCATCCTGCGCGCCGATTGGAAATCGGCGCTTCTGTGGCCGATTGACAATCGGCGCAGGTTTACAACCTGCCCCACAATAAATAATACGGTATTTGGACTGGATTTGGCAGTCTAATTCGAGGTATTAATGGCGGGCGCGGCTACATTAATAAAGAATGGCATGCTGAGGTCGCCATCCAGCGAAACGGTTACCGGCACCTGCTGGCCCGCGATCGAAGCGGCCAGCACGAACTGAATCAGCAGATCGCTCGAGCCATCCTGCGCCTGTTGAATGGTGAACACCGGGATACTAACGCCGGCTTCGGCAACCCCGACGCGGCGGGGAGCCGACAGCACCGCCGGATCCATGCCCGTCACCGCCAGCGTGATGGTGTCGCCAGGCGCCGCGGCCTGGGAGCCACCCAACGCAACTCCCGCGTCCGCCGCACTCACGATGACTGGCGGCGGCGGATCGATCTGCAGCACTAACGGATACGCTTCGAACGCGCCGTTCTGGAAAGTCAGCACGGCCGGACCGGTAGGCACTCCCACCGGAACCACGAAGTTAATCTGCGTAGCGGAAGTGTACAGGATCTGGGCGCTCTGACCCGCCAGCGCTATGGCCGGGGAGCTGTCGCCCGCTTGCAGATTCTGGCCATAGAGCGAAGCGATGGCTCCGGGATAAAGGCTGTTCAACAACGGATAGAAGGCATTGGCCACCGGAAAGCCGATCACCGGCAAGTTCGGATTGGCCGGCGCAACCTGGAACCCATTGGTTTGTACGGCGACCTGGAAACCGGAGATGACGCTCGACACGGTACTCTGCTGAATGGCGGATGGAGACACGGTCACATCGGCGATCGCGTGCGTGGGGCTCAGCACCCACAGGCGCCGCACGGCGATGTCGCCCGAACCGAACCCGAGGGTGGTCATTCCGTCGACGAATTGCATGCTGGAAGTGGTGACATCCACCATGGCGGTGATTCCCTGCGGCAGCGTGGGGGCGCCCTGCGCCATCGTGTAAGCCGAGATAACGGCGGCTGACGGATTGCCTTGCGGGTAGGAATAGGTAAAGGGGGCCTGCGTCTGCGGCTGCAGGAACGTCGAGTTTTGGCCATCGGGGTTATACACGGTAATGGTGGCCGTCTGGCCGCTGGCGCCCGGCGGCGGCATTACCGAAACGGCGCCGGACTGTCCGGTGGGATCGGACGAGTTGGCCGCGTAAGCCACCGTGACTTGCCCCGCCAGACTATCGAAGAACACCAGGCTGTTCGCGCTCAGGCCGGTTCCGGAAACGGTGACCGAACCATCCGGATTCGGCGTCACGGAAGTCAGCACGGGCGGCGCATTCGTTACTACCTGAATGGCCTGCGGCAGCACGAAGATATCGTCGGGCAGCGTGAACAATAAATGTTCGGGACCGGGGGCGGGCGGCGCTTGATAGTCGAAGTACATGGCCAGGAGGGTGACGTTCCCGTCCTGATAGACGTCCGATGCGTAGTCCGCCAGAGGCCCGCCCGGCGCGCCCAGTGCCAGCACGCTTTGGACCGGCGTGGACGTGCCCCCCGAGGTGAGGCCGTTACCCTGCGCCAGCACCGTTTCGACCGGCGTGTTTGCATTCACGTAAGCCGGCTGATCGTAGCTCGGAGTGGCCGAACTATACCAGTAGGACGTCACATCGTAGATTTCGACCGCCGCGCGCGGCTGCACCGTGAAATCAATGCTGCCGACGCTAAGGCCCTGCGTTATGGCGACGGACGTGAATTGGCCGGGGTCCCAGGCGCCGGGAGCGAAGGTGCTCACAAACGGTCCGCTGGCCGGCACCTGTGTGACGCCAGTTGGATCGAACGGCAGGGTGATATTGGCGGTCGGCGGCAGCGGATGCACATACACCCAATAATTCCCGGGAGGCAAGCCGTCGATTTCGTACGTGCCATCCGGATTGGTCAGGTTGCTCACGGCGGAGCCGTTCGGCTGAATGGCCACAACCGAAGCCAGGTGCACGCCCGCTCCGCCCATAGTCACCTGCCCGCTGATGGAGCCGTATCCAGCTGGGAAGCCGCCCGCGGGATAAAGCAGCGAGACGCCCGCGATATCGTCTGCATCGAGCGGCCGCGCGCGATTTGTGGCGCGCGAAACCGCGGTGGACATGGTGGCCGAGGTGAAAGCATGCTGCAACCCGATCGAATGCCCGATCTCGTGCACCAGCACCGTGAAAAACAGCTCCGAATAACTCGGCCCCGTATAGCCCTCCGAACTGGCGGCCCCGGGCTGCTGTGTGAGGTTGACGTTCAACTGAATGAACGATTCCAGGATGGGTACGAACTGAGTTCCATCCGCCGCGGTCACGGGAGTGGTGGAGGCGGAATGACCGGCGAGCGCCAGCACCCCCGGCGGCAAGTCGTCCACGAAGGCTATTTCGCCGGCCGGCACACTCTGCGCGGTGCCGGCGGTTTGCAGGCCGCCAAAAGCCACCCGCAGGCTCGAACTGGCCACGGAATTCCACGCCAGGGTGGCATTGCGGATCTGCTCCAGGACGGAGGGGAAACTGTCATTCTGCGTATAGCTGGTGGGTCCGGAAGTGGAGACGAAGAAGGTGACGGTTTGGTCCGGCAGCGCCGTGAGATCGAATTTTTCAAAGACGACGGAGTAGGGCGACGACGAATTCAGATAGTGGACGTAGTGGTAGTATGCCGCCGATGGAAGGGACGCGGCGGCCAGCATTCCCGCCAGCCGCGCGACGGCCTTCAGCCGGGTCATGACGTGCCTCCGGCGGCGATGGCTGCAATCAGTTGCGCGAGCGGGATGCTGATAGGCTGGCTCCGCACGGCCTGGCCGGTACCGGGCGCCAGAATGGTCTCCGTGGTGGGCATCTGGGCCACCGTGATGTTGCCGGAGGCATCCTGCAGCAGGTTGAACACGCCTTGGGTAAAGCCCATCGGGTAGATCGCGCCCTTGCTGGAGGTCCACAGGAACAGCACGTATTGCTGGCCGGCAACCAACTGCGGCACGCCGGGATAGGTCTGCCGGACGCCCTTGACGGTTCCGCCCGGCACCATCACGTCGATCGTGCTTTGGGCGGCGCCCTTCCACTGCGCCACGACGCTGACCTTATAGTGTGTATAGATGACCGCGCCGGTGTATGCGGCCGAAGATCCGGTCACCTGCGCCTGGACGATGGTGGTGGACTTGGCGATCAGATCGTTCAGGCTGAGCAGTTGCAAAGTGGCGCCCCAAGCGGGCGCGAGGCACAGGGCCAGACAGAGCGCGACGCGAGCGGGTTTCGGCACGATACTGTTCATGGCACTTTGCCAACCAATTTAACACATTGACAAGACAAGGCTTAACATTTTTCCGAAAAGGCCGGACGGGTTGCTTCGACACGCCCTCGTGGCGGCATGCCTCACCAGGCGCTTCAGTACCAGGACCCCATCCCGTAGGCAATGGCGTACCGCACAATTCCGGGTAGTGCTATTGACAACTGTAATAAACCCGGCGATGCTGGAGTTACTGGCTTACCCGCAGTCTCAGGCGAAAACATCCCTGCCGGTGTGAGGGAAAGGGCCGCAGGCTGCCACATCTTCCCGTCAGACGCATCCAGGCATTCGTTAAAACCATGACGGGAAAATCTTGGCCGATGGCCTCTAAGCTCGCAGTGAAGGGTTTAGAGCTACAACCGGTGGTCCGCGCGACGCTGCCCGAAGTTGCGGCATTCCTGCACCGGTGGCGCGGCAGCGAGGATTCGCCAAAGCCGGAAACTGCCCGGGAAACTGTTCCCAGCATTGAGCGGCGTCTCCGGTGGCTGCTGATCGATAATCCTGTGGCGAGCGCGGACTCAGCCCTCGGCTATTGCCTGCGTGACGGCCTGGGCGTAATAAGGGGACTCAATCTCTGCTCTCCGACCGCCTTCCTGTCGAAGGACAAACGGCTCCTCGGCTTGGGCTCCGGAAGCTTCTTTGTGGAGCCTCTGGCTCGCTCCCTGGGTTTCTATCTGTTCAAGAAGTACTTAAGGACACCCGGATTTGCCTTTTACTTTGCCTCTACCTGCAACGCGAGATCCGGTGAGCTTTGGAAGGCGATGGGCGGTTATGCCGTCCCGAACTCGGAAACCGAATACATACTCCCGCTGCGGCTGGATGTGGTGATTCCCGCATTCGTAGCTGCCAAGACTGCGAGCCAGGTGGCCGCGCGCATGGCGCGTATCTGCGGGCGGAGCGCGAATCCGATGCTCCGCCTTCTCACGCGGTCCTCGACAAAGCTCGCTATTGAGCCCTGTCAGGATTGGGAAAAACTCGCGGAGCTTTCCCGCCGCCATCGTCCGCCGCACCATATAACCAACGATCGGTCGCCGGCGCTCCTGAAGTGGCGGTATGGGCCGGGCTCGCCTGCGTATCCATGCGCGATCTATGTATTTCGCGACGAATCGGGCAACGAGGGATGGTTCTCCTTGGGCGACTTACGCCACGGGGAAGAAGGGCGGCCGCGCGAATCCGTTTTGCTGGATGCAATCTGGCCACGGGAGCGCATGAGCTTCCAGCCCATCTTCCGCGAAATAGCTCGCGCGGCTGCCGCTTCGGCCGACGCCGTGCTGTTTCGCCCGCAGCCTGGGGTTGACTATAGCAAGTACAGCCGCTGCATCATTCCGCATCAATTGGAGGCGCCCCGAGCATTTGTGTGCCTGCCAAAGGGCGCGGCGGGTTTCCCGCTCGACTCGCTGGATTACGACGACAGCGACTATATCGCTTGGAGGTTCCAGTGGACCGGGCCGAGACCCGCGAAGCAGGCGTAGTACATTACTTGTCCGTACCATTACTACGAACTGTATTGTAATGCTCCAATAATCTTGATACGGTGAGAAAGTAAGTGATTGAAAGGAAGAGACTATGACTTCAACAGCCCCCCTTGAGACTGTCAACGAACTAGATATACTGACAATTCAAACACGCGTCGACTGCGCCATCGACGAACTTATGGCTTCGTTGCCAGACCCGGCGCGTCTCTCGGCCGAACAGCGCCGCGGGATCATAGCGCGATACTCCGCGGTTCTGGAAGGTAACTTCATTTACTGGATGACCGGCGCGTATCTCGCCGCCGGCACTGCGGAAGCCCGCTCGAAGATCCTCGAGAACCTCCACGAAGAAGTGCGGGACTCCCATCCGAATATGCTGCGGAAGTTCTCCATAGCGGCGCGCGCCCTTCCAACGGAAGCGGATACCTGGGCGGTGTATCGCGGTTTGACGGAAGTGCGGCTGTTCATCGGCCGGCTCTCGGCGGTGCCGATCGTCCTGACCATGGCCTTCTTCGAAGGATTCATCCAACGGTTCATGGCCTACCTGGCGGAACTCGCCGAACGGCAGGGGTCGACCGAGATGGAATATACCGACGTCCACGGTGTTTGCGACATCACCCACACGCAAGAGCTCTTCCGTTCGCTGGCCGCGGAGATAGCGATCAACCCGCCCGCAGCCGAGACGGACATCTTTGAGGGCATGGACCTGCTTCGCACGTTAATCGAGACGATAGTCCAGGGTTCACCCGAAACCGCGATGGAGCCGGACGTAGACGCCCGCTTCTCGGTCCCGTGTCCCGCGTGACGGATCACATGTCTGTTCGCTCGGAAGTAATCGCTCAAGTCACTCAGGTGGCCAGGGAACAAGACAAGGTCTTGGCGCCCCTGGCCGACGACCTGGAGCTTATCCATTCGGGACTTGACTCGCTATGCATGGCAGTGATCGTCGTGCGGCTGGAGGATTCGTTGGGTGTAGATCCTTTCGCGACCGCCGAAAGCGCGGGCTTTCCGGTAACCCTGGGCGAATTCATCGAGTTCTATGAAAATGCCGCAAAATGACACCGGGACGCTGGCGGACAGGATAGCGGCAGCCGGAAATCTGTCGGACCGGTTGCTATCCGGAATCGAAGCCACGGTCACCTTGGGCGCCTTGGTGGGCGGGACCGCGCTCGGCGGGCGGGCCACGGAACTGTGCGGCCGCTCGGTGTTAATTCGGACGAGGGACCAACTTACATCGGCATTGGCGCTCATCGAGCTGGATGGCGTGGCGCGCCGCGTGGTTCTGTGTCCCCCCGATGTTGCTTGGGAGCACCTGCCCTTCGTCGTCGAGGCGGCGGCGGTGGATGCGATGGTGTCGGATCGGGATCTTCCACCGGATGCGGACATCCCGGGGGTGCGGTGTCTTGTCAGGTGCAGTCCTACGATCGTGCCCGCGAACTGCGGCTGTGGCGCGGGGCTTGCGACGGAATGGATCCTGCTCACATCGGGCACCACCGGACAACCAAAGTTGGTGCTGCATACGCTGGCGAGTCTGGCGGGAGCCATCGGGCCCGCCGGAGATTCGCCCAGCCCGGAGGTTTGGAGCACCTTCTACGACATTCGCCGCTATGGGGGACTGCGGATCTTTCTGCGCGCCCTCCTGACCGGCGCATCGCTGGTAATGTCGAGCACGGAAGGGTGCATGACGGATTTCCTGATCCGGGCCGCGGCATACGGAGTCACGCATATCTCCGGCACGCCGTCGCATTGGCGCCGCGCGCTGATGAGCCCGGCGGCGCGGCGGCTCGCGCCGCAATACGTGCGGCTCTCCGGTGAGATTGCGGACCAGGCCATCCTGGACCAACTCCACTCCTTCTACCCGCAGGCCGGAATCGTGCATGCTTTCGCCTCGACCGAAGCTGGTGTGGCCTTCGAAGTTACCGATGGCTTCGCGGGCTTTCCCGCCAGCCTGATCGGCCGCGGCCCCGATGTAGAAATGAAAGTCGAGGACAGCTCCCTGCGGATTCGTTCGACGCTGGTCGCGGACCGCTACTTAGCCGGCCATGCCAGACCACTGACTGACCCGGACGGCTTCGTGGATACGGGCGACATCGTCGAATTGCGGGAC
>Ga0181534_10002298_pt1 | contig 11900 bp, 7 predicted proteins | sample PEATcosm2014_Bin_37_FD_119758 | JGI IMG/M metagenome (GOLD analysis project Ga0181534, IMG submission 119758) | Peatland microbial communities from MTU Mesocosm Facility, Houghton, MI, USA - PEATcosm2014_Bin17_10_metaG | ecosystem: Environmental > Terrestrial > Soil > Wetlands > Peat | place...
CGTTCATGCGCGGCATATTCCAGTCCACCAGGACCACCGAGATCTCTTCGCGCAGAAGCGCCAGGGCTTCGGCGCCGTCGGCGGCGGCGCATACGTCATAACCCATCTCCACAAGGCTTCGGGAGAGAATCATGCGCATCGCCTTGGAGTCGTCAACGACCATCGCCTGGGACATTCCAAATCCTCTGTTGGTTATATCGGACGAATGGGAGGACGGCTGTAGCTTCGGGCAGGGGATCATGCCGGCCTACGGCCGGTGGACCGGCGCGGGCGCCGGTCCGCAGGCGTGGGCGCCTGCCCCACGGGTCAGAAGGTGAACCTGGAGACCAGGCCTTGCAGCTGAGCGGCCATCCCGCTCAGCGACTGGGCGGCTTTCTGCATGTCGGCCGCGCCGCGGGTGGTGTTTTCCGCGGCCACCGCGACCCCGCCGATGTTCTTGGCAATTTCGCCAGTGCCCTTGGCCGCCTCCCCGACGTTGCGGCCGATCTCGTTGGTGGTCACCGTCTGTTCTTCCACGGCGGAAGCAATGTTGTTGGAAATATCGTTGATCTGGTTGATGATTCCGCTGATCTCGCCGATGGCCTGCACGGCGCCCTTGGTGTCGCTTTGGATGGCGTCGATTTTCTGGCCGATCTCTTCGGTGGCTTTGGCGGTTTCCTTGGCGAGTTCCTTGACCTCGTTGGCGACCACGGCGAAGCCCTTGCCGGCCTCGCCGGCGCGGGCGGCTTCGATGGTGGCGTTGAGAGCCAGCAAGTTGGTCTGCTGCGCGATGGAGGTGATGACTTTGATGACCTTGCCGATTTCCACGCTGGATTCGCCCAGCTTGGCGATGGTGCTGTTGGTGGATTCTGCGACGCTTACAGCGGCCTTGGCCACCTTGGCGGATTCATTCGCGCTCTTCGAGATCTCGCGGATGGATGTCTGCATTTGATCGCTGCCGCTGGATACCACCGACACGTTTTTGGAGACCTCCTCGCTGGCCGCGGAAACCACATTGGCCTGGGTGGCTGTCTCTTCGGCGTTGGAGGCCATCTGATTGCTCACCGCGGTGAGTTCCTCGGCCGAGGACGCCAGCGCGGAAGCCTGGCTGGCGGCTATCTTGAGGGGTTCGACCACGATGTCGAGGGTTTTGTTGAAACCCTCCACAATCTTGCGGAATTCGCCGCGATGCCTGGCGGCCTCGGCGCGGACGCCCAGCCTGCCATTCGCGCACGCCTGGGCCAGTGAGTTGACATCGTCCGCCAGGCCGTTGATGTTGTTCTTCAACAGCATCAGCCACTCGTGGATCTGGTCCTCGCTGGAGGCCTTGTCCATGGCCGCGGTCATATCGCCGTTGGCGAGCTTGGTGACATACGCGACCAGATCGGTCAGCCAGGTATGCACGCCGTTGATGGCATCCTTCATTTTCTCGTGATCGCCCTTGCACGCTATATCGACTCTCTCGCGCAGACTGCCGCCGCGGATGAGCCGCAGGATGCGGTTGCCTTCGCCGATGGGCAGCAGGATGGCGTCGAGCATGTCGTTGACGCCCTTCACGATGCCGGCGTAGGCGCCCTGGAACTGGTCCGCCTTGCCGCGCTCGGATAGCTGGCCTTCGTGCGAAGCCTGGGTCAGGCGTCCCAGCTCCTTCTGCAAGGTTTGGAGCACGACGGCGACATTGTTGACAGCCTGTTTCATCTTCTCGTGGTCGCCCTTGTAGGTTTGGGCGATCAACTCGTCGATCTTGCCCGCGCTGACCTGGGCCAGGATGCGGTTGCCTTCGCCGATGGGCAGCAGAATGGCGTCCAGCATCTCGTTGATGCCAGCGACGATCTTGCGATAGTCGCCCTGATGTTTGGCGGCGTCGCCGCGAGTGGCCAGTTGGCCTTCCGCGGACGCCTTGATCAGGATGCCGGTCTCGGCTACCAGCGAGTTGATGTTATTCTTCAGCAGCACCAGCCACTCGTGAATCTGGTCCCTCTCGGAAGCCTTGGCCATGGATGCCGTCATATCGCCATTGGCGATCTTCATCAGGTATGCCACCAGGCCGGTGAGCCAGTCGAGGAGCACGTTCAGGTTGTTCTTGACCTCGTTGAAGTCGCCCTGATAAGCGTCCGTGATTTTGGGCGGGATCTCGCCTTTGGAGATGCGGTCCATGTACTCGGCGGAGACGTTCAGGGGTTTGATGACGTTGTCCAGCGCCAGGTTGAAGCCTTCGATCACCTTGCGAAAGTCGCCCTGGTGCTTGGCGGCGTCGGCGCGCACCGCCAGTTTGCCTTCCAGCATCGACTGGGTCAGCGCCACGCCATCTGACACAACCCGGCCGATGGCGTCGATGCAGACGTTGAGGTTGTTTTTGACCTCGTTGAAATCTCCTTGATAGACTTCGGTGATCTTGGGCGGGATATCACCTTTCGAGATGCGGTCCATGTACTCGGCGGTGACGTTCAGAGGCTTAATGACGTTGTCCAGGGCCAGATTGAAGCCTTCCAGGATTTTCTTGAAGTCGCCCTGGTGCAGAGCCACGTCGGTGCGGACTGCCAGCTTGCCTTCCAGCATGGCCTTGGTGAGCGCCACACCGTCGGACACCAGGCGGCCGACGGCGTCGATGCAGACGTTGAGGTTGTTTTTGACCTCGTTGAAGTCTCCTTGGTAGACTTCGGTGATCTTGGGCGGGATCTCGCCCTTCGAGATGCGATCCATGTACTCGGCGGTGACGTTCAAGGGCTTGATGACATTATCCAGGGCCAGGTTGAAGCCTTCGATCACCGTGCGGAAGTCGCCCTGGTGTTTGGCGGCGTCGGCGCGCACCGCCAGCTTGCCTTCCAGCATGGACTGGGTCAGCGCCACGCCGTCGGACACCAGGCGGCCGATGGCGTCGATGCAGACGTTGAGGTTGTTTTTGACTTCGTTGAAATCGCCCTGGTAGGCGTCGGTGATCTTGGGGGGGATCTCGCCTTTGGAGATGCGGTCCATATACTCGGCGGACACGTTCAAGGGCTTGATCACCGAGTCCAGCATCCCATTCAGGCTTTCCACGACGGCGCGGTCGCTACCGTCAAACAGGTCCGCCCGCGCGCGCTCCGCGAGGCGGCCTTGCTGCAGAGCGGAGGCTACCCTGATTATTTCCTCCTGCAGCGATTCCTTCTTATGCGTGCTTGCATCATCTTCCGGACGGTCCAAAACCGCCGCGCCGGCGGACCGGCCTCCTGCTGAAACGCTCCGGCCATTACCTGTTTGTCTTGCCATCGTCTGCTCCTTGTATTCCTATTGCATTAGTTATGAGATTCGGAGAGGGAGGCTAAGCCGCCCGCCCCACAACTTCCCGTGGCCATCCTCAGCGATTCACGCAGCCTCTCGTTGCAGCCCTCGGTCAGCGGGGCGCCGTGCCCGAAATAGATCCGGCGGACATCGCGGGTGCAAACCTTCGCCAAAGCCGCCAGAAAATCCGGCTCATACGTGCCGGTTGCCGAGGCGATCACCAGAGGGGTGTCGCCGGCGAAGAGTACGCCCTCTGTGCGGTTATAGAGGCAGATCGAGTCGCTGCTGTGACCCGGCGTGTGGATCACCTCGAAATCCTGGTCGCCCATTCTGACGTTGTCCCCGTCGCGCAGCAGGTTATCGACGCCATCGGTATTCGGCGAAAACGCGAACACTTTGGGGTGGAACGCCTCACGGACGCGCGGCAGCAGCCCGGTGTGATCGGAATGGTTATGCGTCAGCACCACCTGTTCCACAGGCCATTTCCCGACCCCCGTGGGAGCCGCCTCGATGCCGGCCAGGACGGCCGGATCGTGGCCTACGTCCACCAGGGTGTTGCGGTCCGCCATGCGGCTGTTGTCGCCCAGCACCAGGTAAACCTGGCAGGTATAGACTTTGCCGCTATTCTCCAAAGTCACGATGCGCACCCGCCGCCCTCCACTTTGCGGAACAACTGCCCGTCGGGAATCAGGCGCTCGAACAGGGGCGCGAGTTCCGGCGGCATGTCCTGGGTTTGCTCGGTGGCGAATAAACCGCCGGGCGCCAGGGCGCGATGGAACATTTTGAGCACTTCGATTCTCTCGGACTGCTGGAAGTGGAGCAGGACGTTCTTGCATAAGACCAGCAAATACCCCTGGCCTATTTCCCGGAGCGATAGAAGATCGTGTTGTTGGAACACGACCCGCCGCCGGATGCTGTCGATGAGGCGAAAGCAGTCGGGCTTGCCGTCCGGCGCGAAGTACTTCTCGAGGACGCCCTCGGGCAGCCGCGACAACTCCTCCCTGGTGTAGACGCCCGCCTCGATCATTTGAGCGAACTGGCCGGTGCTTTCCACGTCGGTGGCATCGATGCGCAGGTTGTCGAAGGCGAAGTGCCCCATCCGCCCGGCAAGAATAATGGCCAGCGTGTAAGGCTCTTGTCCCATGGCGGAACCGGCGTCCCAGATGCGCGGACGGCTGCGGCCGGCCAGGCTGGGGAGGAGATGTTCCGCCACCCGCTCGAGCACTTGTTGGTCGCGAAAGAAGAAAGTAAAAGCCAAAACTCAAAGTCTCCCGAATTTTACAGCGGGGCTAAAGCTCCACGCGGGCTAAAGCCCCACGCGGGCTAAAGCCCGCCCTCCAAGCCTTAAGACGCGGCAATATCAATGGTCTTCTCGGTATCGAGGACCAGCAGCAGGCGGTCCTTGAGCTTGTACACTCCCTGGAGCAGATCCCGCGCGGCGGGATCCACGTTATCCGGCACGGGCTCGAACGCGTCGGAGTCCACTTCCACGACATCGCCGATTTCGTCCACCAGCAGGCTGACGGCGGTGCCTTCCTTGGTGCGCACCACCGTGTTCATGGGTGTCTGGTCGTCGGCCCGGGGGCGGAGCTTGAGCCGGCCCCGCATGTCCACCGCCGTGACGATCTGGCCGCGCAGGTTGATCAGCCCTTCAATCACGGCGGGGGCCAGCGGCACGCGGGTCATCTCCTGGTAGCGCAGTACTTCCTGGACCTGCAGGACATCGATGCCGAAGAAGAGGCCATCCACAAAAAAAGTGGCATACTCACGGCTGGTCCTGACCGTTTCGGCCGCCGCGGCGTTGGTGGTTTGCGGAGCGATCATGGATTTCAGCCTTTCTCCCCCACGGGCGCCATGGCCTGTTGCGTTCCGACCGCGCCTGCCAGCTTGCTCAGAGAGGCCAGCATGGCGTCCCGATCGAACCTCATTTGGCAATCGGAGAAACCCCGCGGATGCTCCCGGTACGCCTGAGCCTGCTCGGCGCTTTCGCTGAGGGCCAGCGCGGGCACGTGCGCCAAGCCGGGCAATCGCCGCATTTCTTCCACCAGACTGTGGCCGCCCACCGGCAGCAGATCGAGACCGGCCAGCACCACGTCGATTTTGCGGCGTTCCAGCTCCCGCAGGGCCGTCTGCGTGTCGGCCGCCTCCACCACGCGATAGCCGGCCATTTCGAGCGAGTTGCGCACCAGGCCGCGCACGAAAGGAGAAGCCTCCGCGATCATGACGGTGGCGGCGTTGGTGCGCTGCGCATCCCGGCCTCCGAACCAGCCGACGCCGGCTGCCTGAATGACGGCGTGCAAATCGAGCAGGTCGGTCACTTTCCTGGCAACCACCGCGGAACCCAACAACCCCTGGCGCACGGCCGCCTGGCGTACGGTTACCTGATCCTCCACAATGTCCAGGATCTGGTCCACCAGGATACCCATGGTTCGTTCTCCGTCACTAAAAACCACGACCTGCGCGGGGTCCTGGAGACCGGCGGTATCCGCCGAGCCAGGTTCCAGAATCTGCGCCAGAGATGCCAGCGGCAGGATCCGCCCGCGATATTGCACGACGCGCTGGCCGCCGGCGTGCTCGATCTTGGCGAGAGAGATTTCCTCCAGCCGCGCGACCAGCGATAGCGGAACGGCCAGGCGCTCGAACGACCCGGCGCGGAACAGCAGGAACGTCTGGCGTTCGCCGCCGGAATGGTCATGGCGCTGGGTTTCCGCGGTGGACTTCTCGCGCGACTCCTGCACCACGCCGGACAACTGGGCGATTCCGGAAACGTCCAGGATCAAGGCCACGCGGCCATCGCCCATGATGGTGGCGCCGGCATAGCAGTTCAAGCTCTTCAACTGCTTGCCCAGCGGCTTCACCACGATTTCCTGCGTGTCGCTGATGCCATCCACTACCAGGCCGAACTGCCGGTCTTCGGCTTGCAGGACCACGATATTGACCACATTGGATTCGCCGCTGCCGCCGAGCTTCAATACGTCGGCCAGGTAGACCAGCGGCAGCAGGGCGCCCCGCCTGCGGTAGAAGGGCGTGTCGTGGATGAGCTCGATCTGCCGCTTTCCGGAATCGCCTTCGAGGCGGATCAACTCGAGCAGGCTCACCTGCGGGATCACGTACCGCTGGCCGACGCCAGGGCGCAGCGCGCGCGGCGAGGATCTTTTCTCGATGAGCGTGACCACCAGGCCCGGGATGATGGCGAGGGTCAGGGGGATCTTCAGTTTGAGGGTGGTCCCCTGGCCCAGGCGGCTGACCAATTCCACGACGCCGCCAATTTTTTCAATATTGGTCTTGACCACGTCCATGCCCACGCCGCGGCCGCTCACGCTGGTGATTTCAGCCGCGGTGGAGAAGCCGGGGAGGAAGATCAGCGCCAGGGCTTCGCGGTCGGTCATGCGCTCGGCCTGTTCGATGCGGATCAGCCCGTTCTGAACGGCCTTGCTTTTCAAGACCTGAGGGTCGATGCCCGCGCCATCGTCGCTGATCTCGATGTTCACCTGGCCGCCCTCGTGGAAGGCGCGCAGGCTGAGCTTTCCGGAGGCCGGCTTGCCGTGGCGGACGCGCAGTTCGGGCTTTTCGATCCCATGGTCGCAGCAGTTGCGCACGATGTGGGTGAGCGGGTCCTTGATGGCTTCGATGATGGTCTTGTCCAGCTCGGTATCCGCCCCGTCCATCTCCAGGTGAATCTGCTTGGCGAAGGAGGTAGCCAGATCGCGCACCACCCGCGGCAGCTTGTTCCAGACCACCCCGATAGGCTGCATGCGGGTCTTCATGACGCCTTCCTGCAGTTCGGTGGTGATCAGGTTCAGGCGCTGCGAGGTGGCGTTGAGGGTGGAGTCTTCCTGGTGGGCGGTGAACTGCAGGATCTGATTGCGGGCCAGCACCAGCTCACCCACCAGATTCATGAGCTTGTCGAGCAGCACGACGTCCACCCGGATGCTGGAGTCCGACACGGAGGGACCCTTCTGCGCAACTGCCTTTTCCGCCTCCGGAGGGGCTACGGGCGCGTCCACGGCGGGCGCGTCCACGGCGGGCGCGTCCACGGCGGGCGCGTCCACGGCGGGCGCGTCCACGGCGGGTGGGCCCGCGGTGGCTTGGGCGCAGGCGGCTTGCAAGCGGGTGCGCAGGTCGGCGTAAACTTCCGGCCCCTCGCTGCCATTGGCCTCGATGGCCACCAGGACGGTCTTGACTACATCCACCGTTTCCAGGATGAGCGTGACTAACTCGGGCGTAAGCTGGCGTTTGCCATCGCGCAGTTGACTGAGTATGTTCTCCGCCAGGTGGGTTACGGATTCCAGGGTACCGAAGCCCAGGAATCCGCAAGTTCCTTTTATGGTGTGGATGGTGCGAAAGATGCTCGCTATTAACGGAGGATCCTGGGGGCGCTTTTCAAGCTCCACCATCTCCTGGTCCAGGCGCGCCAGATTCTCGTTGCTTTCTATGAGGAACTCTCGAATGACGTCTTGATCGTCCATCCCTTACCGCCAAAATTCACTTTCTATGGTTTTCGGAATGCTAGTGGCAAAACCGTGGGAAAGTCTCATGCGGCGTTGGCTCCGCATGGCACAAGCCCACAGGACCTGACGGGCTTGAGCAGCCCGGCGCGGCCGATCGGCCGGCTGGTGAAATCGTCTTCTACAATCGGTGTTTTCATGGTGTATTCCTCTTTAGGTCCAATTTGTTTGCCGTAAGGTGGTCTTCAGGCGCTCGAATTCGTCGGCCGCGTGGGGCAGGAGTTCGCCGAAATCGACCAATTTACCGCCCGTGCCGGCGTGCTCCAACGCGCGCGCCAGAACGCGGAGGCCGCCCGCGGAAACGTCCTGGGCGGCGCTCGCCAGGGCATGCGCCTGCATGGCGGCGCCGGGCCCATCCGCCGCCTCCAGGCGCTTTCGCAAGTTGTTCAACCGGGACGGGAAGTCCGCCAGGAAACCTTTGACAACCTGGCCCGCCAGCTCTCTGTCTCCGACCAGCCGCTGCAACAGTTCCTCTTCATCGAAAACCGCAGGAGCCCGCTCCGGAGCAGCCAGTCCGGCGGTGGGGATCGCCTTTCGGGGAACGAACTGGGGAAGCCACCTGGCCAGCACCTCCGCCAGCAGGCGCAGTTCCACGGGTTTCGATAGAAAGTCATTCATCCCCTCGCGGATGTATCGCTGCCGATCGCCCGCCGCGGCATCGTCCGCGACGGCGACGATCGGAATTTCCGGAATGCCCAAGCCGCGGACGCGGCGCGTCGCTTCCGGGCCGCCCATGCCGGGCATCTGGCAGTCCATCAGTACCAGGTCGTATTTCTCCCGCCGCAGAGCTTCGACGGCCTCCGCACCGCTTGAAACGGCCCGGGCCTGGTATCCCAGGTTCTCCAGTTGCCCCAACAGCCGGCGCTGGTTGGTGCGGTCGTCCTCCGCCACCAGGATGCGCGCGCCCCACTGCGCCCGGACCACGCGGCTGGGCGCCACTACGGGTCCCAAAAGCCGGCCCGCAGTCCCGCCGGCGCCGGACGCCAAAGCCGGGGCAGGGGGTATCTCGAATACAGCGGTGAACCAGAATGTGGAACCTTGGCCTTCCTCGCTGTGGAAACCGATCTTCCCACCCATCATGGCGACCAGTTGCTTACAGATCGCGAGGCCCAGTCCGGTGCCGCCATACTTGCGCGTGTCGGATGCGTCCGCCTGCACAAACGGCGCGAATAATTCCGCGGCTTGGCCGGGCCGAATCCCGATCCCGGTATCGGCGATGGAAAAAAGAAGGGTCGCCTGGCCGGTGTTTTGGCTCTTCACCTCCGCCAGCACTTCCACCTTACCCTGTTCGGTGAACTTGATGGCGTTGGCGGTCAGGTTCAGCAAGACCTGGCGCACGCGGTGGGGATCGCCACGCAGCAGCGACGGTATTTCCGGCGCCGCCCGCCAGCTAAAAGCGAGGCCCTTGGCGGCCGCCCGGTTACGCAGCGCCCGGAAGGCGTCTTCCGCGGTGCGGCGCAGATCGAAATCCACGCGCTCCAGCTCGACCTTCCGGGCCTCGATCTTGCATAGGTCCAGGATGTCGTCGATGAGCGCCAACAGCGTCCGGCCGCTGTCCTCCATGATGCGGGCGTATTCGCGTTGCTCCGCCGTGAGACTGGTATCGAGCAGCAACTGCAGCATACCGATAACGCCGTTCATGGGCGTCCGGATTTCGTGGCTCATGTTGGCCAGGAACCGGGATTTCGCGACGTTGGCGGCATCGGCCGCCTCCCGCGCGGAAACCAGGTCGGCCTCGTATCGCTTCCGCTCCGTGATATCTTCGGCAACGCCCGCGATGCGCACCAGTTTTCCGGCCTGGTCGCGGATGGGAAAAGCGCGGTCGCGGATCCATTTCTGCTGCCCGTCGGGCGTTCGTATGCGATATTCGGATTCGACCGGCTGCTCGGTCTCCGCCGAAAACAGAAGACGCGCCTCTTCGAGGTCATGGGGGTGGATCGACTCCATCCAGGAACTCGGGTTCCGGTAAAGGCTGTCGCAGGTGCGGCCCCAAACCTGTTCATAAGCAGGGCTGACGTAGAGCAGCTGGTTGCGCTCCGTGTCCATCATCCAGAAGGTTTCGCGAATGTTCTCGGCCAACTGGCGGAATTTCTCTTCGCTGCGGCGAAGGTCGTCCTCCACCCGCTTGCGCTCGGTAATATCGGAGCTGAGGCCGACATGGCCCAGAAACTCGCCGGTTGGCGAGAAGCGCGGCTCCGCATAGGATTCGAGCCATCGCCAGCCGGCACCGCCAGCGGGCCGGACGCGGCACTCGCCCCTGAAGGGCGCCTGCTCCCCGACCGCGCGCTGGAGGGCTTCCACGCGACTTGGCGCGTCGTCCGGGTGGATCAGGGCATTCCAATTGCCGCCTTCCACCTTTTCGTACGTGGTGCCGAAAAACTCCCGGTATGTGCGGTTGATAAACCGCAGCCCACCCTCGGCGCCGGTCACCCAGATCAAGCTGGGGCAACCGTCCGCCAGGGTGCGGAAGCGTTCTTCACTCTCCTTCAAGGCATCCTCGGCCCGCTTGCGCTCCGTGATGTCCTGGATATGGACCACAAAGTATTGCGGGTTGCCGCCGGCGTCTCGCACCACCGACATCCGCATGCGTCCCCACACGATATTTCCATTGCGGTGAATGTAGCGCTTTTCGGTCTCCAGGCATCCGGCCGGATCCTTCAGCAACTGCTCCATGGCCCCGTAGGAACGCTCCAGATCGGCGGGGTGGGTCAGTTCCGGCCAGGTGATAGCGAGCAGGCCCTCTTCGGAATATCCCAGCATCCGGCAGAACGCCGCATTCACCTTTACGAAGCGCCCGTCCGGCCCGCTCACGGACATACCGAAGGGGGCGTGTTCGAAGAATTCGCGGAACCGCTCCTCGCTGTCCCGAAGCTCCCGCCCGGCCCGCACGCGCTTGCCGATGTCATGGGCGATGCCGGAAGCGCCGACTACCTCTCCGGCTGGATTCCGGATCGGGGAAATGGAGAGCAAGACATCGATCCCGCTTCCATCCTTCCTTTGCAGAACCGTATCGAAGGGGCTGACGACGCAACCTTTCCGGATGGTCTCGAGGCACTGACGTAATTCGTTGCCGCAGCCGGGCGGAGCCAGAGCGGCAATGCTCTTCCCGAGGATTTCCTGGCTGGCGTAACCGAACAGCACCTCGGCGCCGTGATTCCAACTGACGATGGTCCCCTCGATCGTAAAGCTGTGAATCGCATCGTCGGAAGATTCGACGATGGATGCCAGCAATGCTTGCGCGTCCTCAGCCTTCCGGCGCTCCGAGATGTCGCGGACGATGGCGGAGATGGCCGCCACCCCTCCGGCCGGTTTTTTGATCGGGTAGGCCGTCACGGATACTTGAAACCTCCGCCCATCCTTGCGCCGGCACAAACCCTCGTATTGAACGACGGCATTGCCCAGCATTGCCTGCGCGGTGATGCGCGACAGCCCGGCCACCCGTTCGGGCGGCACCAGCATGGACACGGGCTTACCCAGGGTGTCTTCGGCGGTGTACCCAAAAACCGCTTCCGCGCCGCGGTTCCAGGTGCCGATAAGACCCGCGGGCGTGTACGTGACGATAGCGTCCCCGGAGCTTTCCACGATCGCGGCGAGGAACGCTTGCGCCTCCGCAGCCGCGCGGGACTCGGTTACGTCGCGCTTGATGGCGATATAGCTGACGATCTGGCCACTCGAATCCCGTACTGGAGTGATGCTCATCTCCTCGGTATAGAAGGCGCCGTCTTTCCGCCGGTTGACCATCTCGCCGTGCCAGACTCGCCCGGACCTGATGGTATCCCAGAGCTCTTTGTAGAGCTCCGGGGCTTGACGGGCGGATTTGAGGAGACGGGGGTTCTGTCCGAGCGCCTCCTCGCGCGCGTATCCAGTCATCGCGGTAAACGCGGGATTCACATACTGAATCCGGCCGGAGGTATCGCAGATTACCACCGCATCCGCGGATTGCTCGACGGCCGCGATCAATCCGGCCCGCTCGATATCCGAGTGGCGGCCGTCAATATGATCGAGACAGGGAACCGGATCCAACGAATCACCTCCGAGGTGGGGCCTCAAGCAAAGAATCGGCCGGTGATCGGGATAAGTTTAGGCGCGCCTTCTGGCGCCAGGAAGCGGCGCCAGGCGACCGCAGGAGTGCGGTCGCGGCAGCACGGAAAA
>Ga0181534_10002299_pt1 | contig 11899 bp, 9 predicted proteins | sample PEATcosm2014_Bin_37_FD_119758 | JGI IMG/M metagenome (GOLD analysis project Ga0181534, IMG submission 119758) | Peatland microbial communities from MTU Mesocosm Facility, Houghton, MI, USA - PEATcosm2014_Bin17_10_metaG | ecosystem: Environmental > Terrestrial > Soil > Wetlands > Peat | place...
CAAGAGCCATCAAGCACATCCGAAACACTGCGATTGAACATGTCAATCATGGATGTTCCGGTCACATCGAACGCATTGACCATGATGCCAGAATTTGGAAATACACTTAGTAACAATATTCCGCCATTATTCGTCACGCCTCCAGTGCCGAAACTGGTGACGACGTTGGGCTGCACAATGCCGCTGTTGATCACCGTGCCGCCAGTATAAGTATTGGCGACACTCAAAATATTCGTGCCGCCATTGTTTCCACCATTGTTCAAAGTAAGGCGAATGCCTAAACCTGAAATTGCGCCCGCAGCCGTGAGTGTCATGCCATTCGTCACGTTCCAAGTTTGATTTGCGCCCAAAACAATGGGGTTGTTTAAAATCAAATTATTCGTCGCCAAACTCAAGTCAATGCCCGAAGCGCCAAGCGTCAGGGTGTTGCCCGCGCTGATGGTAATGGGAGTGCCGGGATCTAAAATCTGGATTCCGGCCCAGCTCAGGTTCGCGCCGAGCGTCTCGGTGGTGTTCACCTGGTCGAGGTTGTTCCATACCGCCACATTGGCTGCTCCGGGAACCGTCCCGCCAACCCATTCGGTGCCAAGGTTCAGGGCGGCGCCAGAGTCGTTATTGGTGATGGTCTGGGCTTGCGTCGTTGCTAGGCTTAATGCCAGCAGCCCGGCGCAAAGGCATGTCGTCTTGAGAATGTTTTTTGTTTGCATGATGGTTGAGTCTTGTATTTACGGTTATTCCTTTAGATTGGGTAATTTGAATGCTGGATGAATGATGAAACAATGGAAGGTTACAGTATTCGCCTGAATATCATTTGGCTTTCATTGTTGGATTTGAACAAAAATATCAGATTTTATAAAGTTTGCAAGAGCTTTTTTTGCGGGATTATGTCTTTGGCAAATTTTTCAGATGGCAGGGAAGCCGCGCTGCGGCGTCCCCGTCCGGCAGGACGGAATGATGGGTCAAAAATCAACTGCGGATTGCGGCCTGCCGGAAAGCGAATGCGGCGTGGTTGAACAACAAGGCAACGAAGGAACAAAGTTTTCCGGATTTAGTTTCTTGTTTTCTTGGTTGTTCAAAAAAACTTCAAGATGAAATGAGCCTCCGCACGTCGGCTCCTACGTCATGGAGGATTCCCGGACTGCCGATGTCGCCTTTTTCCCATCCCTAAATTCCCCTTTTCAGGCAGCGAAATCTCCTAGTCCCGTGACCAAATTCCCAAGTCGGACGGGGACGTGCATTTGTCCCCTGCCGACATCCAAAACTACACAAGAGACGTCCCCAGGTCGGGCTTCCCTTGTGGTATGTCGCGCCGGGAAGTACCAAAGTCGGGCTTGGAAATCCCCTTTTCCCGCCGCGAGATCCCCTTTTCCAGTCGGGAAATCTCCTTTTCCCGACGCGAAATCCGCTTTTCTCGACGGGAAAACCCCTTTTCCCTCTTCGACTTCCCCTTTTCCCACCCGGAAAGGGGTTGTCCAGCCGCGAAATCCCCTTTTCCAGGCGGGAAATCCGCTTTTCTCGACGGGAAAACCCCTTTTCCCATCGCGAAATCCGCTTTTCCAGACGCGAAATCTGCTTTTCCCGTCGTGACTTCCCCTTTTCCACACGGGAAAAGGGGATTTCCAAAGGTGACTTTTGTTGATTGACAGGAGTTTATGCAATTTAACCCCTTGATTTGGGGTGATCCGGGCTGTCGATGGTCATTTTAAGACACCACCAGACACCACAAGAGGTCGGTCGGCTCTTGTGGTGTTTTGGAATGCAATAATTCCCATCCGGTCAGTTCGTGATGCAATGCTGCGGCAGGTTTCCAAGGAGAAAGACACCGCTGCGTCCTGCCGGCACTTTGCAAAGACATGAGTGGCCGATCAGGAAATCCTCGACGAGAACGTTGCGAAGAAATTAACATGGGCTGATGATTGGCAAGGCGTCCAAAATCCTGCTGCTGGCCGTCTGCCTGAACCTGGTTCCGGCGCTGCGCACCTTCGCCGGCCCGCCGTTTTTGACGGATGATCCCGACCCGACGGATTATCAGCATTTCGAAGCTTATTTTTTCACCACCGGCGATCATGCCGGCAACAGTTACAACATCAACGGCCCGGCGGCGGAACTGGATTACGGGGCATTTCCTGACACGCAGCTTACTTTTGACATCGGCGTGGCGACGGCGGCGGGTGGCGGGCTGCCGTCGGCATCCGGTTTTGGTGATGTTGCGTTCAGCGTCAAATACCGGTTCCTGCATGAGACGAACGGCTGGCCGGAACTGGCGGTTTTTCCGGGGCTGACGCTGCCCACCGGCGACGCGAACCGGAACCTGGGCAACGGGCGGCCAACGTATCACCTGCCGTTGTGGGCGCAAAAAAGTTTCGGATCGTGGATGGTGGACGCCGGCGGCGGCGTGTTTTTCAATCCCGCGCCGGGCGAGCGGGATTATCCCTATGGCGGCCTGCTGTTGCAGCGGGATTGTGGGGAACATCTCTCGCTGGGGGGCGAACTGTTTGCGCAAGGCCAGGATGCGGATGGCGATCACGGGTACGCGGCGCTTAATTTCGGGGGTTCGTATCATTTCAGCGACCATTTCAGCCTGCAGGCCAGTGCGGGCCGGAGCGTCATCGGGGATAAACACACGTTGTGGTATTTAGGGCTTTACTGGACCTGGTGACTCGATTCCGGCAGTCTTGAAACCTAATTCATTTTGCCACGTCTTTGGATTGTTAAATCACGATCATTTATGAAACATTTGAAATTGTTCACAGGCATTTCGCTCGGCATCGGCCTGCTGGCCGCAAATCTCCCCGCCCAAACGGATGCGCCCTATAAAGTTTTGGACACAACGCAACTGATGGGCAGCGGCGGCACGGATTACGTCTATGCGGACAATGACGGACGGCGGGTGTATGTCATGCGCGGCAATGCGGCGCTGGTCTTTGACCTCGACAGCCATAAATATATCGGCAGCATCACCAACATCAGCGGACACGGCGTGGCGGTGGACACCAAGTCGCATCACGGTTTCAGCAGCGGGCCGCAGATCGGGATGTTCGACACGGAGACGATGCAGAAGATCAAAAGCATCGAAGTCCAGGGCCGGCCGGATGGAATTCTTTTTGAACCGTTCACCGATAAAATTTACGTGCTCAGCCATGAATCGCCGAACCTCACGGTGATAGACCCAATGGACGGCACGGTTGTCGGCACGCTTGATTTGGGCGGTTCACCGGAACAGGCTCAAAGCGACGGGCAAGGCCATCTTTACGTTGACCTCGAAGACAAGGACAGCGTTGCGGTCGTGGACGTCAAGGCCATGAAGGTCACGGCGACTTATGGTTTGCAGGGCAAGGGCGCCGGTCCCGGAGGCTTGGGCCTGGACGCCAAAAATCATGTTCTTTTCGTCATGTGCCACGAGCCGTCCGTTTGTGTCATACTCAATGCCGACAACGGAACCATTCTGGCCACGCTGCCCACCGGCAACGGCACGGATGGCGGCGGGTTTAATCCCAACACGATGGAGGCGTTCAGTTCGCAACGTGACGGCACGCTGACCATCATCAAGGAAAACAGCCCGACCGATTTCGCGGTGGAACAAACCGTGCAGACCAAGGCTGGCTGCCGGACTTCGACGCTGGACACGAAAAACAACCACATCGTTTTGATCTGCACCGAGCGCCCGGCGGGAACCAATGCGGCACCCGCCCAAGTGGCTTCGACCACTTCAACCAATCAGCCGGCGGCGGCTCCGCGTAATCGCCGTTACAACGGCCCGGCATGGCTGGATGTTCTGTTCGTCGGTAGACAGAATTAACGGAACAATTTTTTGGAACAGAATCAAATGATGCAACAAACCGACGAAAAGCTTTTCAGCAAGGTCCCGGAAGTCACCTTCATTTTCTGGCTCATCAAAATAGCCGCGACGACCCTGGGCGAGACCGGCGGCGACGCGGTTTCGATGTCCATGAACCTCGGTTATCTGTTGAGCACGGGAATTTTTGCCGTGCTCTTCATCGCCTTTGTTTTCGCGCAAATCAAGGCGGCGCGCTTTCATCCGTTTTTGTATTGGGCGACCATCATCGCCACCACGACGGTGGGAACAACCTTGGCGGATTTTTGCGACCGGTCATTGCACATCGGATATGCCGGAGGTTCATCGCTACTGCTGGTTCTGCTGATCGCTTCTTTATCGGTTTGGTATTGGAGGCTGGGTTCGGTTTCCATCAACACCGTGAGTTCGCCCAGGGCGGAAATGTTCTACTGGGTCACCATCATGTTCTCGCAAACCCTGGGCACCGCGCTCGGCGACTGGACGGCCGACACCGAGGGCTTCGGCTTTCTCAATTCAATCGCGCTGTTCGGCGGATTGCTGGCGGTGATTGCCGCGCTTTATTTTTTCACAAAGATTTCGCACACGGCCCTGTTTTGGGCGGCCTTTATCCTGACCCGTCCATTGGGCGCGGTGCTCGGCGATTTTTTTGACAAGCCGGTGAGCGAGGGCGGGCTGGCCTTGAGCCGATATTCAGCCTCGACTGCGCTGGTGGTTTTCATTGTCGCCAGCATCCTGATCTTCCGGCAGCGCGCGGCAAAAAAGACGGCGCATTGAATCGCAACATTGGGAACCGGACGCATTGCCGAAGATAGAATCGTTCTTCAAGCGCAGACACAAAGTCATCGTCGATCTGACCGTGCCGGAAATCCTCGACGAACACTTTGTGGAGAAATTGGCGTGATGAGTGCCAGTTGATCTTTCACGAGCCGTAGATTGGCACGAGATAGGTCTCGTTGAAGTCAAGGCCGGGCAGATTGAGTTTGACTTCCAATTCCCAGAACAAAGGCTTGTCGGCGGAAAGCCGCGTCGACAAAGCCTTCGCCGGAAGTTCGTAACGGAGTTCCACCGCGTCGTGAAGCGGAAAATTGCGCGGCTGTTCGATGATCCCTTTGGCACTCCAGATTTCCTCGTGAACCACGGTGACAGTCTGGTTTTTGCCGTAACCGCTGCTTTCCATCCATTCCTCCACATAGCGTAGGGTGAACGTGCCCTGATTTATCCGGTTGATGCCACGGCCCGGTTGCCAGCGGAGAACGACTGGTTCCGACAACCGGCAGGGAAAATGCACGAACTCAATCCGTGAGGAACCGAACTTGACTGCGCGGCCCAGCAACTGGAGTGCCTTTCCCCATATCAGAACCATGCAGATGTCGAACAATCCCACGATGACCTTGACCATCCACGGCCCGTCCGCGCCGAAAGCCCACCAGTTGAAGATGGAAAGAAAAACGCTCATGCCTACGACCAAAGCCAGCAACTTGGCAGCGCCCTTCCATTCGGAAACGGTGAACCCATCGGGATGCCACGGATAATCCGCCAGCGCCGGTTCACCGGGATGGCGGAGAGCAGCCTCCCGCCGCGAACGGTCTGCGGCAAATTGTATCCACGCCATGCCCCAGACCATGAACCCGCCCAGCGCGAACGACGCGCCAGCCACCGTTAACACCCAGTAGGGCGCGTGAACCGAGGCGGGATTCACCGCCACAACCTTCGTGCCCACCAAAATGATCCATGTGCCCACCGCCACAAAAGCACCGCCAAACAGGCATCCGCCCCAGGTGGGCAGACCCAGCTTCGTGCTGCGTTTTTGAAGGTTGCCGGACAGCCGGTGGCGACCGGCCGACGAAATTTCGTAGCGATCAGGTTGCATGGAGCCAGCACGATAATCTTCTGGCGACAGGGCGGGAAGTAGATTTTGTGCGCGGTTGGTTTAATATCCGCCGCCCACTTAAAATCCGCCCACCGGAATTCATCTGACAGGCAATTGATTTAACTGATCTGAATCATTTGAGATTTGGATAATTTGAAAGGCATGATTATCTTATGCAAATGAACCAAACTCCACCCGTTAAGAGCGGTGTCGCCTCCGTTGACGGGGCGGTAGGACTGGGTTGTGGCGATCAAAATTGCCAGGTCAAACCGGCTGTGGCATAGAGCGTGACACCGGGGTCGAGCCGGGCGCTGCTGCCGCCGTTGGAAAGGTTCATGTCGTTCAGGTTTTGGAACCGTGCGCCCACATAGACACCCCAGCACCTGTTTAAGTCGTAGCGGAGCATCGCGCCCGCGTAGGGGCCGTAGAGCAGCGCGGTCCTGCACGAATGGCCCCAGTCCCCATACACGCCGCCGCCGGCGATGGCATAGGATTCGGAGAAATCATAATCCAGCGTCGTCGGTGCCAGGGTCACCCCCACGCTGGCTGCGAGGCTCAGTTCAGACGTGATGTTCCATTCGGCAAACGGCCCGAGGCGGAAGGTGAACATCTGTCCGCTCAACTTTTGATAACCGCTGATGCTGGCGGAACCGATGCTGCGCGCAGGGGTGTCGCCAAGCAACGGGCCGGGGCCGTTGAACGTCCCCTGGTATCCGGGTCCGGGAGGAATCACGCCGTTTAACTGATAGGTATCGGTGATGACCGGCGCGGTTCCGCCGAGGTTGTCGCGGATGTCGAGGTCGGTGAAGCCAAAGCCGGTTTCAAGGCCCCAGTCGCCGGAGGAAATAAGCGGCAATGAGCCGATGACCCGCTGGTAGATCAATTCGCCGCCGTATTGGGGGTTGCTGGTGGCGGAGGAAGAGCCGCCCGGCTCGATGGCGTGGAACTGCATGGTGCCAAGTCCGGTCGCGTTATATTGGGAGGCGTATTGGTAGCCCCAGTTTTGAGTGAGGCCGCCGGCGTCTCCGCTGCTGTCCACGAGAACATATCCGTCATCATAAGTGTGGTTCGCGTCGCCGGTGGGCGGGCCGGGATTGACATTGTAGAGGGAGGGCGAGCTGTTGTTGAAATCGGCCTTGAAATTGATGGCAAAGGTCGGGCCAAAGCTGAAGCGGTTGAGATTGTCTTGGAAATCCTGGCCGCAAAGGGCCAGAGGGGTGGCGGACGCCAGTGCCAGCGAGGTGGAAAGTACAATTCGATTCATAAGTTTGGCAATGTTGATTGTGAAATTCAGTGCATTACAAAGGCGCGGTAGTAACGGGTGCTGGAGAGTGTCTCCGTTGCGGGCGGCCCCTCGTCATACCACTGCACGTAGTTGGCCGGGGCGACGATGAATGGGCTGGCGGTCTGCCAGACAATCATGTTCGTGCTGTATTGCACGGCGTAGGTGCGTCCCGGAGAGGCATAAAATCCGATGAGTATTTTTCCGTTCAACATCACGATGTTGTTGATCGGCACAGGCCTGCCGTTTGTCACGGACAGGGTGACGGCATTGGTGAGGTCCTGTGGAACATAGGTGGGCATGAGGAACGGCTGCCGGCTGGCGCGATAATATTGGATCCACATGTCAATCGACGCTGCGGGGGCGACGGGGAAATTATACTGCACATAAGGAGTGCCGTTGGTGGTGAAGCCGCTCGCATCATAAACCTGCACGTCCGATGGAAGGTTCAGGATATAAAGACGAACGGCGGGGATTGTGTTCGGGCCGGTGTTGGTCACCAGAACGCTGTTCGTGAACAGGCCGGACTGCGGATCCATGTAGAGGACCGTGATTCCAGCAGAGTTGGTGTTCACGAAGATATTGGTTGAGACAAGGATTGCGGCGTCCGTGCCCGTGCCCGTGAGCGCGATGTTGAACGGATTGTTGTTGAGATCATTGTCCGCGATGTGCAACGCGGCGGTTTTCGCGCCCGTGCTGGAAGGAGTAAAGCCAACGGTGAAAGTGGTGAAGCCGCCGGGAATCACGGGCGACGTCGGCGCGGCGGTCACGGTGAACATGGCCGGATTCGCGCCGTCAATGGTGATGTCCAAGCCGGTGAGGTTTGCAGTGCCGATGTTCGTGATGACAAACGTGAGGTTGGTGACGACGCCGACGGTCTCCGAGCCGAAGCTTTCGGTGCCGACGCCGTTGACAAGATTCGTGCCGGCGGGCTGTTGAACGACTATGCCGGGGACAACGGCTGCGCCCGTGCCAGTGCCGGTGATGACGATGTTGAACGGGTTGTTGTTGATATCATTGTTCGATATGTGCAACACGGCGGTCTGCACTCCATCGCCCACGGGGGCAAAGCGCACAGTAAAGGTTGTGGTGCCGCCGGGAATCAACGAGGTCGCGGGATTGGTAGTCACGCTGAACAGCGGCGCGTTCGTGCCATCAATGGTGACACGCAGGATGGTGAGATTGGTCGTGCCGGTGTTTGTAATGGTGAAAGTGAGGAGGCTGCTGGCACCGACGGCCACCGGACCGAAATCGTTGGTGACAGAACCATTGACAAGGTTTGTACCGAGGGGCTGTTGAACACCAATGCCGGAAGCGGTGGGGCTTGGCACAGCCGCCCCGGTGCCGTTGAACGTCACCCCGGCGCTAAATGCCAGTGCCCGGCCATTCATCGTGCTGCCGGTCATCATCGTGATGGCCTGGCTGGCCAAAATGGTTCCGTTGAAGGTGGAATAAGTGCCCAGCACCGCCGAGGTGCCCACCTGCCAGAAAATGTTGCCAGCCTGCGCGCCGCCCGCAAGGATGACATGAATGCCGCTGCCCAGTTGAATGTCCTGGGCGCATTGAAATATCCACACATCGTTCGGACCGCCCGTGAGCGTGAGGTCCGATCCCGTGATCAAAGTCGTGGTAGTGATCTTGTAAAGGCCGGCAGCGAGGTTCAGCCCGCCGAGGTTTCCGCCGTTGGGATTCAGGTAAGCCCCCGAAGGAATGGGGGTTCGTCCGGCGGCGTCATTCATCGCCGTGGTCAAATCATTCTTGGCCTGGCTCAACAGCGTGGGATTGATGACCGCACAGGGAGGACCGCTGGCATCCACTTCATAGATTGTCCCGTTCACCTGATCGCATGGGATGCCGATGGCGGAACCGGCAATCGGGCTGGCCCCGATGTCCCCGTTGATGATGCCACCGCCTGTCGTGGTGATTGCGGCTCCGGCGAGGATGGTGAAATTGGCGGTGGAAAGAAGATTGACCGGTGCCGGCCCTGCCGCGAAGACCAGATGCGGCATGAACAGAACCAGCAGGAGCAGAGTTAAAAATCGAGCGACGGCGTTGGACGGGTTCGTCCGGCGGGGAAGTTGTGTGCGGATAGATTCTCCGTCCTGAACAAATTGTTGGCTATACATCTTGCGAATATAGGTCAAATCGTCCCGGCAGTTCTATGGGGTGTAACCCTTATGAGGTGTTCACCCCATTGAGATTCATGGAGAAAGGATTACTTTGTTTCACAGCCAATGAAAAATTTATGAATGACATCATTCCAGCAATCCCGGTTCCAGAAGCAGGCATCTGTTACTGGGTGCAATGTGAAGATTTCCGGTGCATGGGGTTTCTGGACTTGGACGGAAAATGGAAATCCGCCTCCAACGGCAGGGAACTGCCCGATGTCATCAGCTTCTTTCCCAAAGAATGAATTCATCCGCGCCGCCGGCCCGGACGCGATTTGACATGACAATTTTTCCAATCCGCCCTTAATCTGGTTTCCTTGAACCTGCCCGAATACATTTTGCTGGCGGCGAGTTCGCTGTTTGTGATCGTGGATCCGCTGGCCACGGTGCCGGCGTTTCTGGCGATGACCCCCAATGACACGACGGAGCAGCGCACGCGCATGGCGCGGCTGGCTTGTTGCGTGGCGGCGGGAGTGCTGCTGTTGTTTTCCATTGCCGGAACGCTGGTGTTCAAGGTCATGGGCATAACCATGCCGGCCTTTCAGATCGCGGCGAGCATCGTGCTGCTGCTGGTGGCGCTGGACATGTTGCGCGCCCAGCGTTCACGCGTGCAGGAAACACACGAGGAAACCAGGGCCGGCACGGAAAAGACGGACATCGCCGTCACGCCGCTGGCCATTCCCATGCTGTCCGGCCCGGGCGCAATCTCCACGACCATCGTGCTGCAAAACGAGGCGAAGAACCTTGCCGAACATGTGGCGCTCTACGGCTGCATTGCGGTGGTGATGCTGGCGAGCTATCTCATCCTGCGGGTTGCGGCGCGCGGCGCAAAGTGGCTGAACCCCATCGTCATGAGCATCGCCATCCGCATCATGGGACTGTTGCTGGCGGCAGTGGCGATTCAATTCATGCTCAACGCCATCAAGGTGTTCCGGCTGGATTTGATTTCGCCGACGGCGACGTGATTTTGGCGGAAACGCCGGCAGCAGTTGCCGAGAGGCGGCCGGGCGAATCACGTCAACCGCCGAACGCGGAATATTTCGTCACGCCTCGTCGCCACATGAACCGCGCGAGGGCGTAGGAGAGGATCACCCAGATGAATTGCGCCAGCAGGCCGCTCCAAAGGTCCGCGCTGGAAATCTTGCCCATGTAAACAGCCACGGGAAAATACATCTGATACGGAAACGGAGTGAACATGAGCACGCGTTCCAGCAGTGGCAACTGGTCGTGCAGAAACGGCAGCGGAAACATGTGGCCGCTGGCGATATACTCAAACGAGAACAGGATGAAGATGAGCGTGGAGATTTCCAGCAGCCAGAAGGCGAGCATGGCCATGGCGTAGGAGGTGAAGAATTGCAGCAGTGCGGTGAGCACGAGCGAGACGGGAAAGACAACCATGGCCGTGCCGTCCGCCGGCATCAGGAAATATTGCCGGAAGCAGAAGATGAAGACCGCCAGCGGGACGGCCGCCATCATCACGAATGTGATGCGCCCGGAAAAAAAGAGGCAGAGCCGGTACCAGAGATAATCAATGGGCTTGAGCAGGAATTGGCTGATGGCGCCGTCGCGGATGTCGGCGGCGATCTGCCAGTCATCCTCGTTGACGGCGGTGAAGACGTCCACCACGGCGACGAGCAGGTAGTAAAAAACCGTTTCCGAGAGCGTCCAGCCGGAGTGCGCCGGGCCGCCGATCTTCTGCCAGAGGGCGATCATGGCAAAGAGCGGGATGAAGCTGAACAACGTCCGCGTCAAATAATTGAAGCGGTAGGTCAGGTTGTTCTGAATCCCGATGCCGATGACTTGCAGGTATTTTTTCATGACTACGAAGATTCCATTTACAAATCACGGAGCGTCAGCGTTGCCAAACGCGGCATGGAATGTTCTGGATGCATTTGCCGCGATAGATTAACACGAACACCAATCGGGACAAGCAGTGATGCGACAGGTAAAAGAAGCTTCCTCGACGTTTTTAGTGGGTAAAAGGGTTGAAATTGGGTTTTCTGGTGGGGCGTATGATACCGGAAAAAGTGTTTCAACAGATATTGGCGCTGGGCGAGGCCTGGCGGGTGACGCGAATGGACTATCAAGAAAAAGAACAGCGGGTGCTGATCCGGGTGGAGGAGACGCCTGGGTTGTGGCCGCAGGAAAGCTGTCCGCAGTGCGGACACAAGAGTGTGCGCGGCTACGATCATGCGCCGGAACGGCGCTGGCGGCATCTCAACATTTGCCAGTTGCAGTCGGAGATTGTGTGCGCACTGCCTCGCGGCGAGTGTCAGGAGTGCCGGAAGATTTACACGGTGCGTGCGCCCTGGGAGGGACGCAGCCGGGGACTGACGCAGGAATTTGAGGCGTTCGCCTTGACGTTGATGCGGGAGATGCCCGTCAAAAAAGCCGGGGAGATATTGGGGGAAACGGATCAGAAATTATGGCGGGCGTTGTTTGCCCATGTGGACGCGGCGTGGAAAGAGTTGAGTTGGGAGAATGTCATTTGGGTGGGGGCCGACGAGATGAACCGCAAGAAGGGGCATAATTATCTGACGGTGTTTGTGGACTTGCAGGCCAGGCGGGTGCTGCTGGCCGTGGAAGGCAAGGACGCGGGCGTCTGGGAACGCTTTGCCGATGAATTAGCCAATCATAACGGGCATCCCCGGGCGGTGACGATGGTGGCCATTGACATGAGTCGGGCGTATGCGAAGGGGGTGCGGGAGAATTTTGGGAACGCCCGGATCGTGTTCGACAAATTTCATGTCGTCAGCCAGGTG
>Ga0181534_10002302_pt1 | contig 11891 bp, 8 predicted proteins | sample PEATcosm2014_Bin_37_FD_119758 | JGI IMG/M metagenome (GOLD analysis project Ga0181534, IMG submission 119758) | Peatland microbial communities from MTU Mesocosm Facility, Houghton, MI, USA - PEATcosm2014_Bin17_10_metaG | ecosystem: Environmental > Terrestrial > Soil > Wetlands > Peat | place...
CGAACTGGTCTACAAGCTGGCCGCCACCTGCGACGTGTTCCTCACCAACAAACTTCCGTCTGTCCGCAAGAAGCTCCGGATGGAGATCGATGACATCCGGGCCCACAATCCCGACATCATCTACGTGGCCGGCACCGGTGGTGGCGAGCGCGGTCCCGACGCCGACCGGGGGGGCTACGACTTCCTCAGCTACTGGTGCCGGGGGGCCAGCGCCATGGGCTGCACGCCTCCCGACGCCGAGAACCTGGTCGTGCAGCCAGCCCCCGCCTACGGCGACTCCATCGGCGGCATGACCATCGCCGGCGGGATCATGGGGGCCCTGTTCCACCGCGAGCGGACCGGTGAGGCGGTATCGGTCGACGTGTCGCTGCTCGGGGTGGGCTTGTGGTCGATGAGCACGGCTGTGGCCCTGTCCCTCCAGACCGGGTTCCCCTGGCGACCTCCGGCCGCCTCGTCGGGAAGTGGGGGCGCCCCGTCCAATCCGCTGGTGGGGACGTACAGGACGAAGGACGGCCGGTTCCTCGCCCTCACCTGCCTCCAGGGATTCCGCTACTGGCCGGCGGCCTGCCGGGCCGTCGGTCGCGAGGATCTCATCACCGACGAGCGGTTCACCTCACACGAATCGCTGTCGGCCAATGCCGGCGCCGCCCGGGAGATCCTGAACGGGGTCTTCGCTGCTGCTCCGCTGTCCGAGTGGCTGGAGCGCTTGGCCGACTTCGACGGGCAGTGGTCGTTCGCCCAGGACAGCCTCGAAGCGGTCAACGACCCCCAGGTGGTGGCCAACGGCTATGTGGGCGAGACGGAGACCGCGGCAGGTGTGCCTTTCAAACTGGTCACGACGCCGGTGCAGTTCGACGGCACTCCGGCCCCGCCCAAGCGCGCCCCGGAGTTCAACGAGCACTGCGACGAGATCCTGGCCAGCATCGACCTGGACGAGCAGGGCGTGCTCGACCTAAAGATCGAGGGTGTGGTGGCCTGAGGGGCGAAGGCCGGACGGGCGTGCCTGCGCCGCACGGACGCCGGTCCCGGGTGGGGACGACACTGCGTGGCTGCGACGCGCTGCCTGGCTGAAACGCGCTGCCTGGCTGAGACGCCATGCACAGCGGATCTAGTGACTGGTGCGCCTGATCCGGTCGGCCGCTGCCCTTGCCGCATCCTCCACGGCGATGGTGGCCACCAGGACGACGGCGAATCCGGCACCCATCACGACGAACCCGAGAGCCGCGATGCGATCGCTCCACGTCGGCCTGTTTGCCCAGGGCTCGCTCACGTGTGTTCCAGACGGTCGGCGATGGTCGGTGCCGTCGCTCGGGACGAGGCCATGGTGCGGCTCGGTCGATCCTCAGGCCGTTGCAGTCCCCAGGCCTCGACGTACTCGTGGTGGTCCAGCGGTCTCGAGAACCAGGAGGCCAGGGCCCCGTCTCGGAGCGTGCAGAAGTTGACCGTGTCGAACTTGCGGGCCCTACCGTTCCGAGTGAACAGATGACGGACGATGACCACGTGCGAATGCTCGTCGGCCAGGGTCAACAGCACCTCGGTGACCAGTGTGCCTTCCGCGAGCTGGTGGAAGCCCTCCAGCCAGAGGGGAAGCTGGTCGGGTGAGATCGTGCTGCTCAGGGGGCTGGTGCCCCACAGCGTGATGAGCAACTGCTCCGAGCAGCCGGCCAGGAACTCGTCGACCTGGTTTGCCGCCAACGCGACAAACAACGCTTCGACCTGTTCCCGTTCTGCGAGCACACCCACGGCTGCCTTCTCTCCCGGTTGGCGTACGGCGAGGACACGCCGCACACCATAATCCTATAATCCCGACTGACTTCATCAAGAATAGCACGCCCTCGGAACATCCGGCACAGAAGGCGCCTTAGCGGAGGGGAGCACTGAAGCGGCGGCTGCCGCCCACCTGGGGACATGGGCCCTCGGGCCTGGTGGGGCCGGGCACGTCGCCCGGTGGACCATGGAAGCGGTAGAGGACGATGGAACCCCCGAGCTGGCCGACCGAGCAGTACCCCCTCAGCCACGCCAATTGCCGGAAGCTGGCGCTGGTGAGATCCGTGGCCGAGACGGCAACCCACCCGGTGATCCGGGCGGGCACCGCACCGACGAGCGGACGGGCGCCGGGGACGTCCGCCACCCCGATCCCACGCGGCCCGAAATAGCCGACCCAGGCGTGCTTCCCTCTCGCCCATCGTTGGAGTTGGTAGAGACCCTGACCCCAGTCGACGTCAGAGTTGGTGGTCACGCGGTAAGCGGGACCGAACGGAGGGCTGACCCAGGCCAGAGAGGCGGGGAAGGACAGGGCCGTGACCAGGCCGGCCATGGCCACCACCGCTGCGAACAGGGCCGTGCCGGCGATGCGCTGCCGGGCCACGGTGACGACGGAGCTGGCCACCACCAACCACAGGGCGATGACGGGAAGCAGGTAGCGGAGGCCGATGTCCCGAGGGGTGAAGACCGTGAATCCAGCCAGCAGGACGGACGGCAGCACCAGCACCAAGGCGGCACGCCAGCGAGCGGACCGGCTGACGACGAGCAGGCCCAGCGGTCCCAGCACCAAGAAGGCCAGGGTGGTGGGCACCGTCTTCACCACCAGGCTCCCGGGCCAGTACCACCAGCGCCCACCCGTCCAGGCCACGCCCAGGAGATAACCGGGACCGGGGATGGTGTCGTTGTGGGCCAGGTAGCTCAAGCCGTGCAGATAGGGCGAGGGCAGGATCACTGTCGGCACAGCGAGCACGTGGACATCCACCATGGCGTAGACGACCCACACCGTGGCCCAGGCCACCACGAGCGCGGTCAACGCCTCTGTGATCCCGGCCCGGGGTGAACGCCGCCAACCGATGCCGGCGATGGCCACGCCGGCCAGGCCGGCCAGCAGGAGGCCGGTCACGTCGGAGAGCACCGCGACCCCGGACGCGAGACCGACGATCGCGGCGGCGCCTACACCGGGCCGCCTGGTCCAGCGCAGCAACGCCCACGACCAGCACCCCACGGCCAGGGAGAAGGCGATGTCCATCGAGTCGAGGTGGCCGAGGCCGAGGACAAAGGGCGACAGGAGCCAGAGGAGCCCAGCCAGCGCTCCGGCAGCCCGACCGAACAGGTCGCGTCCGATGGCGCGGAGGACGAACGCCAGGGCGACGGCCTCGAGCAGGGGAACCACCCGCGAGGCCATCGTGACCGACCGGAGCTTGCCGGTGCGCAGTTGGGCTGCGGCAAACGTGGCGCTGTACGCGCGCTCGTTGTTGTGATCCCAGTTGCCGTCAGGGGGGATCACCGGATGGACGAAGAGGACGGGTAGGGCGGCCACGAGCTTGGGAAGCGGGGGGTGCTCGTCGTTGAGGGAGACGTCGTGATGGAGGATGCCGGCCAGGCCCGAGGCCACGTAGACCGGCTCGTCGAAGGTGGGAGCATCGGACCACGCCTCGTAGAGTCCGAGCACGACGAAACCGACGGCCACCACGGCCAGGAGCGCCGCCGGCCAATCCCGTCTCATCCCGCCAAGCTCACACGATGCCCCGAGCCCGACACCGGGCCATGAGCGAATGAGCAGGAAGCGACCGGGTTGGTGGGAGGCCGCTCATCACGATAACCTCCACCATCTTACTAGGGAATGAAAGTCGGATGCCGGTGCCGAAGGAGCGAGAGTACTGGGCCCGAGAGTGTTGAGCCACCGCCACGATCAGCGCGCGACACACCCGGTCCGTGACCGCCGCCACACCGCGATCCTTCGCCTGCCCTCGGTCTGAGCGACGATGTCCGGCGCGGCCAGCTCGGGGCGTGTCCGAGCCCGGTTGGACAAGATCGGACCGCGCCACCGGCTCGTGATCGGCTGGTCGGTGCTGGCCGTGGCGTTCATCGCCTTCGTCGCCTTCGTGGGTATCCCCTACAGCGAAGACGACATCCTGCTGTGGCTCACCGCTGCGCTCTTCGTGTCGTGCCTGGGGAACTCGGACCGGTCGAAGATGGGCATCCTGCGGGACTGGCTCCCGTTCTACCTCGTCCTCACCTTCTACGCGTTGCTCCGCGGCTACGCCAGTCACGTCCTCTGGGGGCCCTTCGTCCGCCCTCAGGTGGCCTTCGACACGGTCGTCGGCGACGGGACGGTCCCCACGGTCACGCTCCAGCACTGGCTGTTCAATGCCAACAATCTTCATATCTGGGACTACGCGGCGTGGATCACCTACATGAGCCACTTCTTCGTGAGCTTCATCGTCCTGGCCGTCCTGTGGCGACGCGACCACATCCAGTTCCGGCGCTACATGTTCCTCTTCGTGTCCTTGACGTTCATCGGCTATCTCACCTACCTGCTCTATCCGGCCATGCCTCCATGGCTGGCCAGCCAGACCCACCACATCGCCCCGATCACCCGTATCATCCCGGTGATGTGGAACCACGTCGGAGTCCACGGTGCGGCCGCCATCTTCACCGGAGGCAACGAGTTCGACAACAACATCGCGGCCATGCCCTCACTCCATGCTGCGTACCCGATGTTGTTGCTCTTGTTCTTCTGGAAGCGGTCCCGTCCGCGGATCCGGGCCGTCCTCGTCACCTACGTGCTGGCCATGGCCTTCACCCTGGTCTACACGGGCGAGCACTTCGTCATCGACGAGTTCGTGGGCTGGAGCTATGCCGCCGTCGTCTTCGTCTGGGGGTCGCGCCGACTCGACCAGTGGACGGTCACCCGGCAACACCTGTGGTTGATCGGACCCCTGCCCGATCCGGACACGGCCAGGTCGCAGGCATCGGTCACCCCGTGACGGTCCCGCGGATGATCCCCTCGATGCTCGGGAGCCGCGCTCACTCGAACCAGTAGTCGAGGCTGATGGCTGCGCTCTCGCCCACAGCGGCGGTGAACGATCCCTCCCCCCGCAGGCCGGCGAGCTGACCTGTGCCCGAGCCGGGCACGACGAACCACCTTCCGTCCACGTCCCCGGTCGGGCTGAGGGTGCCGACGTCCTGGAACACGAAGGTGCCGGACCGACGGGCCACGGTGGCTGTGACCCGCTCGTGGCCGACGAAGGTGGCCGAGCCGTCAGGACGCAGAGCCTGGAGCATCCGGGCCCGGCCCTCGCCCTGGATGTCTCCGTGGAACCGTTCGGTGACCTCGATGCCCACCAAGGTGGCTGCCCCGTAGAGCTCGTCGTAGGGCTGGGGCTCCCAACCGGTGACCTCGATGGTTCCGGTGGCGTGCGTGCGTGATTCGGACATCCGGTCCTCCTTGCCGGCGCCGGCCCTTGTGATCCGGGCGCTCTCCCGTCATCATGAGGAGGTACGGTCAGGTCGACAAGTACGGACATTCCTGTCCCTACCCCCAAGGAGCCCCGGTGCCGATCCCCAAGGGCCAGCGAGGGTGGACGCCCGACCTCTTCGACGCTGCGTGCCCCTCCCGGGCCGTGCTGGACCTGATCGCCGACAAGTGGTCGATCCTGGTCCTATCGGCCATCCACCACGGCGTCCATCGCAACGGCGCGCTGCTCCGCCGGATCGGCGGCATCTCCCAGAAGGCACTGACCAGGACCCTGCGTGACCTCGAGCACAACGGCCTGGTCCTCCGCACCGACCACTTCGAGGTGCCACCCCGGGTCGACTACGCCCTCACCGACACAGGGGAGAGCCTCTTCCCCCTCCTCGAGTCGCTGTGCACGTGGGCACTCGATCACGCCGACGTGGTGCGGGTCGGGGGACGGTGACCCTGCGGCAACCGCATGAGCTCCCGAACCCTCGAGGATTCCTCTCGAAGCACTCATACTTTCGTAATCAGTGGCAACGACGATGGAGCCATGAGTCGCCCTCCACACCTGGCCCCCTTGGCCGGACTGCTCGCGGTGGTCGTCTCGGCCCTGCTGATCTCCGCCTGCGGTGCATCCTCGAGCCCCACCGCGTCGACTGGGCAGCCGTCGGCCCCGGCCGCGTCGACAACGCCGTCCTCGACGCCCCGTTCCGGGTCGAACGGGGAGAAGCCGGCACTGGCCGGCCTGATCGACATGGGGGTGCAGGTGCCCTATCAGCTCGATCTCCCGTTCCCCACCGTGGACACCGGCGCCATCACCCCGTATGCGGGCTCGTTCGCCGGGATCGTGGTCAATGAGACCTGGGCCCAACTGGAGCCCACCGAGGGTGCCGAGGACTGGAGCCCCCTCGACGCATCGCTGGCCGCCGTCAGCCAGTGGAACGCGGCCCACCCCTCGACGCCGGTAGGCGTGAAGCTCCGCATCTTTGCCGGCAACACCGCTCCGATCTGGGCCAAGACACTGGGTGGCCCCTCCGTCACCGTCGTGACCAAAGGGGTCCCGAAGACCTACGGCCCGTGGTGGACCACCCCCTACCGGCAGGCCTGGTCATCGTTCCAGCACGCCCTGGCCGCCCGTTACGATGCGAACCCGTTGGTCCAGGGGGTGAGTGTGAGTTCATGCGCCACGTTGACCGGCGAGCCATTCGTGATGAACCTCACCCGCCAGGCCATCCAGGTGATGGAGGCGGCCGGCTGGACCCCGCAGGCACAGGAGAGCTGCCTGCAGGGGGCCCTGGCCGACTACTCCGGATGGACGCGGACCCCCGTCGACTTCGCCTTCAACGTGTACCGGACCGTGGTGGCCGGCAGGGCGGTTCCCGACCCGTCGTTCACCGATCAGGTCATGCAGGCCTGTGCCGACTCCCGGTCGGGCGGGGGACCGACGTGCGTGCTCGGCAACAATGGTCTGTCGGCCACCGCCGACACCGGCGGGTCGGGGCCCGTGTACGCGCAGATCGATACCCTGTGGCAGCAGACACCCGGCCACGTGGGGGTGTACTTCCAGACACTGGGGGCGGGAGTCGACTGCGGGGCCGTCGAGGTGGCCATCAGCCACCACGCCCCGGGGGTCGAGGTGTGGCCGCCCAACCACGGCTACCGAGGCTTCGCCGGCGTCCCGTCGTCCACCCTGGCCCAGTGGAACAGCGCCCTGCGCAGCGGGAGCAGCCTCAGCTGCCCGGCGGCCTGACCCGACCGCAGTGCCGATCGTGGCCTGGCCAGCCCGAGGAAGGCTGGCCAACCCGAGGCCGCCTGACCGCCGCCATCCAGCGCCCGGAATTTCCATCCGGGGATTTAATGCGACTACCTTATTCGGCATGAAACGAGGAGGAACCTGGAGACTGCCGACGGTCAGGGCTGCCGTCGTGGTGGTAGCGGCCTTCGTCGCTGCCGGTACGTTCGTATCGCCGGCGTGGGCGACATCGGCGTCATCGACAACCACGACCGTGCCACAGACCGACGCCGCCGGGACGGTCTGGCTGTGTCGCCCGGGCCTGGCCCACGACCCGTGCGCCGGGAACCTCAGCACCACGTCGATCACCGCGGACAACCAGCGGACCGTCACCGACGAGACCGCCGCAGGAGACAACAAGCGGTTCAACTGCTTCTACCTGTATCCAACGGCCAGTCCCGAGCTCACCATCAACTCCGACCTCACCGTGCAGCCGGCAGAGACCGCCTACGCCACGTCCCAGACCGCCCCCTTCTCGCAGGACTGCAATGTGTGGGCACCCATGTACAGGCAGATCACCGTCCACGGACTGCTGTCCGGGCAGGCCGGTGCCGCCGCGGGTGCCATCGCCTACGCCAGCGTGCTGTCGGACTGGAACGACTTCATCAAGAACTACGACAACGGGCGGCCCATCATCTTCATCGGCCACTCGCAGGGTTCAGTCATGCTGATCAAGCTGCTGGAGGCGGAGGTCGATCCGAATCCGGCGCTCCGGGGCCTCGTGGTCTCGGCCATCATCGCCGGGGGCAACGTCACGGTGCCGACCGGCAAGACGGTGGGGGTGACCTTCCAGCATCTGCCCCTGTGTACCCGCCTGCTGCAGTCCGGCTGCGTGATCGCCTACTCCTCATTCCCCTCACAACCCCCGGCCAACTCGATGTTCGGCCGCCCGGGCCAGGGCATCAGCCTGGACTCGGGTCAGACGGCGACGACCGGCGTCCAGGTGGCGTGCGTCGACCCGGCTGCGCTCGGGGGCGGAACTGCTGAACTCTCGCCCTTGTTCACCCTGGCGGCCGTTCCACCCCTGCAGGCCCAGGCCCTGCCCGCCCCGACGGTGGCCACGCCGTGGGTGGCCTACCCAGACATGTACTCGGCCACCTGTGAGAGCGCCGACGGTGCGACCTGGCTCCAGGTGACCCACAACGCGGCAGCCGGGGATGTGCGACCACTGCCCGTCGAGTTCTTCGGACCCTCGTGGGGCTACCACCTGTCGGACATCAATCTGACGCTCGGAAACCTGGTGAAGGACGTACGTGCGGAGGAGTCCGCGTACGACCTCCACGACCGGCGCTGAGCGTCGCCTGCCCGGCGGAGCGACCGGACCGAATCACCCGAGGGGCGTGCCCCGAACGCTGATCAGGTCTGTCACCGCCCCGTTGGCCCGCCCCTGGCGGCTCAGCCCAGCGCTTCGATCACCGCGGTGAAGTCGGGCCACTGACCACCGGCATCGACGACGGTGCTCAGCAAGGCCTCGGTGGCCGGGCCGAGGCGTACCCCCACGGAGGTCTGCTCGGCGAGGCCGATGGCCAGGCGGACATCCTTGCGGGCCAGCGTGGGGGAGAACCATCCCGGATGCGAGTCGTCGAGCAGGCTGTCGAGACGGACGGCGCTGGCCAGGCTGACCACCGGGCTGTCGGACAGGACCTTCCTCACCAATTCGTCGGGGATGCCCTGGCTCCTGGCCGTGGCGATCCCCTCGGCGAGCGCCGCCACCCCGGTGATCAACAGCAGATTGCTGACGAGCTTCATGGTCGCCGCGGTACCGACGGGGCCGCAGTGGGTGTAGCCGGCACCCAGGTCGCTCCACAGGGGCTCGAGGGCCGTCGCCAGCTCCACGGGGCATCCGAGGAAGAAGTGGGCCCCGCCTCCGGCCACCATGTCCGGCGACCCGAGCACCGGTGCATCGACGACCCGGCCGCCGGGATCGGTGTCGGCCAACTGGCGGATGGTGTCGGGAGCCACCGTGCTGATGTTGACGAGGACGGCGGCCGGTCCCCTGGTGGCCAGGACCCCGTGCTGACCCAGGCAGACGGCGAGGAGGGCGTCGTCGTCGGCCACCACCGTGAGCACCACCTCGGCCTCGGCCACCGCACGCGAGACCGAGCTGGCCTCCACGGCGCCTGAGGCCACGAGCTCCCCGGCTCGACCGGGAGTCCGGTTCCACACCGTCACCTGGTGACCACCACCGAGCGCCCTACCGGCGAAGGCCCTCCCCATGCTTCCCATCCCGAGGACAGCTACGCGCACGCACTCACCCTAGGCGGCGGGACCCGCCGAATGCCGTGGTCGGCCGGCCCATGGCGTCGGCGTTTCGAGGCCGTCCACCGAGCCGTTGCATGCCTGCAGGCCCGACGTCGCACCCTGGGGTGGCGGCGAAGGCGCCGGTTGGTTCCGATGCTCTCCTCGACCCTGTGGCTGCATCTGTCGGCGACTGTCGCTCAGGCCGCAACCACGCCCGGGAGAGGCCCGATCTACAGATTGCGTGCCGAAGTGCCGATCATTGGCCATGTGCCCCAGTTCACAACGGCGGAATCTGGGCTCGGCGCGGAAGCGGGTGGGTGCTCTCGCCGATCGCCCGACCAGTGGGGCCACAGAGCGCAGGCCGACCCCAGGCGCCGGGCTGCCCGCTGAGCGCCCGACCAGCTCGGCCTAGAGGCCACCATGCGTAGGCGGCTCCTCCTTGTCGTAATTCTGCTCCTGCTCACCGTCGGCGTGGCGGTGACCGCCCAGGCGGCGACGGCCAACCTGTCGCTCGGCGAGGCCGCCTCGGCCACGGTGCTGTACGGCACGCCCTCCTCGGTCACCCTCACCGCCGACAACCCCTCGACGGCTCCGGCCACCCCGATGTACAACGTCTCCTACCGGGACGTGCTTCCGGTGGGGGTCAGCTATGTCCCGGGGTCGAGCACCTTCACGAACGCCGGATCCACCTCGGCGCTGGCCGACCCGACGGTCGTGGACAACCAGCCGGGGACGGGCCAGACCACCCTCATCTGGTCGAACGTCGGTGACCTCCAGCCCAGCGCCACCCAGGACCTCGCCTTCAAGGTCCAAGGGCAGACGGATGCCGGTGCCGACGTGGGCCCCGACCCCATCCTGCCCGGCTCCTCCTACACCGACTCGTCGGGGGTGTTCGCCAACTCCAATCCCCGCTATGTGCCCGCCTTCGACCCCACCACCGGAGCCCCGGTCAGCGGCGCGACCTCGTACACCGACTCTGCCACCGCCACGGGCACCACCGAGGTCACCCCGCTGTCCATCTCCAAGTCGGAGCCCAGCCCCGAGTCCGAGCTGCCCCGGGGGGTCCACGACCATCAGACCGTCTACACGGTGACCGTGGACAACAACAACGTCCACGCCACCAACCAGATCGTGGTGACCGACTGGCTTCCGGCCGGGCTCGAGTTCCTCGGCTGCGGCGGGGTCGACAACACCACCGACGCCAGCGGCACCAACCCCGGTTCGACGCAGGAGTACCCGGGCTCGGGTTCGCTGGCGGTGGGTGCGCCCCTGACGTCCTCGGTCTGTCCCACGGCCACGTCGGTGGTCACGGTCAGCGACCCGGTCACCCCGAGCGGGACGCTGTCGGGGGTGTACACCGCGGTGACCTGGTCGCTGCCCAACCTGTCCGCATCGGGGGTCGACACCTTCGAGTACAAGGCCGGCATCCCCCTCCGCGAGAACACCATGACCTGGTCGGGCGCCACGCCGCCGGCCGCCAGTGGTGATCAGGCCGCCAACCTGGACAACAACAACGGCCCCGAGACCCACGACGGGGAGTCGCTGACCAACGTGGTGGGTGCGACCGGGACCTACTCCGGCAGCCTGGGCCCGGGCACGGCCAACCCGGTGGAGGCGGTGGGCCAGCACACCGTCGAAGCCGTCGACCTGGCCGTGCAGAAGACGGTCAGCAGCCCGGTGTTCCAAGCCGGCTCGGTGGTCGACTACACCCTGCACTACCAGACCAGTGAGTACCGCTACAGCGCCGGCACCGAACTGACCGACCATGTGCCCAGCGGACTCTGCCCGCTCGGCCCGGCCAACTACGCCACCGACTCCGATGCCACCGAGTGCGCCCCCCAGGCCGGCCAGGATCCGTCCACCGCCTACTCGACCGTCTCCCCACCCGCCGAGGAGTCCGACGGGAGCTTCCTCCTGACCTGGGACCTGGGCACACTCCCCCCCAACACCGACCTGACCATCACCTACCCCATCCTCGACCGGGCCTACTACCAGGGGTCCGGCGGTGGCGGCGGTATCGTCCCGACCACGCCGACCCTGATCGGGGACTCGGTCACCAACACCTCGTCGGTCACCGGCACGGTCACCGGCACCTGCTTCGACGGAACGCCCTCCGCCCCGACCGCGGACCCCACCTGCACCGGGACCGACCCGACGGTGATCTACAGCGGGGAGGACGTGCCGGCCTCGGCCACCAACGGATCGCAGGCGTCGCAGAGCGCCCCCGATCCGACCCTGGTCAAGCGGGTGTCCCAGGCGGTGCCGGCCGGGACGACGCTCGACTGCTCGACCGCCACCTACCTGGCGCCGGGCTCGGCCGACTACCCCCCGACCTACGAAGCCGGTGACACCATCTGCTTCCAGCTGGAAGTCGACTTCCCGGCCGGGGTCTACTCGCACGACGCCGAGGTGACCGACTTCCTCCCCCCCAACGCCGCCTACGTGGCCGGCTCCGGGGCGGCGGCCACCGGCAACACGGCCACCATCGCCAGTGTCACCGACGCCGGCACCAGCCCGGACAGCGTCTCGTTCAGCCTGGGGGACACGGACGGCTCCAACCCCGGTCTGTACGTGGCCCCGGGCCAGAAGTTCATCGCCGACCACGCCGTCACGGCCACCGACCCGCCGGCG
>Ga0181534_10002303_pt1 | contig 11890 bp, 10 predicted proteins | sample PEATcosm2014_Bin_37_FD_119758 | JGI IMG/M metagenome (GOLD analysis project Ga0181534, IMG submission 119758) | Peatland microbial communities from MTU Mesocosm Facility, Houghton, MI, USA - PEATcosm2014_Bin17_10_metaG | ecosystem: Environmental > Terrestrial > Soil > Wetlands > Peat | place...
AACAGCTTGCGGCGTTGCTCGTCAAACTTGAGCAGTTCGTCAATTTTCGTTTCATCCCCTGCCCCGCGCGTGGCGAGACGCTGGCGGACAAAATCGGTTTTTTCGCGGATCAATTTGATGTCGAGCACGCGCCAATTATAGAAACGTGCTTGGTATCGGCAAGCTGATTGGTTTCAATTCGTTCCGCCAATGAAATTGCCCGACAGGTTGACCCGGATGTTTCGTGCGCCAAAACTGACGCGCACGCGAATCGTGCTTGCACTCGCGGTGGCCGTGTTTGCGGACGGATTGCAACTTCTCCTCGGCCCGCTCGGCTGGGTTTTAGGCGATCAAGCCATAGATTGCGTGGCAATGGTGCTGACGAGCTGGACGATTGGCTTTCACATTTTACTGCTACCTACGTTTGTCGTTGAACTCGTTCCCGTATTGGAAGACCTGCCAACGTGGACGGCCTGCACCATTGCGGTCATTGCGTTGCGGAGGCATGAGCAGCGACAATCACCGCCGCCAATCCAACCGCCGAAATCTGATTGAAAACCTTTTTCTTTCGCGCACATTCATCAAATATGCGATTTGCCTTTCGCCGCGTCCGTCAACAAAGTTTCAAGTGGCTCGCGGTAATTCTATGCGGCTTGCTGATTTCGGATGGCACACGAGCTCAAAGCATCCGGCTTCCGTGGAGCGGTTATGCCCACGACTCCCAGCATGACGCTGCGGGATCGGTGCCGTCGCAGCCATTGAACCGTATTTTGTGGCAAACGCCGGTGGACTTGAACCCGAAATACACCGGAAGCTCGCTGTATATCCATTACGGTTCGCCTTTGATCACGCGCTCCAACACGGTGATTGTGCCGGTGAAAACGGGATTGACGGGCGGATTCAGGGTCGAGGCGCTCGCCGCCGTCACCGGCAGGACGAACTGGATGCGTTCTACGGATTACATCCTGCCGGCGCACAATTGGATTCCCAGCTTTGCGCCCGTGCTGACTCCGAAGAACCGGCTTTATTTTCCCGGCGGCGGCGGGACAGTTTATTATTGCGACACGCCGGACACAACGAACACTTCCCCGGTCATCGGGCAGATCGCCTTTTACGGAATGACAAACTACCTCGCCAACACCAATGCATACCTGACCAATGTGTTCATCAACACGCCGATCACCTCGGATCGCTACGGAAATATTTTCTTTGGATTTCTAGCCAGCAATTCTGCGGCGCTCAACCTTCAAAGCGGCATCGCCCGCATTGATTACAACGGCAACAGCACGAATATTGCCGCCAGCAGCATGCTCACCAACGCCGCCATTACCGAGGTCGCCATGAATTGCGCCCCGGCGTTGAGCAACGATCACACAAAATTATACGTCGCCGTCAGCACCAATTACACCAGCTTCGGTTATCTTGTCGAACTGGACAGCCGGACGCTCTCACCACTACTGGCCAGCGTCCGGCTCAAGGACGTGAAAATTCCGGCGAACGACGCCTCGTTGAGCGGCGATGGAACTGCGTCGCCGACGGTCGGGCCGGATGGAGACGTTTACTATGGCGTGCTCGAGAATCCTCATAATTCAAACAACGACCGGGGCTGGCTGCTGCATTTCGACAGCACGCTGCAAACAAACAAAATCCCCGGCGCATTCGGGTGGGACGACACGGCTTCCATCGTGCCCGCCGCGCTGGTGCCTTCCTACACCGGCGGTTCGCCCTATCTGCTGATGACCAAGTATAACAATTACGCCAGCGTCGGCAGCGGCAACGGCGTGAACAAAATCGCCATACTCGATCCGCAGCACAGCGAGACCGATTCGATTTCCGGCGCAACCGTGATGAAGGAAGTTCTCACCATCGCCGGCCCAACGCCCGATGCAAGCCATACCAACATCTTTCCGAACGCCGTGCGCGAATGGTGCATCAACACGGCGGCAGTTGATGCAGCCTCAAAATCCGTGCTCGCCAACAACGAGGACGGCAAGCTCTACCGCTGGGATTTGACCTCCAACACATTCTCGGAAACAAACACATTGACGACCGGCCTCGGCGAAGCCTACACGCCCACCATCATCGGCGTTGACGGAATTGTTTATGCGATCAACAACGGCACACTGTTCGCAATCGGACGTTGACGGATACAAATCATGCGCCTGAAATCTATCATTCTCCTGTCCGCACTCTCGCTGATGGCCGCCCTGCCCCTGCGCGCGGAACTTGCGCTGTCCATGACTCCGGCAGCGTCGTCAGGATTGACGAATGACGAAATTTTCCTGACCGGCACGCTGACCAACACCAGCCTCGCCACAAATATATTTCTTAACAGCATTCAAATTACCCTCGACGGCACGGCGACAAATTTTCTCACGGCGGACACCAACGTCTTTTTCGCAAACGTTCCGGGCATTTTATTGCCCGGTGAAAATTACAATGACGTTGTCTTTGCCGTCGCCGTCAACACCTCGGCGCTTCCAACCAATTTTACCGGGACAGTCACAATTCAGGGTGGCGCGGATATTTTCTCGACGAACAATCTCGCCAGCCAAACGTTCCAGGTCTCCGTGCCGCCCGCTGCGGTGAGCCTGACACTCTCCGGCACAAATCTGATCATATCGTGGCTATCACCTCCGGCAGGTTTTATTTTGCAACAGATTTCCAGCCTGGGCACAACAAACTGGACAACGGCGACCAACATGCCTGTGTTCACAAACGGACAAAATCAAGTTGCCATTCCGCCAGCAGCCAGCAGCCAGTTCTACCGGCTCGAATATCCTTGATTGATTTTCAAATTGAAAATTACCGCCACACGCGGCACATTGACCTCATGACGAAATCTGTTTTCACCGGCCCCGTTTATGTCGTGCGCGACAACATTGACACCGACCAGATCATTTCCGCGCAATACCTGAACCTCGTGCCGACGATTCCCGAAGAATACGAGAAGCTCGGCAGCTACGCGCTCGATGGTCTGCCCAAGTCGCTTTACCCGATCCGCTACGTCAAGGAAGGCCAGCTCGACAGCGACTATCCCATCGTCATTGGCGGGAAAAATTTCGGCTGCGGCAGCTCGCGCGAACACGCGCCCATTGCGCTCGGCTCGGCCAGTTGCCGGATCATCCTCGCCGAAAGTTTCGCGCGCATCTTCTTCCGCAATTCCGTCGCCACCGGCGAACTCTATCCGTGCGAAATCACCGAACGCCTCTGCGACACCCTGAAGACCGGCGACGTCGTGACCGTTGACCTCGACGCCGCCACCGTCACCGTCAAGGCGACCGGCAAAGTCATTAAGTTCAAACCGCTCGGCGACGTCCGACCCGTTGTGGACGCCGGCGGCCTGTTCAATTACGCGCGCCAAAGCGGGATGATTGCGGCGAAGTAAAACCGCAGATGAATCTGCTTCCCTTTCCCCGTTCGCTCCGAAGGCGAATGGGGATTTTTCTTTTTCCGAAGCACAGCGCGCTGGCTGCAATCAAAGTCGTCCGCACCCATTCCGCGCCGGATCATCCCGAAGGCTACGCGCTGGCGATTTCCAAAACTGGAATTGAAATTTCCTTCCGCGAAACCGGCGGTCTGCGCGCGGCCACGGCGACGTTGCGGCAATTGCTGCGCGAATATGGTCGCCGCCTGCCCTGCCTGCGCATACGCGACTGGCCGGATTTTCCGCGTCGCGGCGTGATGCTCGACATCTCGCGCGGTCGCGTGCCGAAACTGGAAACGCTGCTCGACCTTGCCGAAAAACTTTCCGATTTCAAGATTAACGAGCTGCAACTTTACACCGAGCACACGTTCGCCTACAAAAAATACAAATCCGTCTGGCAAAGCTGGGGCGCGCTCACGGCCAAGGAAATCCAAATCCTCGACGCGCGCTGCCGCGAACTCGGCATTGACCTCGTGCCGAACCAAAATTCCTTCGGCCACCTGCGATATTTTCTCGCAGACCCGCGATTAAAGAAACTGGGCGAGATTTCCGAGCCTTACGAAGATGACAGCAAAGAATTCGTCCGCCATCCGACCACCCTCGCACCGAATCATCCCGGCACCCTGCCCTTTTTGCGCGGGCTTTACGATGAATTACTGCCTGATTTCTCCAGCAAAGTTTTCAACGCTGGCTGCGACGAAACTTGGGATTTAGGTCGCGGCCAGAGCAAAAAACTGTGCGAAGCCAAAGGCAAAGGCCGCGTCTATCTGGATTTTCTAAAAAAAATCCACCGCGAAGTTTCTGCGCGTGACAAACAGATGATGTTTTGGGGCGACATCGTTTTGAAGTATCCGAAGCTCCTACCCGAACTGGCTGCGCTCGGAACGCCGAACTCCGGTTCGGCAAGTTCATCGCGCCTGCAAAAACTGGCCGAACAGGAGTTCGGCGTTCCAAACCTCATCGCACTAACTTGGGGCTACGAGGCGAATCATCCGTTTGGAACGGAAGCCGCGCAATTTGCGAAGGCAAAGATTCCGTTTTACGTCTGTCCCGGAACTTCAACCTGGCAGACGCTCATCGGCAAACACGACAATGCGCTCGCCAATCTTCGCGCCGCCGCCAAAGCCGGGAAAAAATTTGGCGCGATTGGATTTCTCAACACCGATTGGGGCGACGGCGGTCATCCGCAACCGCTCGCCGTGAGCTGGCCGATGTTCGCCGCCGGCGCGGCGCTGGCGTGGAATTCAAAAAGCCTGGAAGAAAAATGTCTCCTCTCCGTTTTGAGCCGCGATGTGTTTGAGGACTCAACCGGCAATATTGCGGAGGCCGGATTCAAACTTGGCTTTGCACATCAAAAGCTTGGCGTAAATGCCCCGAATGAAACGCCGCTCGGCACGGTCATCGCCGCGCCGAAACCGGAAGATCGCGAACTGTTCTGCCGGAACGGATTGAAATGGTTCGCCAAAATTTCTGCGAAGAATATTTTCGCGGCGTTGACGGAAATTGAAAGCCAGCGAAAAATATTGGCGCGCGTAAAACCAAAATTAGAATCAGGAAAAATCTTGGCGGCGGAACTTGATTTGGCAGCGAGGATGGCAGAACAGTCTTGCAAATTCATGTTGTGGCAACAGGCGGTTGCATTTCAAGGCAGGGTCGGCGCGCTGCGCCGACCGGACGCCGCCGCGCGGCGTCCCCACCAACAAATGGCGAGGCAGGGCATCTACGAATTGCACAAGTTGGAAAAAGATTTTAACAGCTATTGGCCGTTGCGGAACAAGGCTACAACGAAACACTGTTCACCGTTCTTGCAGTGGAGGATTGAGGATTATTTCAATTCGCTGAAATAAAATCGGCGGCGCGGCAGCGCCGCCCTACCCTATTTTCCTTTTACATCCCAAGCATCACGCAGTCCATCGCCGAGAAAATTCAGCGCCAGCAAGGTTGTCACCAGCACGCCGCCGGGAAAAACAATCAGCCACCAGTAAATGCGGATGGGGTTGATTTGCGAAACGCCTTCGCTGATCAACGTGCCCCAGCTTGCCATCGGCGGCTGCACGCCAAGGCCGAGATAACTTAAAAATGATTCGTAAAGGATGATCGCCGGCATCGTAAGCGCGAGATATGTGATCACGATGCCGAAAATGTTCGGGATGATATGACGTGCTAGAATCCAATGTGGCTTTGCGCCAAGCGCGCGACTGGCTTCAACAAAGGCGCGCGTCCGCAGCGACAATACCTGTCCGCGAACTATCCGCGCCATCGTGAGCCACGAAACCGCGCCGAGACCGACGAACAAAAGCGTCACGCGCAACCCGCTGGCGAGCGCCGGGGAATTTTGGACGAGGTGCGATTGCTTCAGCAACTCGCCGAGCGTGGTGATGAGAACGATGACAAAAATGATTGAAGGCAGGGAATAAAGAACATCCACGATCCGCATCAAAATGTCGTCGGTTTTCCCGCCGATGTAACCGGCAATTGCGCCCCACAAAACCCCGATGACCAGGCTGACGAGCGTGCCAACGACGCCGACGAGCAGCGAAATCTGCGCGCCGAAAAGCACGCGGGAAAAAATATCGCGCCCATGAACGTCCGTGCCGAACCAATGCTGCGCGTCCGGCGGTGAGAATTGTGCGTCGGACAATTGGTTTGGATTGTGAAGTTGATCGAAATGCGCCCCGGCGATTTTCAAAATGACTGGCCACGCGACAATTGCAATCAGCAAAATAACCAGAAACCATGCGCTCAAAATCGCCGGGCGATTATTTTTGAAACGTCGCCATGCGCGCTGGTTTGGCGAAAAATGTTGTTGCGTTGGCTCACTCATATTTCACGCGCGGGTCGAGCAAAGTGTAAGAAAAGTCCACGATCAGATTCAGGCCGATGAGCAGAAGCGCGTAGAGCAACGCCAAGTCAACGGTCATCATGTAATCAGAATTGATGGAGCTGTTGATGAAAAAAACGCCGATGCCGGGAATCTGGAAAATATTTTCGATGACAAACGAGCCGGTCAGCAAATCCGCGAGCATCGGGCCGGAATAGGAAACGACGGGCAAAATGGCGGTGCGGACGGCGTGCTTGAGCAGCAGCACATTTTCGCCAAGACCTTTCGCGCGGGCGGCCGTGACAAATTCGGATTGCATCGCGGTCAGCATCCCCTCGCGGAACAGGCGCGCGATTTTCCCGGCGAAAAACAAACCCAGCGCAATCATGGGCAAAACCATGTGCAGCGGCGATTCCCAGAGCGCGACGGGAAACCAGTTTAATTTGATGCAGAAAACCAGGATCAAAACCGGCGCGACGACGAATCCCGGCACGCACACGACGAGCACGGCCAAAAAACTTCCGGCGTAATCCTCCCAGCGCCCGCGCCGGGCGGCGGTGATAAATCCGAGCGGCAGCCCCACGCCCAGCGCGAAGCCGAAAGACAGCGCGCCGAGCGTCATCGAGACCGGCAGGCCCTGCGCGATGATGTCGCTGACGCGGTGGTTGCGGTATTTGTAGGAGACATCGAAGCTTGCGGGCGCGTGATGCCAGTGGCCGCCGGCGTCCTTTTCCCAGACCAGGCCGAAATAGCGCAGGTATTGTTTCCAGACCGGCTCGTCCAGATGATAGGTCGCCATCAGGTTCCGCTCGATTTCCGGCGACGCGGGCGCGCGTTCGCGGTCGAACGGGCCGCCGGGCGCGAGATGCACGAGCAAAAACGCCAGCGCGCTGATGAAGATCAGCAGCGGAACCGAAAATGCCAGGCGTTTGACAAAATACATCGGCCACCATTTAACCGCAGAGACCCGGCCATGCAGAGAAAAATTTATTCAACTGGCAAACATAGGGCTGATGCTGAATGAAGCCAACACCGGAATTGACGCCGACAATTTTCCAACGCCCACTCGCCGCATGGCAAAGAAATCGGAAGCGAAACCAACCGCCAAGACGCCAAGGCGCAAAGGTGCCGAAAAAGTAATCTCCCTCGCCCGTCGGACGGGAGAGGGCTGGGGTGAGGGTCGTCCGTCTTCATTGCTCGACACCCGCGTCGTTTATTGCGGCGACAATCTGGAACAGCTCGCCAAGCTGCCCGATGCCTGCGTGGATTGGTCATTCCGCAACCTGTCGAAACGAACCGGACTGTAATCCGTGCTGGCCGGACGGCTTGAAGCCGTCCATTTCAGCCCCATTCCGGTGGCGAAAATGCCGTTTTGCTTGGTTTTTTCACCTTCTGCCCCGGCGAGACTCTCTTCTCCATTATCAACTGTGCCATGATTTTGATCGTGTGACACTAATCAGGGAGGCAAAGAGGTCAAAACTTGTCAAAAAATGGCTTTTTCGTGTCTAAAATGGCTAAATCAGTCGTCAACAAGCCTAAAACAATCATTCTTTTACCCTTGTTCGTCTCTGACAAGCCTTGGTCAGAGGTTTTTCTACCTTGGTCGGACTCTGACAAGCCTTGGTCAGGCTTTAATCAACCCTTGTCAGAGACGAACAAGCCTTTGTCGGAGGTAATCAACCTTGGTTAAGCTCTGACAAGCCTTGATCAGAGCCGGACAAGCCCTTGTCGAACTCTGACCAAGGCTTGTCGGACCTTGACAAGATTAAGTCAGACTTCAACAAGGGTAGAAAAATGTATAATTAAATACAGTTGTAGAACGATTTAGGCCGGTCAAAGAGACACTTTGGCTCGTTTAAGACTGATAAACCGGCTTAATTGTTACGGCATCCTTATTGCCGGGTTTGCCGGGAAAAGTTTTATCTGGTCTTTTTAATATAGTTCAACGGGTGGTCGTCCAAAATGTTTTCGTAAAGGCCCGTGATCTTGTTCGCGTCGAAATAATTGATGCCGACGTAAAAGAAAAGCGGGATGATGGGCATTTCATCGCGGGTCAGCAGGGTTTCGGCCGATTGAAACGTCTTTTCGCGCGCGGGCAGATCGGTCTGTTCGTTCGCCTGTTCGATGAGCGAGTCGTATTGCGGGTTTTTCCAGCCGGTGCGGTTGTTGCCGTCGTTGCTGGTGAACATCCCCAGAAAAGTCTGCGGGTCGTTGTAGTCGCCGATCCAACTGGCGCGCGATAGCTGGTAATCGAGATGATCCATGGCGCTGAGATACACATTCCATTCGAGCTGGCGCAAATCCATCTGGATGCCGAGTTCGTCGCGCCACATCTGCTGCAATTCGATGGCGATGCTTTCGTGGATTTTTCCGCCGCCGCCGGCGGGCGCGTTGAACATGTATTCGAAGCGCGGAAAGCCTTTGCCGCCGGGATAACCGGCTTCGGCCAGAAGTTTTCGCGCTAGTTCGGGGTCGTAGCCGGAATTGCCGGCGGGCGGAAGGTAATTGGCGGTCCCGTCCGGCACGAGATGAAACGCGGGCTGCTCCCCTGCCCTCGTGATCTTCTTAACAATACGATCGCGGTCAATCGCCAGCGAGAGCGCACGGCGGACGCGCGGGTCGTCGAAGGGCTTTTTGGTCACGTTGAAGCGGATGAAATAGCTGCCGAGGTAATTGAACGTGTGAAAATCCGGGCGTTTGAGCAGCACGTCCAGCAGTTCAGACGGGATGAGTTCCTTGTCCCACACAACGTCCGCCTGCCCGTGCTCGTAAAGGTTCAGCGCGACGCTCGGCGAGCCGATGGGCAGCAGGTCAATGATTTCCGACTGCGTGCTGGCCGCGTCCCAGTAGCGCGGATTTTTTTTGAGGCGGACTTTGTCGTTGAGCCGCCACTCGGCGAGTTCGTAAGGCCCGCTGCTCGGCAATGGCCGCGCCGAAAGCCAGCGGTCGCCGTATTTCTCAATCGTCCAGCGCGGCACGACGGAAAAGATCGGCGCGGTGATCAAATCCAAAAAAAAAGTCGTGGGATGATTCAATTCGACTTGAACGGTGAACGGGTCAAGCGCATGGACGCCGACGAGAGACGGGTCTTTGATTTTGCCTTCATTGAAATCCTCGCCGTTCTTCAGGTAAAAAAGTTGCCCGGCATAATCGGAAGCTGTCGCCGGACTCAACGAGCGGAGCCAGGAATAAACCACGTCGTCCGCGCGGAGCGGTTCGCCGGTTGACCACACAAGATTTGTGCGGAGATGAAACGTGTAGATTTTTCCGTCCGGCGAAATTTCCCAGCTTTGCGCCAGACCGGGAATGGCGCGCGCGGTTTTGGGATCGAGCCGCGTCAAGCCTTCAAACAAGCCGATGACGATGCGGAATTCCGGCTGGCCGGTGATGATGGCGGGATCAAGCGATTCCGGCTCGGCGTTGTTGATGATGGTCAAGTCGGCGGGCCGCTCGCGGCGGGTGCAACTGGAAATCAGGACGCAAACTGCGATGTAAAAAACAAAACGCGCCCGCGAAAAGAATCGCCGGGCGCGGATGGAAATGGCCATCGGTTTACTTTGCCGGTGCCGACGCGGCAGGCGAGTTTGTGTTTACAGAGGTGGGAATCTGCAGCGACATCAAACTGTTGGTTGAAGACGTGGCCGCCGGTTGCGAAGACAGCGGCGTGGCGGGCGGAACAACCGGCGCCTGCATCTGCTTTTCCTGAACGCTTTTCTCAAATTGAGACACGTTCTGTCCGCGATTATGCAAGCTGTCCTGCAAATAACCGAGCAGCAGGGCCAGCGCGAAAAAAATTCCCGCCGCCCATTTGGTGATTTTGGTCAGTGCGTTGCCCGAACCGGCCCCGAACAGGGCGTCCGCCGCGCCGCCGCCAAATGCCAGCCCCGCGCCCGCGTCCTTCTTCGGCAGTTGAATCAAAATGAGCAGTATCAGCACCACGCAATTGAGAACCATCCCGACAATTAAAATTCCCACGAAAAAACTCATGTCTAATCCTATATTGAATTTTTGATGATGTCAGCAAAACTTCTTGCCTCCAGCGACGCGCCACCGACGAGCGCGCCGTCCACGTCCGGCTGGCTCATCAGTTCCTTGGCGTTGGCAGGCTTCACGCTGCCGCCGTATTGGATGCGGACTTTTTTGGCGACGGCACCGTCATAAATTTTTGCAAGCAAAGTGCGGATGAAAGCGTGCGCGTCCTGCGCCTGCTGCGTGGTCGCGGTTTTGCCCGTGCCAATCGCCCAGACCGGCTCGTAGGCGACAATCGTCTCGGTCATTTGATCTTTGGTCAAACCGGCGAGGCTGCCGCGCACCTGGGTTGTCAAAACCTTTTCCATCTGGCCGGCTTCCCGTTCCGCCAGGGTTTCGCCGACACAGACGATCGGCTTCAAGCTCGCCGCGTGAACCGCCGCCGCCTTTTTGGCGATGAGCGCGTCGGATTCCTTTTGATACAGGCGGCGTTCGCTGTGGCCGAGGATGACGTAGCGCACGGAAAATTCCTTCAGCATGCCCGCGCAAATCTCGCCGGTGAACGCGCCGAAATTGTTCTCGCTCATGTTCTGCGCGCCGAGCTTGATGTTCTTGGTTTCAAGGATTGCCTTCGACACCGATTGCAGCGCGGTGAACGGCGGACACACCACGATGTCCACCTCCTTCACGGCGGCGAGGTCGCGCGTGAAATCAGCCACCAAGGCCAGCGCCTCGGCGACGGTCTTGTTCATCTTCCAGTTTCCGGCAATGATCAGTTTTCGTTCTTTGTTCATGTGTTAAAAATCGTAATCCTCCTCATTCTCGTCCTTCGTCCTCGAATTTGATTACGAGGACGACGACGAGGAGGATAAATTCACTTTTCGCTCAACGCCGCCACGCCCGGCAAAACCACGCCTTCCAAAAATTCCAGGCTCGCGCCGCCCCCAGTGCTCATAAATGTCACTTTGTCGCCGAGACCGGCCTTGTTCAAGGCTTTCACGCTGTCGCCGCCGCCAATGATGCTCTTCGCGCCGTTTTTCTGCGTCGCATCCACGACGGCCTGCGCCACGGCATTCGTGCCGGCGGCGAAACGTGCGTCCTCGAACATCCCCATCGGGCCGTTCCATAAAATTGTTTTTGCGCCCTGGATAATCTTGGCGTAGTTCGTGGCCGTTTCCGACCCGATGCTGAAACCTTCCGCGTCGTCAGGAATGTCGCCGCTCACCGTGCGGATGTTGGTGAGGTCATACACCGGCTTGCCCTTTTTGTTGAGCTTGCCCGTGTCCACCGGCGTCGCGATGATCGTGTCCGTCGGCAGTTGGAAATTCACTCCAAGCTTTTTGGCCTTCGCTTCGGCGTCGAGCGCGGTTTGTTTGTGGTCCGGTTCGATCAGCGATTTTCCGGTCTTCACACCGTGCGCCAGCTTGAAGGTATAAGCCATTGCGCCGCCGATCAAAATCGTGTCCGCCTTTTCAAGCAGACGGTCAATCACCTTGATCTTGTCGGAAACTTTAGCGCCACCGAGGATGACGACGAACGGGCGTGCCGGATTTTCCAGCTCGTCACCGAGAAATTTCAATTCGCGTTCCATCAACAGACCGGCGGCAGCCTTGCCGCCGCGCTTGGTGACGAATCGGGCGACGCCTTCCGTCGAAGCATGCGCGCGATGCGCCGCGCCAAAGGCGTCGTTGACA
>Ga0181534_10002304_pt1 | contig 11890 bp, 14 predicted proteins | sample PEATcosm2014_Bin_37_FD_119758 | JGI IMG/M metagenome (GOLD analysis project Ga0181534, IMG submission 119758) | Peatland microbial communities from MTU Mesocosm Facility, Houghton, MI, USA - PEATcosm2014_Bin17_10_metaG | ecosystem: Environmental > Terrestrial > Soil > Wetlands > Peat | place...
GCGCAGATTTTGGAAAAGGAAAAGCGTTTGCCCGACATGCTCATTGCCTGCGTCGGCGGCGGCTCGAACGCCATCGGCCTGTTCTATCCGTTCCTCGACGACCAATCCGTGAAGCTCGTCGGCGTGGAGGCCGGCGGACTCGGCATCAAGCCTGAGCAGCACGCGGCGCGGTTTCAGGGCGGCTCGCTCGGCGTGTTGCAGGGCACGCGCAGCTTTATTTTGCAGGACGAATTCGGCCAGATCCAATCCACCCACAGCGTCAGCGCCGGACTCGATTACGCCGCCGTCGGGCCGGAGCACGCGTGGCTGCGCGACGCCAGCCGCGCCGAATACACCTACGCCACCGACGACCAGGCGCTCGCCGCCTTCATGAAACTCGCGCGGCTGGAAGGCATCATTCCCGCGCTGGAAAGCGCCCACGCCGTGGCCGAGTGCATGGTGCGCGCGCCGAAGCTGGGCAAGGATGCGCTCATCATCGTGAACCTCTCCGGCCGCGGCGACAAGGACGTGGCGCAAGTGGCGGCCAAGGTCGGGTTGCAAATGCCGAAATGATTCCGTATTGTTCCATCAATTATGAAACGCTCGTTTAATGCCATCATCAAGCAGGACGACGGCTGGTGGATTGGCTGGGTCGAGGAAATTCCCGGCGTCAATTCCCAGGGCAAAACACGCGTCGAACTTTTGAAGAACCTCCGCTCGGCGTTGAAAGAAGCGTTGGAGTTCAACCGCGAAGACGCGCTTGCCGCCGCCAAAACGGATTACGAAGAACAAGCCATCCTTGTGTGAAGCGGCGCGAGCTAATCCGGCATTTGACCGCGCAGGGTTGTGTGCTCATCCGCGAAGGCGGCAATCATTCGTGGTGGGGCAACCCGGCCAAAAATCTTCGCTCCGCCGTGCCGCGCCACACGGAGATCAACAAATTTCTCGCCCGGAAAATCTGCCGGGACTTGGGAATTGCTGAACCATGAAATACAAGCTCGTCATCGTGAACCTCTCCGGCCGCGGCGACAAAGACGTGGCGCAAGTGGCGGCGAAGGTGAAGTTGGGAATGCCGAAGTGAACTTGCTTTGGCATGACCCTGACATTATTGTCGAACCATGAAATATCCGGTGATTCTCATCAAGTCGGATGAAGGGTTTGCCGTTTCCTGCCCGGCGTTGCCCGGCTGCTGGAGCCAGGGAAGCACCGAAGCGGAAGCGCTCGTCAACATCCGCGGAGCCATCCGGCTCTGGCTGGAAGTGGCCGAGGAGGACGCCCGCGCCGAGGCCGGACGCGAAGCCGGAACTCTCGCCGAAGTGACCGTATGATATGCCGAAGCTGCCCGGCATCAGCCAGCGGGACGCCGTGCGCGTGTTTCAAAAGCTCGGCTATCACATCGCCCGCGAAAGCGGCCACATCATCATGAGCAACGGCAAAATCCGCCTGGTGATACCGCGCCACAATCCCATCAACGCCATCACCATGGGCGGCATCGCCAAAACCGCCGGGCTGACCCCGGATGAATTTCGGAGGCTGTTGTGAACCGCTCCGGCCGCGGCGACAAAGACGTGGCGCAAGTGGCGGCGAAGGTGAAGCTGGAAATGCCGAAGTAAGAATTATCAATTACTCACAAGTTTGAATTCTTGATTTATCCATCTATAGATTTTAGGGGGTTGACCGGCCACAATGTATTCTTCCATTCCATTTTCATCTAATTTCATTATCGAACCTTCAGGCAATGGAATTGGTGCTTGCTTGAATACACGTAAAAAAATCGCTTCAGGAGAAACACCCAGCGGATTGATTTGAAAAACTACGCCATCGCCACTTTTAATGTAGCCATTTTTGTCAAAGCCGAATCCAAAGCGGTCAATGTGGTCTTGATTGTCGCCATGAATAAAAAGTGCCGCGATATCTTTTTGGGTTAATTCACGGAAAGAGACAACATTGTTCGTCAGGCCATGTTGCAATGCCCAGTATGCTTTCGCTCCGTCTATCTGCCTTAACATATTGATGACGCTGCTCAACTTGCTTGGGCCGCCTCCAACGAAATTTGGAATCGCAATCGCAATGAACAATCCGAGGATTGCCATCAAAAGAACAACAGTTAGCAACCAAGAGCGAATTGATTTAGGTTTGCTTTCAGAATCCATCTTTAAGAAGAAACACCGACCTAACTCAAAGGTTGTGCGAGTGGGAGTGTCTGGACTCGGCCATCGGCGAAGCCTTGGCGGCAGCCGTCCGCAAAAATCGCTTCCCCGATTTCTCGAACTGGAAGAACCCCGCCGCCTTTGAAGCTGCCTTCGCCCGGCTGGAAAAAGATTTGCGCACCAGCCTCGGCAAATGATTTTCCCAGCGCCGGAGGCGCGACAGATAGTAGCCCACGGTGAAACCGTGGGGATTGTCGCCAAAACCATCCAAGCCCCGGCAGGGGCGACAGAAAACCAGCCAGCGCAAATCTCTTTCGCCCCATCCGGGGCTTGATTCGTTTTGTTCGTTTAACCCACGGCTCGCGCCGTGGGCTATTTTCTTCCGTCGCTCCGCGACTTGTGCAAAGCCGGGCACGCGGAAAGCGGCGCAAACTTTTTCCCATCCCGTTGACGGATGACGCGGCGGTGAAAAAATGGGAGTGCCTTGACTCGGCCACCGGCGAAGCTTTGGCGGAAGCCGTCCGCAAACATCACCTCCCCGATTTCTCGAACTGGCAGCCCCCGCCGCCTTTGCCCGCGCCTTCGCCCGGCCAGCTTTGCGCAGAGCTTCGGCAAAAGGCGCTTCTTGGGGTGATCTTGGCCGGTTGTCGCTTTTTGATCACTCGCAAAGGCACGGAATGGTTCAAACCCGGAGAATTGGCGGTTTTCACGATTTTTTGGCCGTCCGACGCGGTTCCCGGCCAAATTGACGCCTTTCCCGCTCGTCCGCCGCCCTTCCCGCATCGTCCGACACGCTTCCCGCCTCCTCCGTCGTCGTTCCCGGTCAGAATTACCAAACTTCCCGTTCCTCCATCGCAGTTCCCGCATGGTCCGACGGCGTTCCCGGTCGGTCCGTCACGCTTCCCGGGTCGTCCGACGCCGCTCCCGGATGCGCCGTCATCGTTCCCGCATGGTCCGACGCTTTTCCCGGTTCAGCCGGCAGCCATTCCCGTTCCGCCATCACGTCTCCCGCTTCGCCCGACGACGCTCCCGCCTCGCCCGACAGTGTTCCTATTTGGAGCGCGGCTGTGTTGCAGACCAGCCGCAGCACGCAGTTTAATCCGGACGCTTCCGAACTTTCCACACGCTGCGGCTGGCCCTGTGGGCACAGCCGCGCTCCGCGATGCGCGGGTCATCCGCAACTCGCGGCGGCAAGACCTTTGCCGGTTTCCAGGAAGGATTTCAGGCTGGAGAGCACGCGCGGCCAGCCGCCGTTCACCCTGCCGGGCATCGTCGAACCCGCCTTGAACTGGTCATGCGTCACCGTGAGGCACACCGCGTCCTTGATGGTTTCAATCTCGTATGTGACGCGCGATTTGTCCGCGAGCTTGTCCGGGTCAACCCAGGACAGCACGAGGCGTTTGGGTGGATTACACTCCAAAACCTTGCCGGTGGTATAGACTTCAGGTTTTTCGCCCGCAGTCGCCATCTGCCAGGTTGAACCTTTCTTCCAGTCGGAGACGTTCGCGAGTCCGCCCCAATACTGGCGGGTGAATTTCGGCTTGGTGATGGCCGCCCACACTGCTTTCGGGGTCGAGCGGATATAGGTTGTGTAAACTAACTTTGGTTTTTGCATGATGTCATCCTTTTTTGTTTTTGTTTTGTTCGAGATCCTTTTTCAGATCGCCCAGCGCCTGAAGGCGATGGCGTTCGTATTTTCCAATCCAGCGCTCGGAGATCTCGTGAATCGGCACTGGATTGAGATAATGCAGCTTCTCGCGCCCGCGCCAGACGACGACGACCAGATTCGCCGCCTCGAGCAACAGGAGGTGTTTGGTGACCGCCTGCCGCGTCATGTCGAGGTGCGCGCACAATTCACCGAGCGTCTGCCCGTTGTTCTTGTGCAACTGGTCGAGCAACTTTCGGCGGCTTTCGTCAGCCAACGCTTTGAATACTGCATCCATCTGCGCCACATTATGCAACCATTAGGTTGCATGTCAAGCGGCAAAGTAAAAATATTTTAATAGGAAGAACTGCGACGGTTTTGAGCACGCCTTGGCCGGTCTGAACTTGGTGCATTCGGTCAATTCTGTCCAAACAGGATTTGTCTTGAGCGGGCGGAATTGGAATAATTCACAGCATGGCTTCGGGTTCGGAAGAAAAAATCAAGGCGGCGCGCGAACTTTGCGACAAGGGCTTGTGGCCGGACGTGCTGGTGTTTGCCGAGAAGTGGCACACGGAAAATCCGGCGGACGCGAAGGCGTTGTTTTTCCAAGGTGTCTCGCTGGCGGCGATGGGAAGATTTTTGGAGGCGGAAACGACTTATCGCCGCGCACTGGTGCTGGACGGCACGGATTTCAAGGGGTGGAACAATCTCGCGGGCGTTTTGTTCGATTCGCTGGACAAGCCGATGGACGCCATCCGTTGCATGGAGCGGGCGCTGAAGCTGGAACCGCAGAACAAACTCGGCTGGTCGAATCTCGCCAGCATGGTCGGGCGGCTGGGCCGGCACGAGAAGGCGCTGGAGTTCGCCGACTGCGCGCTGGCGCTTGATCCGAACATGGTTGAGGCCCATTTGCACAAGGCCGCCGCCGCGAAGGCGCTCGGCAAGACGGAAGCCGTCCGGGAAACCGTCCTTGCGCTGGCGGCCATCGAGGCGGAAAAATTCCGGCGCGCACGATGAAGCGCGGCTTGTCGGGAGGGATAAATCTGCTAATCTAGCTGGGTGATTTACGACGCGTCATTGGACGAGTTGCTGCAAAAAGTCTGGGACGGCAAGCGCATCAATCAAAGCGAGGCGCTGCGGCTTTATCATTTGCCGCTGGAGGAACTCGGCGCGCTCGCCGACCGCCGCCGCCAGCTCGCCAAGGCGAAGGATTTTAGCGGGCGCGGCAACGACATCGTCACCTACATCGTTGACCGCAACGTCAATTACACCAACGTCTGCAATGTCTATTGCAAATTCTGCGCGTTTTACCGGGTGGAGAAGGACGACGATTCCTACGTCATCACGCTCGACGAGATGGACAAGAAAATCGAGGAGACGGTCGCGCTCGGGGGCACGCAAATTTTGATGCAGGGCGGACATCACCCGAAGCTGACAAAGCAGTGGTATCTGGATTTGCTTTCGCACATCAAAAACAAATGGCCGCAGGTGAACGTCCATGGATTCAGCCCCAGCGAGTTCATCCATTTTCGAGAAGTTTTCAACGAGCCGCTGGATAAAATCATCGGCGATTTCGTGAAGGCCGGTCTTGGCTCGATCCCCGGCGGCGGCGGGGAAATTCTGGTGGACCGCGTGCGCCAGCGGATTTCGCCGCTCAAGGCGATGAGCAGCGACTGGCTGGAGGTCATGGACGTGGCGCATCGGCTCGGTTTGAATTCCAGCGCGACAATGATGTTCGGCCACGTCGAGACAATTGAAGACCGCATCGAGCATCTGGAACGGTTGCGCGTGCAGCAGGACAAGTCGAAGGGTTTCACCGCGTTCATCTGCTGGACATTCCAGGCGGAGCACACGAACCTGAAGGCGCCGACGGTCGGTGCGCATGAGTATTTGCGGACGCAGGCGCTGGGCCGGATTTACCTCGATAATTTTACCAATATCCAAAGCTCGTGGGTGACGCAGGGATTGGAGATCGGACAGGTTGCCTTGAAATATGGCGCGAACGATCTCGGCAGCATCATGATTGAGGAAAACGTCGTCTCGCAGGCGGGCACGACCTTCCGCATGACGGTCAACGACATGAAGCGGTTGATTTCCGACCTCGGCTACGAACCGCATCAGCGCGACAACTGGTATCGCTTGCTGAATTAGCTTCGCGCGGCCATTCTTTTCCCATGGCCACTTCGCCGACAACGCGGGCGATTAAGAATCCGAAGACGCGCTTCAACTGGCGTGTCAGCGATTGCATTCGCTGGACGATGTCGCGCTGGCTCGAACTGAAGGCGAAAATCACCGGCCGGAAATTTTATTGCAACGCGCTCGCCGGCGAATCGGAATACGACATCACCGTCAACTCCGACCTGACGGTCTCCTGCAACTGCCAGGATTATGACGGCAGCGGGCACCTTGGTGATTTACGGAAGAATTCGTTCGAGGAAATTTTTTACGGCCCGGTCGCGCAAAAATTCCGTGCCGATCTGGCAAAAGGAAAAATTCCCATTTCCACCTGCTCGCGTTGTGGCGATTTGAAGCGCCTGCAGAAGAAAAATTCCCCGCAACCTGCATCGCGGTTGCCGTATCGCGGAATGCTTCTGGAGAACACCGTGATTTGCAACGTGGATTGCATCGGCTGCGCGCGTGAAGGCGCGGCGAATGTGCGCGTCGGCAAGACAATGCCGCTGGCGGAGCTGGGCTTGATGGCCGACCTCGCGGCCCGGCTCGGCATGCAGCGGATTTTTTATCTGAACCTCGGCGAGCCGTTTTTGTCGCCGACGATTTGCCAGGAGCTTCCGCTGCTCCGCTCGAAAAATCCCGCCGCCTACATCCGCGTTTCGACCAACGGCATTTTGCTGAACACGGATGCCAAGCGCGAAGCGGCGCTGAATTTGAGCGACATCCAGTTTTCCATCCACGGCATCAGCGATGCGATGTGCGAAAAATACATGATGCGCGGCAGTTTTGAAAAGGCGTTCGCCGCGATGAAGGCGATGGCTGCTTATCGCGACGCGCGCGGACTGAAAATGCCGATTCTCGAATGGAAATATCTTTTGTTCAACTGGAACGATCATCCGAAAACAATTTCCCGCGCGATTGAAATGGCGAAGGAAACCGGCGTGGACCTCATTTCGTTCTGGCCGACCGGAAACCCGTTTTACGGGATTTCCTGGCGTTACCGGCTGGGCTTGATGAATCATATCGGCGGCAAATGCTGGAAAGGGCGCGAAGTGATTTTGCGCCCGGAAATTGCCGCCGCCGCCAAATGAAAGCCGCACCGCAAAATGGGGGGCCACGGCTGCCGGCGTTTTTTTATTTTGATCAACCGCGAACCCCTGCGTTTCCATGCAACGATTTCTGATCAAGGGCGTCAATTTTGCGCTGCTGATTATCATCGTCATCGGCGTTCCGGCGGTCACCCGCTCGCAACTGGGAAATTATCAAATCACCCCGGCGCCGACGCTGCAATTGCTCTGGTTCTGGGGTTTGTCGCTGGCGCTGGGCGGCAACCTGCTCGCCGCGGCGCTCCTGTTCAAGGGCCGCCCGGAACGGATTCTTTGCTGGGAATGGGCGGCGATTTTCGGCGTGCTGCTGTTTGCCTACGGCGCGTTCGTTCTCGGATATTTCAAATTCGGCTGGTTGAAGAAGATCCTGCTGTGGCTGCAAAGCCACGCCTGAACCGGGCGGTCCGCCCCGGGCCACCCCGCGAGGAATAAGAAAATCATCTTTTCAAGATTATAAAATCTTTAGACATTCAGATGGATTTGTTGTTGAAAAACAAACAACGCTTATGTAAGATCGGGCCATTGTCCAGGTTGTCGAAGTCGGCGGGCGCTTTCGGCGACCGCGAATCCGCCCGCCGCCAAAAAGAAACATTATGGAAACGATGGCCGTTGATAATCCTTCGTCACTGCTGAACACCCTCCCCGGCGACGACATCCGCCAGATGATGTGGCGCTTCGCCGACCGCTACGAACTCCACATGCTCGTGCAATCCGTGCGCGGCGTGGCGCGCGGGCCGGTCGCCCGGCTGGTGGCCGCCGGCGGGCGCAACTCGCATGAGTGGACGCCGGAGAAAAACCGCCTGCTCCAGCACTACGACGAAAGTGGTATCTCCGCCGCGTTTTTGGATCCGGAACAGGGCGGGTTCGTCGCCGGCCCGAAAAATCTGGTGCTGGCGCTGATCGCGTTTGAACTCGCGTGGGTGGACGCCGGCGCGGCCACCGGCAGCCTCGCGGGAAACCTCGGCCTCGCGCCGATTCACGAGCGCGGCACGCCGGAGCAGCGCGCAAAATATATCGCCGCCGCCGCGCCGTTGAAGCCGGGGGAAAACCGGAAGCAGGTGCGCGCCGCGTTCGCACTCACGGAGCCATTGCCGTTTGTCGGCGTCGAGACCGGGATGCTGGCCGGCAAAGTGCGCATGGCTGAATGGAAGAATGGCGGCGAGCCGCTGCTGCAAGTTGAAAAGCGCGGTCGCTTCATCACGAACATGGGCTTTGCCAACGTCGTCACCGCCGCCGTGGATTCCGACGATCCGAAAATCAAAGGCAGTTGCATGGTGATTTTGGAGGAGGGCGATCCCGGCATCTTTGACCGCGGCACGCCGACGAAAAAACTCGTTCACCAGCTTTCCTCGACGAATGATCCGGTTTTCAATTTGAAGGTTCCCGCCAGCCGCATCGTCGGCGGCTACTCGGTCAAGGACGGCGTCATCATCCCGAATTATTCCCACGGCGAAATCATCGAGGCCGTCTTTCGCCGCACGCGCGTGACGGTCGGGTTGATGACCGCCGCGAAACTGCTTTCCGCCGTCGAGCCGGTGATTCTTTACCAGCGCCGCCGTTTTCGCGGCGGCGAAGGCGCGCCCGGAACGCCGCGTTACGAACTCGGCATCCAGCAAAAGGAGGATGCCTTGCACCGGCTGGTGGACATTTGGGCCACTGGCGAGGCCAGCGCGTCGCTCGGCTTTGCAGCGGCGCGATTGTTTGACGAATTGGATCCGTTGGAAAAGCAAAAAGAGCGATGGCTCGCGGAGAAAAAATTGACCGGTCGCGCCGCGTTCAAGGAACAGGCGAAGAAACAGCAGGAGGCGCTTGAGCTGGTCCGACTGAATTCCCAGCCCGTCGGCCAGCGCGATCTAAAACGCGCCGAGGATTTGGAATCCGACCCGCTCGTGAAATTTTCCATCCTCGACTCGATCGCAAATGTCCTCTGCCCCGCGTGCAAGCTTTGGAACACCGGCCATGGCGCGAACATGATGCGCGAAGCCGTCAGCCTCATGGGCGGCTACGGCATCACCGAGGATTGTCCCGGTTTTCTCGGCCAGAAATGGATGGACGCGCAGCTCGAAGCGACTTACGAAGGTCCGGAAGCGGTGCAACGGCTGCAGCTTTCCATCACAATGACCAATGAGTTGTTCCTGGCGCAATTTCAGCAGTGGATTGTGGAAATGCGCCGCATTGCGTCCGACCGTCCCGGCTCCGGCGCCTGCACGCTCGGCACCGCCATGCAACTCTGGCTCTGGTCGCTCAATCACATTCAAAACGCCACCGACGCCGACGGCGTGAAGCTGTATCACAAAACGCGGCAGGGCGTGACGTTCCCGCTCGCCGACGCGCTCTGCTGGCTGCTGGCGGCGCGGCAATTCATCCTCGACGCGGTCGAATTGGAAACCAAGGGCGCGGAAAATCCTGCGCTCGCCGATGGACTGGCTGGCACGGTCACGTTCTTCACCGATCTTTGCCATGTGCAAGCTGCGCGGGCCGCCGGCGAGGCGGGTCGCGTTTGCGCTGAAATTGTCCATGGCTACAACCGCCATCCGGCGTGGAACGAAACGAGCTGCCACGCCTGCTATTGCGCCGATGAATTGCAAACGCTCGAAGGCCTCATTCCCGGCATTGACGGCTCGGCCCGCGCCTACTCGGATGTTTTTGAATCCGGCGAACCGCATCCACTGAAAGCCGGTCCGTGCGTCCGCTTTGCCGGCCTGGAAGACTTTGTCCGCCTGCGCGCCAAGCTCGACGGCTGTCTCACCGGCTGCCGCCTGGCGAAGGACCGCGCCGCCGAATCACTGACGAAAGTCATGACGCGCGAAGCACTGGATTATCCGGTTTGATTTTTGTAGGAGCCGAGGTAACGAGGCTCAAACTGAAAGAAAATGTCAGACCAAACCATGATCGAACGCCCGCGCATGGATGTGGATATTGTCTGCGTCGGCTTTGGCCCGGCCACGGCGGGATTTCTTACCACGCTGTCCAAACAACTCGTCAACCCCGATGGCACGCCTGCCGTCGAAAGCGCCGTCATGCCCGGACTGCCGCCGCAGGTGCTTTGCTACGAGCGCGCGGATGACATCGGCTTCGGCGTCTCCGGCGTGGTAACGCGGGCGCGGGCCTTGCGCGCGAGCTTTCCGGAAATCAAAACCGCCGGCATCCCGATGGCCGCGCCGGTCGGCGAGGAAAAAGTTTTGTATCTGCTCGATCCCGTCGGGGCGAGCCGCCGCTCAATGACATTGCGTCTGGCAGATTTCTTGATCCGCGCGACGAAATTTGCGCTGCCCGTTGAAAACCACGCGCTGAACCTGCCGTGGACGCCGTCGTTTTTGCACAAGCACGACGGCATGATTCTATCAATGGGCCAGTTCATGCAATGGGTCGGTGCGCAGGTGCAAAGCGCCGGCACCGTTCAAATCTGGCCCGGCACGCCCGTCGCGGAAGCGCTGATTGATGTAGCGCAGGCGTCCCCGCCTGCGGGTTCACCCGGCGTCTCGCCGGGTGTTTCCACTGGCAGCGAGACGCTGCCACAACCCGCAGCCGAGACGGGCTGCGCTACGTCAGCCAAAGTCATCGGCGTCCGCCTGCTCGATCAAGGCGTGGACAAAAAAGGAAATCCCTCCGACGGCTTCACGCCCGGCATGGATATTCACGCCGCACTCACCGTGATTGGCGATGGACCAGTCGGCGTGATCAGTCGCCAGCTTGACGAGCAATTCGGTTTGCCCGAAGGGAAACATATCCGCGACTGGGCCGTGGGCATGAAGTTCGTCGTGGATTTGCCCGAAGACACGCCGCTCAAACCCGGCACCGTGCTGCACACGTTCGGTTATCCAGAACCGGAGATTTTTGGTTTTCTTTACGTTCATCCCGACCGCGTCGCGTCGCTCGGCATTTTTGTGCCGTCGTGGTTCGACAGCCCGGCGCGAACGGCCTACCGCTATCTCCAGCATTGGATGCTGCATCCGTATCTCTGGCGTTATCTCAAGGGCGGCAAGCTCCGCTCGTGGGGCGCCAAGACGCTAGGCGAATCCGGCAAGCACGGCGAGCCGCATCTCACCGGCGACGGCTACGCGCGCATCGGCGAAGGCAGCGGCACCACGAACGTCCTCACCGGCTCCGGCGTGGACGAGGCCTGGGCCACCGGCACGCAACTCGCCGAGGCCGTCCTCGAATTGCTCAAGGCCAAGAAGCCCTTCACCAAGCAAAACCTCGATGGAACCTACGTCAAACGCCGCCGCGCGAGCTGGGTGGAAGCCGAAGGCCGCGTCGCCGAAAAATCCCGCGACGGTTTTCAAAAAGGCGTGGCCACCGGCATGATTGGCATGGCGCTCGCCGGTTTGACGAACGGAAAATTCTCGCTCGGCAGCGCGCCGGTCCAGCCGTGGAAACGCATTCCGACGGTGGAAGATTATTTCACCGGAAAAATCTCACGCGACGAAATCGCAAATCTCCGTGACGAGTGCAAAATGAAAAACGCCTCGCTCCACGGCGCGCTGATGGACAAAGCCGGCTGGCCGGCGATTCCGTTTGACGGCCAACTGCTCGTCTCGCACCAGGACGCGCTGCTGATGGGCGGCAAGGTGCAGGCACCGGGCGGCTACGCGGACCACGTCGTTTTTCTGCATCCCGAACTCTGCGAGAAATGCGGCGCGCGGATTTGCATCGAGGCGTGCAGCGGCCAGGCGATTACTCCCGGCGAAACAGGCGTGCCGGCGTTCGACCGCGAGAAATGCGTCCACTGCGGCGCGTGCCTGTGGAATTGTTCGCAGGCGAACCCGGAAAATCCCGAGCGCATGAACATCGCCTTCCGCGCCGGCACCGGCGGATTGCACTCGGCGGAGAATTGA
>Ga0181534_10002305_pt1 | contig 11889 bp, 21 predicted proteins | sample PEATcosm2014_Bin_37_FD_119758 | JGI IMG/M metagenome (GOLD analysis project Ga0181534, IMG submission 119758) | Peatland microbial communities from MTU Mesocosm Facility, Houghton, MI, USA - PEATcosm2014_Bin17_10_metaG | ecosystem: Environmental > Terrestrial > Soil > Wetlands > Peat | place...
CCCATCAAATTCGGTGGGCGGGACCCCAGCGCCTTCAGGGGAGCGGCTTTCCCCGACACGAATGATTTAACAATATTGATTCCAAACAACATGACCAGCAACCAACCCATCAGCCGCATTGACCAACGGATACAGGCCCCGAGTGGCGGAAAGATTTTGTAGACAGGGGGACTCATCTGCGTATCGTGCTTCTGGAGGCCGCGTGCGCGTATGCGATCCCTCACCGTGGGCCACACGATTCACAAGAGAGGTGGGCGCCACCCCCGCCTTCGCCAGGCCATGCGTGAGGCCCGAGCGTGTCATGATAACCACTCAATGACCAAAGAGCACGGTGCGGCTAATGGACATTTCTTTTATGTGCGAGGGGCAGGGTGAGTTGCACACCGCTCTTTACCGGCCCATCCGCAGAGAAGCTCTCACCTTGCTAGTGGGCCGCCCCGCTGTGCAGTTCTTATGGCATCTAGAGGGCACTTGCCTGAGGATCGCCAACCAAATGCATGATCTGGCTGATCGGCTCGAGGTGGGATCGCTGGTCTTCGGTGACACAGGTCCCACGGCCCGCGCGGAGTGTGAAGTCGATATCGGTGCCGATACGTTACGCGTGGAAAAGTTGATCCCCGTTGAAGAGAACACCCACATCGAGTCCGGCATCGCCATCCAGCTCAGCGCCACGCAGGAACTCATCGTGCTGCCCGACGCGTTTTGCGCTGCCGACTTCTTAGGGATACCGATGACATCACCCGCAAGCGTACGTGAGCTTTACTCCTGCGCCACTCAAAAAAGCGGCCCCCGCGTGCACTTCTTTCCGCTCAAAAAATGGACCGAGTTGAGTATCTGATGGAACATCGGGACATGCTGATCGAACTCATCGAGTTTCGACGACCCGCGTTGGAATTGCAGCGACTCGCTCATACGTTCCCCTATGACTTTGATGGCGCCCCCGTCTCGCTCACCCGAGGGCACCTGAGGAACACCTTGACGCGCTGTATGGAGGGCCGGATTTCGGTGAGGGAGTTGGAGACATGGGCGTCCCTTCTCGAGGGTAGGCCCGGAATTGACTATGAGGTTGGCCATGAAGATCAGGTGAGTGAAGTTCTATTCCAGCTCTCTACTCCTAACATAAACGAAGAAGTCACTTCCGCGAAATGCTGGCGTTTGATGAAAAAGCTTTCCGAAGGAATTGGTCAACCCACTCCTTGAAGGCGTGGCGTATCACTCCGCGAGTGGGTCTAACGGCTTTGTGATTGGAAGCCGCAAAGATCATGCGCGGATCGCGGTGTGTATCCCGATGCCGGTGCGGCTCCCGACGGAAGCGCTGTTGCGGGTGTCGGATCAGGCGGGGCGCATCGTGCGCAGCGAGACGTCGCTGGCCGGGAACAGATCTGCGGGCGATGGCTGCGATGAGCTTGTCGAGCTTCCAGAACGGCCGTTTCGCTGAGCGCGCAGAGGCCAACAGTTGTACGCCAATCAAGGAGACCGTCATTCTGCGAGGCACCCAGATCGAAGGTGAGCAATGCTGCGGGACTCTTTAGAGGCTGCTAAGGCGTTGGGACGAAAACCAGGAGCAAAAGTTGATTATTGAGGGTGCGAAACGAACTACCGGAGCACGACCTGGGCACGTACCGAGGCCGATTGAGTTGGATACTGCATGATGACTGAGGTCAAAATCGTGGGCTGGAGAAAGGGCTTACTGACCGTGTCGCTCATCCAGGCGATACAACAGCACACCGCGATCCGTTTGCGCGAAGCGAAGGCCCTCGTTGAGGAGTTGCTCGCGGGGCGCTCGATCGCCGTGTCCTTTACGGACGGGTCTCAGGCGGACGCCTTTCGAACGCTCGTCGTCAAACTCGGCGCTCAATGTGAATGAACTGCGCACTCCCTGTCTGAAGATCACAGGATTTCCGGGCCGGACTGTCAGCCGAGTCGCGCGCTACTCAGTCGGCAGTCTGCATGCGGCGCGCGCTGCACTCCATGACGGTCGCTGGTTGGCCGTACCGGCCCCCACGGCGCGGGATCGCCTGCTGATCCTGCGCAGTCGTGATGACTACGGCTCGATGAGGGCGGCGCTCCACCCAGCGGCTCTTCAGCGCGCGTAAGCTCTGGGGGGCTGAAGGGCGTACTCCGCGCGTCGCCGCTCGATGCGGCTTCCAGGGCGCGCAGCGCTGGGTGCGGATTCGGTCAGCCCTCGAGCGCACTCTCTGGCTCCCGTTCAGCCCCTGAAGCGGCGGTCGCGTGACTGGCGCTGGCGTGACGGCGGGCATCGGGGCGTCAGCGTCGAGTGGAGGGTGGGATCCCCGCGGTGATTGTGTACTCTGTCACGATGCAAAGCTGGCTCACAGGGACGTTCTTCCGGAACTCACCATGACACATCGTTTTGAACCCGCCGCCCTGGAACGCCGTCTTGGTGCGCTGTCGCCTCAGGGACGCATCGCCTTTGGCGTGCTGTTGCTCGAACGAGCGCTGCCGAACTTTCTGCAATTTTCAATTGAAACGGGTGCGCCCGGCGGTGCCGTGTTGAGGGGCGCCTTGGCCCGGCTTTGGGATGTCCTGGAAGGTGAGGCGGGGCGGGGCGGGCGGTTCCCGGAGGTGACGGCGACAACCTGTGAGTCCATTGGCCCCGATACCGAAGACTTCAGTTCGCTGTACACCTCGGCGGCGCTCGATGCGGTGGGCATTGCCTGCAACGTGTTGGCGTACTGGGAGTCGCAGGAGATCGGACTCCTGGTGGAGTCGGCGAGCTTGCGCCGCGATACGATCGATATGTTCCTGCAGAACACATTGAACATCAATACGTCGTCGCCTGACTTTGAAGAGCGGTTGCTGACGCACCCGCTCATGCAGGAGGAACTCGGGTTCCAACAGGCGGATCTGGCGTGTTTGACCCGGTCGGGACCCCATGAGTCACTGTGGCAATCGGTCCTCCAGAAGTCCCTAGAACAGGGATACGGCAGTCTGAGAATGACGGTGGACGCGGCTCGGAACGCCGTATCCGATGGTCGTGCGCCGCAGGCCGATGACTGACGGACCGGAGTTGTTGGATGGTTGAGTGGTACTCATGGTCTGAACGGCGGTCAGACTGAGCGCAACCTCATGGATCTGGCATTCCCATTTGCCGATCAATACCAACCCAAATAGGACGACTTTCCGTGGCCAACTTCGCCAGAACCTTTGTCGTAATTTTAACTCTTATGGTTGTCCAAGCATGCGTCGGCAATAAGGCGGGAAGTCCGGGTCCGACTCCACGGCGAGACGTTGACTACAAGATTAGTTGGGTCGACGATCCTGCACATCGAAATTTCGCTGTACGACTCGAGCCACTGAATCGGGGCGAAATGTGTACCGGCCCTGGGCAGTGGCCCAATGCGACCGGACATCTCGGAGGGTCCGGACTCAAAATAACGACCCGCGTTGATGGAAAGCTGTTCACGTATCGTGACTCGAACATGGAAATGTGTTTGCTCAGAATGTGCGAAAACCCAATCAGTCGAGGATCGGTGCTTCAATCCATATTGACCTACGACGAGTTCCAATTACCCGAGGAATTGTGGTCGGCGACGAAAGAGCTCTATTTTGATCCAGAGCCATACTGGTGTAACAAACGACGGTGACCTCAACCTGGATGCCTCTGTCGGAAAGGATCCGCTGGATAAGGCGGAGCGTGTCACCGCCGGATGGAGAATATATGGACGCCGAGAAGGATCGACAGTTATTTGCGCTTGCGCAGCAACAGTCGCGCCTGGGCCAGACGCGAGCGGTTGTGCAGACGATGAGGGAATTGGTGAGGCGTCGTCCGAAATCGGGGTTGCTCGCGGCGGTGCTGGCGAATGCGCTCGCCTCGCTGGGCGAGATGGATGAAGCAGAGCGCTACTTCCAGCGGGCTGTCGGGCTTGCGCCGAAGAGCGAGAAAGTCTCGCTCGGTCTGTTTCATTGCTTGTGGGGACAGGGCAAAACGGACGCGGCGTTTGAGGAGATGAAGCGCTTCGAGTGTCTCGCGCACAGCCCTGAATATCAGGCGATCCTGAATGGCATCTTGAAGTCGGAATAGGGTTGTCGAGGACGCCAACGGCGTAGCCTCTGTCGGCCATGATCCGAACGGCACGATAGAGCGACCCCGACAGCGACGGCACTCGGTCGAACGTCGCGGGGCGGGCACTGGCGGTGCAGTGAAAAATCCCGCGACCGGGGTTTTCACTAGGCGCAGAGCGACGTCATATAAGAATTTCCTCGTGTTGGGAACCGTGCAGGCGCAGCCCGTTCGCGTAATGCGAATCGACCTGCCCGCGCTCGCGCGCTGGATCGAACTGCACATTGACGCAGTGGGTCGGGACACCGAAGCGGATTGAGCCGGGCGCGGCGCCTCCTTAAACCCACTCGCCTCGATTTACCCGGACAGCGGGCCGGCGGTCACCGCGGAAGCGAGCAGCTCAGGGCGAGCCGCCGTGCAGGCTTCGTAGACGGCCTTTGCCGGGGCGCCGCGAAGGTTGATTCGGGGCCACGTGTCGTGGAGTACGAGCGTGGTGACACGGCTGAGCAGAATCCGTTTCTGCACCACGGACGCCACCGCTGTCCAGGGCACAAACAACGGCGGGCTCTGGAAGCGAAACGGTAGGAATAAAGACAATTGCAGGCCTGTGGACGTGATCGTGACGAATAGGCAACCGCCGTAGCTGACTCGCATCCATGACCGCCCCACAGAACCGGACGCAAAGCGGAACCGCCTGCCGTCCCGCGTCCCATCGGATCGAAAGTGCTCGGCCAGGGTCACCCAGCCACCCCAATGCGCCAAGAGGCTCGTGATAGCGAACCACATCACGGCAAATAAAGGGAAAAACCACTGCGGCTCCATCCAGGCAGGCGGCGCTGTGGCGGTCATTGGGGATGGAGGCTCAGCGGTGGAGCGCCGCGCGGTGCTCGCGGAGTGGACCGAATAGGAGGGCGATGCGGGTCCTGACACTCGAGCACGACGCAACCTGGAGGGCCGGCGGTTACGTGAAGGAAGGGCTTGTAAAAGGGCGTGAGTTCTATGCCAACAATTTGAAGCGCAATCCCAACAGAGTCGTCGGGTATTATTGTCCTTCGCCGGATGGATAGCATTTTGAAGCTCTTGGACTAGACTGCGAGAGTATGCGCTATACGCAAATGGTCGCACCCCGGGACAGTGGTACGCTAGCTTGAAAAGCAAGATGCAGGAATACCGCTTTATTGTAAAGCTTGCCGGGAGCTGCGAGCGACCGGATTGTAGCGCTACAATGAAAATACAAAGCTAACCGCGTGGATGCGCGTTGAACATTTGTTATGTAGAAGACTTAGCGCACTTGGTACGTGACACGAATGCTGGAGGACCAGATCAAGGAGCTTCGGGACCAACCGTGCTGTCTCGAGACTGTCAGCACTGATGCTCAACGAGGTCAAAAGGTGGAATCGCAACACGAGCTCGTCAAGATCCGGTTTGAGACTGATCCAGGTGGACTGGGCGGCGGTAGCCCAGAGCGGCTTTGGGCGAAAAGACTTTCTGGGAAATCGGGAGGTTTCGAGCTGCAAAACTCGCCGTTCTACGCAAAAGGGGTCAGCTGCCTCGACGTCGTTGAAACCGCGGAAGATCCTGCATCCCCAGGAGAGTTGATTTACCGGAGAACAGTGTTTCCATCTGCACATTCAACCTATCGAATCCTCGTTGACAAAGGTAACGAGTCATTCTCCGGATGGTGGGCAAAACTCGCAAAGTTGGGATGCACGTACGAATATTCTGATGAGGGCGAGAAATTATTGTATGCCGCGGACATACCTCCGAGTGCAAACATATTCGAGGTTTATGGGATCCTCGAAGCGGGTGAGAAGGAATTGGTCTGGCTGTTCGATGAAGGACATTGTGGGCAGCCGATTAATCGGGCAACCTAGGGACCGCTTGCCTGGAGAACAGACTTGACTTCAACTTCTAGCCAACGCAGGCAATGACCCGGTCAACCCGGGCTGAGGGAGCTGTCGCAACTATATAGCTGAACGCTCTGAGCTCTAGCTATCGACGCACCGGTGGTGAGTCGGTTAGGTTGCTGTGCGACGAGCCGTTCCGCGAGCGCTCGGCTGTAGCGGTGTGCCTCATCGTGGGAGAACGCCACGCGAGTCGATGGGCACCATGACATGAATACCTTTGCCGCCGGTCAGTTTGGGATCCGTGGCGCCTCGCTCGCCAGGACCGATCGGTCCGAAGGGCCTCACCATCGGTCGGACGGCGGAAAACGATTGGGTCATTGATAACCCCTACGTTTCCAGGAAGCACGCAGAAATTCGTTATGTGGCCGGTGGATTCTTTATCATTAGCTGGGGGAGCAACGCCGTTGCCATCGGTCACATAAACAACCGACTGGTGCGGGGGCAGCCGCGGTCCTTGTCTGATGGGGATCACATTTTTATCGATGATTACGAGGTCGTTGCCAAACTCTTTGACGGCGAAGTCCCTGTCGAGCGGGGCGTCATGGATGATGATCCCTTTGAAGACTCGCCATCCGAATCTGTCGCGACGCCATCAATTACTGGATTTTTGGAGCCGAGAGAGCGCGACCCGTTGGACCTTTCATGTCTGGGGTCCCTGTCAGCGGCTGGCGTACGCCCTCCGGGCGCGGAACACCGTGCATCGGTGCCCGCCGACTGGGACCATATTAGTTTGAGTTCGCCCATTCTTCCGCCGCCGATGAGGCCCGGCGCAAGAATTCCTGAAAGGTCCGTGGACGATTTCGGCGAGTGGTCGCAACCGCCAAGCGCGTTGCACGGGTCTTTGCCTGTTGCTCGAAATGAGCACGGCGAGCCAACAGGCTCCTATTACCGCGTGTGGTTCGGCACAAATCGCCGTCCGGTTAATTCATTTCATCCCAACGAGGGATTTGATTCATCGCCAGACCCCTCGGTCCATGTGGGGTCCTGTGTCGTGCGTGTTCCGCATGCCCATCGTGCGGGGTCAATTGGTTCGTCAGCATTACAGCGGATTTTCGTTCTGCGCGCAGATGATCGTCTGGCGCTCGAATCCATCCAGACGGTCGATTGCGATCGCCTGCTAGAGGAACTTCGGGCTGGATTGTCCGTCGACCCCGAGAGGCGGGCGCTCATTTACATTCACGGATATAACACAACGTTCGCGGGCGCTGCGGTCCGTGCGGCTCAGATTGGATTCGATCTGGGCATCCGCGGCATTATGGCATTCTTTAGTTGGCCGTCTCACGGCGCCCTCCGTCACTACCTTGCGGATGCCACCGCAATAGAACTGGCCGAAGATGCTTTCGTGGAGTTCCTTCAGTTGCTCATGCGTGTGGAGGGGATCCAACATATCGACATCCTCGCGCACAGCATGGGCAATCGCCTGCTCTTGCGAACCATTCCAATTCTGTCGCAACTCAAACGAATTGCGGGCCGTAACCTAGGTATTCGACACCTTCTATTGGCGGCCCCCGATGTGGACATTGGGAAGTTTAGCCAAGTCGCGGAGCACTACCGCTCGGTCCCGGACAAGTGGACGACCGTATACACCTGTCGCAAGGATCTTGCGATCGCGGCCTCTACCTGGCTGAGCGATGCCAAACGATTGAGCTATGAACCGCCGGTCTATAGTGATTTCGGTCTCGACACCATCTCTGCATCGTTGTTGCCGCTGGACTGGCTGGGTCACGGTTATTTCGCCGCCGCCCGGCCGCTCCTTGCGGATATGGCCGCGATTCTGGACCGCGACGCTCGGCCCGAGGCGCGCCGGCTGTTGCCGGTGGGCGGCCAGCCGCCCAACTTCTGGCGGTTACGCTAGGCGCGACGGTCAGTCTTGATGCAGTGATGCGACCGTCATTAGCTGTGGGGGGCATCGCGTTCGGCCATGGCCGCCGGTGGAAAACGATCAAACGCGGATCGCGCTGTATATCACGGATGCCGGTGCGGCTCTCGGTGGAGGCATCGGTGCGCATGTTCGATCAGGCTCTGCGCATCTTGCGCACCGAGATGTCGCTGGCGGGGAACAGATCTGCACGCGACGGCCGCGATGAACTTGTCGAGCTTCCAGAACGGCCGTTCGCTAAGCGCGCAGAGGCCAACAGATGCACGTCGCTCAAAGAGACACCTTCATCCTGCGAGGCACCCAGATCGAAGGTGAGCAATGCTGCGGGACTCTTTAGAGCTGCTCAGGCGTTGGGACGAGAACCAGGAGCAAACGTTGATTATTGAGGGTGCGAAACGAATTGCCGGAGCACGACCTGGGCACATACCGAGACCGATTGTGTTGGATACTGGATGATGACTGAGGTCAAAATAGTGGGCTAGAGAAAGGGGTTACTAACCGTGTCGCTCTTTCGAGCGATACACGAGCACGCCGGCATCCGTTTGCGCGAAGCGAAGGCGCTCGTTGAGGAGTTGCTCGCGGGGCGCTCGATCGCGGTGTCCTTTACGGACGCGGCTCACGCGGATGCCTTTCGAGCGCTTGTCGTCAAACTCGGCGCTCAATGTGAATAAACTGCGCACTCCCGGTCTGAAGATCACAGGATTTCCGGGCCGGACTGTCAGCCGGTCGCGCGCTACTCAGTCGGCAGTCTGCATGCGGCGCGCGCTGCACTCCATGACGGTCGCTGGGTGGCCGTACCGTACCCCACGGCGCGGGATCGCCTGCACGCCGCATCCGCAATTCGCGCGAATGCGGTCCTGGCGGACGGCGCAACGCACGAGAAAACCGCGTTTTTACACTGCACCGCCGAGGCGCTCGAGCGACTGATCACTCTGCGCGGTCGCGCAGATTACGCCCGGCTGACGCCCGTCCCGGGTGAGCGGGCTTCGACGCAAACTCCCGCAGGGTCATCGCGCGCCCTGCTCGGCGGCTGAGTCGCCGCATCCCCCCTCGCGTCGCTGCTCGACGTCGCTTCCAGGGCGCGCAGCGCCGTGCGCGTACGGTCCGACCCCTCGCGCGTCCCTTGCTGATGAGTCGGACGAAAACCCCCGACGCCCGGCGGTCCGCCCGCGCACCGCCTCGAGCGCCTTCGAAGCGGAGGTGTTGGCGCGCAGGTCACACCCGAGTGCGATGGCGGTTAGGGTCGTCGCTTCCGCCGCACGGAAGCGGGTTTGCGCGCAGGTGCGGCGCGTGTGCGATCGCGACGCGCGGCCTGGGTGGTGGCTTGTTGCTGCTCAAACAGACCCAGAGAGGCATTCAACGCGCTCGCGAGCGCGGCCTCGCCGCCGACCAGGTCTTTCCACTGCAACGACTTGCCCTTGCGGTGGCCCTTCAAGGTGATGATCAGCTCCTGCGGCGAGAGCGCCACGATATAGGCCTGTCCGGCGACCGAGATCTCTCGCTTCAATGTTTTGTCGAGTTTGGTCGCCACGTCGATGGACTTTGTGTGCAGCGGGATGGGTCGGGCCGCCGACGTCTGTGACGGTGGCTCGGCGGTGTTGTGCAGCCGCGGCGGCTGGCGGCCCTAGCTTACCGCGGGAGGCCCCGCCGATCATGCGAGAGGGTTACGCTGGCGAATGTCCGAGACGCGAAGCGTTCGAACGGCGCCGCCCCCGCGGCCGAGGGCTGACCGGACGATGCAACGGGCGTCGGAGAATCGAAGGATGGGCGGCCGCTTCTGATTACCATTCGCGACTCGATGGGTCTCATCCCGGAGGTCTCAGCCGTCGAATGCTTCCGAGAGGGTGCGCACGAGCAGTGTCTCGTCGTCGCGGTAATAGGTTCGCGCGAATCGAATGAACAGTGTGTTCAGTCCCATTATGGCGATACCCGCGAGCGGCAACAATTTGAGTGTGGGTGGACCGGGCTGCGTCTGCGTGATCACGAGTGCGGCTAGCGTCCACAGCGTGCCGATGACATATCCGCCGGCCCGGAGCCGATGTGCCCTGGGTGAGAGTCGAACGTCCCCTCTTACTTCGCTACCGGTGCTTACCGAAACAACGGTGCCCACGAATTGCGGTCGCAACTCGCTTCGGCCGATGCGCGGTGTATACATCAGGCGGATCGTGGAACCCGACAGCTCTGCTGCGAAACGATGGCTTTTCTGTGATGACACCACGAGCCGTTCCAGACGAGCCAACGCGTCTGCATACGTCAGGTGGGTTGAGATCGTGATCATCCGAGATCGAGGGTGCGGGCGACGGCGGCGAGGCGCTTGTCGAGGGATCTTGCGGATGCAATCGGCCGGCGATCGCAACACGGACTTTGGGATTCGCGATTTAAGGTGGGTGCGATCACAATGGCGCCAGCGGATGCAGTTGAAATGCACCAGATGCTACCGCAGGCGTCACGGTTTGCGAGATTCTTTGAGCGAGCGGGCCTGATTGGGGATGATTACCAGATTCCGCTTGTCAGAGCGGCCCACCGACTCGATCCAGGGGGCATCCATACCCAGGCGGGCGGCGACTGGACCGGTGTTTGGGACGAGTACTCGAGCAATTACAGCAGATGCGTTCGGACTTCGGAATCTAGACCATGACGTTTTATAAGCTAGAAATCGGCCGCGAGAGAAAATACATTGAGGCTGGCAGCGACAACGACTGGGAGTCCATCGTTTGCCCCAAGGACCCTGGGCACCTGCGAGCCGGACGGCAATTGACGGATCTTTTTCTAGATGTCCTGTCTTGGAATGGGGCGGACTTCTCGCGCACGATGCTCAGTGGCGTGGTCATCACGGATCACGCGCTCGAAGCGCTTCGTGGCGCTGGTTTGACAGGTTTTGCGGTCAAACCAACCCGAGTGTCGTCCTATCCGGCGGGTGTCGAGCGATCGGAAGTTCCACCACTGTGGGAGTTCCTTCCAACGGGTACGGCAGGGGCAGCTCATCCAGATTCCGGCATTGTCGAGCTGCATCGCTGCGAAGAGTGTGGACTCGTGGAGTATTCATCATTCAAGCACGGCATTGTGGTGAAGGAGGCGACACACGACGGCTCTGATTTCTTTACGGTGACTGAATATCCAAAGTACATACTCGTCGGTCCACGCGCAAAACAGGTGATCGAGAGGAATCGCTTGTCCAACGTGGGTTTCGTGCTGTCATCGAACCTGCAATGGCCCCAGGGAGTGGCTGAGCCAGTCTAGAACCTGACGGGATACGACTGGCCCCCGGGCCGCACGCAGCGCCTATTGGCGGTTTGCGAAGCGCATGTGGTGGACTCAGCACGTCTGTACGACGGTGAGGATTCTGGGCGTCACGCGCGGCTGTGTCAGCGGTTGGAGCGGCTGTGTGAGGCGTTGGAGTTGGCCCGGTTGTTGGGTGAGAGCGCGCTCGCGCGGTGGGTGTTTGACCTCCATGTTAACATCGATTAGCCAGACGCTGCCGAACACAGAAGTCATCAAGTGTAAAGATTTAGGGCCGGGGTGCTGCCATTGTCGATATACGCGCGGGGGTGTAGCAACCCTCGCTTCGGGGGGCGTGTCGATGTCCCGGCTTCGTGCCGTGGCCGTGACTGTGGTGGGAATCGCGTTCCTCGGTAGGTGAGCCCGGAGATAGTCATGGGGTTCCGAGGATACGTCGGAGGGCACGGAGCGCCGGTGGCGGGTCGATTGGCTCTCACACTTCCGCGCCAGTTCCGGAATTGGGGGCGGTCGAGCGATACTGTGGGAAGAACGACGCAAGTCGATCGGTGCCCGGGCTAAGGCCAGCATGTCTGGTTGTTGCAACGTTGGGTCGAATCACTAGGCCGTACGGGCGACTGATCCCGAGCAAATGATAACCCTGCCAAAATGAAGACTAGCCTCGAGATCAGATCGCAGATTCGGGAGCGGGCCGCCAGTGTGGCTAGGAGAGCCCTGGATGGAGAGTACGATCTATTGCTCGCTTGCCGTGATTTGACCTCCCTTAGGGAGCATCTCCAGGACGTGCCTCGCGAGGTAGTCAACACATTTGTCGGTGTCGCATCTGAGGTCGATGACTTGCC
>Ga0181534_10002309_pt1 | contig 11884 bp, 11 predicted proteins | sample PEATcosm2014_Bin_37_FD_119758 | JGI IMG/M metagenome (GOLD analysis project Ga0181534, IMG submission 119758) | Peatland microbial communities from MTU Mesocosm Facility, Houghton, MI, USA - PEATcosm2014_Bin17_10_metaG | ecosystem: Environmental > Terrestrial > Soil > Wetlands > Peat | place...
ACGCGCTCGGCTGCGATTTTTACCTGCGCATCGCGCTGGAACTTTATCTCAAGCGCCTGCTCGTCGGCGGCGTGGACAAGGTGTTCGAGATCGGCCGCAACTTCCGCAACGAAGGTCTCTCGCGCAAACACAACCCCGAATTCACGATGCTCGAGGCGTATCAGGCGTTCGGCGATTACGAGAGCATGATGGAACTCGTCGAATCAATGGTGAAACACGTCGCGCAAAAAGTTTTGGGAGCGCTAGTCATCAAACAAGACAAGCGAGAAGCGTTCGTAACTACCCTAGATCAAGCGATAGCTAGAGTTGATGAACTTTTTGGCTTCGTCGCTAAGTTGGCGTTCCAGCAAGGTATAAAAGTTTATGATCAGAAGAAGTTCCAAGAGGATCGGCAGGAACTCATGGAGATACGAAAGCGTGCCGAGTCCGAAGCTATAGAAAAACTTGCCGTTGAAGCTCAAAATTGGGTCATTGCCTTTGGGTCTGTCGCACACGGAGAAGCTACCGGGTCGGTCTTTGGCGCAGAGGTTATGGAGAAGCAGCAAAACGAAATTGATAACCGATTTGCCGGTCTTGTCCATCTAGCTAAGACAACGCTTCCTCTCTTTCAAACATCAAAAACCATTGATCTTAGTTCGCCTTGGCGTCGTGCAAAATACAAGGACCTCGTCCGTGAAAAAGCCGGGGCTGATTGGTTTGAGGTTTCTCCGGAGGTTCGCCGTCAGCGCGCACACGACCTCGGCGCGGAAATCGGCAAGGAATATGTGGATTACGAAGTCACCGGCGCGGTGTTTGAAAAATTGATCGAGCCGACGCTGATCCAGCCGACGTTCGTCACGCATCTGCCCAAGGAACTCGTGCCGCTCGCCAAACTTTCGCCCGACGACCCGACGACCGTCGAGGTCTTCGAGTGCTGCATCAACGGCCAGGAAATCGCGCCCGCCTACACCGAGCAGAATGACCCCATCGAGCAGCGCGAACGCCTTGAACATCAGGCCGGCGGCGAGCAGCAAAAGCTGGACGAGGATTTTCTGGTCGCGCTCGAGCACGGCATGCCACCCGCCGGCGGCATGGGCATGGGCATTGACCGCCTGTGCATGATGTTGCTCGGACAGGAATCCATCCGTGACGTGATTCTGTTCCCGCAGTTGAAGCCAAAATAAACGAGGTAAGGACGGGCTTCCGCTCGTCCGATAATTTGGGCCGTGCAGCAGCGCGGCCCTGCTATTTACAAATATCCAATGTTAACCGTAGCCGGACTTAGCAAATCATTTGGCGGGCGCGAATTGTTTGACGACGTTTCCTTGAACGTCATGTCGGGCGATCGCATCGCCATCGTCGGGCCGAACGGCGCGGGCAAGTCCACGCTGATCAAAATCATCCTCGGCAAGGAGGAACCGGATGCGGGCAGCGTGTCGCTCATCCGCGGCACGCGCATCGGCTATCTGCCGCAGGAAAGCGAGCCGGCGGGCAACGAAACCGTCATGGAGATCACCGTGCCGCACGAGCACGAGCACGACGGCCAGTTTGTTGCCAAGGCGAAGCAGATTCTCGCCAGCCTCGGTTTCAAGCAGACGGATTACGACCGACCGGCGCGCGAGATGTCCGGCGGCTGGATCATGCGCGCGCATCTCGCGCGGCTGCTCGCGGAGGAGCCCGACCTGCTGATGCTCGACGAGCCGACGAACCATCTCGACCTCGAAACGCTCATCTGGTTTCAGGATTACCTGAAATATTATCCCGGCGCGATCCTGCTGATTTCGCACGACCGCGAATTTCTCAACCAGCTTTGCACGCACATCGCGGAGTTGCGCGCCTCGCGCATCATGCGCTACACGGGCAACTACGACAGCTACCTCGAACAGCGCGCCGCCGCCGAGGTGACGATGATCGCCACGGCAAAATCGCAGCAGCGCGAGATTGACCGTCTGCAATTGTTCGCCGACCGTTTCCGCGCGAAGAACACCAAGGCAGCGCAGGCGCAGAGCAAGCTCAAGCAGATTGAGCGCATCAAGGAGGACATGGTCGAAGTGCCGGGCGGCGACGGGCCGACGATGGGTTTTCGTTTTCCGCAGCCGCAGCGCAGCGGCCAGCGCGTCATCACGCTGGAGAAAATCAAGTTCGGCTACGGCGAAAAGTTGATTTACGACGGCATTGACCTGGAAGTGGAACGCGACCAGCGCATCGTGCTAGTCGGGCCGAACGGCGCGGGCAAATCCACGCTGTTGAAACTGCTCGCCGATGTTCTGAAGCCGCAGGCCGGTGAACGCAAGCTCGGCCACAACGCGAAACACGGCTACTTCGCGCAGCATCGCGCGGCGATGTTGAACCCGGCGCACACGGTTTTTCAGGAGGCGCTGGACACGCCGCAACGCATCACCGAGCAGGCCGTCCGCACGGTGCTGGGCAGCTTCCTGTTTCGCGGCGACGACATTTACAAGCCGGTGAGCGTGTTGAGCGGCGGCGAGAAATCCCGGCTCGCGCTGGTGAAACTGCTGCTCGACCCGCCGAACCTGCTGCTGATGGACGAGCCGACGACGCACCTCGACCTCGCGAGCGTGGACGCGCTCATCGAGGCGCTGAAACAATTCAAGGGCACGCTGGTTTTCATCAGCCACGACGTGCATTTCATCCGCAAATTGTCCACGCACGTCGTGCGCGTGGAGGCGGGGCAGCTCCGGCATTTCGGCGGCGGCTACCAGTATTACCTCGACAAGACCTCGCAAACGGCGCGGGAGGCGCTGACGTCCAGTTTCGGAGGGACGAGCGCTGCGAGTCCCAATAATTCAAAGTCAGGGACTCGTGGAACTCGTCCCTCCGAAAATGCGCCCGCTGTTGACCGCAAGGAACAGAAGCGAACCGAGGCCGCGCAACGGCAGGCGCGCTCAACCAAAAAATCGGCAATCCTGAAGCGCATCGCGGCGCTGGAAAAAGAAATCGCCGACCTTGAAGGCAAGGAGCGCGACTACGCGGCGGAGCTGGAAAAGCCGGAGACCTATCACTCCGGCGGCCGCGCCACGCAGATCAATCGTGAGCTGGTTCACGTTTCCGACCGGCTGGAAGCGGCCAATGCGGAATGGGAGGCGGCGGGAGAAGAACTGGCCGGATTTGAAATCGCCATGAAAGATTGAACCATTTGACGCCAGCGCGGTTTAGTGCTTCATTGGTCAGCGTATGAAATATCTGAAATCCATTCCGGCGGTTTTTTTGATTGTGGCAGCCTTTTTCATTTCTGTTGGCGTTCGTGCCGATGACGCCAATCCGGCAGGTTCCACCAGCGCAAATTCGGTGGCTGCCTCCAAACCCGTGCCGTATCCGCTCGACACGTGTATCGTCTCCGGTGACAAGTTTGGCGGCGACATGGGGCCGCCCGTCGTGTTCATCTACCAAGACAAAGCGAAGGGCATCAACCAGGAGATCAAGTTCTGCTGCCCGATGTGCAAGCCGAAGTTCCTGGCCGACCCGGACAAATACATCAAAATCATCCTCGCCGCCGAGGCCAAGGCGAAAGACAAAGCGCAAAAGTGAGCGCGGTTATTTTCCGCCGAGTTTCTTTTCGAGTTCGGCGACGCGCTTGAGCAGTTCGGGCAAATGATGGATGGCAATGAGCTGGCGTTTGGTGTCCCTGTCCGGCTGCGCGGGTGTGCCGAACCATTTTTCGCCGTCGGGGATGTCATGCATCACGCCGGATTGCGCGGCGACAGTGACCTGGTTGCCAATCTTCAAATGCCCGGCGATGCCGACCTGCCCGGCGAGAATCACATAATTGCCCAGCCTGGTGCTGCCGGAAATACCGACCTGCGCGATAAGGATGCAATGCTCGCCGATTTCCACGTTGTGCGCGATCATAACGAGGTTATCAATCTTCGTTCCCTTGCCGATGATGGTCGAGCCGAGCGCGCCGCGGTCAATCGAGACGTTCGAGCCGATCTCCACGTCGTCGCCGATGACGACGTTGCCGATCTGCGGCACCTTGCGGTGAACGCCGCCGTCGAGCACATAACCGAATCCGTCCGAGCCGATGACCGTGCCGGCGTGGATGTGGACGCGGTTCCCGATTTCCGTGCGCGGATAAAGCGTGACGTTCGGGAAGAGATTCACGTCCGCGCCGAGCTTGGAGCCGTCGCCGACAAAATTGCCGGCCTGCAAAATGGAGTTCGCCCCGATGCGGACGCACTCGCCGACGACGCAATGCGGGCCGATGTGCGCGGTCGGGTCAATTTGCGCTGACGCGGCGACAACGGCGGTGGGGTGAATTCCGGCGGCGAATTTCGGTTCCGGGAAAAAAAGCGCCAGCGCCTTGGCGAAGGCGACGCGGGCGTTCGGCACACGAATTAGTATTTTTTTCACGGACGAAAACCGTTTTTCGGCGATGATGGCGGTGGCGGCGCTTTGCTCGGCGCGGGCAAAATAATCCTCGTTTTCGGCGAAGGTGACGTCGCCAGATTGCGCGCGTTCGGCGGGTGCGAAGTTTTTCAGGACGGCGGAGGCATCTCCAACCACCTCGCCGCCAACGAGTTTTGCAATTTCTGTAGTTGTGAAAGGCATTTGATTGACTTGGTTCTCGCCGCTCACTATAAAGACTGGCACAACCAGTTCAACCCCAAGTTTTATGGCGAAAACTTTGCGTGTCGGGATCATCGGTCACCGCTTCATGGGCAGGGCGCACTCCAATGCCTGGCGGCAGGCGCCCCGCTTCTTCAACCTCAAGGCCAACGTCGAGCTGCACACGATTTGCGGGCGCGACGCCGCCGCGGTGCAGGCCGCGCGCGCGCAGCTCGGCTGGCAGCATGCCACGACTGACTGGCGCGAAATCGTCGAGTCGCCGCTGATTGACGTCGTGGACATCGTGACGCCGACTTTTTGCCACGCGGAAATGGCAATTGAAGCGGTGAAGAACGGCAAGCATGTTCTTTGCGAAAAACCACTGGGCTTGAATCTCAAACAATGCGAGCAGATGTTCGCCGCCGCGCAAAAGGCGAAGGTCGTCCACATGGTCTGCCACAATTACCGGCGCATCCCGGCGATTGCGCTGGCGAAGCGGATGATCGACGAGGGCGCGCTGGGCCGGATTTTTCATTTTCGCGCCCGCTACGCGCAGGATCGGCTGGCCGACCCGGAATTTCCGGTGGACTGGCGGCTGCAAAAGGAATTCAGCGGCAGCGGCGTCCACAGCGACATCAATTCGCACATCATTGATTTGGGGCGCTATCTCGTCGGCGAATTCAAAACCGTCTGCGGCTTGGTGAACACGTTCATTCCCGAACGGCCGCTCGCGGGTTCTTCGGCGAACGGCCCGCGCAAAATGGGCAAGGTGACGGTGCCGGACTCGGCGGCGTTCCTCGGCTGGATGGACAACGGCGTGATGGCGAACCTGGAGGCGACGCGCTATGCGCTGGGCCGCAAGAACCACATTGAAATCGAAATCAACGGAAGCAAAGGCTCGATTTATTTCGATTTCGAGGACATGAACAAAATCAAATTTTACAACGGCGACGACCCGCCGGACCGGCGCGGCTTCCGGGAAATCCAGGTGACGGAACGCGACAACATCCAGCCCTACGTCAGCCATTGGTGGCCGCCGGGACATGGCATCGGCTACGAGCACACGTTCATCCACGCCGTCGCGGATTTTGTAAACGCCTGCGTCGAGGGCAAGCCGGTGCAGCCGACGTTTGAGGACGGCCTGAAAAACCAGCGCGTGCTGACGGCGGTGGAGGAATCGTCCAAGACCGGCAAGTGGGCGAGGGTATAATTTAATGCTGGTGAGATTTAATCGTTCCTTCTTCATAAAAGAAGAAGGCATAATGAGAAAAGCTTTGCATTTGGTCGGCTTACACCAGCTTGGCAGATTTTTGGGATGCGTATGCTTTGCCTGTGTTTGTTCCATGAATCGTGCTCATGGTTTCTAGACCTTCTGCAACATTACGATGGCTGTTTCCATCGTTGGGTTGCTAGAGTTGGTTATCATTTTGCTTCGGGTGGCAGTATATCTTGCGAGATTGTGATTTCATAGTCAGCGGATTGAGTCACGGCGCCTGCTCGATGAGCCTGGCGAGTTGCTGCGGATGGGAGCGCTGGACGTTGTGGTCGCCTTCCATGATTTCCACGGGCCAGCCACGCGCCTTGGCGCGGAGATAAAATCTGTAAAAGTCGTCCTGCTCCGGCGCTTTGCCCTTGTCCACGGTCAGGATGTAGGTCACGGGCAATTTGCGCGCGACGGCCTGGTTGGTGAGCGTGATGGGCTGGCTGAAACATCGGGCCGGCATGGGCACGTCGTGCGGCGGCGGTGTGTTATCCTTCATCCAGGCTCCAATCACGAAGCCGTTCGTGAGAACGGTTTGAATCCGGTTCGGCTTGATGTCGTTTACGCACTCGCCGTTTTCCGGCAGCAGGGCGTCCACATAAATGAGGCGCTTGATGCGGTCGGGCTCGCGGTCGGCCACGCCGGTGATGATCATGCCGCCATAGCTGTGCCCGACAAGGACGACGTTGGTCAATCTTTCCCAGAGGATCACGTTGACGATGTCCTGGATGTGGGTGTCGAGGTCAATGTTGGTGCTGGCGAGATTGGAATGTTCGCCCTGGCCGGTGAGTGTGGGACGATAGACTTCATTGCCGTCGGCGGTGAGCAATTGATCCACATGCTTCCAATCCCAGCCACCGCCCCACGCGCCATGGACGAGAACGCAAGTGAAGCCGCTGGTGCTGGTGGCAGGCGACGGCGACGATGCGGACGATTGAGCGCGTGTCTGGCACACCGTAAAAGCGGCGAGGCAGGCCGCGCAAAGGAGAAGCAGGTTTTTCATTTTGGAATGTGGTAAATCTGGCAGAAACGTCAGCGCCGGTTCAAGCCGGATTTGTCCTTGCGGACGGCCACCCTCGCCCGGAATCACGAGATTTTCAGGGTCCAGCGCGCCTGACGGGCGGTTCACGCGCCGGGTTTCTGGCCGAGCAATTCGTTCATCTGGCGGATACGGTCGGCGAGGACTTTCATGACGTGGGTGGCGAAGAAGGGGTTGAGCTGGATGAGATGGAGGAACCGGCGCTGGTCAATCTTCGCGAGCCGGGAAGATTCGCGGGCGACGACGGTGGCAACACGCGCGGACTGGTCAATGAGCGCCATCTCGCCGAGGATGGCGCCGCGGGTGGAGTTCTCGACAACCTTGTCCCCGACCATGACGACCATGGAACCTTCGAGCAGGACGAACATGGCATCGCCGGAATCGCCCTCCTTGAAGAGCGTTTCGCCGGGCGCGAGGTTCACCGTGTTGGTTTCGCGGGAGAATAAATCCGCCGGATTCATGCGGCAGAGGTTAGGTTACAGACGGATGACGGCAAGTTACAATTTGGTGACAGCCGGTGCGCGGCGGCGCTGGTTGTTAGCGATGATGCCAGCCGCCCCCATGCCAGCCGCCGCCATACCGACCGCCCCAGCCAAACGAGAGCGAAACCGCAGGCCAGCCGTAATATCCGCCATAGTAAGGATAGCTGTAATACGGGCCACCGTAATACTGGTAGGTTTGCGTGTCAGGAATGACATAAACGGTCGAGGACGGGACGTAAGCCGGCGCGGTTTGAACGTAAGTCACCGCAGGCGCGGCAGGCGCAGAAGTCTGGGCGCTGGCATCGGTCGAACTGGCCGTCGTCGTGGCGGAAGTCCCGGTGGAACCGGTCAGCCGGTTGCGCTGATCCAGCATGGCGTTCAACACATTGTCGGACGCGCCTTGCTGCTTGAGATAAATGATTTCGCCCGCCGTCAGGCTGTAGATGGTGCCGGAATTCTGGATGTAATTGACGATGATGCCGTCGCTGACCTTGGCCTGCACGAGTTGCAAGACCTGCGGCACGCCGTAGGAAAGCTGCAACGCGGGGGGGCTTGGAGCGGCGAGTTGGGCGGTGGCAAGCTGGGCGGCTGCGGTGGTGGAATCCTGTGCGACAACATTGCCCGCTGTGAAGGCAAGCGCGGCGGCGGCAATGACCAGAAGCGAACTTCGAAAGCGTTTTGTTTTCATAAACAACACCTAAAGGTCGCGCGAGTTGCGCGGGCTGTCAACTGCGGAAGATTGGAGTTCAAGCTTAAGCCTGACGGATTTCGCAGGCTAAAGCCTGAACTCCAGCTTTTCCCGGCGGCGGAACCGGCCTTCGCGTTTTTTCGTCTCGGCGGACAGTAGTTCCTCCGCGCACCAGCCGCGCGCCTGGGCGGACGCCGCCAGTTCGAATAGCTCCTTCGCCAGCGCGGCTTTCGGGAGTTTGCGTTTTGAAAAATGGCAGTCCGCAAGAACCTTGCGCGCCTTCTTCACCAATTTTTCGGCGCGCAGCAACGCGGGCAGATGTTTCGGAATACCGTCGAATGCAGAATGGCGCGCGTGTTTCGTGCCGTGCTTTTCGGCGCGCTTGATTTTTTCCCAGTTCGCCCAGACTTCGTCCACGTCCTTGACCTTGGTTTTGCCGAAGACGTGCGGATGGCGGCGGACAAGTTTCTCCACGAGCACACGGCAGACTTTTTCAAAATCAAACGCACCGCGTTCGGACGCAAGCTGGCAGTGGAAGACGACCTGCAACAGCAAATCGCCGAGTTCCTCGGCCATTTCGTGGTCGTCGCGCGCCTCGATGGCGTCAATTAATTCATAAACCTCCTCGATGGCGTGGCGGCGCAGGGTCATGTGCGACTGCTCGCGATCCCACGGGCAGCCCGTCGGAGACCGCAGCTTTGCCATGACCTTGAGCAAATCGTTAATCGCAGGTTTTCGTTTCATGTTATTGCCACAGAGACACAGAGGCGCAGAGTTTTAATTTGGATTTTCTCTGTGGCTCTGTGCCTCGGTGGCTAATCAAAGAATCACCAAATCATCCCGGTGGACGAGTTCCTCCTTGGGCAGTTTGCGGGCGCGGACGGCGGCGGAATCGAACCGCGCGATGCCGCGCGCAAATTCGGTCCCGTCCAGATCGCAAATCCGCACCACGTCGCCGGCGGCGAACTCGCCTTCGCAACGCGCCACGCCCGGCGGCAGGAGGCTTTTGCCCTTTTCGCGCAACGCCAGCTTCGCGCCGTCGTCCACGAACAGCGCGCCCTGCGGATGGTGGAAGAAAGCAATCCAGCGTTTGCGGCTGTGCATTTTGTTCGGCTGCGCGACAAAGAGCGTTCCCTCCTTTTCGCCGGCCAGGATTTTCGCCAGCACGCTCTTCTTCTTGCCAGAGGCGATGACGAGCGGGATACCGGAGCGCACGGCGATTTTTGCCGCCTGGATTTTGGACGCCATGCCGCCGACGGCGGTGTCGCTGTCCGTGCCGCGCGCGATTTTTTCCAGATCGGAATCAATTTGCTCGATGAGCGGAATCGTTTTCGGATTCGCCTTGCCGAAATTTTCGATGACGCCGTCCACGGTCGTAAGAATCACCAGCAAATCGGCGGGCAGCAGCGCCGCGACCAGCGCGGACAATTTGTCGTTGTCGCCAAACTTGATTTCGGTGAACGACACGGCGTCGTTTTCGTTGATGATGGGGACGACGCCTCGTCCGAGCAGCGTGACGAGCGTGTTGCGGGCGTTGAGGTGGCGCTCGTGATGTTCGAGGTCGTCGTGCGTCAGCAGCACCTGCGCGACGTGCAAACCATGCGCGGCGAAAAGTTTCTCGTAAATCGTCATCAGCCGCGACTGGCCGACGGCGGCGCAGGCCTGAAGCTCGGCGAGTTCGGACGGGCGTTTTTTGTAACCAAGCGCACCCATGCCCGCGCCGACCGCGCCGCTGGTGACGAGGACGATTTCCTTGCCGGCCTTTTGCAATGCGGCGATTTGCGCGACGAGCTGCTCAAGCTGCGCCGGGTCGGGCTGTTTGTGGCTGTCGGTCAGCACGCCCGTGCCGAGTTTCACGACGAGGCGGGCGGCAGCTTTGACGGGTTCACGATGCACGCGACGAAGTTAAGGAAAATGAGACGCGCGAAAAAGGCGAAAATGGCAGGTGCGTTACAATCCCAGTTGTTTGAGAACGCCAAGACCCGAATTGTTCTGGCCAGCCATGAAGTCGAAAAAACCGTCGCTGCGCAGCGCGATGTCCGCCGCCAGGCCCAGGAGGTCGGTTTGCGATTTGACGTTGGGGATGACCAGGCTGTCAATGCCGATGGTCTGCTCGCGGTTGTTCCGCTGATCCTGCAAATCAATATATTTCACCTTGCCGATGGAGACGTTCAGCATGTCAATGCCCGTGAAATCGAAGCCGGATTGTTTTTTGAAATCTGCCAGCGGATTGCCGCCGCCGCCGGATTTTTGGATTGGCGTTTTGATGCCGGGCAGAAAGATATTCGTCTGACCGGCCTGATTTTTCACGATGTCGAGTTCGCCAAGATTGAAGCGCAGGAGTTTGAGGTGGATTTCGCGGCGCGCGAGCGCGGCGCGATCGTATTCGACGTGGATTTCCGGAATGTCGAGGAACGGCGTGCCACCGAAGTCGGGCGAGTTGTGGATTTTGAGGTTTTGGATTTCCACCGTCGGAGAAGTGAGGGCGATTTTCAGGCTGCCAATCTCGACGTCCATGCCGGTTTGCGCGCGGATTTGGCGCTCCATCGCCACGCGCAAAATCGAGTTGTAGGACAGCAGCAGGACGATGACGGCCACAAACGCCAGCGCCACCGCCGCCAGCGCCAGCCGGAACAGCCATTTGAAAATCCACTTCACGACAAAGTTATACGGCGCGCGTTATCGCGGGACAACCTGATAAATGACCCGGAAATAAATCTCTGCGGCGGCTCACGGCATTTTTTGGGCCGGCTCGGGAACGGCCTTGCGTATCGGCGGATTCACGGGCAATCCCACCACACGACCGCCACGAATCCAGAGCTGTCCCGAAAGGTCGGAGAGATCCGCTGTGGATACGATGTTGGTATAAATCTGGTTTTGGATGCCGATGGCCACCATCCGGTTCCGGCGTTGATCCTTCAAATCCACGGATTTTACAATGCCGATGGAAAGGTTCAAAAGGTCAATGCCCGTGAATTTGTAGCCACGGACCGGGGCAATCGCCCTGCCGCCACCGGATTTTGGAGGCAGCATCGAAGCAATAACGGGCAGGATGTTGGTTGCGCCGTCCTCATTTTTCACGACGTCCATCTCATGAATATCCACCCGCATAAACGTGATGTGGAGTTCGTGCCGTCGCAGCGCGGAGCGGTCGTATTCGATGTGCAGTTCCGGCACATCAAGAAACAGCGTGCCGCCAAAATCCGCCGAGTTGTAAACCTTGAAATTTTCGAGCGTCACCTTGGGAAACAGCACCCCGAAAGAAATGTCGCCGATCTCCGGCTCCATGCCCGTGGCGGCGCGAATTTTTTGTTCCATCACCTCCTTGGCAATCCATTCCCGGCCAACGATCGCGATGATTGCCAGGGCGATGACCACGAAGGCCAGCCACCGGAGGATTTTGAAAAACCAGTCTCGGAACGCTTTCATGCGCCGTTTATACGCTTTTCACCGGCGCGGGACAACAGGATTTCTCGCGTCAAAGCTGGACGTCTTCCGGCCGGACTTCGAGGCATTCATCCTGGTCTTCCCAGACGGCGGCGGCGTAGGAATTCAGCAGCTTCGGCGCGATTTCACGGCCCGCGCGCGCGAGCAATTGCTCCGCCTGCTCCGCCGCGTTCTCGTAGGCCGCGTCGTAATTTCCCGCGCGGCGGCGCTGATGGTCGTCCCAATGCGCGACGGCGTGGACGGGTTCGTATTGCTGCGACCACGCCACGATTTCGGCGCGGATGTCGGCGGGGATTTCGTCGAACGGCACGAGCGTTTCGTTGCAATGCTGGCAAATCAAACCCGACTCGCGCACATCGCGTGTGAGCAGCGGCAGAAATGGCGCGCGGCAGCAGGGCGATTCCGCGTAAGCCGCCGGCGGC
>Ga0181534_10002310_pt1 | contig 11884 bp, 11 predicted proteins | sample PEATcosm2014_Bin_37_FD_119758 | JGI IMG/M metagenome (GOLD analysis project Ga0181534, IMG submission 119758) | Peatland microbial communities from MTU Mesocosm Facility, Houghton, MI, USA - PEATcosm2014_Bin17_10_metaG | ecosystem: Environmental > Terrestrial > Soil > Wetlands > Peat | place...
CATACCTGTAAACCGGTCATCTAACAAGGAGAGCAAATTTGGCCCGATATACCGATCCCGTCTGTCGTCTGTGCCGCCGCGAGGGCATGAAGCTGTTCCTCAAAGGCTCCAAGTGTTTCAGCGATAAGTGTCCCATCGAGAAGCGCAACTTCGCTCCCGGACAGCACGGAAAAGACCGTAAAGCCAAGATCGTCGGCTACGGCCTCCAGTTGCGCGAGAAGCAGAAGGCGAAGCGAATCTACTTCACCCTCGAAGGCCAGTTCCGCAACTACTTCGAGAAGGCCGCGCGCACCCAGGGCGTAACCGGCGAATTGCTCCTGCAGCAACTGGAGCGCCGCCTCGACAACGTGGTGTTCCGCCTCGGCTTCGCGCAGTCGCGCCGCCAGGCTCGCCAGTTGGTGCGCCACGGGCACGTATCGGTGAACGCGCGTAGGGTGAACATCCCGTCCTATCAGGTAAGCGCGGGCGAAGAAATTTCCATCCGCGAGAACAGCAAGAAGCTCGCGGTGCTCGAACTTGCCAAGGAATTTGCCAGCCACGGCACGCTGCCCAACTGGCTGGAAGTGAATCGGGACAACTACACCGCCCGGGTTCTGTCCTTGCCGAAGCGCGAGGACATCCAGGTCCCGGTCAACGAGCAGTTGATCGTCGAGTTGTACAGTAAATAGAGTTGTGCAGCAACATCGAGTTGTTCATCAAGTCGTGAAGAAGCGCTGTCATCCGGAGCCCAGCCGGTTTTCAGGCGGAGCGAAGGATAGGATTTCTCGCTTCACAGCTCTTAGGTCAATACAATTTCGAGCCAGATCAGCCTTTCCTGGCGCCTGACCTGAGTCCGGACCGAACTCAGGGAGCCAGAATTGAGCCAAACGGCCGAAGGAGAGAAACATCATGCTTTGGAGAGGATTTCAAAAACCGAAACGTTTAGCCGTCGATGCTTCCACCCTTACCGATAAGTACGGAATATTCTGGGCGCAGCCTTTCGAACGTGGCTTTGGCACCACCGTGGGCAATGCCCTGCGGCGCGTGCTGCTCAGCTCCATTGAGGGCGCGGCTGTTACCGCCGTTAAAATGGAAGGCGTGCTGCACGAATTCCAGTCGATTCCCGGGGTGGTGGAGGACGCGACGGACATCATCCTTAACCTCAAGCAGATTCCCTTTAAACTCGCCGGCGATGCGCCCAAGGCCATCTACCTGCGCGCCGATCAGCCGGGAGTCGTCACCAGCGGCATGATCGAAGCCGATGGCGACGTCGAAGTCCTTGATAAGGACGTATACATCGCAACCGTCAGCGAAGGCGGCAAGCTCGACATGGAAATGCGCCTCAAGCGCGGCCGGGGCTACACCTCCGCCGACAAGAACTTCGACGAGGATCTCGGCATCGGCTTCATCCCCATCGATTCTGTGCATTCCCCCGTTCGCAAGTGCAACTACACGGTCGAAGCCGCCCGCCTCGGCCAGATCACCGACTACGACAAGCTCACCCTCGAAGTCTGGACCAACGGCTCCATCACTCCTGCCGACGCCATCGGGCTCTCCGCAAAATTGATGAAAGATCACATGAACATCTTCATCAATTTCGAAGAAGAGATGGAAACCGGCACGTCGTCTTCGGACGATCGCAAGCCCGAGATTCACAACGAGAATCTCAACCGCTCCGTCGAAGAGCTGGAACTCAGCGTCCGCAGCTACAATTGCCTCAAGAACGCCAACATTCAGACGATCGGCGAACTGGTCCAGAAAACCGAATCGGAAATGCTCAAGACGAAGAACTTCGGCCGCAAGTCGCTCAACGAAATCAAGGAGATCCTTTCCACCATGGGTCTGAGCCTTGGTATGAAGATCGACGAGCACGGCAACGCCGTGCCCGGCCCTACATCGAACATGGTGCTCCCGGCCTCCGCCTATGGCCCGGACGACCAGCTGTAGGTCAAGAACTGAGTTGTCATCCTGAGGCGGGCGCCTTTTGCCCGCCGAAGGATTTTTGCTTTGAAAAGGCGCGGCTTTAATCCGCACCGCATAGAGCTAAAATTCACGGGGCTTTAGCCTCTGAGGGTTTAACCATGCGTCACAAAGTTGCAGGCTACAAACTCGGACGGAACACCTCGCACCGGCGCTCGCTGTTGCGCAACCTCGTTACCTCCGTGATCGTGGAGGAGCGTATCGAGACCACCGTCCCCAAGGCCAAGGCCGCCAAGCCGATCGTCGAGAAGATGATTACCCTGGGCAAGCGTGGCGATCTTGCCGCCCGCCGCCTCGCCGCCTCTTATCTGATGACCGACGCCGCCGTGGTCAAACTGTTTGACACCATCGGACCCCGCTTTGGCGACCGCAACGGTGGTTACCTTCGAATTATCCGCACCGGCTGGAATAAAGGGGATGGTGCCGACAAAGCCTTCCTCGAAATCCTCGGCAGCGAAAAAGTGCTCGACGAAAAACGCGAGAAACGTGCCGAAACTCGCGCCAAAAAGGCTGCCGAAGCTCGCAAAGCCATGGAAGATGCCGAGTCCCAGGCTCAGCATGACGGCGGAATCGAACCGGCCAAGGGCGAAGATAAGACAGAATAACCAGTTTTGCCCCTGTCATAATCCGGAGTCAGGATTGTGCTTCGCTATCGGGAAGCACAATCGTAGTCGACCGATCCCTACCGAGCGACCGATGGTCGCCCTTTTCCAGTATCCCTTGCCATCCATAGTTCACGAGGAAGTCCCTCCTGATACACTTCGCCTCGATGGAGAAATTACAGCGCCCTTCCATTCCCAAATCCGTGTTCTGGCTCCTGCTGTGGTCCTTTGTGCTGCAAGTGGCAATGATCGGGGTTTTCCGGCAATATCGCACCCGGGCGGGCGAAGATCATTTTGCTTTCGGATGGGAGATGGGCCGTGTGGCCCGCTCCATCGCGCTGGGCCAGGGCTTCAGCAATCCTTACGGCGGCAATACCGGGCCCACGGCGTGGGAACCTCCACTCTATCCCTATCTGATGGCCGCAATATTCAAACTTTTTGGCATTTACACTTACGCATCGGCCTGGGCGCTGCTCACCATCAACAGCGCCTTCGCCGCGCTCACCACGATTCCAGTTTTCCTGATCGCCCGCAAAGTTTTTGACGAACGACTTGCCCGCTGGTCGGCGCGGGGATGGGCGCTCAATCCTTACATCTGGTATTGGTCGGTTCATTGGATTTGGGATACAACCTTCACTCCTTTGATCTTGGCCTCCATCTTTTTGGTTGCGCTCGAACTGCAAGACTGGCAGGGTTTTCGCGGCTGGGCGATATTTGCGGCATTGTGGGGCGTGGGAGCGCTGTCGAATCCTTCGATGCTGGCATTTCTTCCTTTTTGCGGCCTTTGGGTATGGCGGCGGAGATCTAAGAATGCCTTGCCGTCGCTACTTGGAGTTCTACTCTCGTCGGCAATCTTCTTCCTCGTACTCTCCCCTTGGTTGGTGAGGAACTATGAGACATTTGGTCGCTTCGTCTTCCTGCGCGACGATTTCGGATTGCAGCTGCGTCTCGGCAACAATCCGTTGGCGGATGGCCTGCTGATCGCGACTCTACAGCCCAACCTCAACAAGCTGGAAATGGAAAAATTTCAACGCATGGGGGAGCTGGCCTATTCGGCCGATTGCAAGCGGCTGGCCTTGGCATGGGTACGGGAGAATCCCCGGCGCTTCGCCATCATCAGCGTAAAGAAATTTTTCTACTACTGGAATGGAGTGCCCCGGCCAACGGATAGCTCTGCTCCTTGGGACTTTCGCAACTCCCTGTTCTTGGCTTGGTCCGTGCTGGCAATCTGGGGCGCCGGGCGAGCGGTGCGGCAGAAGGCGCCCGGGGCATGGCTCTTCGCGGGACTGATCCTTACCTATCCCACAACCTATTACTTTGTATTTCCGCACGCGCGGTACCGGCATCCGATCGAGCCGGAATTGATCGTGCTCGCGGCATTTCTCCTGTTGCAATCCGGCAGGGGTTCCCGCCTCAAATTCGCAGCACCGTCTCCCCGCGGCTGAAAGCCCCGGTGTAGAATGCTGGATTCGCCGCCCGGCCAGAATGTTCAAGAAGATTCTTATCGCCAATCGGGGAGAGATCGCGGTGCGCATTTCCCGTGCCTGCCGCGAGATGGGGATCACCGCAGTTGCGGTTTATTCCGACGTGGATCGTGCCTCGCTGCATGTGCGCAAGGCGGATGAGGCTTATCCTATCGGGCCCGCCGCTGCCGCTGAATCGTATCTCAACATTGCCAGGATTCTGGATGTGGCGCGGCGCTCGGGCGCGGACGCGATTCATCCCGGGTATGGATTCCTGTCGGAAAATGCAAAATTCGCGCGAGCCTGCGCCGCGGCGGGAGTGAAATTCATTGGGCCGACCGCTGCGGCCATGGATGCCATGGGTTCGAAGACCAAGGCCCGGCAAGCCATGGAAAAAGCTGGCGTGCCCTTCGTGCCCGGCACTTCGCAGGGCGTGGAGTCCCTCGAACAAGCAGAGGGAGTGGCGGCGAAAATCGGCTATCCCTTGATGTTGAAGGCTGCCGCCGGAGGGGGCGGAAAAGGCATGCGGCTGGTGCGCGACCCCGCTGAACTGAAGCGCGCCCTGGAAGCGGCGCGGAGCGAGGCGCAGCGATCGTTCGGCGACGGCGAAGTGTATATCGAGAAGGCGATTGTGAATCCGCGCCACATCGAAATGCAGGTTTTGGCCGACGAGCATGGCCACACCTTGTACCTCGGTGAGCGCGAGTGCTCGCTCCAGCGCAGGCATCAGAAAGTGCTGGAGGAAGCTCCTTCTCCCTTCGTGGACCGTGACATGCGGCGCCGTATGGGCGAAGTGGCGGTGCGGGTGGCTCAGGCTGCGAATTACACCAACGCAGGCACGGTTGAATTTCTGGTCGATCCGGAGAAAAACTTTTACTTTCTGGAGATGAATACCCGCCTCCAGGTGGAGCATCCGGTGACGGAACTGATCACCGGCCTTGATCTGGTGCAACTGCAAATTCGTATCGCCGCGGGCGAGCCTTTACCCTTCACGCAAAATGAGGTGCAAATCCGGGGGCATGCCATGGAGTGCCGGATTTACGCGGAAGATCCGGACAACAATTATTTCCCCAGCCCCGGCAGGATCACCCTTTTGTTGCCACCGTCGGGACCGGGTATCCGGCAGGACAGCGGCATGTATGAAGGCTGGGAGGTGCCCATCGACTACGATCCGCTCCTCGCCAAGTTGATCGGATACGGTGCCGATCGCGGGCAAGTCATCGCGCGCCTTGCGAGGGCCCTCGACGAATATTTTGTCGGCGGCATCAAGAGCAATCTTTCTCTCTTCCGCCGCATCCTGCGCGATGAAGAATTTCGCGCCGCCAGGCTGGATACGGGATTCTTGGACCGCATGCAGAACCGGGCCAAGGACGAGACGGCGCATGCGGACATGGCGGAAGCGGCGGCGATTGCCGCGGGCGTCTTTGCTCTGCTGGGCGCCCCTAAACCAAACATGGCGAGCGAGCGGGGCACCGGCGACGGCCCCGGGCATGGCTCGGGAATCTCCACTTGGAAGAATGCCGGCCGCCGGGAAGCATTGCGCTGAAATATGCTCTATGAGGTAATCATCGACGGAAAGACCTTCCGGCTCGAACTGAACCGAGCCGATTCGCGGTGGTCCTGCGTTCTGGATGGCCGGGACGTGGAGGTCGATGCCCTGCTCGCGCGTCCGGATGTGCTCTCGCTCCGCATCGGCAATCGCGTCTATGAGGTTAAGTCGGAGCCAGCGGCGAACGAGTGGCAGCTCTGGGTGGGGAGCACGCGCTTCACAGCCGAGGTGCGAGATCCCAGATCCTGGCGCGGGCGAAGCCGGGCCGAGGACGAACATGGCCCGAAAAAGGTTTCCGCTCCCATGCCCGGCAAGATCCTGCGGCTGCTGGTGCGCGAGGGAGACGACGTGGCCCTGGGCGCGGGAATCGCGGTGGTGGAGGCGATGAAGATGCAGAACGAAATCAAGTCGCCCAAGAAGGGCGTGGTGCGGAAAATTTCAGTGACGGCGGGCTCCACGGTAAATCCGGGTGATGTGTTGGCGGTGGTTGAGTGACCCCAGCGGCAAATGCCGGCATTCCGTGCCATCGGAACGTCCTTGCCTTGCGCCTCCCCTAATTCATCAGGCCGTTGCTCTCCAGAATTTTCTTCGCGTAATAGTTGTCGACCTTGGCGGAGTCGCGCAGCACTTCGTAATAGGCGGCCTTTAACAGCTGTTCGCGGCGGTCATGCAACTGGGAGCGAATCGCCTGCTGCACGCGGGGATCGGATAAATCGCGCTGCCCCGCCGGCTCCTTGGCCACAAGTTTCACAATGCGAAATCCCACGGCCTCCTTGTTCGCGGGATTGACCACGGTAATGATGGGGCTGTACTGCCCCGGTTTCAGCTTGATCACCGTGTCGCGCGTGCCGGGATCCGTGTTGCGCAGCGAAGACTCCGGAACCGTTCCCAGATCGCCGCCATTGCCCGAGGTCTCCGGATCCTCGGAGTAATTCATGGCCAGCGTCGCGAAGTCGTCGCCGCTATCCAGGCGGTTGGAAATCATCTGAATTTTCTTGCGGGCTTCGCCCTCGTTCTGCGCCTTGTTGTTCTGGTTGTGCACCTGCGCGTTGGGCGTGGGGGTCACGAAGATCTGCGCCAGATGGTATTGCGGTTCGATAAGGTTGAACTCGGCCTTGTGGGCGGCGAAGTAGTCGTTGATATCCTGATCGGTGACGTTGATCTTGGAAGAAACTTCCTTGTTCATCACCTTCTCCACGGTGAGGGAGCGCCGGATGTCCCGCTTGAAATCCTCCAGGGAAATCTTTTTCTCTTTCAGGCGCTGGTCGAATTCCTGCTGCGAATAGGGGGACTTGATTTCGTTGAGTTTGCGGTCGACCTCCTCTTCCGTAGCCAATAGGCCGAGTTTTTCCGCGCGGCGCATCACCATTTCGTCGTCGATCAACTGCCGCAGAATATTCAGCCGCAGAATGGTCGACTGCTCTCCCACGGGCGCCTGCTGCGCGCTGGCCACCTGATTGTCGTAATACTTGTCGACGTCGGAGCGGAAAATCTTGCGCCCATCCACCGTGGCCATCACGTCGCCGCTGACCTTGGAGTTGCACCCGGGCAAAGTGGCCAGCAAGCCCGCGCCGAAAACGAATGCGGCCAGACGGAGAGTAGACCGGAGTGCTTCCGGATGTGGTTTCAACGTAGTTTTTCTCCTAAAGTTTCAAGCGGTCAGCGCGCCGCAGGCGTGGCGGTTGCACCGGCGTGATCGGGCACAGGAAGATTAGCATCTTTCAGGGCGCGATCAAGGGCGGCGCGCAACGTACTGGGCGAAACCGCGCCCCCGGGTATCTCCTCCCCATTGATGAACAAGCTGGGAGTGGCTTCCACGCCCACCGTTTCGGCCTGCTTCATCGAGGCTTTCACCGCGCTTTCATCCTGCGCCTTGATGCAGGATTGCAGCTTCACCACGTCGAGGTTGTGCTTCTGCCCCTGCGTGAGCGTTAGCCGGTCGATCGCGTCGAAGCGCGCCTGGGGCGTCTTTTCGTTTCCGATCTCGTGCTGGTTGGAGTGAATGTAGTCGGCGAAATCCCAATAGGCGTCGTTGTTTTGCGCGGCCAGACAGTTGGCGTCCACGGCGGCGTGCATCGCCCAGGGGTGTATCTCCACCAGCGGATAATCTTTATAGACGAAAGTGACGCGGTCGCCATACTCCTTCAGAATTTCCGGGAACAACGCCTGGTGCAGGCGCGAACAAAACGGGCATTCGAAATCGTCGAAATTCACCACCATCACTTTGGAGGACTTGGCTCCGCGGGTGGGACGGTTGCTGGTGTCGATCTTGCTCAGGGTCTCCGCGTAAGGATCCTTTTTCAAATCAAACTTACTGATGCGAATCAGCGTGGCGCGATCTTTGGAAATCAGGAAGTTAAGATCCTGCTTCTTTTCGCCGTTGTCGACCGTCACCACCAGAGAGTCGTAGGCCGGGAAGTCCGGACTAGGCGATAGAGTCCCCACCAGCACCTTGAGATCCGCAGGAACCCGGTAGCTGGATCGCACTTGGCGCTCGATTTTCTGGGCAAGATCGGCCGGCGCCGACTGGGCCGCGCATCCCAGGCAAATGAGGATTAACAGAATAAGAGAGCGTCGCAAGAGAGTCACTAAGAACCGCCTGAACATTGGGAGTTAAACATCGATTATCTCACAGCATCCCCGGCCGCCGTCAGCCCACACCAGCGCGAACCGAAGGATTCCGCTCACCCTCGGGGCTAACAGAGATGGTCTTTTCTTACCCGCTTCGGCGCAGCAAATCCTCCGCCGGCAACAGAGCGTTCATGGATCCCGACCGGAATCCCTCCATATCAAGCGTAACGAACTTGAAGCCCAGGTCTTTAAAAATCCTGCTGAACCGCGACGCCATCCCGGAATCGAGCGCCCGTGGCAGCTCTTCGCGGGAGATTTCCAGGCGCACGATGTCGCCGTGGTGACGCACGCGGAATTGGCGGAAGCCCAGAGCGCGTACCGCATCTTCGCCCCGTTCTACTATCGCCAGCGCCTCCCGCGTCACCGGCCGGCCGTATTCAATTCGCGACGATAGGCAGGCGGAAGCCGGCTTGTCCCAGATGCGCAGGCCAGCCGCCCGCGCCAGTGTCCGAATGTCTTCCTTGTTCAGCCCCGCTTCCAGCAGCGGCGCCACCACCTGGTGATTCGCTGCCGCCCTTTGGCCGGGCCGGAAATCCCCCTGATCGTCCACATTCACGCCGTAGGCAATGGCGTCGAAGCCGTGGGCGTGGCGCAGCTTCTCCATCAAAGTGAAGAGTTCATCCTTGCAGAAAAAACAGCGCTGCGAATCGTTGCGAATATATTCCGCGCGATCCATTTCGCCGGTCGCTACCACCCGCAGAGGAATGGCTTGCTCGCTGGCGAAGGCGACCGCGTCGTTGAGCTGGGTGCGTGCCAGGCTGGGCGAGTCGGCGATTACGGCCTGCATTTTATCGCCCAGAGCTTGGTGAGCTGCCCAAGCAAGATAGGCGGAGTCTACGCCGCCGGAGTAGGCAACGAGAGTGCGTCCCAGCTTTCGACAATCGGCTTGCAGCCTTGCCTGTTTCGCTTCAAGCTCAGGGTTCGCGCCTAAAACTTTCATGTCTGACATTGAAGTCATCGTAGCAGCATTAGATTGCGCGCCGGGGTGATAGGTAGGCGGGAAAATCGTGTTGTAGCTTTCACCTCGCGAACACTTTAAGACCGCCGCACTCGATGGTAATCATTTGGCTTAATAGAATATATGGTAAAATTACAAAACCGAGGGAGTATACGGCCATCGCATCCCCAACCGAAATGAAAGTCGCCGATCAGGTCTGGATCGCGACCGCCCTGCTCCACCGCGAAAATCCAAAAGCGTCCGATTTCGGCGTGGAAGAGATTGTCGACCGCGCAAGCCGGGAAGGTTTGGCGAATCCCGTTCGAAAGAGCCTTTACGTGCACGCCCTGCAACACTGTGTGGCGAATCGCGCGCCCAATTCCGGGCGTTATCGCATGCTGGTGGAAACCGCTCCCCGCCGCCGCCGCCTCTTCCGTCTCGGGGATAGCTATGACGCCGCCCGCGAAGGCTCCAAGATCGTGCCCGAGCGCGACGATCTCCCGCCCCACTATGCCCCGCTACTCGCCTGGTACCAGGAATGGGGCCGCGACAGTGTGGAAGATCGCATTAAACGGGATCCGTTGCTCGCGCTGTGCGGCTCCGGCAAGCAGTTGTGGGCTCATGAGCACGCCGACTCCTATGTCCGCCGCCTCCGCGAAGGCTGGGAATAAACTCCTCGCCATGAGCCGCATTTTCTGGGACACCAACCTGTTTATCTACCTGTGGGAGGACTACGGCCCGCTCTCGCAATCCGTCGCCGAGCTTCGCCGCAGAATGTTGCGCCGCGGAGATCAGCTTCTCACCTCGACTTTGACGCTGGCCGAAATTCTGGTGAAACCCACCGATGCCGGGAGTCTGGACCTCTGCCGCAAATACGAGGAAGCAATCGTGGCCGCGGCCCTGCTCATTCCCCTGGATGTAAAGGTGGCAAAAATCTACGCTGCCATCCGGCGGGACCGCCGGCTGAAGGCCCCCGATGCCATCCAGTTGGCATCCGCCGCCAGCGCCGGGGCCGACCTTTTCGTGACCAATGATGCCCGCTTACAAGGCAAGCACGTGCCTGGCATTCAATTCATCGTGTCCCTGGATCGCGTGCCCATCTGACGCCTGCGCAGTTCAACCCCGCTTTCATTCTCAATACAAGCTTTCCTGATGCCGCAAGCTGCCAAACCCTCCGATATTCGCCAGGGTGAAGGTGAAGCGGAAAAGATTCTCATTGCGTACGTTGGCGATGGTGTAGCTGCGATACTCCAGAGTCATGCCGCAGCAATCCCAGTTGTAGGTGGCCTGGGTGTTAAGGAATTGCAGCTTGCTGACCTCCGCGTCGTACCCAAAGCTGCTGGCCCCGCTGAAGCCGCGCTTGCTGGGGCTGCCGTAACCGAGTGCGGCGCGGAATTGATTGAAGCGGGCCGCTTCCGCCGAGCCCAACACCGCCTTCTGCGTGGGAATCTGCAGGAAAGCGTCCCCCCCGCCCATGGTCACCTGCCCAATGTGGTAATTCAGCAGCAGGGTATTGGCATTCACCCGATTGTTCTGGAAGTCATAATCCATATCCCATTCGGCGTCCGTGCGCGCGCTGGTTTCCACCCGGAGGCGCGAAACCAGCGGCGAAAGATGGCGCGGCTGGGTAAGAAAGGCAATGCCGGTTAGGTCCGCGGTGGTGGTAAGGACGTTGCGCTGGCCGTCAATCAGCGCCCCGCCGAACGTGGGATCGAGAAAATATTTCTGCCCCAGCTCCCAGGTCACAATCTCCCGTACCCGCGGCCCGCTCTCACAGGGCCGGTTCGCCACCGTGGCGGTATGCTGCCATGGGATCACCGATTCCGGCGCAGCCCCTCCCACCGTAAGCGGCGCCATCAAGTTGCCGCAATCCTCCGGCTTGCCGGAAGTGCGCTTGGCGTAAAGCCGCGTGATGAAGCCATATTCCACCTCGTGCGTATCGGTAAGAATGTCGCGGTCGTCGAATTTCAGGATGTTGCCAAAATTGTTCACTCCGGTTACAAACCGGTAGACCGCCCGTGGTTCAATCACGTGTTTCCACTTCCGCCCCAGAAATTCCTTGTCAAACACCCTTTCCAGGGCGGGCGGCCGTAGCTCAACCGAGGTGTCCAGCGCGTGCCGGTCGATGGGGTCGCCGGCCGCACGCAAAGGAATCGGCCCATTGTCTCCCACCAATCTTTCCGTGTAATAAGTTTCATGCAGCGTCATATCCGGCCGCAGAGCCCATCCCCCGAACAGCAACGGCAGCGAAATCTCCGGATTCAAATCGAATCGCCCCAGCAGATTGGCGGTGCGGAACGGCGCCGTGCAAGTCTGCCCCGTGCCCACCATCTCGCACTGCGCCGGCTCGCTGCGCGAAAGGCCGGCCACGGAAAGATCGAAGTCCCAAAGCAAGGGTGTGTGCGCGATCGGCCGGTCAACTCCGGAAAAATCGAAGCTCGGAGTGTGCAGGATAGTCACCACCTGTCCCGGCGTGGTGCTTAGAAAGTTCTGATAGCGCTCGGTAAATGCGTTCAGGCTGTAGCCATCAGTCGACTTCGAAAGAAATGCCTGCGACTTCACCTCCGAATACACCGCCTGGCTGAACACTTCATTAAAAGCCAGCCGGAAAAGAAAAGAACTCAGGTAGTCGATCTTGGCCACCCCGCGGAAACCGTCGAGATTGCCCGCTGCATTCAGCCGCGCATTCTCCCCGCCCTCCTTCAGCGGCGGAGTGCCGATGCCGCGGTCGATCACGCCAAAA
>Ga0181534_10002311_pt1 | contig 11883 bp, 11 predicted proteins | sample PEATcosm2014_Bin_37_FD_119758 | JGI IMG/M metagenome (GOLD analysis project Ga0181534, IMG submission 119758) | Peatland microbial communities from MTU Mesocosm Facility, Houghton, MI, USA - PEATcosm2014_Bin17_10_metaG | ecosystem: Environmental > Terrestrial > Soil > Wetlands > Peat | place...
GAGCGTGACTGTGCGTAATTCAATTGACGTTCTACCAACCATCGTTCTGGAATGGCTGGAAATGCTGGCGCCGAAAGGCGCCGCCAAGGATCCTGTTGAAGACGCAAGGCAGAAGCTTTTCATCGCCGCCCGTTTCGCGGCGGGCTTCAGCGCTCTCGTCTCGGCGCCGATGTGGCTGTTCATTTTCGGCGTGCCCAGCATTCAGCATGTCGCGCAGTTCATCCTTGCGCTGACGCCGCTGGCGTCAATCGCCGTCCTCAAAAGCACGGGCGACTTCCGTCTTGCTCAAAACATTTCGATCTGCGGCTGGTTGGCGCTTGCGATCAGCGTGGGCGCTTCGACGCTTGGTCATGAAGCGATCATGATTTCGCTGCTCATTATCGCGATGATCGAAGGCGCGCTGACGATGCAGGTCTCAGTGGTGATCGGGATCGTCTCAATCGCATTCGGACTGCTTTTTTTCGAAGTCAGCCTGCCCTCTAGTCTCGCTGCGACTGCAACCGACCGCGTTGCCCTTGCTTGTGCGGTTGCGCCACTTCTTCTCTACATGGCCGCGCTATCCGTCGGAGCCATCTTTGTCGAACATGCGCGGGCGCGCTGGGATCGCCGCAATGCTCGCGATCTTCGACTTCTCTCCGACGCGCTCGGCGATATCGTAGTACATTTCGATCGCACGGGCGCGGTCTCCTCGATCATCGGAGACACGCACAGAACCTATGGGCTGGAAACGCGCGACCTTCTGGCGCGCGGATTCTTTCAGCGCGTTCACGTGGCCGACCGGCCAGCCTTTCTCAAGCTGGTGTCGGACGCCATCTCCACGAGCGCGCCGTCCAACGCCGTATTGCGCCTGCAGGTCGGCGGCGCCGTGAACCTGGAAGGCGGCTATGTCGAACCAGTGTTCAACTATTTCGACGCGCGCATCTGCCATGTCGAGACGGGCCGCCGTGAGGCATACGACCCGTCAGCGCCGGTCGTTTGCATTCTGCGTGACGTCACTGCCGCTCACCAGGCCGAGGAAGAAATCGCCGCCGCGCGCCGCGAGGCGGAACTCGCGATGGCGGGAAAGACGCGTTTTCTGGCCAATGTCAGTCATGAATTGCGCACGCCATTGAATGCGATCATCGGCTTCTCGGAAATGCTCGGAAACGTGGAACTGGAGCCGCAGGAGCCTGAAAAACGCCGGGAATACGCACGCATCATCAGCGACTCCGGCCATCATTTGCACGAGGTCGTGAACTCCATCCTCGACATGTCGAAAATCGAGTCGGGATTGATGCAGATTTTCCCCGAGCCTTTCGCCATGCCGGATCTGGTCGAACAGTGTTGCGACATGATCCAGCTGAAGGCCGACCAGGGCATGATCACCTTGACGCGCGATTATCCCGAGGATCTGGAGGAGCTTGTCGCCGACAAGCGCGCCTGCAAGCAGATATTGATCAACCTCCTTTCCAACGCGGTCAAATTCACGCCCCCGAACGGCAACGTCACCGTGCGCGTCTGGCCGGAGGGCAATTCCCTCAATCTTTCGGTTTCCGACAATGGCATTGGCATCGCCCCCAACGATCTCGCCCACCTTGGTGAAGCCTTTTTCCAGGCTAGCTCGTCGCATGACCGCGCCTATGAAGGCACTGGTCTTGGTCTCTCAGTTGTGCGTGGGCTGGTCGGCCTCCATGGCGGAGCGATCGCGGTCGAAAGCGCCCTGAAAGCGGGAACGACCGTAACCGTTCGCTTTCCGCTGGATGGCCGCGGCCACCCCGACTACGCCAACGCGTCGACGAAGATCGAGGCTATCGCCCGCCACGGCCTAGCAACTCCCGGTCAAGACATCAGCCACGAACAAGAAATGGTGAAGAAAATTGCGTGAAGCTCTCGCTGCAACCAACCATGATTATATCGCTCGCGACGAGCGCGCCACCAATTCGAGGCGGCGCGACAAATCTGGAAAGTCAAAGGGTCCGGCCGGCTGGCGCCGCAGCCTGCGCGGCAAGCGCGGCCTCGGCGCGATGCTGTTCATGGGCTTCGCAGCGGTCGTCGCGATCGGCGTTCCCCTGAACGCTCTTTATTTGCAGGACGCCCGTCATCCCGCGCCGATGTTTCAGACTAGCCTGTTGGCGCAGCCTCCGGCCGGACAGGCAGCTTACGCCCCCATGCCCTCGGCAGACCCCGCTAAGCAGCACGCCACGCCCCAAAGCGCTGCAAGGACGGAGACGGCGCTAGCTGAAGCGACGAAAGTGGAGGTCTCCAAGTCATCACAAAAGGCGCGCGACCCGATCAGCGCACTGTTGCAAGGCGGATCGACGCAGAAAGCCGAAGCGAACGACAAGAACAAGACCGTGCTGGCCGCCCAACGCGCCCTCGCCAAACTGGGCTATTCACTGCATCAGGACGGAGTCTTCGGCGGCACGACGCGTCAGGCGATCGAAAAATTCGAGCGCGCCAACGGCATGCCCGTCAAAGGCGAGCTTTCTTCGAAGATTCGTCATCTGCTCAGCTCGCGCGCGGGCATCGCCGTCAAGTGACTCCGGCTTCTTCGTCAAGGCGGCTTTCATGCGCTTGCGCTCGGATATTTTTGTTTCGGCGCTCATAAGACAGGCAGAGACTCAAGGCGCCGCCGCAATGCTGCGACGGCGCGGCGCCGCGGAAGCCGGAGCGATTTTCGTGAAAATTGACAGGCTGGACGGCGCTGCGGCGCTCTTCGGCCCTGCGCCGCAAAGCGAAGGGCTTCCCGAGGGCGTCGCACGGCTGTTCACGCGACTGCATCCTGAGCAATGGCGTGATCCGCTGGATATTGAAGAGCGCCTGCGCCGTGAAATCTCCTTCGATCCCGACATATGGATCGTCGAGATCGAGGACCGTCGCGGGCGGTGCTTCATCGACACCATCGACTGAGCGGATTCAAACACTTGCTCCGACTGTCACGCCGACTGGTTCTGACGGAGCGGTTGCGATACACCCGGACCAAGCCGCCCTCCTCCCAGGCGCCGCCATGCGCCGGCGTGAACGTTCGAATCCTCACGCCAGGATGAGCGGCGCGGCGGATCGCGATCCGGACGGGCGACGCCATTGATCGCGGCGACGATCCGCGCGGCGGCGCGCATCGGCGTTGAACTCATCAAGGCGCGAAGCGAACGCAGCTTGCCCGCGTCCATCGCGACGTATTGGCCATGACAGAGAAATATTCGGGTTGCCGCCTCGACGTCGATCGTCAACGCGACCAAGGTCAGAGCGAAGGCCTCCCCGCCCTCGTCGAGAAAAATTCTCCTCACGCGACTCTTGCGCGCGTCGAGCGCGTCAGCGATGCGCGCGATCGTTGCGTCCTGATTCCGCTCGACCGCGAATGCTTGAAGCTCGGCGGCCAGAACATGATCGCTACGCGGCGGAACGTCCGCCCCGCCCACCGACAGCGCGGACATACATGCCGCAAGGATTATTTTTTCCCGCTCCGCGGCCGTCGCGGCCAGAAAAAGCGGCTCGGGGTCTATGTCGAGATCCTCACGGTCGAGCAGCAAGCGGGCGAGGTCTTGATCGTCGCGGGCGACTTGAATCAACGCCCGCACCGCTGAAGGATCGAGATATAGCCGACGATTGCCCGCGAGGGCATGCAGCACCGCGCCCTCGCTGCGGGCGGCGAGAGAGGCCACAACGTCGCGTGGCAACTCGGCGCGCCGCGCGATGGCGGCGGCCAGTTCCGCCGAGCCGTGTTCGGCGTTCGCCAGAACGTCCGCCATTGGCGCCTGAGGAGAAAATTCAAATGCGATGCGCGCGCAAACGCCGCCCCGATCGAAGAGGCGCGCAATCAGCTCAGCAGGGGTCTCGGGATGTCGACAGAGCGGTTCGGCCACTTCCGCTACGGACTCGGAGTCCATTAGGTCGATGAGACCGCCCGCCAACCGCTCAAATTGCTGGAGTTCGCTGGGCCTGTAGCCGTTTCTCAACACAAACTGCTCGACCACGGTCCTCAATAACGCGCGATCGCTTCCCTGCCGTCCCCTGCCTCCGGAAAGCATGGTGTACGCACTCCATCAACCAACGCCAAAACATAAGAGCATTATAGGCGGCGGTCGTTGACGGAACATTAACCCTCGCCGCTCCCTAATCAGCCAAATAGAGGCGACTCAGATTTTGTTCGCGCTTTTGGGGAGAAACGTACACATGGGACAGATAATTTATTTGGAGTCGCGTGCGCGACCCATTCGGCCTACGTCGCCCGTTCAAGGCGACGCCCAAATCCTGTTCTTTCTGGGCGTGCGCTACATGCGGATGGATGAGTATTCGGCGCCGACCAGCGACTCGCCGACGGGCAACAGCGGCGACAATGCGGGCGGCAGGAAACGCAAGCGGCGCGCGCGCGGCTGACGCTCCGGGAAATGGCAAATCCGCATCTTTCAATCCGTCAATATTAGAGCCCAATACACTTTGTATTTGGCCCCGGGCGCATAGGCCGTGGCCAGACCCATTCTCCGAGCATGGGCCTCAAGCATGCGAGCATTGTGCGGCGCCGATTGCCGCCAGCCCGAAAAGGCTTCCGCCAGCGTCTGGTACCCTGCCGACACATTTTCAACCGACACCGAGGCGTGAAGGCCTGCCGCATCGAGGCGGGATTTGAGCGAACCGCGCACCGCCCGATCGAGAGAGCCATGCCGCGCCATCGCCTGAGCCTGCGACTGCGCCACGGCCTGCAATCTTTCGTCGAGCTCCAGCCCGCCCAGACCATTGTTGCGACGATACTGCGAGATCATGTCGCGCGCCGCCTCCGCATCGACAACCGCGCCGCTTTGCGCCAGCGAATGATACATGCTCGGCTCTGTCGTTCCAGCGGAGGGAGCCGCCGCATGCTCCGCCGGCGGTTCGCCGCACGCGCCGAGCGCGAGGAAAATGACCAATGCGTATAAGGATTTGGACGCGTTCAACTTCATCGCCTCGTTGTGCCCGGTTTGAATTTAGAAATTGTGAACGTGGCGGCCGGCGATTGGCCGACTCTCGTCGAAGCGCTGGCCTTCATTGCGCCGGCGCTTCACCCGCTTTTGAATTTGGATCAATGACTTTCGCGACCTCGTCGTCCAGCAACTTCTGGTCTACGACGATTCCCGCGGCTGCGGCCGCGAATTTGTCGAGCCCAGGGAATTGCACCACCGTGGGCGGCGTCGGCGCGGGCGAGATGGTGACGCCGGCGTCCGCGAGCCGCTTATAGAGATCGAAATGCAAGTCGCTCTTCAACCGCGTCGCCTGCTCCACATCCTCGACGTAACACCACAGCTCGAAGCGGAAGATATTGGACTCCATCGCCAGGAACATCACCTGAGGCGCGGGTATGCGCAATACGCCGTCCTGCGCCCGCGCCGCCGCCAGAAGTATGTCGCGGATCTGCTCGGGATCCACGCGCGAGTTCGGCGCCAATGCGATCTTGATACGCCCGACCTTGTCGCCGCGCAGCCAGTTCTTCACGACTCCCGTCACCAGATTGGAGTTGGGCACGATCATCGTGGCGCGGTCGAAGGTCTCGATTTCCGTGGAGCGAACATTGATGCGCTTCACGTAACCCTGCTCGTCGCCGATCACGACCCAATCGCCGACACGAACCGCGCGCTCCCAAAGCAGGATCAGCCCCGACACGAAATTGTTGACGATGGACTGAAGTCCAAAACCGATACCGACGGAAAGGGCGCCCGCGACAATCGCCAGCTTCTCGAAGCCGAGGCCCAGATGCGACAAAGCCACGGAAGCCGCGACGATGAATCCCGCATATCCGACGCTCGTGCCGATGGAGTTGCGCAGCCCCATGTCGAGGCGGGTCAGCGGCAGGAAGCGGCCGTCGAGCCAGCGTTGCAAACCATGCGCGGCGGCCAGCGTGACGCCGAAGAGGGCCAGCGACGAAAGCGCGCTGGACGGGGAGATTGTGACGTCGCCGATTTTGAGCGCGACAAATGACGATTGCAGATTCGACAGAAAATCGCCCGACTCCACCCCAAAGGGCGCCAGAACCAGCAACACCGCGACGCCAAAAAGCGCCAGCGTCATGACGCCCGCGAGAAGTTCCGCGAACGGCCCCAGCGATTGCCGCTCGACGCCGAGCGTGTTGGATGCGGCCCGTCCGACAAGGCCCGTGGGCGCGAAAGCCCTGTCGATCCCCGCTCGCATCAGCTTCAGCGCGATATAAAGGAGCCCCGCGACGACTAACGACCAGCATATCTGCAACACGAAGAAATTCGCGAAAGTGACATAGCCTGCGGCGCAGGCGCCGACCGCGACGGCCACCACGGCATAGCCAAACACCTGCGTGAGCAGGAGCCAGTCCCGGCCCGCGGCGCGCTTGTCGGCTGCGGCGCCCTGGAAGGTGGACAATGTGGCGACAGTGAGCGCCACGCAGATCAGCACGCCCATGCCGCGCGTCACGATAACGACCGCGAGGCCAGATTGCACCGTCTCCTCGATCTGCTCCAGCAGCCGCGCGACCGACAGGACCATCGCCACGCCCGCCGAAAGCCGCGTCAGCCGACCGGCCAGCGGATCACCCGGATCGACAAGGCGCCAATGCGGGTAATCCGGCGCCATCAAGGCCCGCGCAATGCCATAGGCGACGGCCACGCGCGCGACGGCTTCAATGATGCGTTGTTGCAGCGGTTCCAGCGAAGCGTCCACAAGATCATAGCTGTCGATGAGGGCGCCCAGGGCCAGCGTCGCGACAAGAGGCACGGTGATCGTAACCAGCGCCGTCCATGCGGCGGCGGCGGCTCTTTGCGTCTTTGTCGGCCTGGCGCCCTCCTCCGAGCGCGCGAGCACGCGCCGCGCCAGAAGAAGCAATGGCGGAATGGCGATGAGGATCAGCAGCGCAAGCCCGATGAATTCCGCTCTGCCGCCGTCACTCAGCCGGCTTCCGACATTATTGCCGCGTTCCTCGAAATAGACTTTTGACGAGACCACGACACGCGGCGCCTCCGCCGCCGCCTCCTTCCACAGGATGGGAGAAAAAAGCCCGTTGGTCCGCAGGAACAGGGTCTTCGCGAAAAGCGCCCGCTGACGCGCGACAACAGTCACCAGAACCTGCCGCGACTCGACCAGCAGCGCGCGGGCGCGTTTCAGCGTGGAGTCGATGTCGTCATAGAGCTTGCGCTGATCCGCCCATTCGGCGTTGACGCCCAGGGAAGCGGAGTCGGACGCGGCGGGAGTCGTATCCGGCATCTTTGGCTTGGCTTCAGGGACCGCGTCGGGCTCCGGGGACTTTGACGACGCGCCCGGCGCCTTCGGGCTCGCGGCTGGCGGTGGAGCCTTCGTCCCCGGCGACGCCGGCGCCTTGGCTGCCGGCGCAGGAGCAGCGGGAGCGGCCGCTTTTGGGGGGGCCGAAGCGGGGACCGGCGCAGGAGCAGGCGCGGGCGCCGGTGGTGTGAGCGAACCCGCAGCGTCGGGAGCCGCTGGCTTGGCGTCTCCCGATGGCGTTCCCAACTCCTTCAATCGCGCGTCGACCGCCTGCAGGCGCGGCGTCAGACGGTCGATCACATCCTGCAGATCGACCGGCAGCGCGGCGACGCGCTCGCGCAACTGACGCAGGATTTGTTCGTTCGAGTTCGGCTCGCCGAGCGACTTCTCCACCTCATCGAGCGTGACCCGCGCCCGATCCAGCGTCTTGTTGGCTTTATCGATGGTGATGGAAGCCTGGTCGGCCCGCGCCGCGACCGCGAAGACGACGAGCGCCAGAACCAGGAGCAGACGAAATGGCTGAAGGCGCAAGGAGAGCAATCCGGTGGGAGGGAATCAAATCCAATTATCGCACGAGACGGGGGCGCTGCGATGGGGCCAGAGAATGCGGGCTTTCTTTTGACCACCCCTTTCATGCTCCGTCCAGATACTCATGCACGCCGCCGAAACGGTCCACGGCGCGCCATACGCCGTCCGGCCCAAGAGAAACATGCGGCTCCTCAAGCGGGACTTTGCCAAAGCCGCCGGGAAGATCGAGCACATATCGGGGTAGCGCGTGTCCCGCGACTCTTCGCGACAGCTCCACATGGATTTCACGGCCGCGATCGAGTGAAAGCCTGAAATGGCCAGTGCCCTTCGCCATGTCGGGATGGTGCAGATAATATGGCTTTATGCGGAGCGCCACCAGCGCGCGCATCAGCGCTTCAAGCGTGTCGGCGTCATCATTGACGCCCCTGAGCAGCACGGTTTGCGACAGGAGTGACGCGCCGGCGTCATGCAGGCGCCCAATCGCCGCTCGCGCCTCGGGCGCGTCAAGCTCGCGCGGATGATTGACATGCAGCGCGACATGCAGCGCCTTGCCGCTGGCCTGCAAGGCGTCGAGCTTTGCCGTCGTGACAAGATCGGAGGCCGCCGTCGGCGCGCGCGTATGCACCCTCAGCAAGGCGAGATGGGGAATCCCCGCGAGCCGTTCGGAGACGGCGCGCAACCGTCGCGCCGAGGCCGCCAGCGGATCGCCGCCCGTCAGGATCACCTCGAAAATCTCGGGGTGAGCGGCGACATAATCCAGCGCTGACGCAAGCTCCGCCTCGCCGAGCGCCCCGCCCTTCCCGCGCCCCACCGTCTCACGGCGAAAACAGAAGCGGCAATAGACCGGGCAGACGCTGAGCAGCTTCAGCAACACGCGGTCGCGATAGCGATGCACCAGCCCCGGCGTCGGACTATGCGCGTCGTCGCCGATGGGATCGGCGAGTTCCGCCAGACTTTCGACAAGCTCGCGCACGTCTGGGAGAAACTGCCGCGCGATGGGATCATGCGCGTCGGCGGCGTCGATCAGCGCGGCGATCTGCGCCGTCACGGCGATGCTGTAACGCTCCTCGACCGCGAGCAAATCCTGCGTCGGCTGCAGCAGGCTGGCGCCGGCGAGGTCGTCCAGCGAGTTTAGCGTCCTGTCTTTCGCGCCACTCATATCATGCGGACCGGTCCGGGATATTGCGCGACAATCGCGTCCGCGGTCAGCAGCGTGATGCTCTCGACGATCGCCTGCACGACGAGAATCCGGTCAAACGGATCCTTATGGATCGGCGGCAGCGCGTCGACGGCGACGGCGTGTTCGCCGCTGACGGCCAATTCAGAATAGCCATTGTCGAGAAGCCCGTGGCGCAAGGCGCGGGCGTCGACGATGAAGTCGCCACGGCCCAAAGACTTCTTGATCGCGATCTCCCACAGGCTTGCCGCGCTGAAGATCGGCTGAGTATCGGGGTCGTCCAGCAGCGCGCGAATATCGGACGCGAGCCTTTCCGGAGCGCCCGCAGCCCAGAGCAGAACATGCGTATCCAGCAGCAGCTTCACTCGGCGTCGCCGAACTGGCGCTCGATTTCCTCGGCGCCCAAGCGGTCGAAATCGTCGGGAACCGAAATCTGGCCGCTCATGAAGCCGAGACGCCGCACCTCGGCTCCCGTCGGGGCGTCGAGCGGCGTGACCTTCACCAGCGGCCTTCCGGCCTTGGCGATGATGAAGGACTCGCCCTTCGCGGCCTGATCGACAAGGCGCGAGAGTTGCGTTTTGGCTTCGTGAATATTGACGGTGCGCATGGGCGCTCTCTCAACCTAGTCCGGTTAGCTTAGTTTATTACCGGGGCCGCGACAAGAGAGGCGGCGCCGCGCTTTAATAGGTCAGCAGCGGCGTTTGCTTGAACAGGCTGGGCGTCTCCAGCTGGTTCAAGATAAAATCGGCGACATCGGCGCGCGAAATCTTTCCCGCCGTGACGCCGGCAATATCCGTGATCGCCCGATATTTTCCGGTGCGCGGACCATTGGTCAGAAAGCCGGGGCGAAGAATCAACCAATCGGCGCTGGAGGCTTTGATCAGCTCTTCCTCGCGGTCCTTGTCGGCGTAGATCGTTCCAAGCAGCAGCGGCTGGAAAATCCTGTCGTAGAAAAATCCGCCATGCCCCCTGCTGTCGCCGGCGCCCACTCCCGTCACGGCGACGAACTTCGTATTCGGCGCGTCCTGGAGCGCCGCCAGCACATTGCGCGCGCCGCGAGAAAACAGCTCGACCGGCTTGCGGGTCGGATTTATGCCGACGCAAGTGCAGACCGCGTCCTGTCCGGCGATGGCGCCCTGCACGTCCGCCGCCTTGCCGACATCGCCGCGGACTTTATGCAAGCCCGTGTGATCGAGCTCCAATTTCGCGGGATCGCGCAATAGCGCCGTGACCTCGTGGCCGCGCTCCAGCGCCTGTTTCACGACTTCGAGACCAATGCCCCGGGAAGCCCCGATCACGACAATCTTCATTTTCCCAACTCCATCCCTAGCGGCAGCGTTGCCCCGGCGCCGATCAAAGCGGTGTCCCTCGCTCGGGGACCGGCGTCCACAACACTTGTTCGATATTGGTCGCTCCAGCGGCCAGCATCACCAGCCTGTCGAAACCAAGCGCGATGCCGCTCGCTGGCGGCATCACGGCCAGCGCTTCAAGAAAGTCCTCGTCTATCGGATAAGGCTCGCCGTAAAGGCGTTGGCGCACCGCGTTTTCCTCTACAAAACGACGGCGCTGCTCGGCGGGGTCGGTCAATTCGCCAAAGCCGTTGGCGATCTCGACGCCGCAGACGTAAAGCTCGAAACGCTCCGCGAAACGCGGATCATCGGCCTTGGGGCGCGCCAGCGCGGCCTCAATGACCGGATAATCGGCAAGAATCGTCGCGCGGCCGCAGCCGAGCCGGTGCTCCACCTTCTCCGACAGAATCTTGCTGAAAATGTCGGACCAGCTGTCGTCCGGCGTCACCCTGACGCCATCCTGCGCCGCCGCTTTGGCGAGACCGTCGCGGTCGCCCAGCAGCGCCGCGAGGTCGATATTGGCGTAGCGGTCGAAGGCCTCGCAAACAGTGACGACTTCCGGCTCCTCGAAGGCGCTGGCGGTCCTGTCCCGCCAGACGAAACTGTCCGTCCCCACCGTTTTCGCCGCGACCGTGAGCAGACCGGCGCAATCCTCCATCAGCCGCGAGACCGGCTCATTGGCGCGATACCATTCCAGCATGGTGAATTCGGGATGGTGCAGGGCCGAGCGTTCTCGGTTGCGGAACACGCGGGCGAAGGTGAAAATCTTCTCCTCCCCCGCAGCCAGCAGCTTCTTGCAGGCGAATTCCGGCGAGGAGTGCAGATAAAGCCGGCTTTTCTCGCCTCCCGAGTCGATCAGATCAACCCCGAAGGCCGAAATATGGGCTTCATTGCCACCAGACATCGCAAGCGCGGCCGTTTCGACCTCGGTGAAGCGCTCGGAGGCGAAAAATTGCCGAATCGCCGCTCCGATCCGCCCGCGAGCCTTGAGAAACGGCTTGCGGTCGGCATAAACATGACTGTTCCACCAGGGCGAAGCGCTCGTCATTCAGGGGCCGTCCAATTTCAAAGGGCGCAGCCCCGGGGCAAGGATTTGCCGGGGCGAGCGAAGTGTGGTTTTAGACCGCACATAGAATTCAACCCGTTCATAGACCAGACGGGCTTGCGCCAGCAATCGCCACAGCGGTCCGGCATGGATCGCGTCCCATTACGTTACGAGGAAAAAAACGTGAAAGTCATCGCCAGCAACATCCGCAAGGGCAATATTCTCGAAAGAGAAGACGGCCAGCTCTATGTCGTCCTGAGCGCGGAGAGCTTTTTCCCCGGCAAGGGCACGCCGACGACGCAGATCGACATGCGCCGCATCTCCGACGGCGTGAAGACCACCGACCGCTACAAGACCACCGAGCAGGTCGAACGCGCTTTCGTCGAGGACCAGGACTACACCTATCTTTACGGCGACGACGATGGCTTCACCTTCATGAATCAGGAGAATTTCGAGCAGGTCACCGTGTCCAAGGACGTCATCGGCGACCAGGCGCAATGGTTGCAGGAGAACATGGTCTGCATCCTCTCGATGTTCAACGGCAACGCCGTGGCGATCCAGCTTCCGGCCCGCGTCACGCTGGAAATCAC
>Ga0181534_10002313_pt1 | contig 11880 bp, 9 predicted proteins | sample PEATcosm2014_Bin_37_FD_119758 | JGI IMG/M metagenome (GOLD analysis project Ga0181534, IMG submission 119758) | Peatland microbial communities from MTU Mesocosm Facility, Houghton, MI, USA - PEATcosm2014_Bin17_10_metaG | ecosystem: Environmental > Terrestrial > Soil > Wetlands > Peat | place...
CCAACGGACCCACGGGCCCACGGGTCCTGTCCGCACCAGGACGGGACCGCCGTGGCCGGGGATCTCCTTCCGGGTGCGCGGCGTCCCCGGGGGCGCGGTCCAGGCACCGTGGCCGACGTTCCACGGGCGGATCGTGCCGCGTAGGCTCACGGGAATGACCACTCCGGAGCCCACGCAACCTACGGATGCACCCCAGCGAGCCCTCGACCTGGCGGCCAGACTGACCCCGCCTCCGGACATCACCACGCTGGGCCGGCTGCGCGAGGCCGGGTGGCGGTCGATCCCGGTGGCCGAGGAGATCAGGCGCAACGCCTCGGCTCTCATCGCCTCGGGCCGCCCCCTGGTCACCGGTGTCCTGGGCTTCGAGGACAGCGTGCTGCCCCAGCTGGAGAACGCCGTGCTGGCCGGTCACGACGTGATCCTCCTCGGGGAGCGCGGCCAGGCCAAGACCAGGATCATCCGCTCCCTGGTGGGCCTGCTCGACGAGTGGCTTCCCATCGTGGCCCACTCGGAGATCAACGACGATCCCTACCACCCGATCTCCCGGTTCGCCAAGGACCTCGCCACCGAGGCGGGGGACGACCTCCCGGTGTCGTGGGTGCACCGCAGCGACCGCTACGGCGAGAAGCTGGCCACCCCGGACACCTCCATCGCCGACCTGATCGGCGAGGTCGACCCCATCCGGGTGGCCGAGGGCCGGTACCTCTCGGACGAGCTGACCATCCACTACGGCCTGGTTCCCCGGCTCAACCGGGGCATCTTCGCCGTCAACGAGCTGCCGGACCTGGCCGAGCGCATCCAGGTCGGCCTGCTCAACGTGCTCGAGGAGCGCGACGTCCAGATCCGCGGCCACCGGGTGCGACTGCCTCTCGACATCGTGCTGGTGGCGACGGCCAATCCCGAGGACTACACCAACCGCGGTCGGATCATCACCCCGTTGAAGGACCGCTTCGGTGCCCAGATCCGCACCCACTACCCGCCCGATGCCGCCACCGAGCTGCGCATCGCCGAGTCGGAGGCCCAGCTCCCCGGCCGCATCCCCGGCGGCGACGGCGACGGTGAGGGCCCGAGGGTCGAAGTGCCCGCCTTCATGGCCGAGGTGGTCGCCGAGCTGAGCCAGCTGGCCCGCCAGAGCCCGCACCTCAACCAGCGCTCGGGGGTGTCGGTCCGGCTCACCATCGCCAACTACGAGACCCTGGTGGCCAACGCCACCCGCCGTGCCCTGCGCAACGGCGAGGACGAGGCCGTGCCCCGGGTGTCCGACCTCCAGGCCCTGGTCTCCTCCACCCAGGGCAAGGTGGAGATCGAGTCCCTGGAGGAGGGGCGCGAGGAAGTGCTGCTGTCCCAGCTGGTGTCGGCCGCGGTGCTGCTGGTGTTCCGCAGGAGGGTGGTGCTCGAGGACCCCCAGGCGGTGATCGGCTCCTTCACCGTCGATACGGTCGTCCACGCCGGGGACGACCTTCCGGCCTCGGCCTATGCCGGCACCCTCAGCCAGATGCCCGCGCTCTCGGGCCCGGTGCTGGGTCTCACCGGGGGGTCCGAGGACCCCGGGGTGGTGGCCAGCGCCGTCGAGTTCCTCCTCGAGGGCCTCCATCTGACCAAGCGACTCAACAAGGAGGCCGCCGGGCCCCGGGCGATCTATCGTGGGCGCGGATGACCTGGCGCTTCGACTACCGCCGTTGGGACGGCTCCCAGGACTCACTGGTCGACGACACCGACTCGGTCCTGGCCCAGCTCACCGACGACCTACTGGCCAACGGCGACCTCCACGAGGCGCTGCAGCGGATCCTCAACCGCGGGTGGGAGACCCCGGACGGCGACCGGGTCCAAGGGCTGCGCGAGCTGCTGGACGAGCTCCGGCTCGAGCGGGAGGAGCAGCTCGACCGGGGTGACCTCGGCGGGGCCTACCGCGAGGTGGCCGAGGAGCTCCAGGAGGTGCTGGCCGAGGAGCGCACCGGCATCGAGCAGCTCCAGGCCGATGCCCAGGCCTCGGGCGACCAGCGCCGCCAGGAGGTCACCGACGAGGTCGCCGCCGAGCGCCGCATGCAGCTCGACCTCCTGCCCAGCGACCTGGCCGGCACCGTGCGGGGGCTGCAGAACTACGAGTTCGTCTCCTCCGAGGCCCGTCAGCACTTCGAGGAGCTGATGGAGAAGCTCCGCCAGGAGGTGGCCAAGACCTACTTCGACCAGATGTCCGAGGCGCTGGCCAACCCCGATCCCGAGCAGCTGGCCCATATGCGGGAGGGGTTCGACGCCCTCAACCGGATGATCGAGCAGCGCGAGGCGGGTGAGCCGATCGATCCGTCGTTCGAGTCCTTCATGGAGCAGTTCGGGGACATGTTCCCGGGCAACCCCAAGGACCTCGACGAGCTGCTGGAGCAGTTGGCGGCCCAGATGGCGGCGGCCCAGGCCATGTGGAACTCGATGTCTCCCGAGCAGCGCGCCCAGCTCCAGGGCCTGGCCGAGTCACTGCTCGAGGACATGGATCTGCGCTGGCAGGTCGACCGGCTGGCCGGCAACCTCCAGCGTGCCTTCCCCGGCGCCGGCTGGGACCAGCGCTTCCGGTTCCGGGGCGACGAGCCCATGGGCATGGGGGAGGGGACCGATGCTGCGGGCCGGCTCCGCGACCTCGACGAGCTGGAGAACTTCCTCCGCTCGGCCACCTCGCCGGCCGCCCTCTCCGAGGTCGACCTGGACAAGGTGCGGCGCCACCTCGGCGACGATGCCGCCAACTCACTCGACCGTCTGGCCAAGCTGACCAAGCAGTTGCAGGAGGCCGGCCTCATCGATCAACGCGAGGGGCGGTTCGAGCTCACTCCCCAGGGCATCCGTCGCATCGGTCAGCAGGCCCTGGCCGACCTGTTCGGCCAGCTCACGAAAGACCATGTGGGCAATCACCGCACCACGTGGACCGGCATCGGCCACGACCGCGAGGAGACGACCAAGCCCTACGAGTTCGGCGATCCGTTCAACCTGGACCTGTCCCGCACCGTGCACAACGCCGTGCGCCGGGGCGGCAGCGGCGTGCCGGTGCGGCTCTCTCCGGACGACTTCGAGGTCATCGAGACCGAGGCGCTGACCCGTTCGGCCACCGTGCTCCTCCTCGACCTGTCCCTGTCCATGCCCATGCGGGACAACTTCGTCCCCGCCAAAAAGATGGCCATGGCCCTGCACACCCTGATCTCCACGCGCTTCCCACGCGACTACCTCGGACTGGTGGGGTTCTCCGAGGTGGCCCGGGTCATCGAGCCCGAGGACCTGCCCACGGTCAGCTGGGACTACGTCTACGGGACCAACCTCCAGCACGGTCTGATCCTGGCCCGCAAGATGCTGGCCCACCAGCAGGGCACCAAGCAGATCATCCTGGTCACCGACGGCGAGCCGACGGCCCACGTCATCCCCTACGAGGGCGGTGTGGGGTACGACGTCGAGTTCCACTATCCGCCCGTGCCCCAGACGCTCGAGCTGACGCTGGCCGAGGTGATGCGGTGCACGCGGGCCGACATCACCATCAACACCTTCCTGCTCGACCCGGACCGGGGCCTCCAGGGCTTCATCGAGCAGTTGGCCCGCATCAACCGGGGACGGACCTTCGCCACCTCGCCGGACGAACTGGGTGACTACGTGCTGGTCGACTTCCTGGCCCACAAGACCACCCTGCGCACCCGCGGCCGCCGCGCCGGCTGAGGCCGCGCCGGCCTCGCCGCCGGCCACTGGAGCGACTTCGCAGGGTCCTGACGGCGCCACACTGGGTGATTGCCGTCGTCTGGCGAGTTCCCACGTCAACGACGGTATCGGGACCGGTCTCACCCCCCACGCGAATGAGAACTCCTGTTCACAAGCAGAATTGTCTTGCGTTTCGGTCCCCGATGGTGAAAGATGACATATCTGTAGTTACATCCGTGCTATGCGGTTTCGTTCGAGACTGTGTGGATGAGTGGGAGGGAGACCTGTCAATGGACATGGTGTCATTGATGTACGGGCCCCAAGAGCGCAGCTGGCAGACCAAGGCCAACTGCATGGGGGTCGACCCCGATCTGTTCTTCCCCGAGCGGGGTGCGTCCACCCGCGAGGCGAAGGAGGTGTGCCGGGGTTGTGTGGTCCGCGAGGACTGCCTCGAGTACGCATTGGCCAACGGGGAGAAGTTCGGGATCTGGGGTGGGCTGTCCGAGCGTGAGCGACGGCGTCTGCGCCGCCAGCGGGCCATGCAGCGAAGGGCCACCGCCAGCGCCTCCTGACCGGGACGGACCGGGACGGACCGGCTCCGCCGGGCCCTGCCGACCCTCGCACAGAAACCCTTCGGCTAGCGCCGCTCGGCCATCCGGTACTCGATGGTCCTGCTCTCGGCCAGGTCCAGTTCCGGCCAGCGCCGCCGCGGGGCCGCGTGCAGCGCGGCCTCGGGCAGGAGCCCGACCAGCTCAGCCCGGGTCACCGAACAGCCCTGGGCGGCTGCTCCGACGGCTACGGCGTCGTAGACCTCGGCGATCGACGGGCCGTTCGTGGGCTCGATCAGGTTGAAGCTGACCTGGGCTCCGTCCGCCAACGGCAGGCCCAGGCTGCGCACGCCCGGTCCTCGCAGCGACGTCGCCAGCCGGCGCGCCACCATCAGGGCGGACGGCGCCTCCCGCACCTCGTCGTCGGCGATCCACACGTTGTAGGCCACCAGCACCGGGCGGACCCCTACCGCGCAGGCGCCGGCGGTCGGGTGCGGCGTGGCGGGGCCGGTGTCGGGGACCAGCGACCCGAAGGCATGGCGACGGACGTCGGGCAGGGACCGCTCCGGACCGTAGAGGAAGCAGGGGAGGCCGAGCACGGATCCGGCCCACGTGGCGAAGCGGTCCCGTGCGTCGTGGACCCGACGCCATCCCCCACCGTCGGGGGTGTCCTCGTCGAGGGGCACGAACGGCACCACGTCGACGGCACCCAGTCGCGGATGGGTCCCGGTGTGCGAGCGCAGATCGATGGAGCGCACCGCCGCCTCCGCCACGGCACGGGCGGCCTTCTCGACCTCGTCGAGGCAGCCGCCGAGGGTCAGGACCGAGCGATGGTGATCGGCATCGGCGTGGAGATCGAGCAACCCGTCCCCACCGGCTCGGGCGATGGCCTCGATGACGCTGCGGTCACGCCCCTCGCTGATGTTGACGACACACTCGGCCGACGGACCCGGACCGGGCACGTCAGCGACGGCGGGTCACGCCTCAGACGGCGACCGCACGTCCGACGCGGCGCCGGCGGAGCATGCGACGCCGCTCGCGCTCGGACTTGCCGCCCCACACGCCGTGATCGACGCGCTCCTCGAGCGCGTACTGCAGGCAGGCCTCGGCCACCGGGCACTCGGCGCAGATGCGCTGTGCCGCCTGCACGCCGACACCGTCACTGGGAAAGAAGATGGTGGGAGAAAGGTCCTTGCACTTCCCTACGCTCATCCACTCCGTGTCCATGGTCCCTCCATCGATTTCGAGGAGGCTGCGGTGGGTTTCCGGCATGTCCTGCCGACCCTGGCGCCGCCGCCTTCGGTTGCCCTACTAGTCTCGCATTTTGAACTGTTCAGCAGGGCGATCTGGGCCGGTATTGATGGAATCCTCACAATTTTCTTATGAGGCACCAGGGGCTTCTTATGAAGACCACGAACCGGGACCCGACGAGGCGACCGGGGACGCGCCCGACCCGCCGGCCACTCCCCAGAGCGTGCCGTCGTTCTCCGCCCCGGTCGGGGCCACCGTCGACGGCCTGCCCCCGCCCCCGCCGCAACCGCCATCGCCCCCGGCCTATCCCGCCCCAGGCGCGTACCCGGCCTACGGGGGGTACGCCGGCTACCCGGCCTACGTCGGCGGGCCCAACGGCGGCGGGCCCTACGTCGGCGGGCCCAACGGCGGCGGGTACGTCGGCGGATACGGACCACCGACCGCCCCGGCCGGCTATCCCTACCCCTACCAGAAGCTGCCCACGCCGCGCCCGGTTCGCCACACCCTCACGGCGCGCACATGGCTGTGGGTGGTGATCCTGACCGCCGTGGTGGCGGCCGCGGTGGGCGGCCTGGTCGGTGCCGTGGTCGGTGTCGGCAGCCAGCAGACCATCGTGAAGAGCTTCTTCCCCAACCGCAGCGCCCTCGTCCATCCCACCGATGTCCAGGCCGTGCTGGCCCGGGTCGAGCCGGCCGTGGTGTCCATCGACAGCCAGTCGGGCGGCTCATCGGGCTCGGGTGACTTCGTCGAGGCGGCGGGCACCGGCATGATCCTGACCTCCGACGGTGAGGTGCTGACCAACAACCACGTGGTCGCCGGCGCCACCACGGTCACGGTGACCCTGTTCGGGCAGACCAAGGCCCTCCCGGCCCATGTGGTCGGCACCGATCCCAGCGTGGACGTGGCACTGGTGCAGATCGACAACGTCCGGAACCTGCCCACGGTGACGTTGGGCAACTCGTCGGACACCCAGGTCGGTGACTCGGTGCTGGCCATCGGCAACGCCCTGGCCCTGGCGGGCGGGCCCTCGGTGACCGAGGGCATCGTCTCGGCCGAGAACCGGTCGCTGTCGGCTCAGAACGACACGGGCCAGACGGAGAACCTCACCGGTCTCCTCCAGACGGACGCCGCCATCAACCCGGGGAACTCCGGTGGCCCCCTGGTCAACTCCCAGGCCCAGGTGGTGGGGATGAACACCGCAGTGGCGTCGAGCAGCTCGGGCAACGCCCCGACCCAGAACATCGGGTTCGCCATCACCGTCAACTCGGTCAAGCCGCTGCTGGCCCAACTGCGCCAGGGTGGCAGCGGGGGGACCGGCGGGAGCACCGCCACGACCATCCCGGTCAACTCGGCGTACATCGGGGTCACGGTGGGACCGATCACCCCGGCCCTCCAGCAACAGGACCACCTGACGCCGTCCACCGGGGCGCTGATCCTCTCGGTCCAGACCGACAGCCCGGCCGAGAGGGCGGCACTGCAGGTGGACGAGGTGATCGTCTCGCTCAACGGCACGCCCATCACCAGCCCCACCGACCTGCACGCCGCCATCCATCCGCTGAAGCCCGGGGACCACGTGACCCTGGGTGTCTACCGGGGCAGCACCAAGTTGACCGTCGACGTGACGCTCGGGGTACTTCCGGCCGGCGGGTAGTCTGGGTGGTGCCACGATCCCAGGAGGACCCCCTGCCATGACCCAGGTCACCGACGACCAGATGCTCCCCGAGGAGAATGAGGAGCCGCTGCCCCCGGTCGGCCATGTCCGGGTGGTCTACCTCGGACCGGTGGCCCCTCACTGGGAGGTGCGCTCCGACTTCGGTGACCCGGCCTTCATCGAGGAGTTCCGGCGCCGGACCATGGCCCGGTTGGTCCTGCTGCCCCCGCACGATCCCCAGTACCGTCGGAACCGCGAACGGGTCATCAGGGATGCCGAGCGGGAGAACATCCTCCTCGAGTGGGATCTCGGCGTGCCCGAGGAGGAGGCGGTGCCGACGGGCGCCGCCGAGTCGCCGGACGAGCCTGAGGCCACTACGCCGAGCTGAACACCCCTGCTGTCCTAGGCCGGGAGACCGGCCGGGGGGAGTCCCGGTGTCGGCCCCGGCGGGCCGGGGTCACTCCTCGGAGGGGCCGTCGAGCTCAGGGAGGCTGATCCGCTCCAGCCAGAGCCCCGGGGCGTCCACTTCCGAGGGCGTGGGCAGGTTGCGCGCCGAGGCCCACAGTCGGGCCAGGGCGTCCTCTCCGGCCCGCTCCACCACGCCGCTGATGAACGACCGTCCCCGGTCGACCTGGGTCTGGTCGAGATCCATCCCGAACAGGGCGCCGGCCGCCTCCTCGCCCTTGCCCCGCTCGGTGCGACGCCGGTACCACGCCTCGGCCAGTTGGGAGTGGGAGCCGACCAGCTTCTGGCCGACCAGCGTGGCCACGTGGTCGGCATAGCCGTCGATGACCACGGCCAGCGAGGTGAGTTGGTCCGACGACCGGCGGGACTCGGGTGTCAGCAGCTCGCCGAGTAGGGCCTCGGGGTCGCCGAACATCCCCTGCAGCGACTCGAGGTCCATGCCGCCGCCGTCGAGGCCGCCGGCTCCGCCGAGGGATCCCAGCCGTCCGGTCAGGTCCTGTTGCGCCGCGGCCGACGATGCGGCCAGGGCCGACAGGAGCTCCTCCATCCGCCCGCGCACCGCTGGGCGGGTCAAAACGGTATTGGACGCCAGCTCGCGGGCGCACACCCACAGGAGGGCCTCCTCCTCGGGCAGGCTCCAGTCGCTGGCGAAGGACACGATGTTGTCGGTGACCAGGATCAGCTCGTCCGATGGTGCCCACGGGAGGGCCAGCGGGTACTGACCGAGGGCGCGCTGGGCCAGGTGGCCGACCACCGAGCCGACCTGCAGCCCGAAGAACATCGGTCCGATGGCTGAGAGCAGATTGCCGAGACCCCCCAGGGGGTCCTCACTGCCGAACGGATCGACCGACGACGGGTCGTGGTCCCCGGCGGCGGGGGACGGAGTAGGCCCGGCGGTCGGCGTCATGGCGACGAGCAGGGTCCGCCACGACTCGAGGGCCCGTAGGGTCCAGTCCCCCGGGCCCACGGGCACACAGGTGAGCCGCCGCCCGTCCGGCGCCACGGGCATGCCGGTGGCCTCGGTCACGTTGAGCTCGGCCACCCGGGCCAGCTGCTCGAGACGGATCCGCTGGACGGGATCGACGTTGGACTCGGTCGTGCCCCCGGTGGCCACGTTGAGGGCGAACGAGCGGGTCATCTCCCACTGCTGGTTCGGCCCGTTGGTGCCCAGCATGTTCATCAGGTCCCCGAAGAGGGATTGGAACGGGTTGCCCGCGTCGCCGGGTCCGGGCGGTGCCATGGGATCATGCTACGGCGATGAGCCAGCCTTCGGTGCATCGGGGGGCGGCTCCGCCACATACAGCGTGTCGGAGCCCAGGCTCCCGCCGCGGTCGAGGGTCACGGTTAGGCCCACGCCCGGGGGCTCGCTGTAGAGCCAGGTCTTGAGGTCGGCCGCCGACCGGATCCGGTAGCCGTCGACGGCGGTGACCACGTCGCCGTCCTCCAGGCCCCCAAGTGCTGCCGGGCTGCCGGCGACGACGGACTCCACGACGGCTCCGATCGGCCTGGCCGGCACCGTCGGGCCGACGGCGTCGGCGGCCGTGATGCCGATCCACCCCGGGTCGACGGCGCCGGCGGAGACCAGCTGATCGGCCACGCTCCAGACCAGCTCGGCGGGGAGGAAGACCGAGGCGTCGGGGGCGCCCACGCCTCCGACCCGCTCCAACATCCCGGTCACGTGGCCCTGGTCGTCGAGAAGCGGGCATCCGACGTCACCCGACGCCAGGGGCGCCGCCACGGCGGTGGCGGCAAAGGTCGAGGTGATGCGATCGAGGTCGAGGGCCACCCCGCTGGACAGGACACTGCCGGCGTACACGTCCGCGGTCGGAGCCTGGCCGACACGACGGCTCGGTTCGAGTGCCATGGCCACGGCCACCGAACCGGTGACGGGGTCAGTGAAGTCGAAGGTGGCGGCGGTGAGGTCGTCGGCGATCCGGAGGACGGTCAGACCCGTGGTCGGGTCGGAGCCGACCACGGAGGCGTCCGTCCGGTCTCCGTCCGACTCGATCACGGTGATCGATCGGGCTCCCGCCACCACCGTCGATGCCGTGACGATGATGCCTCCCGATTCAGCCACCAGGCCCGTGCCCAACCGGTCCCCGGACGGACCCGAGACGACAAGGGCCACCGTCGACGGACTGGCCGCGTCCACCATGGCATCGATGGTGGAGCCCATGGGCACGAGGCCGACGCCCGGCTCGGTGGTCGGCACGTCGGTCAGCGATGCCAGTTTGGGAACGGGTCCGCTGGCCACCGACGTCGGGTGATTGGTGGTGGCCACCATCAGGCCTGCGGCCACCAGCACCACGATCACACAGGCTGTGGCCCCTCCGACCAGCCACGGGCCGCTGCGGTCCCGGGGATCGGGCCGCCCGGCGACCAGGGGTTTGATCGAGGGCTCGGGTCCGGCCGATGCCGACTCCGAAGGGTGCCGCCACAACCGGTCGTCCGGTGGGATCCACCCGCGCAACCGGTCGGCGTCGCTTTCGTCCCAGTCCTCACCGGGATCCCCGCCCGATGACCCCTGGTCCCGTCCGTCCACGGCCCAGAGGTTACCGACGACCGGGTCGGTTGGTGCATCGGGCGTCCGGGCGGGGGATGCCCGGAACCCCGATCCCGCCGCTCCACACCGGCCCAGGACCGCCTGGCCCTACGATGACGTCGTGGCTCGGGACCTGGCGATCGACCTCGGGACGGCGAACACCCTTGTCTACGCCAAGGGTCGGGGGATCGTACTGAACCAACCCACCGTCATCGCCCTCGACACCCGATCCCACGATGTCCTGGCTGTGGGCAACGAGGCCTGGCAGATGATCGGACGGACTCCCGGCTACATCGTGGCGGTGCGGCCGTTGCGCGAGGGTGCCATCACCGACTTCGACATCACCGAGCGGATGATCCGACTCCTGCTCCGCCGGGCCGGGGTGACCAGGCTGAATCGCCCCCGCGTCCTGATCTGCGTCCCGTCCGCCATCACCTCGGTGGAGCGCCGCGCCGTGAAGGAGGCGGCCCGCCGGGCCGGGGCGTCGGCAGCCCATCTGATCGAGCAACCCATGGCCGCAGCCATCGGCGCCGGCCTCGACATCCACGAGCCCGTGGGCAACATGGTGGTCGACGTCGGCGGCGGCACCACGGAGACCGCGGTCATCTCACTCGGAGGCGTGGTGGCTTCCCACGCCATCCGGTGCGGCGGGTTCGACATGGATGCCGCCATCCAGAGCTACGTGCGCCAGCAGTACGGGATCGCCATCGGCGAGCGCACCGGCGAGGAGATCAAACTGGCCATCGGCTCCGCCCTCCCCTATGCCGACGAGTTGAAGGCCCAGGTGCGCGGCCGTGAGGTCTCCAGCGGCCTGCCCAAGACCGTGGTCCTCTCGCCGGACGAGATCCGCCACGCGCTGCGCGACCAGGTGGAGCTGATCGTGGCCACCGTGGTGGAGTGCCTGGGCGAGTCGCCTCCGGAACTGGCCCAGGACATCATCTACGAGGGGATCCACCTGGTCGGCGGGGGGGCGCTCCTTCGGGGGCTGGCCAACCGGTTGGCCGACGAGACCGAGGTGCCGGTCCACCTGGTGGCCACACCCCTCGAATGCGTCGTCGTGGGCGCAGGGATGTGCCTCGACTCCTTCGAGAGCCTGCGACCGATCTTCGCCGCCGCCGAGTCCTGAGCACACGACCCGCCAGTGCGGGTCGAGTGGCAGGTCGGGCCGGTCACTCGACGGCCAGGAGGTCCTCGGCCACCTGTCGGACCTGCCAGTCGCGGTCCTCGAGGCACCGGTGCAGCGCCGCCTCCACCGGCGGCCCGTCGAAGGCGGCCAATGCCACGGCGGCCCGCCGTCGGACGGCCGGCTTGTCCTCGAGGGCGGCGAGGACGGCGGGGAGGCCGGCGGGATCGCCGATGGCCCCGAGCGCCGCCACGGCGGCCTCGCGGCAGAGCGGGTCACGATGGCCCGATTCCACGGCGGCCAGGGCCGAGAGGGCGGCCACGGCGGCACGCTCGCCCCGTTCCCCGAGCGACCAGGCTGTCATCTCCACCACCGAATCGTCGGGATCGTGGAGCAGCTCCCCGATGGCCACCGAAGGCCGTGAGGCAGCCAGCTCGCTGGCCCGCCGACGCACGCCGGGGGCCGGATCGGCCAGGTACGTGGCCACATCGTCGTCGGCGAGTGCGCCCAGTCTGGCCAGGGCACCCAACGCGGTGGCCCGTACCGATGCATCAGGATCGGCGAGCCCGGATCGGGCCGTGATCTCGTCGTCGGCGTGGCCGGCCAGGGCCACCATCCGACGCCGGTCGACGAC
>Ga0181534_10002314_pt1 | contig 11876 bp, 7 predicted proteins | sample PEATcosm2014_Bin_37_FD_119758 | JGI IMG/M metagenome (GOLD analysis project Ga0181534, IMG submission 119758) | Peatland microbial communities from MTU Mesocosm Facility, Houghton, MI, USA - PEATcosm2014_Bin17_10_metaG | ecosystem: Environmental > Terrestrial > Soil > Wetlands > Peat | place...
AACATCTATGTGGTGGCAGTGGCGCCTGGAAGCGGGCCCTTGACGAACGTGGCGAGCGCGGTGGCCGGGACGTATGATCCGGATCTGGTGAACAACACGAATGTTGCGGTGACGGCGGTGACGAATTCGCTGCCGTCGGCAGACGTGCAGGTATTTGTGTCCGGCCCAACCAACGTGACGGTAGGCGACGGCTTCTCCTACACGATTCTCGTAACCAACGCCGGCCCGGCGACGGCAGTCAACACGCTCGTGACGAATGTATTGCCGCCAACAAACCTGATTGTTTTCGCTAGCGCGTCGGGCGGCGGCGTGCTTTCTTCCAATAATGTCGTGACGTGGCCGGTGATTGCGTCGCTGACAAATGGTCAGGCGACGAATTTAGTTTTGACTGTCATACCGCTGCCAGGTTCCCCGACAGTTACGACCAATGCGAACCCGTTTAATTTCATCGAGACGAATTCAACGCCCTCCATCGGGTTTCTTACGAATAGTGCGTCCGCTTTTGCGGCGACGTTTGATCCGAACCTGACAAACAACAGCGCCTCGACCGCCTACACGAACGCGCAGGTGCAGACGCAGATCGTGCCGGGCGTGTTCAGCATCTTCATCGCGACTAACACATATCCGACCAACGGACTTCAGGGCATCATCACCAACACCATCATTCCCATCGGGAACGGTCTGTTTATCGTTGGCACCAGCGCGTGGAATCCTGAAACACAGCTTTACGAGGAGAATGTGTCGGTCACGAACATCGGGACGGCGGTGGTTTATTCGTTGCGGGTTTATGTCGGTCACTTGCGCAGTGGTGTGACTCTTTATAATGCCACCGGTAGCAACGTCTTGGGACAGTATGTGGAATACGATCCCCCGTCACCGTTGACGAACGCACCGCCTAATAATTTTGTGACGTTCCAGTTGGAATTTTATGTGGCGGACGGGCGGCCATTCACGAATTCATTGACGGCTGTGGCGGCCCTGCCGACACCGGCACCCGTCACGGGGGTTCAACAAGTGACCAACATACAAATCAATATTCCCGACACACGCGATCCGAACAATCGTTTCCTTATTCAATTCGCCACAATTCCGGGCCGAACCTACACAATCGAATATAAAGATGGTTTGTCGAGTCCTTGGAATATTGCCGTTCCATCCATCGTCGCCAGCTCGACCTCCACGCTTTGGTATGACGATGGTCCGCCGGAGACCTTGAGCAAACCCGGTGGCAGCCGGTTCTACCGGGTGTTTCTCGACCCATGATTTCTGATCAATGAAAAAAAATTATCATTGGACTGTTCCGTTGACAGGCATGGCTCTGTTCACCACCGCGGTTTCGGCAGAGCAAGATTTGAACACTTATCTGCAATCCACCAATCATGTCACACTTTCCCTGCGGTTCGGGTTGAACATACGCGCCAGCTTCAAAGGCCTTGGTAGCGGCCTTATTATACCCGGGTCTGTGTCCGGGAACGGGCAGGTCACGCCGGACGGTGACCCTTACAATTATGATGACGGCTACAACCTGACTCCGTCAGCCAGTCCCAATCCTGCCTTCACGACTTATTGGGGTTACGATTCCGGCGCACAATTGCTCGGTGCTCCCGGGGCATACACAGGTGTTGCATTAAGTCGCACCACGGCAACGGGACTTTCTGCCGGCCAATCCGGCGAAGATTCAAAAAATGCCTACCCCGGATTCGAACTCAGTTACAACCGCGATTTCGGGAGAAAGGAAAACTGGCACGATATGCATTTCGGCCTTGAGGGCGCGGTGAATTACATGAAAATCTCACTGAACGACAGCAGTGCCTCTGGTGCAACCGGTAACACGACAACATACGATTTTCTATTTCCGTTTGCTGTGAAAATCCCGCCTTCTTTGGCTGCCGGCTCTGGTATTACTCCAGGACGCCCGTCTTTGTCAGTGTCGCCAACCGGTGCCCCCACCTTGACTACATCATCTGGATCCTTTTTGTCCCAAGATCAATTCAACGGCGATCTCTTGGGCTTCCGCCTCGGGCCGTATGTGGATTTTCCAATGAGCGAAAAATGGAGTCTTCACCTATCTGGCGGCCTGGCAATCGGGCTGCTTGACGCCAGCGAGGCATGGCAGCAAACCCTCAACATTCCCAGTATGGGCAGCTTGACCGCTTCTGGCCAGGGCAGCGACTTTAAAATGCTCTGGGGTTACTACGTCAGTCTCGACGTGGCATACCAGTTCAACAAGCGCTGGGGCGTCGAAGGCGGCGTGCAATATGAGGACATCGGCAAATATGCCCACGCTTTCAGCGGACGCGAAGTGGATCTGGACTTGAGCCGCTCGCTTTTTGTGCAGGTCGGCGTCAGCTACAGCTTCTAAAAATTTCGGTGGCTGCCTTCGTGACCTTCAACGAAAGCATGTTTCAATTTGAATTTTCGGAAATCGCCCGTGCATCGCACGCAAATCCGGTTAATACTCAATTCATCAAAGCAAACGGAACATGAAACGGATTGTATTTTTGCAACCGGCCGCCCTGTTTTTTCTCGCCACCAGATTGTCGGCGCAAACAAACCTCTTCGTTGCCGCCGATGGCAGCGCGCAATTCACTTCGGTGCAGTCGGCCATCATGTCCGTGCCGTCGGGCAGCCCCCAAAATCCCGTCGTCATCCACATCGCCCCCGGAATTTACAAGGAACTGATTTACATCCAGCGTGAAAAAAGCTTCTTCAAGCTTGTCGGCGGGAACGCGACGAACACGATCCTCACCTTCAATCTTTACGCCGGGCTAACCAATTTCGACGGGAAACCGCTTGGAACTTTCCGCACGCCTTCGACGACGATTGACGCGGACGATTGCACGGCGGAAAACATCACGTTTGAAAATTCCGCCGGTCCGGTCGGTCAGGCGCTGGCGGTTCGCGTGGACGGCGACCGCGCCAGTTTCCGCAACTGCCGTTTCCTTGGCTGGCAGGACACGATTTTATTGAATCGCGGGCGGGACTATTTTGAAAATTGCTACATCTGCGGCAACACCGATTTCATTTTCGGCGCGGCAACCGCATGGTTTGAAAAGTGCCGCATCAATTCCCTGCGCGACGGCTGCATCACCGCCGCCTCGACGCCGGTTGACCAGCCGTTTGGCTTTGTTTTTTCAAACTGCAAAATCACCGGCGAGAATCCCGGCGTGAAAACTTTTCTGGGCCGACCGTGGCGGATTTACGCCAGCACGATTTATTTGAACTGCGAAATGTCCGGCGCCGTCCGGTCCGAAGGATGGAACGATTGGGAAAAACCCGGGGCGCACTCGGCGGCGCGCTACGCGGAATTCAACAGCAGCGGCGCGGGCGCGAATCCGGCCGGTCGGCCAGTCTGGACAAAGCAGTTGAAAAAATCCGAGGCGGAAAAAATCACGGCGGGAAAAGTTCTTGGCGGCACGGACGGTTGGAATCCGGACCCAGGCGGCTGATGTTCCCCCGCTGGAAATATTCAAAAGCCATAAAAATGTGGTGCTGGCAACAGCCCTTCTGCTATGCTGTTCCCCGTCCAACAAATTTTATTATGAACAAATTTTTATCACTCGGCAAATTCTCCTTCGGCATGGGCGACCGTTTTGCGCATCAGGGCAGGGCCCAGCTTCAAGCCTGCATCCTCGCCACGGAACTAGGCGCGGAAGTCATTCCCGTCTGGAACAAATCCAACCGTGAACACGCCTTCATCGGCACCGAACCGTCCAGCCTCCGCGCCGAGGCCGACGGCGCGGTGAAAGCGCTTGACTGGAAAAAAAGTTATCACGTTGACGCCGACCACATCCGGCTCGAAACCGTTGACCGTTTCATTGCGCCGTCGGATTTTTTCACGATCGACGTGGCCGACTCGATCGGCAAGCCCGCCGATGCAAAAGACGTGAAAAAATTCGTCGAACGCCATCCCGAACTGGCCGGGAAAATTTCCATCCCGCACATCGGCCGTCCGCTGAAAATCGGGCGCGCGGAAGTCGAACGCGTCGCCAACAAATTTCTTCTTGCCGTGCAGGACGCGGGGAAAATCTACCGTTACATCGCCAAGGCCAAGGGCGCGGCGAAATTCATCACGGAAGTTTCCATGGACGAAACCGACAGCCCGCAGACGCCGCCGGAACTTTTGATCATACTCGCCGCACTCGCGGATGAGAAAATTCCCATCCAGACCATCGCGCCAAAATTCACCGGCCGCTTCAACAAGGGCGTGGATTATGTCGGCGACCTCAAGCAATTTGAAAAAGAATTCAACGAAGACCTCGCCGTCATCGCGTTTGCCATCAAGAAATATGGTTTGCCTGCGTCGCTGAAATTGAGCGTTCACTCCGGCAGTGACAAGTTTTCCATCTACGCCCCGATCCGCAAGGCTTTGAAAAAATTCGATGCCGGTTTGCATATCAAAACCGCCGGCACGACCTGGCTCGAAGAACTCATCGGCCTCGCGGAAGCGGGCGGCGACGGTCTGGAAATCGCGAAGGAAATTTACGCCTACGCCATCGAGCACGTGGACGAATTCTGCGCGCCGTATGCGAGCGTCATTGACATTGACAAAAAGAAACTGCCATCCGCCGCGAAGGTGAACGGCTGGAGTTCAAAGCAGTTTGTCTCCGCGCTGCGCCACGACCAGAAGAACAGGGCTTACAACCGGAGCTTCCGCCAGTTGCTCCACGTCAGCTTCAAGGTCGCTGCGAAAAAAGGTGACCGCTATCTGAACGCGTTAAAGAAGCACGAGGCCATCATCGCCAAAAACGTGACGGAAAATCTTTTCGAGCGGCACATGAAACCGCTGCTGCTCGGCAAATGAGCATTCCGTTTACACAAGTTAAACCAGTTCAATGCTGCACATCCGCCTCGACTGCCGGCTGCGGATCGCCCGGAGGATTCATCTTCAAGCCTGAAATCTTCAGCGCGTAGGCATATTTTAGCGTGCCCTGCGCCGGCATCCTGACTTTTAAGCCTTGCTCGTCCTGCGTGAATTGCAGTTCCCCGGAATTGCCCAGCAGCGTCACGCTCGTGATCTTGCCATCCGGCGCTTTGCCGGTGGCGAGTGACGGTATTATCGCCGTGTCTCCCGGCCAACTCTGGGCAATGGCAAACAGATCACCATCCTTTACCGTGAAACGATACGTCACGCCTCGTCCGCCGTCGCTGCCTGGCACGACGTCACTGGCCTTGATCCAGTTGTGCGAGCCATAGACGGCCTCGCCATTGGCCGCGAGCCATTGGCCGACGGCCTTGAGCGTGTTGACTTGCGGTGCGCTGATGGCGCCCTGTCCGTCGGGCGAGAGGTTCAAAAGTAAATTTCCGTTCATGCTCAAAATTTCGCACAACTCGCTGATCACCGCCTGCGGCCCGCGAAAGGTCTCCACCGGATTCTGCGCGGAGTAGCCCCATGTGCTGCCGATGGGTTCCTCGGCGTCCCAGATGCCTTTGAGAATCTGGCTCGGCCCGCGCGGATGGAGCTTCTCAAAATCCAGCACGCTGCCGGCGCGGTAGGCCGAGTCTTTCGTGTCAATGGTCACTTCCTTGTTCCACTGCTTGGCGCGGTTGTAGTAATAAGCCGCCACCTTCATCTTGAGCGGATCAAAATTCCGTCCGTTCACGCCGTTGTCAAACCAGAGGATGTCGGGCTGATACTTGTCAATGATCTCGAAGTTTTTCGCGACCCACAGTTCAAGGAACCGCTGTAGATTTGTATCGTTGTGGTCGGTCCAATAGAAGTCGGCATTTTTTGGATCGTTCAAATCCGTTTTCATTTTCGGAGCCTGAGGCAAAAAGGTGTAATGCTCCATGTTGTGGCTGCAGACGCCGAATTTCAGGCCGGCCTTGCGCGCGGCCACGGCCATTTCGCCGATCAAGTCGCGCTTGGGCCCCATTTTGGCGGCGTTCCACGGATTGACGTCGCTGTCCCAGAGCGAAAAACCGTCGTGATGTTCGCAGGTGGGCATAAAATACTTCGCGCCCGATTCCTTCACCAGCGCCACCAGGTCGTCGGCATTGAACGACTTCGCCGTGAAGAGCGGGATGAAATCCTTATAACCGAAAGTATCCTGCGGACCAAAATTCTGCGCGTGCCACGCGGCAAACGTCCCATACATATACTTTTCATACCACTCGTTGTGATACGCGGCGACCGAGTAAAGACCCCAGTGCATGGTGATCCCGAACTTGTCTGCGATGAACCACGCGGGCACCTGGTAGTTGGCACGGATCGAATCCCAAGTCGGCTTGACCGGCCCCTCACAAATGTCCGGCTTGGCTGCGGCTGCGGCGTTGACGATTGCCGGCGTCGTCTGCGGGCCGGATTGCGCCATCGCCACTTCCGGCAAACTCGCTGCGACCGCCGCTGCAAACAGCACGGACATCCATCGAATGTCCGCCAAAAATATCTTAAGGTTCGTTTTCAATTCAATCAGTTCAAAAGGAGCTTTGGGTTGGCTGCTATTCGTGATTGGTAATTCTTGGCGCAAAATGCCTGACGGGAAGGAGGGCGTCAAGTGGCAGGTTTTGCCACCTTTATTTCGCAAGGTTCAAGTCAGACTTGACTAATATACCCTATTAGGAGATTTTAAGCGCCGAACCAATGGCCTTCATTCCCAAAGATTTTTTGCTGGGCACGAAAGCCACGCCCAAAAATTAATTCCAACATGAAACCGAAATTAAACTTCCTGCCCGTCACTGTGGCCGCCTGTCTTGTTTTGGCAACCGCCGCCACCGCCCAAACTCCGGCCCCCACGAATGCGCCGGCCCGCGCGCCACGCCCGCCCACTTTGCCCGGGCCGCCGCCGGGCGACACCGCCATCGTCACGCTCCCGTTCACGGAAGATTTTGAATCCGGCGCGATCAACACCAACATTTGGGACCTCCGCGTTCATGGCGAGGCAACCGTCAAAGTGGTGCAGGACAATGTCGCGCACGGCAAGAATGCGCTGCAGGTGCATTATCCGACCAGTGCGCGCGGCGCGTATGCGTTCATCGCGGTGCGGGTGCCCGACGCCGTCCACGATCATTTGTATGGGCGTGCCTATGTTTATGTCAAATGGCTGCCGCCGGGCCACATGGTTTTGATGAACGCGGGCACGCGCGGTTTTCCCATTTCCAACTTTCTGGAAATCGGCCAGTCGCGCGGGCAGTTCCAGCCGTCGTTTCAACTGAACGGTCCCGGACCGGATCGCGGCGAAACCACGGCGCGCGAAGGTCAAATCCCGATGGGCCGCTGGTTCTGCCTGGAATGGGAATTCAACGACAAGCCCGACCGGATTGTCGAGTGGGTGGACGGCCAGCAGGTGGTTGACAAATCGTTCGCCTACAAGGGCGCCAACAGCGAACTGGTGAAGGGATTTTCGGAATTTGACATCGGCTTCCGCGCCTGGGGAAATGCCAGTGCGCTCACCCAGGACATTGATGTTTACTACGACGACATTTCGATCAGCGACAAGCCCATCGGCCAGTTGACGCCGGTGGCTGAACCGGCCAAGTGACGCCGGCCGACCGGGACAGCGCGAATCCGCCTTCGCTACATTATTTTCAAGCCGGGCTTGACTCGAATGTCGCAGAAGCAGATTTTATGCGCCGAAACCTATGGCCTTCATTCACGAAGATTTTTTACTGGGCAACAAGCCCGCCCGCCGGCTCTACCACAAGTTCGCCGAGGCGGAACCGATATTTGACTATCACTGCCACATTCCGCCCGAGGACATCGCGGAAAACCGGCAGTTCAACAACCTCTTTGAAATCTGGCTGGAAGGCGACCATTACAAATGGCGCGCGATGCGCAGCAACGGCGTCGCCGAAAAATTCTGCACCGGCAGCGCCACGCCGGAGCAGAAGTTCAACGCCTGGGCGAAAACCGTTCCGCACACGCTCCGCAATCCGCTCTACCACTGGACGCACCTCGAACTGAAGCGCTATTTCGGCATCTCGGATTTGTTGAGCGAAAAGACCGCCGCGAAAATCTGGAAGCAGGCCAATGCCAAGCTCGCCACGCCCGCCTACACCACGCAGGGCCTGCTGAAAAAAATGAAGGTCAAAGTCGTCTGCACCACGGACGATCCCGCCGATGATCTCGGCCATCACCGCGCCTTCGCGAAGGCCGGCCATCCGACGAAAATGCTGCCGGCGTTCCGTCCCGACAAGGCGCTGACGGTCAACTCGCCAGTGGGCTTCAACAAATGGGTGGAGCAGCTCGCTGCCGCCGCCAACGTGGACATCAACGGTTTCAGCGCCTTCATCAGCGCGCTGGAAAAGCGGCACGAGTATTTTCATTCGCAGAACTGCCGGTTGTCCGATCACGGCATGAACCATTGCTTCGCGGATTTTTGTTCGGAGAAGGTGGCCGCCGCCATTTTTGACAAGGCGCGCCAAGGCGAGGGCGTTTCGCCGCTGGAACACTCGCAGTTCGCCTCGTTCATGATGCTGTTCTTCGGCCAGCTCGACGCCAAGCGCGGCTGGACCAAGCAGCTTCACCTCGGCGCGCTGCGCAGCAACAACACGCGGCTGCTCAAGCAGCTTGGACCGGACACCGGCTTCGATTCCATCGGCGATTTTCCGCAGGCGCAGGCGCTCGCGGCGTATCTCGACAAGCTGGATTCGGAAAATTCACTGCCGAAGACCGTCATTTACAACCTGAACCCGGCGGACAATTACACCTTCGCCACCATGATCGGGAATTTCCAGGACGGCACCATCCCCGGCAAAATCCAATACGGCTCCGGCTGGTGGTTTCTCGACCAGAAAGAAGCCATGGAATGGCAGATCAACTCGCTGTCCAACCTCGGCCTGCTCTCGCGTTTCATCGGCATGATCACCGACTCGCGGTCGTTCATGAGCTATCCGCGCCACGAGTATTTCCGGCGGACGCTGTGCAACCTCATCGGCCGCGACATCAAGAACGGACTGATTCCCGACGACGAAAGCCTCGTCGGCCCGATGATCAAAAACATCTGCTACACGAACGCGAAAAATTACATGGCGTTTCCCGGCGTGAAGTGACCAGCTATAATAATCAGGCGGAAAAACTTTGTCATGGTTGGTTTGATCCGGTGAACAACCTGCGTTTGACTATTCCGAACCGATTCACTAACGTCGGGTTTCAATTAATTAAAACCAAACCCGAAAAATTTTATGGCTGCAAAACCTGATAAATCCGCCGAAAAATCTTCCGTTGAAACCAAAACCGCGCCGGCGCACGCACGCGAACTCGAAGCCGCCATTTCCAGCATCCACAAAAGTTACGGCGACGGTGCGATCATGCGGCTGGGCGACGCGCAATCGAAGGTCAAGATCGGCATCATCCCGACGGGCGCGCTTGCGCTCGATCTCGCCCTCGGGGTCGGCGGTATTCCGCGCGGACGCGTGATTGAAATTTACGGGCCGGAATCTTCGGGCAAAACCACTTTGATGCTGCACGTCATCGCCAATGCGCAAAAAGCCGGCGGCCTCGCGGCGTTCATTGACGCCGAACACGCGCTCGATCCCGGCTACGCAAAAAGACTCGGTGTGAATCTCGACGACCTTTTGGTTTCACAGCCGGATTCCGGCGAAGAAGCGCTGACGATTTGCGAAACGCTTGCGCGTTCGAACGCGCTCGACGTCATCGTCATTGATTCCGTCGCCGCGCTCGTGCCGAAGGCCGAACTCGAAGGCGAAATGGGCATGGCCACGATGGGAATGCAGGCGCGGCTCATGTCGCAGGCGCTCCGCAAGCTCACCGCGATTTTGGGCAAGTCCAAGACGACGTGCGTTTTCACGAATCAATTGCGCGAGAAAGTTGGCGTCATGTTTGGCAGTCCTGAAACGACGCCCGGCGGCAAGGCTTTGAAATTTTACGCGAGCGTGCGCCTCGACATCCGCCGCAAAGATACCCTGAAAGACGCCGCCGGTAACGCCACCGGCAATCACGTCCGTGTCAAGGTGGTGAAGAACAAGGTCGCGCCGCCGTTCGTCGAGGCCGAGTTCGACATCATTTACAATCACGGCATCAACAAGGAAGGCAGCATCCTCGACGTGGGCATTGCCGATGGCGTGGTGGACAAAAAAGGCGCGTGGCTGCAATTCGAGGGCGAACTCATCGGTCAGGGCAAGGAAGCCGCGCAAAAGGCGATGGCTGAAAAACCCGCGCTCGCCAAAAAAATTGTCGACGCGATCATGGCGAAACGCAATGTGGTTCCGGTCGAACAATAATCGGCGGCGGTTGTGTTCGTTGAAACTGCGGGCGGGTTCTATGCATCAAGATGTAAATGAGATGAGATGATTTATGGGATTCTTGCCTGAAATAAAAGGATTGGAATATCCTGAAAGATCCTGCGGATGATTCTCATAACGATGCGTTTTACCGCCGACCGCAGCCGGTCAAAATGGTTTTAACCGGCTTTTGCCTTTCATTTCGCCCGCGTTCCGTGTTCAATCTTCCGCCGTTTGACGACGCGATTTTTCAAATCGCAAATCGGCAATCGCAAATCGAAAACTGAACCATGCCCAAGCGCACCGACATCCACAGCGTCCTCATCATCGGCGCCGGCCCGATCATCATCGGCCAGGCGTGCGAGTTTGATTATTCCGGCACCCAGGCCTGCAAGGCCCTTCGCGAGGAAGGCTACCGCGTCATTCTCATCAATTCCAATCCGGCGACCATCATGACCGACCCGGAGTTCGCCGACCGCACCTACATCGAACCCATCACGCCCGAATGCGTCGAGAAAATCATCGTGCGAGAGTTGGAGGAGATGAAGCGCCTCGGCGTGCCTGCGCCTGGGAGTGCTGGCGTCTCGCCGGCAACCCCTCACAAACTTGTCCTGCTCCCGACGCTCGGCGGCCAGACCGCGCTCAACACCGCCATGTCGCTCAACAAAAGCGGCGTCCTGGAAAAATACGGCATCGAAATGATCGGCGCGAAGGCTGAAGCCATTCAGAAAGGCGAAGACCGCCAGATTTTCAAAGACTTGATGCTCTCCATCGGCCTCGACGTGCCCGTTTCTGGCACGGCGCACAACATGGACGAAGCCCGCGCTGTGGCCGACAAGATTGGGCGTTTCCCGCTCATCATCCGGCCCGCGTTCACGCTCGGCGGCACCGGCGGCGGCATCGGTTACAACCGCGACGAGTTTGAGGAGATCGCCAAGCGCGGCATCGAGCTTTCGCCCGTGAACGAAATTCTCATCGAAGAATCCCTGCTCGGCTGGAAGGAATACGAAATGGAAGTCATGCGCGACAAGGCCGACAACTGCGTCATCATCTGCTCCATCGAAAATTTTGATCCGATGGGCGTCCACACCGGCGACAGCATCACCGTCGCACCCATCCAGACGCTCACCGACAAGGAATTTCAGATCATGCGCGACCAGAGCTTCGCCGTGATTCGCGCCGTCGGCGTCGAGACCGGCGGGTCGAACATCCAGTTCGGCGTCAGCCCGGAGAACGGCCGCATGGTCATCATCGAGATGAACCCGCGCGTCAGCCGCAGTTCCGCGCTCGCAAGCAAGGCCACCGGCTTTCCCATCGCCAAGATTGCCGCCAAACTCGCCGTCGGCTACCTGCTCGACGAGCTCAAGAACGACATCACGCGCGAAACCCCCGCGAGCTTCGAGCCGAGCATTGATTACGTCGTCACCAAGATTCCGCGCTTTGCCTTCGAGAAATTTCCGCAGGCCGACCCCACGCTCACCACGCAGATGAAAAGCGTCGGCGAAGCGATGGCCATTGGCCGCACGTTCAAGGAAAGCCTGCAAAAATGCCTGCGCTCGCTGGAGATTGGCCGCAGCGGCCTAGGCGGCGACGGCAAACCCTGGCGCATCGGCACGGAAGTCTATGGCGACCGCGACATCCTCCCGCGCGACGTCATCAGCCGCAAGCTGAGCGTGCCCAACGCCGAACGCATC
>Ga0181534_10002315_pt1 | contig 11867 bp, 8 predicted proteins | sample PEATcosm2014_Bin_37_FD_119758 | JGI IMG/M metagenome (GOLD analysis project Ga0181534, IMG submission 119758) | Peatland microbial communities from MTU Mesocosm Facility, Houghton, MI, USA - PEATcosm2014_Bin17_10_metaG | ecosystem: Environmental > Terrestrial > Soil > Wetlands > Peat | place...
CACAGGTCTGCCCGCACGCCGAGGTTTGGCAGGAAAGGGATCCCGGTCACGTAGCTGGTCTGCGTGTAGTTGTAGTTGTATCCGACCCCTTCGGCGTTCCCGCGGTTGTAGACGTTCTGGACGTCCAGGTAGGTGCCGAGCCGCCACCGCTTGAACTGCCAGGTCTTGTCGACGCGGATGTCGAGCTGGGTGAACATCGGCAGGCGCGCGCCGTTCGGCGGGTAGCTGGGGAGCGACAGCTGCGTGCCGACGTTCTCGTCGTAGAACCCGTACATCGACGGGCTGTAGAGGTTGCCCGACACGAGGCGGAAGCGAGAGCCGAACTCCCAGCCGTGACCGAGCTTGTAGCTCCCGAGGATGGTGAGGATGTGCGTCTGGTCGTAGGTGTACAGCGTCTCGACCTGAGACGGCGGGTCGCTCCGCTGGCTGCGCGACAGGGTATATGCGAGCCAACCGAAGAAGCGGCCGTCCGGCTTCCAGCGGAGGAGCGTCTCCAGACCGAACGCGCGGCCGTGACCCTCGTTGTCGTATCCGGAGGCGACGAGGTTATCGAGGAGCTTGTACCAGCCTTCGACGGAGATCTCGACGTGGCGCGTGATCTCCTGCTCCACGCCGACGTCGTACTGCGTCGCCCGGTTCGACTTCACGCCGGGTTGGCCGAACACGGGGTCGGTCTCCTGCGGCTGCGGTGGCTGATAGAACACCCCCATGCCCCCTTTGAGGGTCGTGCGCGGGAAGCCGTGCGTCACGTCCTGGCGTGCGATGACGCGCGGGGCAAAGTCCCAAGCCGAGTTGCTCGAGTAGTCGAGGCGAACGCCGGGGACGATGCGCGCGCCGTACCACGGCGTCAGCTCGGCCTCGGCGTAGGTCGCCGGGCGGTTGATGTTGTTCGACGACGACGTCGTCAGAGCGGGGCGCGTCAAGAAGGGGCCCGTGGAGGGCTGACCCGGTGTGTTGAACGGGGGAAACCGGACGTTGACGTCGTACGGCAGGTCTTGCCAGTCGAGCCCGACGTTCATCGTCACGTGCTTCTCGATCTTGCGCGACACCTCGGCGCGGAGCGCCAGCTCGTAGGCTCCGAGGCTCAAGTAGTCGGACCCGATGCCGAACTCGACCGTGTCGTGGCCGATGGACGGAGTGATGCGGACCTCGGTGTTCTCGTTGAGCTTGTTCAGGTAGCGCGCCTGGAGCCGCCAGAACGCCGTGTGGTCGTTGAGCCCGCCGCTGAAGCCCGGGTCGCTCGCGGAGACGCCGTTGAGCTGCAGCGCGAACCTGTCGTCCGAGCCGAAGAACATCACGCGGAACGACTCCCGCGAGCTCCACTTCTTCTCGACGAGCGCCTGGTAGTCGTAATAGACGGGCGCGGCCGTCACGCCGGCGCCGAGGCCCGTGAGCAGCGGCCCGAGCCACAGGTCGAAGTAGGAGCGTCGCCCGGAGGCGAGGAACGTCCAGCCGTCGTAGATGGGCCCCTCGACCATCGCGCGGACGTCGATGAGGTCGACCTGCGCGAAGCCGTGGTACTTGTCGTCCTGCTTCGGGTCGCGGATGCCGACGTCGACCACGCCGCCCATGGCTCGCCCGTACTGGGTGCTGAAGTTGCCGGGGTAGAAGTCGATCCTGTCGAGTACCTCGGTGGGGACGACCGCCGACAGGCCGCCGAAGTGGTAGACGATGGGGATCGACGTGCCGTCGACGAAGACCTGCGTGTCGGTCGGCGCGGAGCCGCGCACGATGAGGAGCCCGAGGATGGCCGGCGGGCGCGCGACGCCCGGCAGGTTCTCGAGCGAGCGGATGGCGTCGCCGTTGGTGCCGGGGATGCGGTTGATCTCTTCCTCGGTGATGGTCTCCTTGGTGACCTCGCGCGGCGGACGGGCCCCCTTGACGGTCACCTCCTCGCCGACCTCGGGGAAGAGGTGGAACACGATCTGCGTGGCCTTGCCGGCGTCGACGGACTCGTCGGCCTGATCGGGGTCGAACAGGTTGGCCTTGACCGCGATGTGGTACCCCCCCTGCGGCAGATCTTCGAAGCCGAACGCGCCGGTCGCATCCGTGAGCGCCATGATCGACGCGCCGCCCCCCGCCGCGCCCGGCAGAGGGGCGAGCGGCCGCACCGTGACGGCGGCGCCGGCGATGGGGCTGTTCGTGCCGACGGCGAGGACCTTGCCCCGCAGGTTCTTGACGGGCACGTGCACCGCGGCAGGGGCGGCGGGCGCGAGCGGCGCCTTCTTGGCGAGGGTGAACTTGTAGAGGTACTTGATGCGCGACGCGATCGGCTTGTCGCCGCGCTTGGCGGGCTCGAACACGAAGCGGCGCGCCGCCCCCTCGGCGGCTTCGTCGAAGCCGTGTCCGGCCCGGGGCGTCGCGGTCGCCTGCGTGACCTTGCCGGTCTCGTCGATGCTGAGCACGAGGACGACGCTGGCCTCGAGGCCAGCCTCCTCGGCCTCCTTCGGATAGTCGGCGTGCTCGAAGTGGGTGAGGTTCGGGGGCGTGACCGGCGCGCGCGCGGGGGTCGGCGGCGGCTCATCCGTCGGCGGGGCGACGGCCGCGCCGGGTGTCCCGGTCGTGCCGCGCTGCGCGTTGGCGGCCGGCGCGTACGCCGACGCGGCGAGAAGCAGCGCGAGCGCCCGCCAGGGTCGGCCAGGTCGCAGGCCCGCTTTGCATCGTCGCCGTCGCCGAGCCATGCGCGAGTCGAGCTTTAGAGCAGTCGTCTGCCGAAGGGAATCCCTGGGTCTCGGGCCCCCGACGGCCGACGACGGCGGCGCCCGCGGCGAAAAATCGTCCGACCCCTGTGACAGGAGCGCGACGGCCGAGACTACCCAGGCATGAACACGGTTTCGCCGACTCCTCCGTCGCGCATGAGCGCGATCCTCTCCTGGACTCCAGTCAGCCTGCTCGGCGCGGCGCTCGCCGTCGCGTGGGCCGTCTTCCTTGGAGGAGGGCTCCGCAGCGTCTGGGGCTGGATCGCGCTCCTGACCGCGGTGCCCGTACTCTCTTTGCTCGTCCTCCTGGGTACTGCCGTCGCGGCGATCGTCCGCCCCCGGCACCGGCGCCCGCTCCGGCTCGCGGTCACCGCCGTCGCGTGCGGCCTCGGGCTCTGGCCCGGCGGCTGGAACCTCCAGCTGCTCACGATCCCGTATCCCTTCCACCTCGCGACGAGCGCCCCGCCCGCGACGGTGCGCCTGCCGCTCGACGGTCCGGTCCGCGTCTTCTGGGGCGGCGACGACCTCGAGCACAACCGCCACGCGGCGTTCCCGGACCAGCGCTGGGCCTACGACCTCACCGTGGAGCCTGCCGCGACCGGGTCCTCCCGGCTCGAAGACTACGGCTGTTACGGCAAGGACGTCGTGGCTCCCACCGCCGGCGAGGTCTGGATGGCGCACGATGGCGAGCCCGAACAGACGCCCGGGAAGCTCGTGCCGAACTTCCGCGCCCCGCTGGGCAACGACGTCGTCCTCAGGCTCCCCAGCGGCACGTTCCTCATCCTCGCGCACCTCCAGACCGGGAGCGTCGCCGTCCACGAGGGGGCCCACGTCGAGGAGGGGGAGGTCGTCGGACGCTGCGGCGACACCGGCAACACGAGCGAGCCTCACGTGCACATCCACCACCAGCGTCAGGACCCGCGCACCTACCCCGTGAATTTCGCCGAGGGGCTCCCGCTCTACTTTCGCGACCACGACGGCGCGGCCATGCCGCAAGGCGGCGTGTCGATCCAGGGCGAGAAGGTCACCCCGACGGGCGACGTCGTGCGCCACGTCGGACCGTCGCGGCACGCGCCCGACGAACGCGCGGACGCACGTTGATGAGTCCCACCCATGCGAAGCTCCCCCCGTGACCTCCGGTCCGGCAGACTTCGAGCGGCTCGCGTCGGCCCACCGACCGGCGATCCAGCGTCTCTGCCGGCACCATGAGGCGTCGAGCGAGGCTCGCCGCGATCTCGAGCAGGAGATCTTGGTCGCGCTCTGGCGAGCCGCGCCGTCGTTTCGGGGAGACTGCTCGGAGAAGACGTTCGTCCTCCGCGTGGCTCACAACGTCGCGGTGACGCACGTGACGCGCGCCGCACGAGAGAGAGCCGCCGCGCCCATCGCCGCGCCGGTCGCGAGCGAGAGCGCTTCGCCCGACGTGCTGTCCGACCAGCGCACGGCGCTCGCGCGAATCGAGCAGCGCCTTCGCGCGATGGACCTGGCGAGCCAGCAGCTCGTGCTGCTCGCGCTCGAGGGGTGCACGATGGCGGAGATCGCCGAGGTGACGGGGCTGTCGCTCACGAACGTGACGACCCGGCTCTCGCGTCTGCGCCGCGCGCTGTCGACATCGACGGACGAGAGCCCGGCGGGCGAGAGCCGAGAGCCGGGAGACGGCGGGAAGAAAGGAGGCGCGAGGCCGTGAACGAAGATCCGAAAGACCGCGGCGAGCGTGCCGAGCGCGACGAGAGCGACGAGAGCGACGAGATGGGCCCCGAGACGAGCGCCTGGACAGGGCTCGGCGAGGTCTGGCGCGGCGCGGAGGTCGGGCCGGCGGCCGCGATCGACACGGCGGAGATCGCCCGCAGGGGGAAGAAGTTCGCGCGGACCGTCGCGTGGCGGAACCTGCGCGAGCTCGCTGCCTGCGTCCTGCTCCTCGGCGTCAGCGTCGTCCAGCTCGTGGACGTGAAGCGGTGGCTCGACGCGCTCTTCCCGGGCTCGATGATCGCCGCAGTGGTCTACGTTGGTGCGCACATCGTCCGCCGCGGACGGAACCTCGACCCGCCGGCGCCGGCCGCGACGACGACCGAGCATCTGGCCTACGAGCGTGCGCAGCTCGACCGACAGAGGCGGCTGCTCCTCTCCGTCCGCAGCTGGTACCTGGCGCCGCTCGCGGTGCCGGTCGTGGTCGCCTACGCGGTCACCTTGCTCGAAGATTACCTCGCGGGCCGAGACTTGCTGCGCGCGCTCCCGGCGCTCGCCCTCGGGCTGGCCATCGCGGGTGGTATCTTCGTGCTCGTCGACCGCCTGAACGCGCGCGCGGCGAAGAAGCTCGGAGAGAAGCTCGACGCGCTCGGGCCGCCGCCCTGACGGCGGCGGACGAGGCGCGCGTCAGCGCTTCGCCAGCACCCCCTCCTCGTCGAACTCCTTCACCATCGCGGTGAGCCTCGCGAGGTCGAACTCGCGCCCGAGGTGGTGCGCCGCGCGCCGCAGGATCTTGCGCTCCGGCAGCGTGACCTCCTTGTCGACGCAGGCCGCGACCTCGAGCGCGCGGAGGAACGCGTCCTTCATGTCCTCGGGGACCTGCTCGATGCGGTCGGCCCAGTCGAGCTCGTCCTCCACGAAGCGCGCGAGCGTCGCGTGCCCCACGACGGGGTCGAGCTTCTCGAGGAGCTTCACGAGGGTCACCGTCTCCTCGGGCGCGAGGTGGCCGTCGGCGGTGAAGATGAACCAGATGCCTTCGACGAGCAGGTCGAGGTGGGCGCTGCACTCCTTGGCGGCGCGGTCGAAGGCGTCGTCGATCGCGCGCTGGTAGCGCATGTAGCGGCGGACGGTGTGCCCGAGGCGCTGCGTGACGACGAAGTTCGTCACGGCGGACGTCACGATGCCGACGAAGGGGACGATGTTCCGGACCACGCTCTCGCCGAGGACCTTGTTGCCGATCTCCTCGCCGACCTCGGCCGTCTCGAGGTGCTTGACCTTGTGGATGAGATCTTTCCCCATGGACGAAGCGTCGCCGTCCGGCTTCTTCTCGTCGTCGCCGTCGTCTTCCGTGCTCGTCTTGAAGACGAGCGAGTAGAGGCGAAGGATGTCGGCGGGGTCGCTCGGGTCGAACTGGACGCCGAACAGGTCGGCGAGCTGGACGGTGAGGTCGAAGTGGACGAGCGACCGGTACATCATCTCGCCGCCGATCCCGAGCGCGGCGACGGGAATGGCCACGAGGCCGGCGAGCCCTTCGGTCTCGGCCGTGATCAGGGTCGCCGCGGTGGACAGAGTCCCGGCGGCGGCGCCGCTGATGGCGGACTTGACGCTCGCGCGGCGGATGCGGCTCCGGGCGGCGTCCGAGACCGTCTGCCCCGGCTTGACGCGCGTGCGGCGCTTCGCCTCGTCGCGGTCCTTGTAGCGCCGGAGGTAGAACGCGACGAGCTTGGTGAACCAGCCGGCCGGCGGTGCCTCGCGGACCCCCGCCCGCTGACGAAGCTCCTCGACGAGGACGCTCGGCGCCGGAGCGCCGTTCGTCGCGGAAGTGGCGGCGGCGCCAGTCACGCGCCCCTCGACTAAAATGTCACGTGACATCGCGGTGACGGCAGTTATAACACCCGTCGAGCCGAAGCGGAGTTCGTCTTCCGCGCGCGGCAACAACTGAACCGGTGGAGGGTCACTGACGTCGTCCTGGTGACGGGGTGGGCGTGGCGTGTCTCCGAGATGAGGTCGAGGCAGAGATGAAGAATCTGGGTATCTTCTTGGCGGGGTTCGCGGGCGGCTGGGTGGTGCGGAGCGCGGTCGATTCGTCGCGCGGGCTCGCCGTGTCCGGGGTCTCGGCGGTGTTCGGCACGCTCGACCGCGTCCGCCGGGTCATCGCGCTGGAGAAAGAGCACCTGGAAGACCTCGTCGCCGAGGGGAAGGCGAGGCACGAGGCGGGCGCGCGCGCGCGCAAGACGCGCGTCGCCCCGGCCCCCGAGTCCGCTCCGAGCGTCCGCGCTGCCTGACCGAACGTGGCACCGCAGGAGACAGACGACACGGGCGCCGCGAACGCGGAGGTCGTGCGCGAAGTCCTCGAGCTCGTGCACCACCACCCGGGGCGCATCCGCGTGCGCGCCGACGTCTTCCGCGCGGGTTCGGACGCTGAAGACCGCGTCGTGGCGGCCGCCGCAGCCATGCGCGCGTTGCCGGGCGTCACGCGCTTCGACCACAACCGCCGCACCGGCAGCGTCCTCATCGAGTACCAGCCCGGCCTCGCGCAGCCCGGTGAGATCCTCGCCCGCCTCGCCGACGCCGCAGGGGTCGCGCCGTGCGGTGACGAGGCGCTCGCCCGCACCCGCACGCCCGCCCTCGTCGCGGTCGGCGCCATGCAGGAGCTCAACGCCATCGCGGGCGAGCTGACGGGGCAGAAGGCCGACCTCCGCACCCTCATCCCCGCCGGCCTGGCCGCCCTCTCGGCGTACTCGCTCTTGACCGGCAAAGACCCCATGCCGCGCTGGGACAACCTCCTCTGGTGGTCGTACAGCGTCTTTCTGCACCACCACGGCCGCGAGATCGAGGTCTCCTCCGAAGAGCGTCGCCTCGCGCGGCTCGAGCGTGGCCGCGTCGAGCAGGCCAGCTCCGCGCCGCGCGCGTCCTCGACGTGAACATGTGCCCAGAAGTGACCAAGCTCGGCTGCGCCGGGCGCCGCGTCGGGCTTGGCGGCGCGTGCCGCCCCGACGACAAAGGCAGCGACCTGTCGAAAGACAGCTCGTGAGCGCGATCGCGCCGCTACCCGCCCTCCTCGACTACGCCGCGGAGATGGCGAAGTCGCGGCCGGGCGGCGGGCTCGCCCTCGTTCGCGCCGAGGGGGGCAGAGCCCACGTGCGCGGCGCGACGCGCGACGCCGAAGGGATGAACGAGCTGCTCGAGTGGCTGGCCGCGCGCGCCGACGTGGTCCACGTCGAGCACCGCGAGCGCCTGGCCTCGCTCGAGATCGAGTACCGCGAGTCGCCCGCCTCGCACGGCGAGCCGGCGTTCGTCGTCAGCCTCCGCGACCAGCTCTTCACGCTCACGCAGCCGGCCCCCGCGCGCCCGCGCGTGCAGCTCGTGCACGCGCTCGACGGCCGCGTGCGCTTCCGGGTGGCGGGGGCCCAGGAGCGAGGCGCCGACGACGACGCCGTGGTCGCGCTCGCGGCGCTCCTCGCCGAGCAGCCCGGCGTGCGGCGCGCGAAGGCCTCGCCCGTGAGCCGCTCGGTCCTCGTCGAGTTCGACCCTGGCCTCACGACCGCCGAGGCGCTGCACCGCGTGGCGGAGGCGGGGCTGGGCTCCGGGCTCCCCCCGGCTCCCGCCCCGGCCAAGCGGAGCGCGTGGGGACACGCCGCCATGAACAGCGCCGTCCTCGGCGCGACGCTCACCGGTCTCCTGCCCCTGCCTGCGCTCGCGGCGGCGGTCTCCCTCACCGCGCTCCCGTCGGCGCGCCGTGCGCTCACCGCCGCGCGCGAGCGCCGCCTCAGCGTCGACGTCCTCGACCTCGCCGCCATCGGCATCTCGCTCGGCACGGGCCAGCCCGTCACCGCGGCGTTCATCACGTGGCTCCTCGGCATCGGCGACGTCGTCCTCGAGCACACGCAGGACCGCGCGCGCGGCGCCATCAGCAAGCTCATGAAGCTCGACACCGACCGCGCGTTCCGCATCCGCCGGCACGCGGGCGCCGACCACGGTGGCGAGCAGGTCGAGGAGGTCTCCGCGAAGAAGCTCGCGGTCGGCGATCTCATCGTCGTCGACGCCGGGTCGGGGGTCGCGGCGGACGGCGTCATCGTGCGCGGGGTGGCGTCGGTCGACGAGAAGGCGCTGACGGGGGAGTCGATCCCCCGCGAGCGCCGCGTCGGCGACAAGGTGCTGGCCGCGACGGTCGTGCTCGAGGGGCAGATCGTCGTGGAGGTGGAGCGCACCGGGCGCGACACGACCGCGGCGAAGATCGTGCAGATCCTCGAGGGGGCGGGCGCGAAGCCGATGACGCTGCAGCGGGAGACCGAGCGGACCGCCGACCGCCTCGTGCTCCCGACCATCGGCCTCGCGAGCGGCGCGGCGATGCTCGCGCAGCAGATCGACCGGATGACGTCGGTCCTCATCACCGACTTCGGCACCGGCATCCGCATCGCCGTCCCCACGAGCGCGCTCACGGCGATGACGCTCGCCGCGCGGCAAGGGGTGCTGGTGAAGGGGGCGCAGTACCTCGAGCGGCTCGCGAAGGCCGACGCCGTCGTGTTCGACAAGACCGGCACGCTCACGAGCGGCTCGCCCGAGGTCTTCGAGGTCGCCGCCGTCGGCGACCTGCCCACCGAGGAGGCGCTCCGCCTCGCGGCGGGCGCGGAGTCGCGACAGGCTCACCCCATCGCCGACGCCATCCGCGAGCACGCCCGCCGCGCCGGCCTCGACGTGGCCGCCCCCGAGCTCGGCAGCGAGACCTACGCGATCGGCCTCGGCCTCTCGGCGAAGGTCCTCGGCCTCTCCGTGCTCGTCGGCGGGGCGCGCCTGATGTCGCGGCACGCGGTCGACGTCGCCAGCGGCCACCACGCCGTCGCGCGGCAGCGCGCGGCCGGCGCGTCGTCGATCTACGTCGCGGTCTCGGGGAAGCTCGCGGCGGTCATCGGCTACAGGGACGAGCCGCGCCCCGAGAGCGCGGCCGTCGTGAAGGCGCTCCAGGCCGGCGGCAGGCGACAGGTCGTGCTCATGTCGGGCGACGCGAGGGCGTCGGTCGAGGCCGTGGCTCGCGCGGTGGGCGCCGACCGCTTCCACGCCGAGATGCTCCCCGAGGACAAGGCCGCCCAGGTGCGCGCGCTCCAGAAGGAGGGGAGGACCGTGGCGATGGTCGGCGACGGCATCAACGACGCGCCCGCCCTCGCCCTCGCCGACGTGGGGATCTCGCTCCACGGCGGCACGGACGTCGCGCTCGAGACGGCGGACGTCGTGCTCCTCGACTCCGGGCTCGCGAAGCTCCCCGACGCGTTCGAGATGGCCGACGACGCCATGCGCCGCGTGCGCCGCGGTCTCGGCTACGTCATCGCGCCGAACGCGGTCGCCATCGTGCTGGGCGCGGTCGGGCTCCTCGCGCCTGGGGGGGCTGCGCTCATCAACAACGGCTCGACGGTGGTGGCGTCGCTCGCGGCCGTGGCGCCGCTGTTCCAGCGCACGGGACGGCGCAGGGGCGGGTGAGCTCAGGCGAGCAAGTAACCGACGAGCAACGACGCCAGGCGGGAGCACGCGCCTTCCTCGCGCCTCGCCATTGTCGGACGGCGCCTCAGCCTCAGCTCGCCGAAGCCTCGGGCCCCGAGTCCGACCCGAACACGTCGTCCACCATCGCTTCGACTTGCTCCGCGGAGCACGGCTTCCTCGCGATGGCGCGGCACCCGAGCTCCCTCGCGCGCTGCACCCCGTCCTCGCTCGCGCCGGTGCACGCGATGAGCGGGATGTCGCGCGTCGAGGGATACGTCTGGAGGACGCTCATCGCCGACCACCCGTCGAGGCCGGGCATCACGAGGTCGAGCACGATGAGGTCCGGACGGAACCTGAGCGCGGTCGCGATCGCCTCGTTGCCGTCCGCCGCGGTCTCGACGTTGTACCCCGCCGCCTGAAAGTGCTCGCACAAGAGCGAGCGAAGGTCGTCGTCGTCCTCGACGACGAGGAGCCGGCGCCTGCGCTGCGACTGCGAGATCCGCCGAGGCACGGACCCGAGCTTAGCGCCAAAATGCGCCCGCGGCTCGTCACTCGCCCGCGGGGTTGGTGGGGCGAAAGGCCACATCCAGAGGATAGTGGTCGGCGTCCCGGGGAGAGCTTCGCGCATCCCACGGAGTGCCTCGCGCGTGCCGAGGAGAGCCTCGCGCATCCCGAGGAGAGCCTCGCGCGTCGCTAGGACCGAGCCGCGCGTGCCGAGGAGAGCCTCGCGCATCGCGAGGGCCGAGCCGCGCGTGCCGAGGAGAGTCTCGCGCGTCCCGAGGGCCGAGCCGCGCGTGCCGAGGAGAGCCTCGCGCGTCCCGAGGGACGAGCCGCGCGTGCCGAGGAGAGCCCCGCGCGTCGCGAGGACCGAGCCGCGCATGCCGAGGAGAGCCCCGCGCGTCGCGAGAACCGAGCCGCGCATGCCGAGGAGAGCCCCGCGCGTCGCGGGGAGAGCCCCGCGCGTCGCGAGAACCGAGCCGCGCGTCGCCCGAACTGCCGCGCGACACCCGGCGAGTGCATTTTGCTGCTCTCGCTTCGGGCAGCGTGTCGCGACGTGTTCCCACAGCGTCGCGAGGAATTCGCACAGCGGAAAAATGCTCTCGCCGGGCGCCTCGCGGAGCGACCCGCGACGCGCGACGCAAACGCCCACGCGCCCGAGGAGCTCCTCGCGACGCGCCGGGAAATCCGAGAGCGGAAAAATGCTCTCGCCGAGCGCCTCCCAGGGCACCTTGCGACGCGCTCGGAGATCCGGGAGCCGCAAAATGTACTCGCCGAGCGTCTCGCGGAGCACCGTGCGACGCACGGCCAGAAGGCCGCGACGCGCGACGAATTCCTCGGGAGGAAAAATGCACTCGCCGAGCGGCGCGGCGAGAACGTCGTGCGTCTCTTCCAGTGGGAAGCGACGCTGTGCCAGCGGGCTGCGACACGCTGCCAGTTCGCACAGCAGAAAAATGCACTCGCCGAGCGGCAAAATGGACTCGCCGAGCGGCCCGATTTACTCGCCGAGCAGCAAAATGCACTCGCCGCGACACCCGGGCGATCCGCGGCGCCGCGCGACGAAGAATTCGCGTGTCGTTCCGAGAAGTTTCCGCGTTCGCCCGCACGCGTCGCGCGGCGCTCGCCTCGGCGCGGGCGGCGCGTCAGACGACGAGGAACGCGATGGGCGTGGTCCAGTCGGTCATCCCCGTCCGGGTGAGCGCTCTCGAGCGAAAGTAGTGGATGGTCCCCGGGACGAGCCCGTCGACCCTCGTCTTCGCCTTCAGCGTCTTCGGCAGCTCCGTCCACGTCACCTGGTCGACGGACCACGCCCAGAAGTACGCCGCGGTCTTGCCTGCGAACTTGGCGGTCAGGAGCACGACCCCGGACATCCGCCCCGGTTTCGCCGCGAGCGTCTGCTTGCCTCGGGCGATCCTGCCCTTCACGAAGAGCCCTGCGCTCACGATGATCGCGACGGCCTCCTCGCCTCCGGCGACGTCGGCGACGCGCTGCACGTGGACGCGGACCCGGTCG
>Ga0181534_10002316_pt1 | contig 11865 bp, 8 predicted proteins | sample PEATcosm2014_Bin_37_FD_119758 | JGI IMG/M metagenome (GOLD analysis project Ga0181534, IMG submission 119758) | Peatland microbial communities from MTU Mesocosm Facility, Houghton, MI, USA - PEATcosm2014_Bin17_10_metaG | ecosystem: Environmental > Terrestrial > Soil > Wetlands > Peat | place...
CCAGACGGGGACATCGAAGCGCTGCAGGAAGTGGGGGACGGCCCCGAGGTGGTCCTCGTGGCCATGGGTGAGGAAGAGGCCGCGGATGCGACCCCGAAACGGCTCGAGGGCATCGAAGGAGGGGTGGATGACGTCGACGCCCAGGCCGCGATCGTCGAAAGTGACGCCGCAGTCGACGAGCAGGACATCGCCCCCCTGTTCGATGACCAGGCAGTTCATGCCCACTTCTCCAAGACCGCCCAGCGGGACGATTCTGACCCCGTCGGCTGCGCTCGGGACCGGTTTGTCTGGCGCGGACGATTCGGTGGGCATGGAGGTCGGCGCAGCTTATGCGCGGACGGCCGTGCTTCGCGCGGCATTCGGTCGTGGTCGCCGACCGCGAGGGGTACCCGGGCTGATTCGCCTCTACTATGGTGCGGTGCGCCATGAGCACACCCTTCACGAAGGCCATCGTCATTGGAGCGTCGTCGGGGATCGGCGAGTCCATCGCCAAGCGCCTGTCGGCGGAGGGGGTGAGCGTGGCGCTCGTAGCGCGCCGTAAGGAAGAGCTCGACCGCGTGCACACCGGGCTCGTGCATCGCGAGACTGCACGCGTTTATGCCCACGATGTTGCGCGCTTCGACGACGTGCCCGAGCTCTTCGATCGCATCGTCGGTGACCTCGGCGGGCTCGACCTCCTCGTATACGCCGCCGGCGTGATGCCCAAGGTCGACGAGGGCGAGTACAGCTTCGCCAAGGACCGACAGATGGTCGAGGTCAACCTCCTCGGCGCGATGGCCTGGATGAACCCCGCTGCCGCCCGGTTCGAGGCCCAGCGACGCGGAACGATCATCGGCATTTCGAGCATCGCCGGCGAGCGTGGCCGTCGGGGCAACCCCGCCTACTGCACTTCGAAGGCGGCCCTGACGACCTACCTCGAGTCGCTCCGGAATAGACTCTCGCGCTACGGCGTCAACGTGGTCACGATCAAGCCTGGTTTCGTCGACACCCAGATGACTCGCGGGATGAAGGGGCTCTTCTGGCTCATTTCGCCGGACCAGGCCGCGGAGACTTCACTCTCGATCGCGCACGACATGACCAGCCCAGCGGTCTTCGTCCCGGCCCGGTGGTGGCTGGTGGCGCTCATCGTCCGTCTCATCCCGTCATTCGTCTTCCGGAGGCTCAATTTCTGATGACGCCCTCGTCCGAGAGCATGGACCTCCGGAAGGAGGCTCCGCGAAAGGTCCTGGACGGCTTCGGGAGAGCCGTCCTCGCGGCGTCCCGCTACGCCGCGCCGGAGAGCGCCGACGAGATGGCGAGCCTCGTGCGTCGGGCGCGCGCCGAGCGGATGCCGGTGACCTTCCGCGGCTCGGGGCGGAGCTACGGCGACGCCTCGCTGAACGGGGCGGGGCTCGTCGTCGACGGCACGAAGCTGAACCGCATGCTGTCCTGGGATCCCGTCAACGGGGTGGCCGAAGTGCAGGGCGGCGTGACGATCGAAGGGCTCTGGCGACGGACGATCACCGACGGCTACTGGCCGCACGTCGTGCCCGGGACGATGTTCCCCACGATGGGCGGGTGCCTGTCGATGAACATCCACGGCAAGAACAACTTCAAGGAGGGGCCGTTCGGCGAGCACGTCGTCGACTTCGACCTCGTCACCCCCGAAGGGGACCAGCTCCGCTGCTCCAGGGAGGAGAACGCGGACGTCTTCCACACCGCCATCGGCGGCCTCGGCCTTCTCGGCGCAATCACGCGTGTGCGGGTTCAGCTGAAGAAGGTCGAGAGTGGTCTCCTGCGGGTCGACCCGTGCGCGGTCTCGAGCCTCCGCGAGATGTTCGAAGAATTCGAGAAGCGCCTCCCTCACTCCGACTACCTCGTCGGTTGGGTCGACTGCCTCTCCGAGGGAGCCGAGCTCGGCCGCGGTGAGATCCACCAGGCCAACTACCTCCACGCGGACGAAGACCCGCTCGGAGAGGTCGGGTTCCACACCGAGCGCCAGACGCTCCCGACGCGCATCCTCGGCTTTCCGAAGGACAAACTCTGGCTCTTCATGCGGCCGTTCTTCAACAACCCCGGCGTCCGCCTCATCAACACCGCCAAGGTCGTGAGCGCGCGGATGAACCACGGGAAGAAGTACCTGCAGTCTCACGTGGGCTTCGCCTTCCTGCTCGACTACGTCCCGAACTGGCGACTCGCGTACGGTGCCGGTGGCTTCATCCAGTATCAGGTGTTCATCCCCAAGGCCGAGGCGCTCGGTGCGATGGAGGACATCCTCCGGATGGCGCAGGAGGCGAAGCTCCCTTCCTATCTCGGCGTGCTGAAGCGGCACCGGCCGGACGCCTTCTGCCTCTCGCACGCCGTCGACGGGTACTCGATGGCGATGGACTACCGCGTCACCGCGGAGAACCGCGAGCGACTGTGGGCGCTGACTCGACGCTTCACCGAACGCGTGCTGGCCGCCGGCGGAAGGTTCTACTTCGCGAAGGACGCCGTGCTCGACCAGGAGCAGGTGCGGCGCGCTTACGGCGAGGAGCGCCTCGCGCGTTTCAAGGCCATGAAGGAGCGCCTCGACCCCCAGCACGTCCTCGTGAGCGACCTCGGTCGACGCGCCCTCGGCCTGGCGTGAGCGGAGGGCTCGCGTGCTGCACATCGGCGCAGCGTGGGCAGGTAGGACGAGCTGCTGGACCTCGGGTCTGAGGCTCCCTCGAGCTAGTGCCGCCGACGATGGCTCACGGGCGTCGAGCCGGGCGGGACTGCGCGCATGACCTGGTATTGACGTGCCCCCCCGTTTCCCCGTAGACCTCTCCGCCGTCGCGCCCAGAACCCTGGACGCCGAAACCCTCTGGAGGGGCTCATGTCGATGATGCCGCGCGGCCGTACTGGACAATCCGTGGTTGTGATGGTGGCTGCTCTCGGGCTGACGCTCGGCGCAGGCTGCAAGAAGCCCTCGGCAGACTCGGGGAGCGCTCCCGCTTCCTCGACGCCTCCGCCCCCGCCCGCGAAGAGCGCGCCCCCGGCGGCGGACAACAAGCCGCCCCCCGCAGCTGGCGGTCAGGACCCGAACATGGAGCGCTTCACGAACGCGGGCGCCGACAACCAGATCGACGTCCCGAAGGACTGGACGCACAACCCCGTTGGCGACTCGCTCGTCATCATCTCGCCGGACAAGCAGGTGTTCATCGAGCTGTCGGCGTCGCTCGCGATGGGCAAGGACAAGGCGGACGAGAAGAAGCTCCTCGGCCGCCTCGAGAAGTCGCTCCAGACCGTGAAGCGCACCAGCCCGATCACGAAAGCGTCGCAGAACGGGCTCTCCGGCTGGAAGTTCGCCGGAACGGCCACGAAGGGTGGCAAGCCGTACGACTGGGAGTCGTTCGCGCTCGAGGACGCCGCCGGTAAGGGAGCCTTCGGGCTCGTCTACGCATCGACGGCCGATCTCGCATCGCACCGCGCGATCATCGACAAGATCCTCGGGTCGATCTCCGCGGTCACGAAGTAGCCTCAGGGCTCCGAGGGCGAGCGTCGCCGATCCGGCACGCTCGCCTTCGCTCATTTTGTCATGGGCGGCACGGTCGGGACGCAGGTCGACTGGCCGGCACCCGTCACGGGGATCGGGGCGGGGCCCAGGGTGGTCGTCGTGCCCGTCGACGGGTCGTACTGGTAGGTGACGTCCTTCTTGCCGGCCGGCCCGCTCTCCCACAGGTAGAAGCTGCCGCCCCAGAACGCGAGCGCCTGGTCGCCACCGCCAGTCGGGCTCGGCGCGTAGGTCTTGCCGATGGCGCCGTTGCTCGGGAGGATCTGGAAGAGTTCCAGGGCGGCGGTGTCCTGGAGGTAGTAGAGCGTGCCATCGCCGTTGGTCGTCATGTCGCCGCCCGCGTTCGCGACGTCCGGCATCGCGATGGTGGTGACGGCGCCGGTCGTAGTGTCGAACGTGCCGAGGACCGCTTTGCTGTTCGGCTTGAACTCGCCGCCGGCGCCGCCCGTCGCGCCGAGCATGTAGAGCGTGGTGTCGGGTGCGTTCGTCGTTCCGATGAACGTCAGCGCGAAGTCCGAGAAGTAGCCAGTGGGCTGCGGCACGAAGGCCGTCACCTCGGTGCAGGTTGCATCCGCGGTGCTCGCCGTGAACAGCTTGCTGACGTAGGTGTTGACGTTCCATGCCACGACCCAGGCCGTGCCCGTACGGTCCACGGTCATGTGGGTCGGTGTGTAGTTCGGCCCCAGACAAGAGAGCGTTCCGATGAGCTTGAAGTCGAAGGTCGGCGGATAGAAGCTGTAGAGAGTCGAGCCCTCGCCGGTCACGTAGACGAGCTTGGCGGAGGCGGGGCAGTCGCCGTCGGCGGTGTTGCTGGAGCCCCCGGCGTCGCCACTGGCGCCCAGGATCGTGACCTGGCTGGACCCCGTTCCCGAGCCGCCGCCGGTCCCGCTGTGCGACTCGCTCCCGCCTCCATCGGCGAAGAATCCGCTCGAAGACGAGCCGCTGCACGACACCATCAGCCCGCCGGCAAGGAGCCCGAGCACAATCGGAACGGTAGGCGCGCCTGGACTCCGCGGACTCCGTCCACTTCGGTTCACCCGTCCTCGGCTGCTCGTCATTCAGTCGATCCTCCCAGCGTGACACCATGGTCCCTCGGCCCGCGCCGCGCGCAAGCGATTTGCATCCATTCGCGAGGCGAGGGCGGCTTCGCTGGAAATTGCGTAGCCTGGGCGGACGCATGCCCCGTCACGACCCCCTCGCGAACCGACGCTCCCCCATCGTCTGGCTCCTCGCCATCAGCCTCGGCGCCGCGGGCGCCTCCTGCGTCGTCGTGCAGCGGCTCGGAGGCACGGCGACCGTCGACCTGAGTCGCGCGACACTTCGACGGATGAACGTCACGCTGCGCAAGCCCGAGCAGACGTTCTGTCCCCGCGAGCAGGTCCAGCTCGCCGTGTCGATGACGGCGATATTGGAGGGCGAGAAGGACGAGAAGACCTTCGAGACCTACGAGGGACGCGGAGCGGTCAACAAGAACGACAGGCTCGACTTCTCCAGCTTCACGTTCCAATCCGAGCAAGCCCAGTTCGACGCCGACGGGTGGATGGCCCCCCTCCAGGCACTCCCTGCGACCGCCGGACACGAGATCGTCGTCCACGCGACGTACAACCCGTCTTCGGCCGTCTTTTCCTCCACTTACAAGTGGAAGCCGGACTATGCCTGCATCGTCTCGGCGGCGGTCGCGGGTCAGCCCGGCGGCCCGGGCGGCCCAGGGAAGGATGGAGCGAGAGGGAAAGCGGGCGATGCCGGAGGCGTGATGAGCGCGGGCGGCGACGGGCAAGACGGAGCGCCCGGCGCCGCGGGTGCAGACGGCCTGCAGGGCGGGGCGGGGCCGAAGGTGCGCGCGGTGGTGACCTATGTGAAGACCCCGTTCTACGAGAAGCTCGTCGCGATCCGCCTCACCGGTGGCATCGACGACTTCCTGCTCGTCCATCCAGGCCACCCCTTCACGCTCCACGCCACTGGGGGTCCCGGCGGGACGGGGGGCCCTGGCGGACGAGGCGGCGACGGCGGTCCGGGGGCCGCCGGCAACCCCGGCGGCCACGGCGGAAACGGTGGAAACGGCGGGCCTGGGGGGCGCGGCGGGGTCGGTGGCCCCGGCGGCAGCGTCGAAGTCGTCTTCGACGCGCGTTTCCCCGACCTCGCGGCCGCCATCACCGTCGACGTCGCAGGCGGCGCCCCTGGACCGGGCGGCAAGCCGGGGAGCGGCGGAGACCCCGGCGCCGGCGGGAAGGGGCAGGCGCCGGTGAACAGCCCCGCGGTCGCTCCCGACGGGTCGAAGGGGCATCTGGGTCACGACGCGCCCGCGGGCGCGGTCGGGAGGCCGGGTGCGGACGGGAGCGTGACGTCGCACGCCGGCCCCATTGGAGACGCCTTCGCGAACCTGCCCGACATCACCGTCCTCGCCGGCGCCGCGCCACCCGCGCCCAAGCGCGGCCGATGACACGGCACAAATCCACGACAACGCTTCGCTGACCGCAGACTCCTTCCAGTTCTCCTTCCAGTTCTCCTTCCAGTTCTCCTTCCAGTTCTCCTTCCGGTTCTCCTTCCGGTTCTCCTTCCGGTTCTCCTTCCGGTTCTCCTTCCGGTTCTCCTTCCGGTTCTCCTTCCGGTTCGTGCGTTCGTTGCAAACTTTCGCTGCAGTGCGAAGGCGGTCGAATTCGCCTGGTCGTCGCCTTTCGCCCACGAACATCGCGAGCTAGTGTCGAGTCCACCATGAGGCTCGCCATATCCATCGCCGCTTGGTTTCGCGACCCCGACGCAACCTTTCCCCCGGAAGAGGCCTCGCTCCCGCACGCCCTCAACGCGCTCGGTTTCAGCGTGATTCACGCGCCTCTCGCCGAGCTCCCGACGAGCTTCGCCGCCGCGCTCTCGGGTCTCGAGCCTTCGGACACTCTCCTGGTCCACATCGGCGGCGTGCTCACGGACGACGGCTCGCTGGAGGTCCACGACGCCAATCCGTTGTCGCTCTCGTGCGTCACCGAGGCGCTCGTGGGCAAGCGTTGCGGGCCCACGTTGATCGTGGTCGAGGCCGCCTACCGAGGCGAGGGGGATGCGTTCCGCGCCGTGGAGCTGGTCGAGGCGGTCGCCGAGGGGCTCGAAGCGGACGGCGCCGCCTACACGACCGTCATCGCGGCCCACCCGCTCGATGGCGCCGCGAGCAAGCTCGGCTTCACTCGCCTCTTGCTCGACTCGGTGGCCGACGTGGTGAAACCCAACGGTCTCGCGCTCGTGAATCATGCCTACGCGCGGGCCCGGGAGCGGCAGGTGGAGGGGGTCGCCGCGAGCGGGTTCGCGCTGCTGCAGGGAGACAGTCCGTTCTACATTGCCCACTCCGGGCCAGCGGGGGGTGCGGTGCCTCCGGCTGCCGTTACGCAGCCCGAGTTCGAGCCCGTCGCGGCGCCGCCCGCTTCCGACCCGCCCCCCGCCGCGCCACTGCCGCTCGTGCAGCGCGTGGAGCGCGACGCGACCATGCCCTTCGAGCTCGTCGCGGCCCCCGCGGCGGCTCCTGCCGCCACCGCCGCCCCGGCACCGCCCGCCGATCGGGGGAGCACGCGCACGTTCGATCTCGTCGACATCGCGTCTTCGCGCCCCGGGGCCCTCGCCGCTGCACCTTCGTCCGCACTCGACAAGACGTCGCCCAACCTGCCGAACGCCCCGTCCTCGCCTGACGGCGAGGCCCTGGCCGAAACCGCGTCGACACCCGCCGTCGCCGCGCCCGCGTCGTCGAAGAGACTCGTCGATGCGGCGCAGTCGTCCGCGCCGCCCACGTCGGAGCCCGCCACGACACCTACCGCCGCCCCCGCCGATCCGCGCGTCGCAGCGCGAGAGGCCCTCGATGGCCGCATCAGCGCCGCCACGGCGGCGGGTGATCACCGCCTCGCCGTCACCTTGTGCCGCGAGCGGCTGGCCCTCCTGCCGACGGTGGACGCGCGCGTCGACGAGCTCTTCGAGATCGGCCGCACGCTCGTCGCCAAGCTCCGCGACCTGCCCGAGGCCGTGGTGACCCTCGAAGAGGCCCGCGGCCTCGACGCGTCGCGCCCGGACGTCCTCGAGGCGCTCCGGCGCGCCTACGCCCGGCTCGAGCGGTGGACCGAGACGCTCGAGGTCACGCTCAGCCTCATCAAGAAGACGGAGGACGCCCACGAGCGTGCCGGTCTCCGCGTCGCGGCGGCGCTCCTCGCGCGCCAGGCCCTCTCGGACGACGACTACGCGCTCGAGCTGCTCGCTCTCGCCCTCGAGGACGATCCGTGCGACGAGTCTGCCCTCGACGAGACCGTCCGCATCCGGCGCGGGCGAGGCGAGCTCCGCGATCTCGAGCGGTCGCTCGCGGCGCTCGCCGGGAAGCTCGTCACGCTCGGACACGCCGCGCGGGCGTGGGACGTGTGCCAGCGCCTCGCGAGCGTCCGCCGCGACGACCTCGGCGACACCGCCGGAGCCGTGGAGGCGCTGGCCATCGCCAAGCGGCTGCCGCTCACAGAGCTCGACTCGCGCGCCGTGCTCGGCGAGCAGCTCATCGCGATCGGCGACGACGAGGGGGCGATCGCCGAGTTCGAAGCGATCGTGCAGGCGGCGCCGCTCCACCTGCGCGCGCACTCCCGGCTCTTTGCGATCCATCACCGCGCAGGGAACCACGACCGGGCGTATCTGATGGCCCTGGTCCTCGAGGAGCTCGGGGACGCCGACCCGACCGCGCGCGAGATCCTCGAAGCTCAGCGGAGCGAGTGGGGCCTCCGCGCGCGGACCACGCTCGACGACCGCGCGTGGGAGCGTCTCCGCGCGCCCGGCGCCGACGACGTGATCGAAGGGGTCTTCCGCGCCACGGTTCGCGCGGCCATCGCCGCCCAGCTCGAGGACCGCAGCCGCTTCGTGCTCGACCCTTCGCGCCGCCAGCCTGAGACGAGCACGGCCTCCATCATCCGCTGCTTCCACTGGGCCGCGCGTGCGCTCGGGACCCCTTGCCCCGCGCTCTACCTCCTGGACGAGGTCAAGGGGGGCATCGCCGCGGTCTCCGCCCCCGAGCCGAGCACGGCGCTCGGGCCGCAGGTGACTCACGGTCTCTCGTCGCGAACGCTCGCGTTCCTCGCCGGTCGTCACCTCACCTACTTCCGGCCGGAGCATCAGGTCCTGGTTCACTTCCCGACCGCTGAGGCGGCCGCGGGGCTCTTCTTCGCGGCGGTCGAGATCGTCGCGCCTGGCACGTTCGTCCCTCCAAACCTCGCCCTGCGCGTCGCGTCGGCCAAGCAGCGCCTCGCGCGCCATCTCCGCGCCGACGAGCTCTCCGCCCTCAGTCTCGCGGTCGGAAGGCTCGAGGCGCGCGAGGCCAAGGTCGACCTTCTCCGCTGGATCCGCAGCATCGAGCTGACGGCCGGTCGCGCCGGGCTCCTCCTCGCGGGCGATCTGCAGACCGCCATCGCCCAGGTCCGCTCCGAGCCTCGTGGCCTCAGCGGCCTCGACGTCGAGGAACGGCGCATCGACCTCCTCTCGTTCTGCGCCTCGCCCGCGCTCGCCGAGCTCCGCGCCACGTACGCGGACACGGCGCGGTCGTCGATGCGCCCGCCTTCGAGCGAGAGCAGCGCCGTCGTACGCCGCGACGACGTCAGGCACGCGGCGCTCCGCGAGTTCGAAGAGGAGAAGAGCGCCCCGCGCCTTCTCGCCTAGCTCCTCAGGCCCCTTCCGGCACGGCCGTGCTAACACACGGGCCCCTTGTTCGTCGGCGCCCGCATCTCCCTGGACCATCGCGAGCCTCGCGTCGTGTGCGCGGCGTGCCGAAGGCCGGCGAGCGTTTGCTACTGCCGCCACGTGACGAAGGTCACGACGAGGACCCGGATCGTCCTGCTCCAGCACCCCCGCGAGCGCGACATGCCCATCGGCACGGCGCGGATGGCGACGCTCTGCCTGCCGAACGCGGAGCTTCACGAAGGGGTCACCTGGGACGACGCGACGCTCGAGCGCGTGCTTGGCGGCGATGCCGCGCCCGCCGTTCTGCTCTATCCGGGCGAAGGCGCCATCGACGTGCTGCGCCAGCCTCCGTCCGGGCCCGTCACGCTCGTCGTGGTCGACGGCACGTGGTGGCAGGCTCGCAAGATCGTCCGGAAGAACCCCCGGCTCGCCGCGCTCCCGCGCTACGCCTTCTCACCGCCACGCCCCAGCGAGTATCGCATCCGGCGCGAGCCGGCGGAGACCTGCGTGTCGACCATCGAGGCGCTCGCGCACGTGCTCGGCGTGCTCGAGGGGGACGTGCCCCGGTTCGAGGCGCTCCTCCACCCGTTCCGCGCGATGATCGACGCGCAGATCGCGTGCGAGCGCGCGCTCCGCGGCGCTGGCGCGCGCCACGCGGCGCACGCGGAGAAGAAGAGGACCAAGCAGAGGGCCTCGCGCGTCCCGCCTCTTCTCACGGCCCCCGTGACGGGCAGCAGCGACCTCGTATGCGTCGCCGGAGAGGCGAACGCCTGGCCCTACCGGTCGCGAGAGGTCGGCGAGGCTTACGACGACGAGCTCGTCCACTGGGCCGCGTGCCGGATGTCGACCGGCGAAGTCTTCGAGAGAGTCGTCGCGCCCGCGCGTCCGCTCGCCCCGCGCACGACGAGCTACGTCGAGCTCGATGGGCCGGAGCTCAGGGCGGGCGCGACGCCCGGCGACCTGTTCCGGGGGTGGCGCGGCTTCGTGCGCGACACCGACGTCATCTGCTACTGGGGCCACTACGCGCCGGCCCTCTTCGTCGCGTCGGGCGGCTACCTCCCGGACCGGCGCGTCGACCTGCGCGCCGCCGCGCGCGACTTCGAGAGGGCGCGGGTCGGCACGCTCGAAGAGCACCTCGGGCGCGTGGGGCTCGCGGCCGGCCCACCGCTCGCGCCCGGGCGCGCCGGGCGTCGCCTCGCGCAGATCGCGGCTGTCACGCGGAGGTTCGTCGACCTCGCCGCGCGCGAGCGAGTGTAGGCGCCCCCGCGTGCGACGCTTCGTGCTCCTCGGCCAGACGGCCGCCGCGTCCCCTACCTTCTCGCTCGACGACGTGCCGGGGACGAGCGGCCGGCTCGACGTGCTGCTGCGCTGCGTGCGCGCGTCGCTCCTCGTCTCGCACGGCCTGCGCCGCGACACGATGGTCTACCTCGTGCTCCTCGGCGGAGCGCGCGGCGCGGCGCCTCGCTGCGTCCGCATCGACGGACGCGTCGCGTCGTACCTCCGACCCGACGAGCGCACGATGGCCGGCCGCGTCCGCGCGATGCTCGCGACCGAGGCGATCGGCGCCGGCTTCGACGCCGAGCGGCAGGGGATGGCGGTCGCCGACGGCGGCCTCGACGTCGCGCTCGCCGATCTCGGTGGGGGCGCCCGGTACGTGCTCGACGAGGACGGCGCGGACGTGCGGGACGCGGAGCTCGACCTCGACTCGCCCGCCTTCTTCGTCGGCGACCACCTCGGGTTCGACGCCGCGGTGAAGGCGCGCCTCCTCGAGAGCGGGGCGCGCCCGCTCCGTGTGGGCCCCGTGAGCCTCCACGCCGACGACGCGATTGCTCTCGTGCAGAACGAGCTCGACCGGCGCGCGGCGATCTCGCCCCCGGCGTGAAGGCGCGGCCCGCTCGTGCCCGGCCACGGCGGGTCCGGATACGGTTCGGGCTACTGCAGGCCTGCGGCGACCGAGATGGGCTTCGGGACGCCGACGCCGTTCTGCGTGTCCCGTGGGCGCGGCATGTCGAACATGACCCGCGTGGCCCCCGCGATCGCGACGACCGCGTCGCGCGAAGGCTCGTGGAACCCCGTCATGTTGAAGAACCCGTGGATGAGCGTGTCGAAGCGGCGAAGGACCGTCGGCGTCCCCGCCGCGCGGAGGGCCTCGGCGTACGCCTCCCCCTCGTCACGCAGCGGGTCGAACCCCGCGGTCACCACGAGCGCCGGCGCGAGCCCGTCCTTTTCGGTCGCGAGCAGCGGCGAGATGCGCGGGTCGGCGGAGTCGGCGCCGACGGACGCGGCGTACTGCGCGTGGAACCACTCGACGCTCGCCCGCGTGAGCATGAAGCCCTCGGCGAGCTCGTTCATGGAGGGGTGGGCCTTCGTGCGGTCGGTCGGCGGGTAGATGAGGAGCTGGCAGGCGGGCGCAGGCTTCTGTTTCCGCGCGAGGAGGCTCACGATCGCGGCGATGTTCGCCCCCGCGCTGTCCCCGCCGACGCCGATGCGGAGAGGGTCCGCGCCGAGCTCCTTGGCGTGGCGGACGGCCCACGCGAACGCCGCCCGCCCGTCCTCGATGGCGGCGGGGAACCGGTGCTCGGGCACCAGGCGATACTCGACCGCGAGCACGTGAAGCCCGCCGTGCCGACAGAGGAGCCGGCAGCCGACGTCGTGGGTCTCGAGATCGCCGA
>Ga0181534_10002320_pt1 | contig 11849 bp, 9 predicted proteins | sample PEATcosm2014_Bin_37_FD_119758 | JGI IMG/M metagenome (GOLD analysis project Ga0181534, IMG submission 119758) | Peatland microbial communities from MTU Mesocosm Facility, Houghton, MI, USA - PEATcosm2014_Bin17_10_metaG | ecosystem: Environmental > Terrestrial > Soil > Wetlands > Peat | place...
ACGCTGTTGTTTGCTTGATGGTTTTGCCGTTCCAATGTCCATCCCGCGATAGACCGTCATGGCATCAACACAGATTAATTCAACCTCGGGCGATAGTTGAAGAGCGAGTGCGTGCGCGAGGAGCGATTTTCCTGAAGCAGTCGCGCCCACGAGAGCGACTCGAACGCCTCGTTGCTCTGCACTCACGAAATGAGAAGCGGTATGCGAACTCGGTGCTTGGGACCTCGAAGAGTGGCAACGTGAGTTCCCATTAAATGGTGACGGCCCGCGTGGTACATCGACACGGTGATAAGTGAGCCGTCGCGCAGTCCTCCTTCGGGCGGCGCGAAGTGAACCAATTTTCCTTGACGTGTTCGACCCGACAAGACGTCCGCGCTTTTGCGCGAAGGTCCTTCCACGAGAACTTCTTCGGTGCGACCAACGCGCTCTTCGTGTTTATTCAAGAACGACCGATCAAGCACCGCCACTAAGCGAGCAAAGCGGTCCTTAATTACGTCGTCGGCGATGAACTGGTCACTAAGCGCCGCGGCACGAGTACCGGGTCGAGGTGAGAAGATGAAGGTATAGGCATTATCGAAATTTGCTTCGGCCACTACCGCCAGCGTCTCTTCAAATTGTGTTTCCGTTTCTCCAGGAAAGCCAACGATAATGTCGGTGGTCACGGCGAGATCGTCGATGCCCGCGCGGGCTGCCGCCAGTTTTTCGAGGTAGCGCTCCGCCGTGTAACCCCGTCGCATGGCGCGAAGGACGTCGTTTGATCCTGACTGCAGCGGCAAATGCAATTGATTGCACACTGAGGGCGTTTGGGCCATTGCGTCAATAGTTTCGGGACGCAGATCTTTCGGGTGCGGACTCGTGTAGCGAATGCGCTCAATGCCCTCAATCGCTCCCACACGACGCAAGAGTTCACTAAAGAGCGGGCTTCGCTTCGTGATATCTCGACCGTAGGAATTGACGTTTTGGCCGAGCAGCGTGATCTCCGTGACACCTTGCTCGGCCAGTCGCTGCGCTTCAACAACGAGATCATCGAGAGGCCGGCTAATTTCTCCGCCTCGGACCGAAGGCACTATGCAGAACGCGCACGAATTATCACAGCCCGTTTGAATCGTCATCCACGCTGCCCAAGGAATTTCTCGAACTGCATTTAACGCCGGAACGGCATCGATCGCACTTTCGGGATCAGGTGCGTCGAGAATCTCGATTTGTGGTCCACTGATTTGTGCCTTTCGAAGGAGTCCTGGCGCCGAAGCCAAATTGTGGGTACCAAAGACCACGTCGACCCAATTGGCCCTTCGAAGAACATCTTCGCGGTCTTTTTGTGCGAGACAACCACCCACGGCAATCTGCATTGAAGGGTTCCCTTCCTTCAAGCCCTTCAACTGACCAAGAAAGCTATAGAGCTTAAGGTCGGCATTTTCTCGAATCGTGCAAGTGTTGACCACCACCACGTCGGCGTCTTCGTCTCGCTCCGCCGCCACGAGACCATCGGCCACCAATAAGCCCGCTAAACGCTCAGAATCGTGTTCGTTCATCTGGCAGCCAAAGGTGCGTATCGAGAACGTTTTTGCCTTACTCACCCAACCAGCCTACCGAGCAGGTTCGAGCATTACCCTCGTGGCATCGAGCGTGACGCCAATGCCCGACACCACCACGCAAACGAGTCCCACAAAATCGAGGGGCTTGACGGTCTGACGAAGAATTACAAAACCGACTAAAAACGCCACCGCCGGGTCCAGCGCCAACAACACACCGACCACTGATGGTTTCACGCGGCGAAGTGCTTGCATCTCGGCACCAAACCCGAGCGCCGTCGCCATGACCCCCACGAGCGCAACGCGAAACAAGAGTCCGGGACTCGACACCACGTGGGTCAATGACGGCGCCAAAAATCCAAAGGTTGCCACGCTCGCCACCGTCATCGCGACCGCCAAACCGCCAAAGCCATCAGTAACGTCACCTAAGCGGTGTGAAGAAAGTGCGTACGCAGCCCAACCAACCCCGGACCCAGCAGCAAAGAGCGCGCCGACGAGCGTGAGGTTTCCACCGGGGCGAGCAAGCGCCAATACTCCAAGGCTCGCCAACGCTACGAACCCGAAGTGCCGCCACGTGCGCTTTCCCAACGCCGCCACCAAAAACGGACCAAGGTACTCAATCGCCACTGCCGTTCCGAGGGGAATGCGCTGAATTGCTTGATAAAAGCAAAGATTCATAAACGCCGACGAGAGCCCCAGCGCAAAGACGCCAGTCCACTGCTTGGAAGTCCACGACCGAATGCGTGGTCGAGCAACGAACAAGAGCGCTACGGCGCCCGCCAAAAATCTCCAACCACTCGAGGCCGCCGGTCCGATCAGAGCAAACGCCGGCTGAATAATTGCGGCCGACCACTGAATGAGAAAGGCACCCAGCAGAACAAATCCTGCGGCACCGAACGATGAAGGAGGGTTACGAAGGTTCTTGCTCGTCACGATAAAACGAGGCCGTCAAGGTCCGCGTCGACAATGACGACCTCTCCGGGAACGCTCAACTCACGAAGAAGCGACGTCGCGGCGTGAAGTACATCGGCCGCCGTTTCGTTGGTCACCACGCCGAGAACTGTTGAGCCTGCTCCGGACCAACACGATGACAGAGCCCCCGCGTCGCGAAGTCCCCGCATCAAAGGTGCCACAAACGGCAGGAGCGGTCCTCGGTACGGCTGATGAAGTCGGTCGTCCATAGCTGGAGCGAGCAATTGACGATGATCAGCGAGACCGGCAATCAATAGGCCCATATGCGTGAGGTTGCTCACGGCGTCGGCAAAAGGCACCATCTCGGGCAGGACACCGCGAGCCTGAGCCGTGGGAAGTTCCTCGTTGGGAATCACGAGAACGAATCGCAACGCCGGATCAAGGCTCAACGTTGTAACAACGGGCAACTCATCGACCATTGCGGCGGCGACGAATCCTCCGCGAAGCGAGGCGCCAGCATTTTCGGGGTGACCGTCGACGCGAGTCGCTACGGCGAGTGGATTGGGACTACCGGCCGCCGCGGCGGCGGCAATAGCTACGGCGGCAGACGATCCTAGACCTCGAGCGAGTGGAATTTGTGAATCAATGTGTATTGAAAAGTCCTGATGACCAAGAACCTCGCGGGCCACCACGACGGCCAGGTGGCGATCATCATCAAACAAACCGGCACCACAACCCGCCGACGTCACGGATAACGAGTCGGCCAACTCCAAGGACACTTCGACGTAGAGACCTAGTGCGAGAGCGAGTGAGTCAAAACCGGGACCCAGATTCGCCGAACTGGCGGGAACGCGTGCACGCATATATTCAGCGTAGGCCCTGCCACCAAAGAGGTCGATTAATGCTCTGGGTCGCAATGAGCGCGAGTACGAATGGTTTCTTGGCCTGCACCTTTAAGCGCGCTACCACTTGTCCCCGCTTGATGTGCGACGTGGCCGTCACCGCTTTATACGACCACGACGGTGGCGCTGCGGCCGACCACCAGAATATGGTTCGATTCTTCGCCACGACGACGGGTGTCTGGGTCGTGTCCCAACCAACCGTGCCCACGATGGTGGTGGTGGTCCAGACTTGCGACGCCACGTCTTTTTCAGCCGACACGGCGAGGGCGTACGCGGCGTTGCCGGCTACCGCTAGAGAATTCCCACCATGCTGGCCGAGCACGATGGCGTAAATAACGTACGCCGAAGAGCCTTGCGATACCTGTAGAGCGAGGTCGTCACAGCCGCCCGCTTCGTTGGTGATGCCGGACTTGATGCCCACGACCCCGTGCGTGCCGTTGAGAGGCGTGTACGTGTGAACGGTCCCCGCGAACGGTAGATACACCGACGTCATCCTCGCAATCACGGGCATGAGTGGTATTCGCATGAGCAGCGTCGTCAACGCGGCTTGGTCGCCGGCGGTGGAGACACTGAGCGGGTTAATGCCTGCCGGATCGGCGTAGTGCGTATGCGTCAGGCCCAACGTACGAGCCTGCGAATTCATCAGCGACACGAACGTGGGCACGCTGCCACCCACAAGATTTGAAAGCAGTACTGCGAAGTTTCCCGCGGAATGCACGATGAGACCTTCGAGAAGTTGTAGTTCACACAGGCGTTCGCCCGTCGTGACGGGTACGTTCGACTCGTCGACGGATTCTTCGTGGTGATATTCGGCGACGTCGGCCGCCGTGATGTACAAGCAGGGTCCGGTTTGACCAATCTTCAGCGGTAACGCTTGCAACGTGACGTACGCCGTCATGAGTTTGGTCAAGCTGGCAATTGGTACTTTGGGTTGCTGGGGCGACGTCACCGAGACACCAAGTGACGGAATGACGACGGCCGCGCTGCCAGTTTTGGGCCACGAGAAAACAGGTGTTGTCTCAGAGCTGGCGAGCCAGTTCTTCGCGGTCAAACTGAAGCTGGCCTTTTGCGTACTAATGGGAACCTGCAGGGCGACGATGAGGCCGGCGCCCAACAGCAATCCCGTGGTCATACCAAGACCACGAAGCAGCCATCCACGATGACGTTTTCCTTGACCGGCGACAATAGGCACGTTACCTAGTATGACGACTGTTGCTGCTCATATTCTTCGAGCGTCACCAGCACCTTTCGGGCCTTTGATCCGTCGCCCGGCGCTACGACTTCTTCTTCTTCCAACATGTCCATTAATCGGCCGGCACGGGCAAAGCCAATGCGCATTTTCCGCTGCAGCATTGATGTTGAGCCCGATTGTGAGCGGATGACGAGTTCTCTCGCTTGGCGAAGTAACGCGTCGTCATCGTCGTCACTGCCCGAAGAAATAGACGAACCCGACATTCCGGTTGGTACGTCAAGGGCCACGACGGTCTCGGCTCGACCACCCTGAGCCCGCCAGGACGCCACCACCTTTCGCACCTCGTCTTCTGAGACCCAGGGAGACTGCAAGCGTCTTGCGATATTGCTCGACGCCGTGAGCAACAACATGTCACCTTTACCAATGAGTCGCTCCGCGCCCGCTTGGTCAAGAATTACGCGGCTATCGCCGAGCGACGACACGGCGAAGGCCATGCGACTCGGGATATTGGCCTTGATCACCCCAGTAATAACGTCCACGCTTGGACGCTGCGTTGCGAGGACGAGGTGAATGCCCACGGCCCTCGCCATTTGTGCAATGCGCACTACGGAGTCTTCGACGTCGCGCGCGGCCACCATCATGAGGTCGTTGAGCTCATCAACAACAATCACGATGTAGGGAAGATTCTCGGGACCGCTCGGTTCATCAAGCTCCGTCGTCAGGCCGGTTGTACGTTCCATGACGTCGGCGACAGCCAACCGCGTGGACACGGTCGCTTCCAATTCGCCGCGAGCGGCAGCTTCTTGGTAGCTCGTGATGTCGCGCACACCATTCGCGGCAAGGATGTCGTAGCGGCGCTCCATTTCGCGAACAGCCCAGTTGAGAGTATTGGCGGCCTTTTTTGGATCCACCACCACCGGCGCGAGCAGGTGAGGAAGATCGTTGTACTGACCAAGCTCTACGCGTTTGGGATCAACGAGGATAAGTCGCAGTTGATCGGGTGTTGCGCGCATGACGAGCGAGGTAATGAGCGAATTGATGCAGGAACTCTTTCCTGCTCCCGTTGCTCCAGAAATGAGAATGTGCGGCATGGCGCCCAGATTCACGACCACCGTTCGACCAGCAATGTCTCGACCAATGGGAACGTCGAGCGGGTGCAGCGCCGACTGAGCTTCTTCCGACGCGAGAAGATCACCCAGAGCCACTAACGAACGTTGGCGATTGGGCACCTCAACACCAATGGCCGAACGGCCAGGAATTGGTGCCAAAATGCGAACGTCGGGCGACGCCATGGCATAAGCAATGTCTTTATTAAGCGACGTCACGCGGGCAACTTTGACGCCCGGTCCGAGCTCCAACTCAAATCGGGTGACCGTGGGTCCAATGGTGTAGCCGAGCAACGTTGTCTCGACACCGTGTGCGGCGAGAGCCGCGACGAGGTCTTCGCCGGCGGCTTCCGTAGCTAAACGATCCTGGCGTTGTTCTTTCGTGCGCGAAAGCACGTTGGCATTCGGCAACTCCCATTCACTCTGCACGAGTATCGGTGGTGCGGCGTCACGAGGCAGCGCCATAGGAGGTATTTCTTCGTACTCGTCGACCTCTTCGTCCTCGTACTCCTCTTCCTCCTCGTCGCATTCCTCCTCTTCGTATTCCTCTTCTTCTTCGTACTCTTCTTCGTCTTCTTCTTCGTCTTCTTCTTTAGCTACCTCGTCTTCACCGACGTAAACCGGGAATTCAACGTCCCGCGCGTAGTCCTCTATATCGGGGGGTGTGTCGTCGTACTCTTCTTCTTCTTCGAATTCACGTTCAGGACGAGCGGCCCACCAGCGAGCGATTGCTTCGCCGATGTAGCGAGGGACGCTCCAAAGCGCACCCACTAACGAACGAAGTGTCACACCCGTAAGAACCAGAATTGCGATGAGCAAGATCGCCGCCAAAACAACGAACGCGCCGGCGAGTCCTACGCCGTGCTTGAGTCCGCCGCCAATCGCCACGCCGAGCCATCCACCGGTCTTTGAAAGTTCCGCCGTCGAGGACGAAAAATGCGGTTGCTTTCCAATGAAATTAGTTAGTCCGCTGACGCCCACAAGGCCCAAGGTGAGGCCAGCACCGAAACGGACCCGCTCGGCTTCAAGCTTTCCAAAGAGCATGCCCGCGCCCACGCCCAGCAAGATCACGGGCAGCGCCACCCGACCGACGCCAAAGACTGTGGCGAGCCCTTTTTCGAGGCCGTGACCAGCGGGACCGAGCAGTTTCACCTCGCTTAGGGCAACAAATATGCCCACAACAAAGAGGATGACTATCCAAAAATCTCGCTGGTGGCGCATCCACAAGGTCGACGCTTCATGAGCCGCGTTTCCCCGCGTCGAAGCCCTTCTCGTTGACTTCTTTTTGCCGTGTCGAGCTTGTGCCACAACCATCCAACTTACCGAACATTGGTTCGTATTTCGTGCCATTGGACGTAGGCTGAGCGCCATGACTCTGGCCCCTGATCAGTCGTCGCTTGACTTAGCAGCCCGTCTTGACGTCCACGCAATTCGCAGTGAAGTCGTTAGCGCAGCCCCCGTGAGCCCCTCGCTATGGGAACTCACCCTTCGTGGTGCGGCCTCATTGTTAGCCGGAAAACCCGGCAATGACGTGATGTTGAGCCTCGAGGGAGAAAGACGTCCGCTTCGTCGACGCTACAGCGTGCGAAGCGTTGATGAAGAAAAAGACACGCTCACGCTGTGGATGACCACACGCCACCAAGGTCCGGGTGCGACGTTTGTCCAGCGGTGCTCGCCCGGTGACCAGATCGACCTGGTTGGGCCCCGCGGCAAGATTCTGCTCGATCCGCTGGCTGATTGGCATCTTTTTGTTGGTGATACCTGCGCCCTTGGCGCTTTCTATCGCATGGGGCAAAGCATTGAACCGCCGGGACGAGCAATATTTATTGTTGAAGTCGACGAACCAGACGATGCCCTTACCGCTTCATTTCCCGAGGGTCTAGGTATTACTGGCATATTCGTGAACCGCGACAAACGTCCCCCCGGCGATGCCACGGGCGTACTTCGTGGACTTGCGGCGTTCTCGTTCCCGCCCGACACCGGTCAGGCGTACCTCTTTGGTGAATTCAATACCATGAACGTCGCGCGCACCGCCCTTATCGACCGAGGACTGAGCGCCGAGCAGATATCGTTCAAGGCCTTTTGGCGCGCGGGGCAAGCCAATCAGGATCAGGGCGAACCAGCGAGAGATTAGGTCCTGAAGAAAGAAGCGCTTCCAACTAGTGCAGAGCAATCGCCGGCAAGATAACAGGCTGGCGGCGGTACTTACCACCCACGAGCCGACCCGCCGCTTTTTGAGCGACTTTGTTAAGCGCCCCAGCGTCACGTTCACCCTTTTCGAGGGCTTCTTCAAGCGCCTCGTTCACTGCCTTCGCCGTCATCAATAACAATTCCTTGTCGCGCTCGCCTTCAAACCAGCCTCGAGTGCTGACGACGGCTCGTTGTTGCAGCTCGCCTCGCTCGGCATCAATGCCTCCCGTGATGAGTAACACACCGTGTTCGGCGAGCATGCGTCGATCTTCGAGTGGTGCTTCATCGAGATCGCCCGCCGTTCCGTCAATGTAGTGAAAACCTGCGGGTACCGTGCCCGCGCGGCGAACACCCGCGCTCGACAGCTCTAGAACATCACCATCTTCACAGATCCAAACGTTCTTGCTCGGAACGCCCATCGAAATGGCGAGGTCCGCATGATGAATGAGGTGACGATATTCACCATGAATTGGTACGAACGATCGTGGACGCACGAGTTGATGAAACGTTCGAAGTTCGCCTTGTCGAGCGTGACCTGACGCGTGCACCGGCTCGTGGCTCGAATGAATTACCTCGGCACCAGTGCGATGAAGATCATCAATTACTCGGCCTACAGACCACTCGTTGCCAGGTATCGGGTGCGAACTGAGTATTACGGTATCGAGCGATCCAACAGAAAATCCGCGCGCATCACCACGGGACAGTTTTGAAAGAGCGGCCATTGGCTCGCCCTGCGAACCCGTGCAGATGACGCAAATCTGGCCGGGCGCGTATTGATCAATGGCGTCTACGTCAACAAAAATCGAACTGTCGGCGTGGAGAAGATTGAGTTTCCTCGCCAGTTTCACGTTGGCTTCCATGGAGCGACCAAAAAGAACCACCTTTCGTTGCTGCTCCACCGCGACGTTGATGATTTGTTGAACGCGGTGGATATGGCTTGCAAAACACGCGACGACCATGCGTCGCTCGGGCCGTTCTAAAAAGAGTCGTCGAAGTGCTCCGCCGACGCTCGATTCTGACGCCGTGAAGCCGGCCTCTTCGGCGTTAGTCGAGTCCGCGAGCAACAACGCCACACCTTCGTCGCCCAAGGCCGCCAGTCGTGCAACGTCGGTTCGTCGCCCGTCAATGGGCGTCAGGTCAAGTTTGAAATCCCCCGAATGCACGATGATGCCGACGGCCGTGTGTAGTGCAAGGGCGTGCGCACTAGGAACGGAGTGTGTAACCGGAATGAACTCTATTTCAAAAGGCCCAATTTTTCGGCGTTCGCGATCAGCCACTTCAATAAACGTGAGGTCCTTTGAAAGCTTTGCCTCTTCTAAACGATGGCGAGCGAAGCCGAGTGTCAAGGCTGCCCCGTAAATCGGCACGTTCACGTCGCGCACGAGGTAGCGAAGTGCTCCGGTGTGGTCTTCGTGGCCGTGCGTCAAAACAATGCCGTCCACCTTGTCGCGTCGATCGCGCAGCCACGTGAAGTCCGGCAAAATGAGGTCAATTCCGTACATATTTGGTTCGGGAAACATCAGACCGGCGTCGACGACGACGATGCGACCATTTTGTTCGATCGCCATGCAGTTGCGGCCAATCTCGCCGAGGCCACCGAGGAAGGTGATCGTGACCTTTTCTTTAGACACGGGCAGCTTGCAACTGTGTGATGACTTCGGCAGCCTGCGCGTCGAGTGCGCCATCACTTGGGCCTAGCGGCAATCGGCACTGACCAACCGCGAAGCCGAGGTACCGCAGCGCCGCCTTTGACGGTTGCGGATTGGGGTACGTCTCGCTACCTTCAAAAATGCAACTCGCCCGTACTCGTTCGTTTAGTTCGCGAGCAATCTCCCACTCGCCCTTTTCGGCCGCAACGACCATTCCCAAAAACTCGGGACCAGCCCAATGTGCGGCGACCGACACGAGGCCCACCGCACCCAACGATAAGAACGGAAGCAACAATGCATCATCACCGCTGTACAAATCAATCGCGTTACCGAGTGTCGCTTTGACGTGCGCGGCACCAGGAAAGTCCCCCGACGCATCCTTCAACGCCACAACGTTGGCGTGAGAGCGAGCAAGACCAATCGTTGTCTCACTCGAAATTTTCCGACCGGTTCGAGAAGGAATGTCGTAGAGCATCACGGGAAGCGTGGTCGCGTCCGCAATCGCGCCCAGGTGTGCGGCAATGCCGGCCTGTGACGGTCGCGCGTACGCCGGCGTCGTCGCGAGAACGCCCGAGGCGCCAGTGGCCGCCACCTGTTTCGTGAGAGCCACTGAACGCGCAGTGTCCGACGAGCCCGATCCAGCGAAAACCGGAATATTGACTGCTTTTGCAACGCACGAAAAAAGGTCTAACTTCTCGTCATCCGAGAGCGCGTATCCCTCGCCCGTCGAACCCGCAACGACAATACCTTCGCTGCCGTTCTCGCTCAAAAATGTGGCCACACTGGCGGCAACGTCAAAATCAATCGAGCCGTCTTTGTCAAACGGCGTTACCATCGCCGTCAAAATACGCCCAAATCGTGAAGTTGTCACAGTGCAAAGTTACCAGTCGCCGACGAGGGCCCTTTGGCTCCTAGTTCGATAGTTTGGCGAGTCGCTCAACACTGGCCGCTACGTGATTCGCGTAGAACAAAGCAATGCTTTTGGGATCAGTGATATCGAGATAATCCGCCGGGTTCGTCCAGTAGGACACGACAATGCGACATAACCACTCGGCGAGCCGACCCGCTTCGTCGGCATCTAGCCACTGCGAGAGCATCGGCTGTACGAGTGACGACGCCACAAAGTACGTTTTGGTCGCTTGGTCAAAGCGCAAACTGCGAAGGATTACTTCGGGTTTTTCTTTCCACACGCCAAGCAGTGCCGCGTGCGACGTGAGATGACTCCACGTATTCGTGATTCCGGCGAGCAAACTGTCGTGCAACGTGGGGGCACTCGCCATAGCGTCAGCGACCGCCACAAAAAAACGTGACGATTCTCTTGTTACCGCCGCACTCAATAACGAATCTCGTCCACCGGGAAACGCTCGATAGAGCGTGGCGCGAGAGACGCCAGCTGCTTTCATCACTCGGGTGAGTGAGAAGTCGTCGTAGTGGCCACTCGCCATCTCCACCAACGTCGCGTTCACAGCTCGCGTTCGAAGTGATCCGTCTTCTACCGCTCGAAGAGGACGGACGGTTGCGGGCTTCATTTTGAGTGGGGTCGCCGACATTGACGCGAGGAGTTCGTCTCGCACGAGGTGGCGAAGTTGCGACGTGTTGTCAAAGTCCCAGCGACCCTGTGTAGAGATGTATTCAATTGACATACGAGAAAGAAAATCAGCTTGTGCACCGCGCCGAGGTCCCGCTTCAAGAAATGGTACGAAGATCTCGGCGATGCGATGCTCCATGGTTTCCATGGACGACGACAACGCTGGCTCCAGCATGGAGGGATCGTCCCGCAACATGGTTTGCAAAAGGTAGTGAGCCGCCACCGCGTGGTGAGCGAATCGAAGTCCACGCTCTAAGACGTGCTCCAAGCTCGTAAGTCCTTCAACGGAACGATAGAGATTACTAAAGAATCGCTGCACCTCAAACGCCACTAGTTCATTGACCAGTTGATCTCTTCCATCGGGAAAATGTCGATAGAGCGTCGCTCGGGCCAGTCCCGCTTCGCGCGCGATTACTTGCAACGAAACATCGCGGACGCCGTTCTCTGTGAGACACCGACCCGCCGCCAGCAAAATTCGCTCACGGACGCTTTCTTCTTCGCTACTCACGAGATAAGTGTGTCGATGCCAATCGTCAGTCCGGTCGTTGCTCCCACGGCGCGCACGGCGAGTGCAACACCTGCTACAAAACTCTTTCGATCGTAGGCATCGTGTCGAATGGTGAGGCCTTCACCGTCGCGGCCAAAGAGAACTTCCTGGTGAGCAACAAGACCCGGCAGGCGAACCGAATGAATCATGATGCCGTCGCCACCGTCGCCACCTCGTGCGCCCTCGACTGTAAATGAGGTGGTGGGGTCAATTAGGCTCGAGAGACCGGCG
>Ga0181534_10002323_pt1 | contig 11835 bp, 11 predicted proteins | sample PEATcosm2014_Bin_37_FD_119758 | JGI IMG/M metagenome (GOLD analysis project Ga0181534, IMG submission 119758) | Peatland microbial communities from MTU Mesocosm Facility, Houghton, MI, USA - PEATcosm2014_Bin17_10_metaG | ecosystem: Environmental > Terrestrial > Soil > Wetlands > Peat | place...
CGTGATCGAGGCGTTGATGAAATCCGCCGCAAAGGTGGTTTCGATTGCCGCCACATCCGCCGGATCGTTGGTGATGACCGCGTAATCCCGGGTCGTCGAATAATATCTCGGCGTGAGATTGAGGGTCAGGATGGCGGAGGTCGCCGCATCTACTGTGATGGTCTTTTGGTGCGTGTAAGTATAAACCGGATTCGCCCAGTGCACCGATACATTGTGCGCGGCCAGATAGTTGTAGGCAGTTGTGTTGTTGCTTTTCTCCTCGTTCTGATCGAGGATGACACGGACCTTCACGCCGTCGGCGGCTGCGGTAGCCAGCAGCGAGGTCATTGTCGTGTCGTCCAGCTCATACATGGTCATGTCGATGGTCTTGGTGGCGGAGGTGACCAAGTTATAGATCGGCGTTAGTCCCTGGGCTGGTTCGGCAATGAGAGTATATGTGGTTGTTTGAGCGGAAAGGCAGGCAACGCCGGCGAATGCAAAGATCACGGTGGCGATGCAAGTGGGCAAGGTTCTTTGAACTTTCACAGTCTTCTCCTTGAGCGTGGAAACGGTTGAGGTTTGACTGGGGTACCGGTGGAACCCGGCGGGGAGGGCTGATTATCGGAGTTGTATTGCGGCAATCGCTTCTCAAACGGACAGTTGGAAGTTTAGAGCGCCGCGAACCGCCTCTATGAACGGTCTATGCAAGGTTAAATACCCACTGCAGACAGGCTGTCAAAACCGGATCAAATTGAGATGAATTCTTGGCGCTGGGTGCGATGTGTAAACCTTCTGCATGGATTATCAAGAGTTCTAATTTTTCCTGACTCGCTTTGCGCACGTCCTTAAGCTCGCGCCGAGGGGTTTACGGCCGCGTTTGATCTGAAAGGGTGAGAAACGCCTGCGGCGAGAGAATGCGAACTCCCCGGAAGGGGTCCAGGGCTAGCAGGTCTTGGTCGCCGGTGACGAGGATGTCGGCTTTGCCGTTGATGGCGACTTCGAGGAATTTGTCATCATGCGGGTCGCGGCAGGCCTGAATGGGGTTGTCGATAGAGACCAGGTGAACGCCATTGCGATAATCCCTGAGGAAGCGCGCCGAATCTTCCCCGGAAAGGACTTTGGCCAGCTTCGGTCGGGTGAGAACTTCTTCAATCTCCGCCAGAGTAGCTTCGGAGGCGAGAAGAATGGCGTAGTCGAGGACACGCCCTGTGGCATGGCCGGGAGGGGAGTGTGGCGACAGTAGAGCGCTCACCAGCACATTCGTATCGATCACGACTCGTGCTTTCGGCTCCATCAGGGTTTGAGAAGGTCAGGGAGCATGTCTTCGGTAAAGCCATTCGCGGCAGCCTGCTCAGCACAGTGCTGCATCGTTTCCTTCAAGGTGCGCACTCGCGCCTTGTGAAGCAGTTGCTGCGCCTCTTCGAACTCCTTGGCGGAAACGAGGATAAAGTCGTTTTCTGCGCGGCGGATGCACACAGGCTCCAACGCGGCAACGTCCAGAACGGCCGTGAGGTTCTGTTCGGCTTCGGCTTTGGTTACTGTGCGCATGGCTGTATTCTACGCCGGTTCTGGATTTTCTTCCTGCCTATTTGCCGTCCGGCAGGCTGCGGCTGGCTTTGCGCGCAGCCGTGAACTCGTCGCTGGGGCCGTTCGACCAACTTGGATCGTTCATGGGGAATTGTGAGCGAGAGGCACAAGGTACTGCTGTGGAGTCAGAATGCGGACTCCCTGGAATGGATCGAGCGCTAATAGATCCTGGTCGCCGGTGACGAGGATGTCGGCTTTGCCGTTGATGGCGACTTCGAGGAATTTGTCATCGTGCGGATCGCGGCAGGCTCGGATTGGGAAAACAATGGAGACGATTTGAACCCCTTCCCGGTATCGGTTGAAGAGTTCTATCCTTGTCGTCAATGGAAGGAATCGTGAGAATTTTGGTCGCACGAGAACTTCGTATGCCTCTGACAATGTGGAAGGGGACGCGAGCATCAATGCTTCGCGTTCGGCCTTATCCATCGCCTTGCCCGGAGTGGATTCGACAGCGATCAGCGCACTCACCAGGACGTTCGTATCCAGGACGATGCGCACCATCGTTACGCCAGCAAGTCTGGCAGCATATCTTCCGTAAAGCCATTGTCCTTGGCCTCTTTTGAGGCCCTTTCACGAATTTCGTGCAGCGCGCTCATCCGTTTAGCGTGGAGTACGCGTTGGGCTTCTTCGAATTCAGTTGCCGAGACCAGAATCACATCCTGCCCTGGCTGTTGGATGCGCACGGGTTCGAGGACAGCCACGTCAAGGATGGCCGTGAGGTTCTGTTCAGCTTCGGCTTTGGTTACTGTGCGCATGGCTGTATTCTACGCCGGTTCTGGATTTTCTTCCTGCCTATTTGCCGTCCGGCAGACTGCGGTTGGCTTTGCGCGCGGCCTCGAACTCGTCGCCGGGGAGCCATTCTACGGGCTTGGGTTGGGCGCTGGCCAGCCAGCCTAGGACGAGGCCGAAGCGGGCGAGTTTGGCATTGCCGCGGAAATCCCAATCGGCGTGGTACTCGTCGGAGGGCTGGTGGTAGTGGTGTTCCACATAGTCCTCGAATTGTTGGTGTCCCCACTCCGCTGTGCGGCCCTCGAAGAGGTCGCCCTGATCGACGGAGAAGGCGGGAATGCCGACGCGGGCCAGCGAGAAATGGTCGCTGCGGTAGTAGTGGCCGGCCATGGGGTTGGGATCGGGGAGCGTGGCGAGATCAAATGCGGTTGCGACGGATTTGACGGTGGGCCAGAGGTCGATGCGCTCGGCTCCGCCGAGACTCACGGAGCGGGGAACGCCGATGGGCAGAAGCATATCGTAGTTGAGATCGAGCGCGATCTGACCGGCGGGGATGGGCGGATGCTGGCCGAGATATTGCGAACCGAGCAGACCCTGCTCCTCGGCAGTGACGGCGGCAAAGTAGACGGCGTGAGGCGGGCGCGATAGGGCTTGCGCAAAGGCGCGGGCCAGTTCCAAGATGATGCCGCAGCCGGTGCCGTTGTCTGCCGCACCATTGTAGATGTTGTCGCCTGTGGCGTCGGGATCGATGCCGAGATGATCATAGTGGGCGGTGTAAAGGACAGCCTGATTAGTTGCGCTCACGCCGGGCACGCGGCCTACGACATTGGAGCTGACATAGCGGCGGACGCGGCTCTCGATATGGGCATGGAGGATGACGGGAAGTTCAACGGCATGGAATGCACCGGGCCTGCCTGCAGTGGCGATGGCCTGATCGAGGTCGCCGAGACCGGCCACAGTGAAGAGTCGCTGGGCTACATCGTGCTGAATCCATGCGGCGGCTCTTAGAGTTGCGTTGGGATCGCCTTCGAGATAACTCTTTTCAACTGCTTGCGAGTTACGGACGACTTCCCAGCCATAACTCGCTAAGTCGGTGCGGTGAATGATCAAAACTCCGACAGCTCCGCGGCGCGCGGCCTCTTCGTATTTGTAGGTCCAGCGGCCGTAGTAAGTGAGGGCGTTGCCTTTGAAGAATTTTTCATCGTCAGAGGGTGGCTCGTTGACGATGATGAGGGCGATTTTTCCCTTGAGGTCGATGTCTTTTCCGTTGGGTCCTGCGTAGTCGTTCCAGTGATATTCAGGGGCGTCGATGCCGTAGCCGACGAAGACAATTGGCGCGTCGAAGTCGGCGGTTTCCTGGCCGGTCTGGTCTTTGGAGACGATCTCTGTTCCATACGTTAGATCAATTTTTTGGCTCAGAGCTGTTGCCGCGCCGGTGGACGGAACCAGCGAGAACTTTGTTTTGTCTTCGATGGTGTGAACGGCCAGCAGGGGGACTTTCTGGAAATATGTCCCGCTGTCACCGGCGGGTTCAACGCCTTCGAGAGCAAATTGAGTCGCGATGTACTCGGCGGCCAGCTCTGCGCCGCGCTTGCCGGGTCCGCGGCCTTCCAACAGATCCAAAGACAGAAAGCGCACATGGGCGCGAATTTTTTCGGGATCGATGGACTGAGCAGCAGCGCGGGCAGCGGGGGGCAGACCTGAAATCGGAGGTACAGTGGGCTGCTGGGCGTGGGCGGCGATGAGACTGATGACGGCGAGGATGGCGAGGATTTGGTTGCGGCGCATGGGGTCTCCGTGGGGTCAGTGTCTACTGAAGGCTGAAACTACGTGTGCAAAAAAGCAAATGCAGATCCTTCGACTCCCCCTTCGCTACGCTCCGGGTCGCTCAGGATGACAGCTTTTTTTGATGGTTCAGAGTGACAGCAGCTTTGGCTTAAGATGACAGCCTCGTTGGTGGTTCAGAGCTTTGTGACCGATTCAACATGACTCATTCAACATTAGAGTACGTCTTCTTTGCCCTCGGGGACAATCGCGTCCAGTGGAGGGGCAAGCAGCAGGTGGGCGCGCTTGAGAACTTTGCGCGTCAGTCCGGTGAGAGCCATCGCCGTGGCCTGATACAACGGCACCCAGCGGCGTTCGCCTCCAGCGATGGTCAGCAGGTCGGCATCATCCTCAAAGACGGTGCGGATGCGGACATAGTAATTGACCTGCATGATGGCATGGCGGACGGTCATGCGCAACTCGGATTCCGGCACGGCTTGTTCGCGCAGTGCGGGCAGTTCCCAGAGGCCGGGCATCACGGTCAGCGATGCCGGACGCTGCTCGAGCAGGACTTCGCGGTGGGGATTGCCCGAGCGCTGGCCGATGCGGACGGAGAGCGCATACGCGACCTCGCGGCTGAGCATCGGCGGCCGTGGCGCGGTCTGGTGCTCGCCCTTGGTCTTGCACTGCGCGGCGATTGGGCACTCGGCGCAGAGAGGGTTGCGAGGCAGGCAGACGGTCGCGCCCAGCTCCATTACCGCCTGATTGAAGTCGCCGGGACGCGCGGGGTCAACCAGCTCGGCGGCCAGGGCCTCGACCTTGCGGCGAGTCGCGGCTCCGGCGGCGCGGCTGCCTGCCTCCCAGCCGGAGAGACGGCAGAGAACGCGGTCCACGTTGCCGTCCACTACCGCAACGCGTTCGCCATGGGCGATGCTGGCGATGGCGGCGGCGGTATAGGGACCGATGCCGGGCAGTTTTTGCAACTCAACCGAGGCGCGGGGCAGCTTGCCGCCCAGCTCGCCAACGACAAATTGCGCGGCCTTGTGCAACATGCGGGCACGGTTGTAGTAGCCGAGACCGCTCCAGAGCGCCAGCACCTCCTGCTCCGGGGCGAGAGCCAGCGAAACAATTGTGGGAAAGGCAGCAAGAAAAGCATGATAGCGGTCGATCACTACTGCCACACGGGTCTGCTGCAGCATGATTTCCGAGATCCAGATGCAATAGGGGTCGCTGGTATGGCGCCAGGGCAGATCGCGGCGGTTGCGCTCATACCAGTCAAGAAGTTGGCGGCGCAGCCAGATGGTTTGCCTCGGCGTTCGTTCCGCTTTCCCCATAGGCAAAGATTACGGCATTCGGGCTAAGGTTGCCTCGCAGCCCGGAATCGGTTGAATTCTCCAAGAGTGGGAAAACCGGAGCTGCTTTTGGATTTAGCCTGTCATTTCCTTGTCAATTCTGCTGAGAATTCCCACCCAAACCTGGCGCGCACATGATAGATTGGCGTGAAACCGCACTGCTCGTGCCTGCACTGGATGGCCTGGCGCATGGAGAGATTCGCGGCCCATCGTCCGATTTGCCAGAGGGCGCAGACCCTCACGCTGTCGGCTTGCAAGATGACAGGTCATTTGGAGGCTCCCCCTTGAGACAGCTTTTATTCTGTCTTCCTCTAGCGCTCTTTGCGACGCCCTTGGCGGTTCACGCGCAATTTCAGGCGTATCAGTTTTCCGATGCCTCCAGTTACTTTTCCTTCTCTACATATCCCAGTTCGTCCAATGTAGACGGAGAACTTATCGGAGGAGGCGGCGAGGTAGAACCCACGGCCTTTCGCAAGGAGTCGTTTACCCGGCTCACCATCCGCTCGGGAATCTCTCCGCTGGGAACCGGGGCTGAGATAGCGACCAACGTCAACCCTCATCTGGATGTGCGCGCCGTCGGCCACTACACCAACTTCAACTACAGTTTCCCGCAAAGCGGATTCAACATTGCCCTCAACATCGATTTTGGCAACACGGGCGCGTATGCGGACTATTACCCATTCCACAAGGCTTTCCGTATCAGCGCCGGTTATCTTTACTACAATACCGACCGGGTGCGCGCCGATATCAAGGCTGGCCCTGGCGCTACGTTTACCATCAACAATATTGACTGGCACTCGGATAACGCCGATCCCGTGACAGGCACCGGCCGGTTGATTCTGGGGGGGACGGGACCTCTACTGACTGCCGGCTACGGGCATATCGTTTCTCGCACTCAGAAGCATTTTTCCTTTCCTTTCGAAGCGGGCGTGGCGTTTATTGATACGCCAAAGGCGGAGCTTCTCATTGCTGGGGAGATCTGCACTCCGCAGGGCGTTCATTGCGAGCCGGCAAGCAGCTATCCCGGCTTTGCCAGCAACCTGACAGCCCAGGTTGCTGACTGGAACAAGCACCTCGCCCCCTTGCACATTTACCCGCTGATTGAGGGAGGAGTGGCCTATACCTTCCACATCCGTAAATGAACGCGACCGGAGGCTATGGGGCTGGGCGAAGAATACGAATTACAGTCTTCGCCGCGACGAGTCGTGGCTACTTGTCAGTGGCTGCAACCATTCAGTTGTGTTGGCTGGCTCTCTATGAAGCGAAGGAACCAGTGTTCAGATTTTGGCTTACAAATGTAAGATTGCAGTCTATTCCTGGCATAAATCCGGTTATCACCGATCACAAGATAGGGTAGTGTCTCAGTCTGAATCTTGGGATAGGGAAGCGGACCTCGGGCTATTGGCCGTACCTATAACGCGGCGCGCAGATCGTGTTCAACCTCACCTCCTCGCGATGTCAGCTCAAGCTATTCTGAAGAACGTGGGAGGAGATTTTGCAGCATGGCAAAACTTGTCTATGGATTGAACCAGTCGCTGGATGGCTACGTGGACCACATGAAGCTTGGGCCGCCTGCACCCGCGGCTTTTCATCATTTCATCGAGCTGGTGCGTGGCCTGACGGGCGTCATCTACGGTCGCCACATGTACGAGATCATGCGTTATTGGGATGAAGACCTTCCTGATTGGGACGCGGAAGACCGCGACTTCGCGATGGCGTGGCGGAGCCAGCCCAAGTGGGTCGTGTCGCGTTCGCTCAAGTCAGTTGGCCCCAACGCCACGCTTGTCGCGGATGACTTCGAGAAGGCGATACACAGGCTGAAGGCGGAACTGGATGGCGAGATTCAAGTTGGCGGACCAGTCCTCGCGCAAAGCCTGACCGAGGCCGGTCTTATCGATGAGTATCGACTCTACCTTCGCCCCGTCGTGCTTGGCGGTGGCACGCCATTCTTCGCCGGCCCCCGGCCGCCGCTCCATCTGGTGGCCAGCGAGTTAATCGCCGATGACATGATTCGGTTAACGTACGTTCCGGCTTAATCGCGCGACTCGCCCGACGGACTGCGCGCAGAAATTCAAACTAAGACACTACCCAAGATAGAGTAACTTTCGTATCAATCAATGCAGCCTTCCGGTAACTCTCTCTTGGGGGATGGGTAACGATTGACCATCAAGAATCTAGCAGTGTAGACTCGGAGCATCAATACAAAAATTCCTGGACATGAGGCGCTGGATTGAAATCATCTTTTCGATCTATCCGGCATGTTCCGTCTCATTTACGCAGAGTACGCAAGCCGGTCGAGAATAGCGCTCACCGCGAACCAACAAGGAGTGAAATGGCTTCTAATGCAAATGCAGCACTTGATGAATTGATGAGCGTCCGCGGCGCCGTCGGTGTTTCTCTTGTTGATTTTACGAGCGGAATGTCGTTGATTACGGCGGGTGGCAATGGGTTGAACCTTGATTTGGCAGCCGCAGGCAACTCCGAGGTAGTTTTGAGCAAGTTGAGAGTCATGGATTCTCTCGGGTTGAAGTCGAAGATCGAGGATATCCTGATCACGTTGACCGATCAGTATCACCTGATTCGCTTGCTGCCAGAGCACAAGGGTGTATTCCTTTATTACGTTCTGAAGCGGGATGAAGCCAACCTCGCAATCGCGCGGCTCAAACTTGCGGAAGCCGAGAGCAAAATCACTTTCTGAATGATTGAGGATTGCCTCAAACCAAGTACGAATCCCGATGTTCCCGCGGAAGCAAGTAGCGGCACGGAGCCTCAAGAGGGAAGTGAAGCTATTGCAGCGGAGCCGGTATTCCGCCGCACCTTCAAGTTATTCAGCGCGTAGTCAATGAAGCGCTGATCGAAGTGCGGAGGCTGACCGAGGAAACGGCAACTGGCGGTCACCTGATCGACGATGAAACGGGGCTGGTAGCCTGCAAACTCCAGCCCCTTTTCCTTTTTGAGTTTGTGAGTGATGAAGTCAAAGACCTCGGCGGGCAGCGCCAAGCCCTGGCGGGCGCATTCGGTTTCAAAGATGCGCCGGTAAGCAGCCAGATCAGGCGCGCCGACCTCGATCTTGTAGGGCAGGCGGCGCAGGAAGGCAGGATCCATCAGGTCTTCCGGTTCGAGATTTGTTGAAAAGATCACCAGTTCTTCAAAAGGGATACTAAAGGTCTTGCCGGTGTGCAGCTTCATATAGTCGATGCGGCTTTCGAGGGGCACAATCCAGCGGTTGAGCAGGTGAGTGGGCGAGACCAACTGGCGGCCAAAATCGTCGATGACAAAGCAGCCCCCCAGCGCCTTCAAATGCAGCGGCGCTTCATAATAATGGCCGGCTTCGTCAAAGCGCAGATCCAGCATATCGAGCGTCAACTCGCCGCCGGTAACGACAAACGGGCGGCGGCAGGGAACCCAGCGCAAGTCGTGATCTTCAGCGCGAATGAAGGAGAGAATTTCGCTCTCTTCCATTTCCGCGGGCTTAACGGCAATATGAATGCTTGGGTCGTAAAAACGGATGATCTGGCCTTCGACGCTGATCGCATGGGGAATATAGATTACGTCGCTGAAAACGCTCGCGAGCGAAAAGGCAAAAGAGGTTTTTCCGTTGCCGGGCGGGCCGTAGAAGAGCATTGCGCGGCCTGAGGCCAGGGCTGGCCCGCATTGTTCAATGATGCTGTCGCTGAAGGTCAGGTCACCGAGCGCCTTGCGGATTCGATCAAAGGTGATGCGCTCGTTGGTCGGCTTCTGGCGGCTGACCTGCTCGATGAAATCCTCAATTGGCACCGGCGCGGGACCCACGTAGCGCAACCGTTCCAGAGAGTCGATGGTGAAACGCTTGCCTTCTTCGGTAAAGGTATAGCGCATATCGATCGGGCTGTGCGCGTCGCCCATTCCGAGAACCCGCAGCAACTGGCGGTCAACGGCCATCTGCGCCAGATCGGCAACGATGTGAAAGGGTAATTTGATTGCTTCAATGAACTGGCGGCAGCTCTCCAGCCTTCCGGTGTAGATGAGCTTGAGCAACAGCTCCAGCAACTCGACCTCATCGATTCCCGTCGCTGCCAGATTGGCCGGTTCGGCCGGCAGCCGGTGCAGAAAGGTCTCCAGCGTCTGCTGCTCGATGGCTCCGAGAGCGACGAGGTTGTCCCCGAGACGCCCGCCGCTGGCCAGCATCCGCTCAAGAGCAGCGGAGACCTGCTGCACAGTGACCAGGCCGGCCCGGATCAGCAGATCGCCCAATCGCATTCGCGCGCCGATAGTATTCTCCTCTCGTCAAAGCTCTATTCCGGATTTTAGGGATGAATCCTGTGAAATACAGTGATTGGGAGGCAGCGGCGCGCCACGCATCCCGGATTTGGGCCAGGGCAGGGAATCGCCGGTCAAGTTGGGAAGTGGTGACAATCATCTCCCAGAGATTGCATTCTTGCGATGATTTGAGACGCTATGGATTTCGGCGCATCCAAAGCAGTGGAGCCGAGAAATTTTCTCCGAAGGAGTTCTCCATGAACGTGATTCTCTATGGCGCTACAGGCAAATCCGGCAGCCGCATCCTGAACGAACTCAATGCACGCGGGCACAAGGTGACAGCCGTTGTTAAAGATCCATCGAAGTTGCCCGCGGGAGTCGAGGGCAAGCAGGACGATCTGAGCAATGTGGAAAAAATTGCCGCCATTTTGATTGGCGCAGATGCAGTTGTGAGCGCTTATGGCCCTCCACCGGACGATACCGATCAATTGATTGGCGTGACCGAGCGCCAGATCGAAGCAGTGAAGCGGGCGGGCAATCTTCGCCTCATTGTCGTCGGCGGGGCTGGTTCTCTTGAAGTTGCGCCGGGTGTTTCCTTGCTTGCATCGGGCCATCTGCCTGCACCCTGGGCGCCGATCGCCGTATCTCATGAGAAAGCGCTCAAGCTGCTCCAGGCCTCTGCTATTGATTGGACCTATTTCAGCCCGGCTGCCTTCTTTGAACCTGGGGAGCGGACCGGCAAATTCAGGCTGGGCACAACGAATCTCATCTCCGATGAAAAGGGGCAAAGCCGTATTTCAATGGAAGACTACGCCATTGCCTTGGTGGATGAGCTGGAAAAGCCTGCTCATCGCCGCGCTCAATTCACCGTCGGATATTGAGCTTTACGGGCATTGTTCAGCCCCTCGGCAGCGCCCGGCTGCTCCTGAGGGGCTGAAAAGCTCTGTGCCGCGCACCTCCTGCTTCCAGGCAGGGTTGCGCGCTGCGTTCTTGTTCTCTGGTCAACCAAGAGACCTCAGACGTAGTACATAGCGCTCGCCTATTATTTACAGGAAGCGAATCTGACCACTGTAGCTTTCTGCCATCCCAGTTTTTTCCTCATCCGGCGCTTCTGTCTCCAAAGACTCCCCATACGCGCTCAGATCGCTTATGCTGTTAACAATCCTTTATTGCTTAGGCGAGACCCATACCAAACTCATGAACCCTGTCGTTCTGGCGGTAGACGATCTACGAGAGCAGTATCTGCGGGAGATGGAGCTGGTGCGCCAGACCTGTCATCGCACCGGCGACGGTACGGCCGCCATTCGCCGCCGCTCGGCTGTGGTTGACCGGCTGCTGATTGAGATGTGGCGGCGGGTCTCGGGCGATCGTCCCTCGCAGAACGTGTCGCTGCTTGCGCTGGGCGGCTATGGGCGCAAAGATCTCTTCCCTTACTCGGACATCGATATTCTTTTTGCCTTCGCGGACGAGAAGACCGAGGAAGTGAACAAAGCCGCGGTGCGGGCGATGATTCAGGGGATGTGGGACATTGGCCTGCGGGCCAGTCCCTGTTCGCGCACGGTGAAAGAGGCCGGCCGCTTCGACCCGGACAATCTGGAGTTCACGCTGGCCACGCTCGACCGCCGCTTTCTGGCGGGGGATTTCCCGCTTTATCAACAACTCCACAACACAACCTTTCCCGGCCTGGTGCTGAGCGAGTGGAACACGATTACCCAGAAGCTGGGCGAGATAGCCCGCGCCCGCCATGCCAAATACGGCAACACCATCTTTCACCTTGAGCCGAACTTGAAGGACTGCCCCGGCGGCTTGCGGGACTACCACCTGGCCGTCTGGTTTGCCTTGCTCTTCCATCTGAAGGAAACCAAGGAATGGCCCCGCCAGCGCGGCGGCGTCTTCCAGAGTCCGCGCGGCGATGCCGAGGCGGCCTTCGATTTCCATGCCGCGGTGCGATGTTTTCTGCATTTTCGCCACGGGCGCGACGACAACGCCCTCGATTGGCAGGCGCAGGACGAGGCTGCCGCCCGCTCCATTGGCCTGGAGACACGGGGCACCGCCGATCCGTCGTACTGGATGCGAACGTATTATCGCCACGCCCGCGTGATTTATCGCCGCGCCGCGTTGCTGATGGAGCACTTGCCCGCGCCGGTCAGCTTCTATAAACAGTTTCGCCGCCGCCGGGTTCCGA
>Ga0181534_10002325_pt1 | contig 11833 bp, 13 predicted proteins | sample PEATcosm2014_Bin_37_FD_119758 | JGI IMG/M metagenome (GOLD analysis project Ga0181534, IMG submission 119758) | Peatland microbial communities from MTU Mesocosm Facility, Houghton, MI, USA - PEATcosm2014_Bin17_10_metaG | ecosystem: Environmental > Terrestrial > Soil > Wetlands > Peat | place...
CCGTCGTGCCAAGCGGGGTAGGTCTTGGCGAACGATCTTTTCTTGACCGCTACGGTGACGATGCTTTCGCACTATTGAACGGCGCGTCGTCACCTGGAACTCTTGAGATCCGTGTGGCTGCTAAGGCCCACATCGAAGAACCGATTTTCTTAATCCACGCAGCGTCGAGTTCTTCATCGTTTCTGAGCGTGCACGTTCGCGTTGAAGCCGGTGCGCATATCGCCATTATTGAATGCTTCGTTGGTGGACGAGCAAGCTTGGTCGTGCCTTTGAGCGAATACGAATTGGCGGACGATGCGTCGCTGAATTTGGCCACGTATCAACAATTGGACGCCACTGCGTGGCACGTTGCTAGGTCAACGGCGCTTTTGCACCGTGACTCGCGTTTGCATCAATCGGTTATTGGACTTGGGTCTCATTACAACCGGTCACGAAATGATGCTGAGTTTTTGGGCACCGGAGCAGAAAACGAACTGCGAACAACGTTCCTTGGCGCTGGTACGCAGGTGCACGATTTTCGATCCCACCAACTGCACAAAATCGGTCGAACGAGGTCAACATTGCTCTCGAAAGGAGCAGTAAGTGATCATTCCCGTTCTGTTTATACGGGTCTCATAGAAATCGAAAATGGTGCTCGTCGAACCGACGCGCGCCAAACTAATCACAACTTGTTACTTTCGTCCACGGCTCACGCCGACACTGTTCCGAATTTGGACATTCGAGAAAACGATGTCGTATGCGCTCACGCGTCGAGTGTTGGTCCACTTGACGAGATGCAGCGTTGGTACTTGGAATCGCGTGGCGTTCCACGCGATGAAGCCGAACGCCTCATGATTCAAGGTTTCTTCAATGAAATGACCGATTCACTTCCGGAAGAAGTCGCGCATCTCGTCGAGTTGGAAGTTGGCAAGGTTTTGGCCAGTGCGCACGTGGTGGCATCGTGACGTTGATTGACGTTGGTGAGCTTTCGATGTTCATTGAAGGCATTCCCCAACAAACAAAAATTGAGGGACGAATCCTTGTTCTCGTGCGAATCGGCGACACCGTGTACGCACTTGATGATCGATGTTCGCATGAGGATTTCAGTTTGGCCGAAGGCGAAGTTGATGTTGCTACCAAGGAAATTGAATGTGCTCGACATGGTGCGATGTTCAACTTGGTTGACGGGACACCAGCGTCACTTCCCGCAACTCGACCAGTGCAGTCATACGACGTTGTTATTAGAGATGGTCGCGTCGAAGTGAGTGTGCCGTGAGTTCAATTCTTGTAATTGACGATCTTCACGTCAAGGTAGCTTCACGCGACATACTTCGTGGCGTTAATCTCACGATGCACTCGGGCGAAGTACACGTCATTATGGGTCCGAACGGTTCAGGAAAATCAACACTCGCGCACGCGCTTACCGGACGTCCGGGTTACGAGATTACGAAAGGTTCCGTCAAACTCGACGGAACCGAACTGCTCAATCTTCTCCCGGACGAACGAGCTCGACTGGGACTAATGCTGGCCTTGCAACAACCACTGGAAGTGCGGGGCGTTCGTCCAGTTGAGCTTCTCGTCGCTGCAGGAGCAAATCCTGTGGGCATCAAGGAACGAATACGCGAAGAAGCCGAGCTCGTAGATCTACGCCCCGAGCTTCTAGATCGATTTGTGAACGTAGATCTTTCGGGTGGCGAACGAAAGCGAGCCGAAATGGTGCAACTCGGAATCCTTCGACCGAAGTTCGCGGTTCTTGATGAGATTGACTCGGGTCTTGACGTAGATGCTCTCGGCGCCGTCGCTCGTCGATTGCAACTCGCAACAACGCAGTGGTCGTGCGGTGTTCTCGCCATTACACATTTTCGACGCCTTCTTCAGGAGTTGACACCCGACGTTATTCACGTGATGAGTGAAGGTCGCATTGTCGCAAGCGGCGGACCAGAACTCGCCGAAACGCTGGAACGCGATGGCTACGAGCCATTTCGCGAACTTTCAGACTGAATTCACGTTAAGAAACGATTACGAAACTGACGAAATCAACAAGTAAGTTTGTGTAATGCCACAAGGTCGTCATAGAGCCCCACGTGGCCCCAAAAACGCTGATCGTGCACCGTCACGTCGCAAACTTGCGAATGAGCAGCGTCTTTTGGCCCTTGGAGAGGCAGTCAACGAGCGATCGGGCATTGCACCAACCTCTCGACGGGGTCGAGCTAAGCGTTCATTGGGCCGACGCCTGTCGTACTGGTCCCTTGGCATTGTCGTCGTAATCGGCGGAGTGATTGGAGGTATCTATCTCTACGCCCAATTGAAGTTCGACAATATTCCTAAGGTCGCCGTACCGAGCGAGATTCCTCGGATTTCGGGGCAGCCGTTTAATGTCTTGATCATTGGTTCGGACTCTCGAGCGGGTCTAACCGGGAACGAGGCTGCACAAACGGGTGGTTCCTCTGTTCAGGGCCAGCGTAGTGATGTCGTGAAAATTGCCCATATTGATCCGGGCAAAGGAACAATTCAAATGGTGTCAATCCCTCGTGACACCCTGGTCACACTGCTCGCCAACCAATCGCTTTATACGAATTACAACCGAATTAACGTGAATTACGCAAACGGTCCGAATCTATTAGTGAAGACGATTGAAGCAAATTTTGGTATTCCAATTAATCACGTCGTGCAAGTGAGTTTCGGCGGTCTCATTAACGCGACGGAGGCGCTGGGCGGGGTCTATTTGAACTTCCCCTATCCGGCGAAAGACGCCTACTCAGGTCTCAACATCAAGCACACCGGCTGTCAATTGGTGGATGGCTTTCAAGCACTCGCTGTGGCTCGCAGTCGACACTACGAGTACTTTCAAAATGGTCAATGGGTCTATGACGGTACGAGTGACTATGGCCGCATCGATCGCCAAAATACGTTCATCCGAGCATTGATTCAATCGGCGAAGGGTAAGTACAACCCCTTGACACTTAACTCATTTCTTTCGGATTTACCTCAAGGCATAACACTCGACAACGAATGGTCGCTTGACGAACTGATTGGACTTGCTTTTAAATTTCACAGCCTCAATCCAGCGGAACTAGCGACGTACACCCTGCCAACTATTTCGGCTGGGGACATTTCGCCCTACGGTGACGTTCTCGTTGAACAGCAACCCGAGGGGCAACAACTTCTCGTGAATATCTTTGGTTCACAACTCGAAAAGCCAACGAACCCGCCGCCAAATGCGCAACTCCAAGTCATTCCGCCACCCGACGTAACGGCATCGACAACACCAATTATTTCAACCAAGACGACGACCACGACAACCAAGGCCAAAGCAAATGCAACGACAAAAGCGACGACGAAAGTCGCGACGACAACGACGACAGTGCCGGGTGTAACCGTTCCGTACTTTGATCCAACGAACTGCACGCCGTAATATTTAGAGCGAAAGTTCGTCGAGTCCTTGGCTCAGCGTGTTCCACGAAAGCGTGGCGCACTTAATACGCACCGGAAATTTGACGACGCCCTGCAAGGCAGCAAGTTCACCAAGCGCACGCACGTCAATTTTTGGCTGTTCGTCTTCGTTGGTGAGTTTCTTCTCGTGTCCCATCATCAGTTGTTTGAACGTGGCGATCTTTTCACGTACTTGATCAATCGGTTTTCCCTTGACCGCGGCACTCATCAGTGAAGCTGACGACTGCGAAATTGAACAACCATGACCTGAAATTTTGATGTTGGAAAGGACGCCGTCAGTGACTTCGAGAAAGACCACCACTTCGTCACCACACAAGGGATTAAAGCCTTCAACCTTTTTGGCGGGCTCGGGTAATTCACCCCGGTTGCGGGGGGAGCGGTAGTGATCGAGAATGATCTCTCGGTAGAGATTTTCAAAGTCCGACATTGAACTAAGCGAACACTTTCACAGAGTGAGCCAACGCTTCAAGCAAGACGCTGGTGTCCTCGTCAAGGGAATAGGGACCAAACGAAGCTCGAACGGTTGCAGCGAGATCAAATCGTTTCATCAAGGGCTTGGCGCAGTGATGCCCGGGACGAACACAAACGCCAAATTGATCGAGTACTTGAGCCACGTCGTGCGGGTGCACGCCTTGCACATCCAGACTGATGACCCCACCACGATTAAGAGTGGTACCGGGTCCAATGACGCGAATGACGTCACCAAATTCGTCACCTAGTCGCGCTAGGGCATCCGCCGTTAAATCCGCTTCGTGCTTTGCGATGTTGTCCATTCCCAGCGATTGCAAGTACAAGACGGCGGCGTTGAGTCCTGCGGCTTCAGCAATGGGTGGCGTGCCGGCTTCAAAACGGGTAGGCCCGTTCGCTGGTGTGTAGCCATCCATTCGGACGTCGGCAATCATTCCGCCACCACCCAAGAATGGCGGCATTGACTGGAGAATCTCTTCGCGGGTCCAGAAAATGCCAATTCCCGTTGGTCCCAACATCTTGTGGGCACTGAACGCAATGAAGTCGACATCAAGTGCCTGCACATCAAAGGGACCGTGCGCAATGGACTGGGCGGCATCAACGGCGATGAGTGCTCCATTGTTGTGGGCGGCATCGGCAAGTGCGCGCAGCGGATTGATTGTTCCGAGCACGTTTGACATACCCGTTACCGATAGCAACTTGGCGCCCTTCAAGAGTGCATCCAGATTTGATAGATCGAGCCGATACTCGTCATCGACGCGGATGAATCGCACGTCAATGTCAATTTCATCGCGCAATTGAAACCAGGGGACGATATTGGCGTGATGCTCCATTTGAGTGAGCACCACCGCGTCACCGGATTTCAAGTTTGCCCGTCCCCACGATTTGGCCAGCAGGTTGAAAGACTCTGTGGCGTTTTTCGTGAAGACGACTTCTTCGCTCGCGTTTTGAGCATTGAACAGACCGCCAACGGCGAGACGAGCGCCTTCGTACGTTGCGGTTGCTTCTTCGGCCGTCACGTACACCGCACGGTGCACGTTGGCGTGATGTTGTTCGTAGTAGCGCGACATCGCTTCAATAACCGGACGCGGCGTCAGCGACGTTGCGCCAGAGTCGAGGTAGGTAATCGGATGACCGTTGACGATCCGATGAAGTAGGGGGATATCTTGACGAACTAAACGCGCGTCAAAACTAGTCACGTCGTCACCGGACGCCACGCGTCATATCCCTTGGCTTCAATTTCCTCGGCGAGTTCGGGTCCGCCCGAGTGCTCAATTCGACCATCGACCAAGATGTGCACCTGGTCGGGGAGTATTTCTTCAAGAAGTTTGACGTAGTGCGTCACTACAACAATGCCTAATGACGGCCTCGCTTCTCGAACGGTGCGAACACCTCGCGCTACGACACGCAGGGCGTCAATGTCGAGACCGGAATCGGTTTCGTCGAGGAACGCGAGAACGGGATCGAGCAGAGCCATCTGCAGAACTTCGTTTCGTTTTCGCTCGCCACCCGAGAATCCGTCGTTGAGGTGTCGCTCGGCGAACGCGGGATCCATGCCTAGTCGGTCCATCCATTCCATGAGGTCCATTCGTACTTCGAGCACACTCAGTTCATCGAGTTGCTTTCTCGCGGCAATTGCCTGGCGCAGAAACTGGACCACCGAAATACCGCTAATGGCTTCGGGATATTGAAAGGCCAGAAAGATTCCGGCACGAGCTCGTTCGTCGGTGGACCATGCAGCGATGTCCCCGCCATTCAAGAGAATCTGCCCTTCGGTGACTTCGTAACCCGGGTGCCCCATGACGACGTTCGCGAGCGTTGATTTCCCCGCGCCGTTCGGCCCCATCAGGGCGTGGACCTCACCTTCTCGAACAATTAGGTCGACCCCGCGAAGGATTTCGTTACCTTCCGCGCGAACGTGCAGATTACGGAGTTCTAAAAGAGGCGCGGACACCCAGTCATCTTAACGTCACGAAGGAATAAGTCCTACGTCCGTGTTACCAACCCCGCTCAATCCATTCGTCGAGGTGGGGCATTTCAACGTCCAACGTGGACTCGAGTCCATGACCCGGCCATATGATTGTGTCCGGCGCAAACGATCGAAAAATTCGGTCCTCGATGGACGTAATAATCGTCGCGAAATCGCCGCCTTCGAAGGTGGTATTGCCCGGTCCGCCAGGAAATAGTGTGTCGCCCGTGAAGAGCAATGGCGTGCCCTCAAGTGCAAAGGATATGGAGCCCGGGGTATGTCCGGGCGTGTGCAGCGTGCGAATTCGCAGGTCGCCGACGTTCATAACCTCGTCGTCACCCAGTAATTTGTCATAACTAGGAAGCATGCCCGCGTCTTCTTCTCGAACCCACACCTCGATGCCCGCGTCTCGCACTTCGCTGACGGCGCCAATGTGATCCCAGTGGCCATGGGTCTCGACAACACTCGTAACGCCGAGATTTTTTGCGACTTTTAAGAGGCGGTCGTGCTCATTGGCGGCATCAATAAGAAGGCCCTGTCCGGTTCGTCGACAGCGCACCACGTAGACGTTGTTGGCGACTGGGCCCACAACGAATCGATGGACCTCGGCCTGCGCGCTCTGCCAGACGATTTCGACGTTTTCCATAGGTCCAGTCTCCCACGCTACGGGCTACGTCGGGGTTGGATAATCTCACGTAGTCTCTTACACGACCTCTTAGAACACCATTGAACCAGCGAACAAAGGCCCCATCATGAACTTTGGATTTAGCGACGAGCAAGAAGAACTTCGAAAAATGGTGAAGCGGTTTTTGGACGACAAGTCGCCCGAGACCGAGGTACGCCGATTGATGGCCACCGACGAGGGATACGACCCCGCCGTGTGGAAGCAGATGGCTGAAGAGCTCGGTCTGCAGGGCCTCGGCATTCCCGAGGAATTTGGCGGCCAGGGTTTTGGACCCGTTGAGCTCTACGTCGTGTTTGAGGAAATGGGCGCGTCGCTTCTTTGCTCGCCGTATTTCTCCACCGTCGCGCTCGCCGCGAATGCGTTACTGAACGCCGACGACGACACGGCAAAGGCCACGTACTTACCAGGCATTGCCTCGGGAGAAACCATCGCGACCGTTGCTCTCACCGACGATGCCGGCAACTGGGATCTCGACACAACGTCCACTGAAGCTAAGGCGGAAAAGAGTGGTTACCAAATTTCTGGTGTTCGCAGTTACGTCACCGATGGCAACACGGCTTCGCTTATTTTGGTTCCCGCCAAGACCAAAAAGGGACTCTCGTTGTTCGCCGTTGCCGGCGACGCCGATGGACTTACGAGGACGCCACTGCCGACCATGGATCAAACGCGTAAGCAAAGTCGACTCGAGTTTAAAAACACACCAGCCACGCTGATAGGCGAAGACGGAGGAGCCAAGCCTGGCCTCGAAAAGACGTTACAGATGGCGGCGTCGGCTTTGGCTGCCGAACAAGTCGGTGGCGCGCAACGCGTTCTCAATAACGCGGTTGACTACGCCAAGAACCGTGTGCAGTTTGGTCGGCCGATTGGATCGTTTCAAGCCATCAAGCACAAGTGCGCCGACATGTTGTTGGACGTTGAGTCCGCGAAGTCCGCGGCGTACTACGCCGCGTGGGCGGCCCAAGAAGACGACAAAGAACTCGCCATCGCTGCGAGTCTCGCGAAGTCCTTTTGTTCGGAAGCATATTTTCACTGCGCCGCCGAGAACATTCAGATTCACGGAGGTATTGGTTTCACGTGGGAACATCACGCGCACCTCTACTTCAAACGAGCCAAGAGTTCAGAGTTGTTGCTGGGTGACCCGGCGTACCACCGAGAACTTCTCGCTCAAGAACTCGGCATCTAGAAACTTTCATGCTCGCCCACGAGCAACTCACGAGCGGTCCTTCGACCCTCGAGTTGCGGATAGCCTCCACCGCCTCGCGTCCGAGTGCCGAACGCGTCCTCGTACTCGTGCACGGTCTGCCCAGGTCCTTTGGCATGGGCCGCCAAGCGGCGGCGCTGCTTCCCGAACTCGCTGAACACTTGGCGAACGAGTCGGGCTGGGTGGTCGCAACGGGGACACTCTCGGGTGTTGGAGAAAGTACGGGAACGTTTTCGGCGTCACAGTGGCTGGCGGATCTGGGAGCAATTCTTAATCGTCTCCATACTCCGGATCATTGGATATCACTCGCGGGCTTCGGATTCGGTGGCGCGCTGGCTCTTTCCACGGCAGTAGAGGACGACCGAGTTCGCGACGTCGCTGTTTTTGCAACACCGTCAAGCATGGAGCGTTGGTGCGGTGATGCTGAATCGTTTCACCGCGTCGTAGCAAACGCCGGCGTAGCGGACGCGTCTGTGCAACTACTTGATCCAGCAACATTGTTGGCGGACACGCTCGCGATTAATCCGCTGCACGCGGCCGCGATGCTGCCGCCGCGAAGATTTTTGATTGGCCACGGAACCGACGATGCCGAAGTACCCGTAAACGACGCGCGAGAACTCTTTGCCGCGGCCGAAGGACGGGCCGAACTTCGACTAATTCAAGGCGCTGGTCACCAATTACGAGCCGACCCTCGCATGGTGGCGACACTGCTTGGCTGGATGGATCGACACCGCTAGCCCAGTGCGAGGTCAATCGCCGCTCGAAGTTCGCGAGCTGCTTGGTAGGGATTACGAGCTTGGGTGAGAGCACGCACGACGACAAAGTGCTCTACACCCGCATTGGCGAGCAAAGGAATGCTTGAAGCGGTGACGCCACCGGTAACAAAGACGGGTCGATCACTTCGAGCCTGCGCCCGAGCCACGTAGTCGAGGCCAGTGCCACGTCGACCCGGCTTGGTTGGTGTTTCTTCAATCGGGCCGGCACTGAGGTACGTGACATCTTCGAGTAGTCCTTGATCAAATTCGTCATCGGCGTGGGTCGAAAGTCCAACAATGGCGTCACTTCCAAGTAATGCTCGACACCGGCTCACTGATTCGTCATCTTGACCCACGTGGACTCCGTCAGCGCCAACGTCGAGTGCAAGTTGGGCATCATCATTCAAAATAAAGGGCACGTTGGCCTCGTGGCAGATCGGAAGTAGTACACGAGCACCTTCACGAATTGCCTCGGCGGAGCCGTCTTTTTCACGAAGTTGCACAATGTCTACGCCACCACGAATGACCGCTTCGACAAACTCTGCGAGATCCTGGCGTAGCGGTGTGCAAAGGTACAGGCGGCGATTACTGAGCTCGAACACGCCCGTAACCATAGGGCGCAAGTTCGTGGACACAATTGCCAACTCTCCGAGCCAAGTGGTGCAGAATGGGCCAATGCAGATTCCCGCCAAAGCCGATTACGCCATTCGTGCGCTTTTGACGTTGGCCGAGAGCACTGAGTCAGTGAGTGCCGAGCATTTGGCGCAAGAACAGAATTTGCCGCCGAAGTTTCTGGGGGCAATACTTTCTGAACTGCGTCGAGGTGAAATGGTTATTTCTCATCGCGGTCCCGAGGGTGGCTTCAAATTGGCTCGACCGGCGCAGGACATCACGATTGCCGATGTCCTGCGCGCCATTGGCGGACCAATGGCGGGAGTTCGAGGTATGCGTCCCGAGACCCTCGAGTACGACGGCGCCGCGGTGCATTTGCGTGATGTGTGGGTCGCGGTGCGAGCCGCGTTGCGAGAAGTGTTGGAACACGTGACCTTGGAAGACGTGCAAAAGGGCAACTTGCCCGACGCCGTTACTCGCTTCACCAATGATCCAGACGCGTGGCACACGCGTTCGTGACCGCTCGCATCCATACAGACGGTTCTTGTCGTGGCAATCCAGGCCCTGGGGGTTGGGCGTGGGCGAGAGACCATGAACACTTCGCCAGTGGCGCAGATGTCCACACGACCAATCAGCGAATGGAATTACTTGCGGTAATTGAGGCGTTGCGCGACAACCCCGATGATCCCCTCGAAATTGTCTCGGATTCCAACTACGTCGTGAAGTGTTTTGAGGAGAAATGGCACGTGGGCTGGCTCCGTCGTGGTTGGAAAAACTCCCAGGGAAAGCCCGTCGCAAATCGGGACCTGTGGGAAGACCTCTTTGCCTTGACGCTCGACAGTCCCCGCGAAATCTCGTTTTCGTGGGTGAAGGGCCACTCGGGTGACCGAATGAATGATTTCGTAGATGAATTGGCCACCGCGGCCGCCGACACCCAGCGGGGCCATCGCCAGCTCTGATCCCGTATTGCAACTGGTCAAATTCATTAGGATTTACATCGGCTGAATAGTTCGTGAAGGGAATGTGCCATGGCTGAAGAAACCCAACAATTTGATGTCGTCATCATTGGTGGGGGGCCAGGCGGTTACGCCGCTGCGCTCTATGGAGCATCCGCGGGACTGAACATTGCGCTCGTCGAGCGTGACAAAGTAGGTGGCACGTGCTTGCACCGCGGTTGTGTACCAGCGAAAGAATTTTTGGAAACGGCGCACGTCAATCGCACGATTGAACACGCTGCGGACTTCGGATTTAGCACCGGCACCGTTGGAGTTGATTTTTCGGTGAGCCAAAATCGAAAGAACGAAGTTGTTGATGTTTTGTTCAAGGGTCTCTCGGGACTGCTTAAGGGACGAAACGTGACGGTCTTTTCGGGGACCGGGCAATTGCAACCCGGACTCACTGTGCGCGTTCTCGACGGTGAAGACCAAGGCAAAGAAATCAAGGGAACGAACATTGTCTTGGCTCCCGGATCCGTACCACGTACGCTTCCCGGATTTGAAGTTGACGGCTCACTCGTCGTGACTTCCGACGAATTTCTTGACCTTAAGCAGTTGCCTTCGACGGCTGTCGTCATTGGCGGCGGAGCCATTGGCTGTGAGTTTGCGTCAATGCTGACGGACATGGGTACGAAGGTCACGGTTCTTGAAGGGCTGCCCGCAATTCTTACCGGTTGTGACACTGAGGTAGCGAGTGTTGTGCAGCGCGCTTTCAAGAAGCGCGGTATGGAAATAAAAGTCGGCGCCTCGGTGACTGGTCACACGCCTTCGAAGAAGGGCAACACCACCAAAGTTCACGTTGAAGGCGGTGACGACGTGGAAGTGGAGATGGTCGTTGTCTCCGTAGGTCGTCGCGCCCGAACGGAAGGATTGGTTGCTGACGGAACGGGCGTAGAGATCAATGAGCGAGGATTTGTCGTGACGGACGAGTACCAGCGCACGGCCGCGCCCAACGTGTTTGCCGTAGGCGACGTCGTTGCCAACACGCCGCAATTGGCACACGTCGGATTTGCCGAAGCCATAGTGACTATCAAGACAATTCTTGGTGAGTCGGCGGTACCCGTGGACTACGACCGCGTGCCGTGGGCAATTTATTCAAATCCCGAGGTGGCGTTTTGTGGTCTGACCGAAGCCACCGCCAAAGAACGCGGTTACGAGGTAGTGATCAAGAAAGATCCCTTCGGTGGCAACTCGCGTGCGCGAATCATTGGCGACACCGATGGTGTCGTAAAGATCATCGCGGAGAAGCGTGCTGACGGTACGGCGGGACAAATACTTGGCGTGCACATGGCGGGTCCTTGGGTCACGGAGCAACTCGGCGCGGGTTACTACGCAGTGAACTGGGAAGCGACCGCCGAAGAAGCAGCGGCGCTGATTCAGCCACACCCATCGCTGTCCGAGACGTTTGGCGAAACTTTGCTCGCGCTCGCCGGCCGGGGCTTGCACGTTGGCTGACGTACTCCTTCCGTCGCTGGGCGAATCCGTTACCGAGGGCATCGTCACTCGGTGGATGAAGAACGTAGGTGATCGTGTTGAACGCGACGAAGCGCTCTACGAAATCTCCACCGACAAGGTGGACTCAGAAATGCCCTCGCCGAGTGCGGGCGTGCTGCTTGAGATTCTGGTGCCCGAAGGAGAAACCGTTCTCGTCGGTGGACGTGTTGCGGTCATTGGTGAGGGTGACGCGAGCTCGGCGCCGAGTCCTTCGCCGGCTCC
>Ga0181534_10002326_pt1 | contig 11832 bp, 7 predicted proteins | sample PEATcosm2014_Bin_37_FD_119758 | JGI IMG/M metagenome (GOLD analysis project Ga0181534, IMG submission 119758) | Peatland microbial communities from MTU Mesocosm Facility, Houghton, MI, USA - PEATcosm2014_Bin17_10_metaG | ecosystem: Environmental > Terrestrial > Soil > Wetlands > Peat | place...
GAGCAGCCAACGAGCGTTGTTACAACAAGGAGCAGTGTCGCTTTGACGATGTTCATGATGACCCTCCAGCTAAAGACACGATTGTCTCATGCTTCTTGTCCCTGGAATTGCTGCCGAATTGACCCCCTGTGGCGGGGTGCGCTGCGTGGTAAGCTGAGCCCCACCCTGTAGAGGCGCGTTCCCGATGCCCATCTCTTCGAGCGAGATCGCCCAGCTCAACGGCGCCTATCAGCAGCAGTACTCCCAGCAGGCGCAGTTCGCCGCGCAGATGAGCCAGGGGAACATCTACGGCGGCGGTGGCCCGATGATGGGCGGGTCGATGGGCTCGGGAATGCAGGGCGACCAGCTCATGTCCCGGGGGATGAACCGCGCGGCAGGCATCGGGGTGCCGCTCGCCGCGGCGGGGATGAGCCTGATGGGCCTCGACCCCTTCTCCATCGGGCTGAAGGCCGGAGGGCTGGCCTCGGCGTCCGGGATGGGCATGGCAGGAGCCATCGGTGTGGGCGCCGGCGTCGCGCTCCCCCTGATGGCGGGCATGGGGGCAGCGAAGTACGCCGGCTCACAGATGATGGAGGGGGCGAGCCAGCAGTCGAACCTGAACCAGACCCTCCGCAGCAGCTTCAACTTCCGGAACAGCGCCGGTGGGCAAGGCTTCCAGCGCGCGGACATGACCGAGATCGGGTCGATGGTCCGCGACATGAGCGGGCAGTTCGGCCCTGGTGGGGAGATCACCGGCTTCAAGGAGCTCACCAGCCTGGCCGGAAAGATGGGAACGATGGGCTTCGCGCAGGGGGTGCGCGATGTGAAGGAGTTCTCCGCGAAGTTCAAGGAGATGGTCACCACCCTGAAAGGGATGGCCAAGGACCTGGGGACCACGCTCGAGGGGGCGATGGAGTTCGCGCAGGCCGCCAAGGGCTCCGGTGTCTTCGGCATGGGCAACATGGCGAAGTTCACGGGCTCCGTCCGTGGGTCCGCCGTCGCCGGCGGGCTCGCCGTGAGTGAGGTGACGGGAGCCGCCAGCATCGGCAGCCAGATTGCGCGCTCCATCGGAGGGCTCGGGAAGCAGGGCGCGGGGGCTGGCATCCGCACCATCGGCCAGATCGGCACCGCGCAGCAGATGGGGGTGCTCTCCGAGGAGGACATCTACAACGTGACCGGGCTGACGGGGGCCGAAGGACGGCAGGCCTACGCCGCGAGCTCGATGCAGAAGGCTGGGAGCTTCCTCCAGTCGGGTCGTGGTCGTCGTACTCTGGCCGCCATCGCCGGCAAGAACGGCACGCTCGATGAGGAGGGGGTGCAGGAGCTCCTCGCCGGCGGGATGGACATCGGGGAGACGATGCGCCGGGACAACAAGATGAAGACCACGGTGGGCCGTGCGAACTTCATCCGAAACGAGGGGCGCCTCCGTGGTGCCGCTCTCGAGCGCATCGGAGGGTTCCTCCCTGCCCTGCAGCTGAAGGAGTGGGCCGAGTCGAAGGGCGTCGACATCAACAACATGGACGACCGCTCCATGCTCTTCGCCCAGCGTCAGCTCGGGATGGGGCGAGACGAGGTCGACCAGGCCGTGAAGATGGCCAACGCGCTGCCGCAGATCGCACGCCGGATGCAGGCCTCCCAGCAGGACGACAGCTACCTCCAGAAGATCGCCCAGGAGCACAAGCAGCAGGGCATCGAGGGCGTGGAGCAGCGGTTCAAGCAGGCCCAGGAGCGCATCAACGGCAAGATGCAGGAGGCCGGGCAGAACCTCTTCAACTCCGGCTCCGAAGCACTAGACCGCTGGATCAACAAGATGACCGGCACCTACGAGCACGTGATGACCGAGAAGGCTGACAACGCCTTCCGGAACATGAAGTGGGGCGGCAACGACCGTGAGGTCGCGCTGACGATGGGTGGAGGGGCCAGTCCTTTCGGCAGCGGAGACCCCGCCAAGCAGGCCTCGATGTCGACGCGCGACTTCTTCGGGGGTAGCGGCGAGAAGCTGCGCCAGGCCATGGGCTACACCGAGGGCTCGCTCATCTACGGCAAGACGATGGCCCAGAAGTACAAGGAGGCCGGCTACAACATCAAGGAGGGGAGCCAGGCGGACCTGCAGAAGTCGCTTCTCGAGGCGAGTCAGACCGCGGAGGGAGCGCAGCGGCTCAACGACAAGCTCGGGGAGGCCGATGGGGACCTCACGGCCACGTTGCGCCGGGAGTACGTGGGCAAGATGGCCGGACTGAGCGGCCAGGCACGCGTGGAGGCAGTGAAGAACGTCCTCGAGGAGCAAGCCAAGGCGGGCAACAAGAGCGCGCAGAACATGCTCGCGAACTTCGGCAAGGGGGCCGGTGAACAGGCCGCCTCGGTCAACACCCTCGAGCAGCAGCTCGGCATCTCGGACAAGTCCCTGCTCTCCGCGAACTCCGCCACTCCCGAGGGAGGTACGGGAGGGGGAGGCTTCGCTCCCGGTCAACGCGAGAAGGACTTCGCCGACAAGCTGTACGGCTCACAGAATCAGACCCTGGGACGGACACTGGGTGGTGTGGCTGGTGGAGTCCTGGGAATGGGGATGCCCGTCGCTGCGATGGCTGGCGCTTGGCTCGGGGGCAAGCTGCAGTCCTCCATCAGCGGCGACGATGCGAAGCGGGGTGCGTTCGGCAAGTACATGACCTCGGATGAGGCGCAGTCGCGTGCCTTCGATCTGTTCGGAGGGAGCGGTAAGAAGGCCGCAATCGACACGCAGATCAAGATGCAGAACGAGCTCATGGACCTGCAGCAGTCGCACCAGGAAACGAGCGGGCGAGCCACGGGTATCGCGACGCAGCTCGCTGCGCAGGAGTACATGAAGCTGAAGGGGAAGTACCCCGATGGCAAGATCCCCGAAGAGGAGCTCAAGAAGCTCACCGACACGTACGGTTCCTACGGCATCGACACCAAGGAGAAGCTCGACGCGGCGTACAACGTGACCCTCGAGGCTGCACGCAGCCAGAACTCCGAGGTGAACCGCGAGGAAGCCCTGCGTGTGCGCACCCGCGCGAAGGGCGAGCAGAAGAAGATGAAGGACCTCGGGCTCACCGAGATCGATCCGAAGACAGGCAAGAGCAAGCTCGTCGAGGGCCTCAGCAAGGAGGGGGCGGCTGCCGTAGAGATCATGCAGCAGTCCCTGGGGCTCGAGGCTTCGTACAGCGGCACGGAGCAGGAACGCCGCGGCATCGGAGAGAAGCAGCGGATGGGCATCGAGGCTCTCGCGAATCTCTCCGAGAAGGAGCGCGCGAAGATCGCCACCAACGCCGCCGGCACCGAGCTCGGAAGCACGATGGCCACCATCAACGCGGATGAGAAGCGTATCGCCCGTGGGCTGAAGCGAGGCAACCTCACCCAGACAGCCCTCGGGGGTCTTGGTCTCTCCTTGTCGAAGGAGGACATGAAGACCATGAACCTGAAGGACGAGTCGAGCCAGAAGCGCCTCGAAGCCTTCATGCTGGAGCAGCTGGGTGGCAAGGACATCAGCGAGGGCGCCAAGGAAGCTCTGCAGAGCAAGATCCACCGGCTCACGGGCGCCATCAAGGGGAAGAACGTCGCAGAGGGTGCCCTCGCCTACGAAAGCATCCAGGGAGACCAGGCGGTCCAGGATCAGCAGAAGAAGAAACAGGATGAACAGGAAGATCAGAACCCAGCTGTACGAGAAGCGAAGAAGCAGACGAGCATCCTGGAGAAGATGTTGAAGTTCCAGGGCATGACTGCGTCTGAGATCTCGGAACTCAACGACAAGGCACAAGCCGGTAGTGCCGAAGACACTGGCGGGGGCGGTGGTTCTTTTCACAACGCCCCCAACAAGGGGAGGACTCCCTGATGGCGAAGTCCCTGCTGTTCGTTGAGGGCGACCTTCCGTTCTCGATTCCTCCGGGCTGCAGCCCCTGCAGGCAGGAGGTCACGCTCACCATCCGCAAGAACGGGCGGCTCTACACCTACGTCTTGCATGACCAGATCGTGGTCGAGGATCCCTACCTCATGCTGGTGAAAGCGGAAGCGTTCGCGCTGAAGGTCGGAGAGCAGTACAACGGGACACCTCCCCCTCGCAGCGTGCTCGACAACCTGATCAAGTCGAACGTCGTCATCTGAGGTTGCCATGGCCGTCTTCATCACTCTCACCACGGACAGCTTCGTCGACTCGTTCAACAACGCGGTCACGAACGCGGCATCCACTCAGCGTGCTGGCTCGAACAACGCGCGGCGTCCACAGCGCGGCCTCGAGATCAAGGAGGACACCTACGCCATCCTCAAGCTGGTGGCCGCCAGCGGCAACCCCATCCCGCTCTACGACTCGAGCTCGTCGACGGGGATGAGCACTGACTACACGAACTTCATCCTGCAGTCCGTCACCGAGGCGCGGATGGAGAAGCATCAGATCGTCGAGACCTTCGGCGAGCCGTACATCTACTTCTTCGGGGAGAGCCCGCGCTTCCTCGACGTTCAAGCTGTGCTCGTCGACTCGAACGACTTCAACTGGTACGCCGAGTTCTGGCAGAACTACGACCAGTTCTTTCGTGGCACACGCAGCGTTGAGCTCGGGGCGCGCACCTACCTCTTCTACGACGACAACATCGTCGAGGGGTACATGCTCAACGCGCAGGCGCGGAAGACATCGGACACACCGCTCATGGTGCAGCTCCAGTTCCGGCTGTACCTGACGAACTACCAGAACGTTACCTTCGTCGGCAGCCCGAACTTCCCCATCCGCTCGAGTGTGGACCTCCCTCCGAGCGTGAACCTGACCAGCGCCGACTCGTTCCAGGTGATCGCCGCCTCCACGGCGAGCGCCGGGTACTCGGCGGAGGATCTCCAGGACGCCATCGACTTGATGGCCCAGCAGGGTGCCGCGCAGCAGCTCGGACAGGCTCCTCCTGGAGCTTCTGGGTTCGGGGTAGGCCTGAACGTGGGAGCCAGCGCGGGCATTGGCGTGGGTGCTGGGGTCAGTGTGGGAACAGGCGTCGGCTTCGGCGGTGCGTCTGACCTAGCCAGTGTTCTCGCTGCTGGAGTTTCTGCCACGGGCACGGTCTCTATTGATGGTGTTCTCGCAGATGCCGCGGCAGCCCTGGCTAACGCCGGAACGCGCACTCTTCCTCTACGAGGACTCATCTCGGACAACACAGACGAGTACACAGGGGCGCCAGACACCCCACTCGCGCTTGACCCAAGTGACGACGTTGAAGAAGCGCCTGACTTCTGGGCCACTAGCATACAGAACCTGGCCATCTACGGAGCTGACCTCGACAACCCCGACAGTTTCATCGAGCTTGGCATCTCGGCCAATTTCGGCGTCAGCATTGGGGTGAGTATTGGTGCTGCAGCGCAGTCTGGTCCCACCTTCGGTGTTGCGGGAGGGGTCACCGTAGGGGGCGTAAATGGGGGGCTTGGCTTCACCGGCGTCTTCGCGAGCCCCATCCTCTCTGCACAGACCTCGCTGACCACCGTGTCCGGTCAGACCTACACGACGACCGCGTACGGGAGCTCGACGCCCATCTTCGGGAACGGCGTGGCCATCAACGGCGGGGTCATCTCCGGGACAGGGAGCGGCGGCGGTATCCCGGGTGGTCTCTCTGGAGGCATCGGCCCGAACGGGCCCGGCACCCTCAACGAGTTCACCGGGGGTCCCTCCTACGGAACCTCGGACGGCTTCGCCTCCTCGCTCGGGTACGGCGCGAACACTTCAGCCTGTGGCGCATCCATCACGGTGGGCGGCTCCCCCAGTGCCTTCTCCATCGTCGTGGCGCCGGGGTCGCTTGTTACAACGCCTCCGACCGAGAACGACGAGAACTTCTACATAGGGCCCGACGGCAACACGAGCGACACGAACACGACAGGGATCTCCATCTCATGAGCATGGGCGTAGGCACGCGCATCCGGCTGCGTCTCTTCCTCGAGGGAGTAGAGGTGCCGGTTGTAGCGGCCACCATCCAGGTCGTCCCCAACGCGCCCTCGGTGTGCTCGCTGCAGATCCCTCCGCTGCCCGACGGCACACGGTTTCTGCCGAGGACCATCGTCCACCTGTTCTTCTACGACTACGAGACGGCCAACACGCCGTTCCCGGTGTCCGCAGGGGCAGTGAACACGGCCACGAACCAGAGTCCCACCGCGTACCAGAACCAGACGACGGGGAGCAACGCGACGCCCAGCACCGGAACGAACAGCGTCGGAGACTCACCGGACATCCAGAACGCGAACTACAAGCTGTGCTTTGGTGGGGAGATCGTCGGTTACCAGTGGACGAAGAACCAGGCGCAGCGGTCACTCGTACTGCAGTGCCAGGACTGGAGCTCCTACTGGGACTCGGCCCAGCAGTGGAACAACACCGATCTGTTCGGGCCCGGCATCAAGGCGCTCTTCTCCGGGGGCAGCACCAGCCTGTTCACCGACTTCCTCGAGGACGAAGGGTCGGCCATCATCCGCATCCTCCAGTCGCCCTCCATCCAGTACCCGAACCTGCAGGGGTTGCTGGGTGGCATCGTGCACCTCCTCGAGTCCATCGGAGGCAGCTACAGCTACGGGCAGACGATCGCGGGGGACAACGTCTTTTTCAGCCTCGCCGAGCTCCGCCTCCACATCACCCAGATGATCACGGCGTACGAGCAGGACCCAACCGCGAGCCGTCTCTTGAGCGCCGGGTACGACTCGCTCCTGGGGCGCACTCTGGGTGGGCTTGGCCAGCAGGTCACGATGCGTCAGGCCATCAACGCGCTGATGGGCATCATCTTCCACGAGACCTACGCGCAGCCATGCCCGTTCTACCAGCAGCCCACTACAAGACCAGGTCCGGCTACTCGAACTAGCGTGCGCTCTACGGACGCGGCCTTCATTGCCACTAATGCGGACAGCAACATCGCAGCCATCAAAGACCTACAGAGCAGCCTGTTCTTCGGAGAAGGCACTACGCAGCAGCTGCTAAGTAGTCTCACTACCCTCAAGCAGAATTGCGACAATACCGCGAACCTCATCACGCAGCAGACCACCCAGCCGGTGCAATCGGCGAAGGCGTACTACACCTCGGCTTCCCGTTCGATTGCGCAGGCTCTTTCAGCTGCTTCGAGCTGGTATCCAGAGGCGTCAACTGCAGTTACCAACGCAGTAAGTGACCCTCTCGCTGCTGCGCTTGCACAGATGCAAAGTGCAGCAGGATTTCAAATCACCAATGCCGGCGGAACAACTACGGTACCAGCGCGGCTGTGCCAGCAGATCTTTCGTCCGGACGTGTGGTTCAGCGCGCCTCCTCGGTGCAACGTCTTCTTCCCCGAGCACTACGACACCCTCACCTACGGGCAGAACTTCCTGCAGGAACCGACGCGTCTTCTCCTCAAGACGAATGACGAGTTCTTCGGAGAAGACGAGCTCTTTGACGAGTTCTACTATGCCCCTAAGGGCTACACCGTGCCGACGGGCACAGTGCAAACGGGCAGTAACGAGCTGCAGTCTCTCTTGCAGAACGGCATCCTCGACCACGAGCTCTTCACCGGCATCATCCCCGTCTTTGAGAAGATGGGCGAGCTCAACATCTTCGGGGCGCGCTCAGGCACCATGACGCTTGGCGTGGCAGAGCACATCGGCCTGGCTCAGCGCTCGACGAACTTCCTCTACTTCAAGTACCGCTTCGCTGCGCGACAGCTCCAGATCTCCGGCAAGTTCAACCCGTACCTGGCCTGCGGGTTTCCCGCGCTGGTCATCGACAAGTACGTGAGCCAGGAGATGATCGACACCCGCAACCAGCTCATCGCCCAAAACGGTGGTGTGTCGACGAACAAGATCGATGAGCTTCTTGGCGCACACTTCCTCTGCAACCTCACAGAGGTCACGCACACCATCAGCCAGAGCTCCGGCAGTACAACGTGCACCGGGACCTACGCTCGGCAGTTCAATGAGGGGTCAGAGTTCCTGGGCGTGGCACGCCCCACCAACCAGGTGATGGCGGTCTCGAGCCAGCCTGCCTCGCGCATCACTGTCGTCGCGGCGTACAGCTCACCGCAAGTGGGGACCTATGGTCCGAACGGCGGCACCATCACAGCGGTCAGCGACGTGACCCAGGCGTACAAGGGGCAGTCGCTGCCCGTGTATCAAGGACCCCCCATTGCCGGGAGTACAACGGCATCCCTCAACGTGACCGTTGGGATCTCTCAGGCTGCCTCGGTCTATGGAGCGAACGTCGCAAACTATATCGGTGACCCGACGGAGCTCGTGCAGTTCAATGCGTACCGTGTGACTGAGAATGTGGCGCGGTACACGCAGCAGTCTGTGCAGCTCCCGCTTGAAGAATACTTGAGGCCGGGATGGTATGGAGATGTGTGGCACCCTTCTCTCATCGGACAGGCATACCAAGCGTTCTTTGGCGTGGGCTCAATCACCGACCAGCAACTTGTACAAGCAGCGGATGGAAGTACAACTTCAACCGGAGTAGCCCAGGCGGCTGCACAAGCCGCACTCTCTACAGCAGCCCAGGCAACTAGCGCTGCTGATCCGAAAGCCGCAGCACCTGGTCTCTTGGCACTCGATCAACAAGCCAGCATTGAGCAGGCTGTGGCGACTTTGGTTCAGCTTTACTCTGTTGTAAAGACAACGCCCGGTGTTGATGTTGATGCCTTCATATCGGGCTACACACACCGAAATATCGCAACGATGATCGACCTTTTTGGGACGTCGGATCTAGCCTACGACCCCACAGGGCAGACTGTCATCTCGGGCATCGAGGGCTTTCACTCCAGAAGCTTCGGCCCCTACAACAATCTCTTCGGCCTGGTGACGCCTGCTATCAGCAACATTGTGGGGATTCAGCGAGGCACTCCTGCTGCTCAGCGGGCGGACACGCGCTTGCGGAAACAGCAGGCCGTGCAGCAGTACGTCTCTGCCATCCAGTCGCAGCGCGCCATCCTTGGGTGAGCTGTTCCGCCAGCACCGGACCCCTGCTACTCTGGGCACATGTCTTCTGCCTCCATGGCCGCCTTTCTCGACGAGTACGAGAAGATCAGCGCAGCGCGCATGCACGGCAGAGGCGTCATGAGTGTGCGTAAGGGACGCCGCCCCATCTCTGCGGCCAACCTCCTGAAGAAGGAGAAGGACGGAAAGCTGCACAAGTTTCAGCACGTCAAGGAGGCCGCGACAGGCGGAGACTCTGCTGGGAAGCCGGACGACGTCTCCGGTGGTTGGGAAGACGCCGGCGCGGCGAAGCCCCCCAAGCACCCCGGTGAGCTCCCGCCCGAGGTCAAGTCTACGACCCTCAGCACGAAGGAGGGTGGCGTCTTCGACAAGGCGCGAAGTCTAGGGGCTGGTGCTGTGAAGCACGTGCAGGAGCACGCTGCTCAGGCCGCCAAGACTCACCTGCATGCGGGCGTCGATGAAGTAGCCGCGGCAGTCAAGCCACACATCGAAGAGGCCACGCACCGTCTCATCGAGGCGGGAGGCAAGGCACAGCGCGAGTCCGCTGGTGAGATTGGGCGTCACGCAGGACGCGCGGCGGTGGATGCCGTGAAGGACGACGTCAAGAAGGTCTGGAACAACCACAAGGGGAAGATCCTCGGCGGTGCTGCGGCTGCATACGGCGCGAACAAGGCCGTCGACTACAGCATCCACAAGCACGCAGCCTTTCTCGACGAGCTCGAGAAGATCTCCACGGTGCCTGGAGCGATGGGCAGCGTGAACCCGTTCAACACGGGCGAGAACCCGATGTCCTCCCCTGAGACGCGGAAGAAGCCGAGCCCCGGCGACATCCCCTCCGAGGGATGGGAGGGCCTGCAGGAGAGGTCACTCAACCCCTCGCAGATGACGGGTCCTGGCATCTACGCGACGCCGGCGGGCAAGATGAAGCGCAAGGGGGACGTGCCGACGAAAGAGAAGGACCCCAGTGCGGTTGATAGACTCGACGGACGTGGGGAGGCTACGACCATCACCGGGCTTGCTCAAAACTCGGCAGACATTGGCGCATCAAATCAACCTCCGGAGCATGTCGGATGAACAACGTGATGATGGAAGCTTGTTGCGACGAGCTCGAGAAGATTGCGGTGGTAGGACCCGTCATCGACGCCAGCCACTACATGATCCCTTCGCTGGTCGGCTACCAGCTGGGCAAAGCGGTGGGTCACGCTGAAGCCGCGGCGGGGAAGAAGTTCACGCGCGACGCCGGTGACATCGCGGCGCTGCTTCTCGTTCCCGGGGCGACGGGGTACCAGATCGGCAAGGCGCACGGACACACGGAGGAGAAAGAGAAGAAGGCTGGCGAGCTCTCGGCGCTGGCCGGCATGCTCGCGAACTCTCCCGTACTGCGAGCGCAGCGAGCCACGCAGGCGTACAAGAAGAACAAGCAAGAACGCTGAGAGGACACGTCGATGAACCAGCTTGAGATGCAGGCGATGCTGCGCAACTACTTCGAGAAGCTCGCGATGGGCATCCCTCCGCCCCTCCCGGCTGCCGCGCGCGGCGCGCTGGGTGCTGCGAAGTCCCTCGGTGCGGCGAAGCAGATGGCCAAGCCAGGGACGGCTGCGATCCTGGCTGGGGCAGGTACGGGATTCAAGCAGGCGCCAGCGCTCAACCCCTTCAAGGCCGCGGCTGACCTCACCCCTGCGGCGCGCGCCAAGCTCCCTGCCAAGGACTTCGCCGTCAAGCCGAGCAAGTCCAACACCGGGCAGGAGGCCTACCCGATCCCAGACCGAGCCCACGCGCGTTCAGCCCTTGGCTTCGCCAAGATGCACGGTGACAGCGCAGACCTCGCAGCGGTGCGCAAGAAGATTCAGGCGAAGTACCCGGACATGCTGAAGTCGGCGATGAAGTACGACGCCTTCTTCGCCAAGACGGCGGGGAGTCTGCTCGCACGCATGGGCAAGGCCGTGAGCTCGGAGACGGGGGCGCATGCCACCGACCTCGCGGGTCTTGGCATCCTCGCTGCGCCGGTGGCCGACGAGGTCCAGGCCCATGGTCGCGCGCTCGCCGCCGGCGAGCACAACAAGGCCGGGGTCGAGAAGCGCACCGTCCTCCCTCACGGGGCCGGGGCAGCGATGGAGCTCGGCGGTCTCGGTGTCCTCGCAGCGCCCTCGGCCGCGCACCTGATGACGAGGCACTGATGTTCGCCTTCGACGCCTGCTTCGACGAGCTCGAGAAGATCAGCGCGGTCTCGGATGAAGAGGCACGTCGATCGTTGGACAGGCTCGACCAGCTCGAGAAGAGCAAGCCCACCGGCAGCCAGGTGGCTCGGTACGGCGGTCTCGGAGCCGGCGCTGGAGCTCTCGGGCACGTCGTCAGCCGTGCCATCGAGGGGGGTGAACGTTCGGTCACACGTCGCTCTGCCCTGGGCGCCGCTGCCGCGGGAGCCATTGGTATGGGGGGAGTTCCCCTGGTTCGTGGTGCGCTTGATCGGCACGCCGAGAAGAAGACGCTGAAGTCCTATCTCCATCAGGGAGAGGAGAAGGTCGGAAGGCGCCTTTGGGGTATGCCGCCGCGTCAACTGCACCCAGACCCAAACTGCGCTGTTTGTGCCGCCAAGATGTCCGCTCAAGCGGAAAAGGACAAGGTGGCCGCGAGCGCGCCCACGCGTGGCAACTTCATGATGGCCTCGGACATCCCCTCCTTCCGCGCGCCACGCCTCGATGTGGCCATCCAAAAGGACGGCGCTTTCGAGGACACGAAGAAGGGGACCGAGAAGGACAGTGACAGCATCGGGCTCACGACCTACTCCCCCGGCGACTTCCGCCAGGTGAACATCAACGCGAAGCACGCGGGGCACTTCAAGCTCGAGGGCGACGCGGTCATCGAAACGGACAAGCACGGCAAGAGTCTGGGCAAGGGGCCGGTCAACAAAGAGGCGATGCTCTCCATGTCGAC
>Ga0181534_10002327_pt1 | contig 11831 bp, 8 predicted proteins | sample PEATcosm2014_Bin_37_FD_119758 | JGI IMG/M metagenome (GOLD analysis project Ga0181534, IMG submission 119758) | Peatland microbial communities from MTU Mesocosm Facility, Houghton, MI, USA - PEATcosm2014_Bin17_10_metaG | ecosystem: Environmental > Terrestrial > Soil > Wetlands > Peat | place...
CGCCATGGACACACCATTGCTTTCCAGGCCCGACCTGTTCGCCCACCGGGAGGCGCTGCGTCTTCCAGCATCGAAGGTAGTCGAGAGGCTGGTTGAGATCGTTGGGCGGAAGCAGACTGCGTATATTGGCGGCGTCAAGGACGCTCGCGCCGTTGATCGCTGGATCGCCGGAGGCGAGATTTACGGCGATGCGGAGAGCCGGTTACGGTTCGCCTTCCAGGTGGCGCGCACCTTGAGCGAGCACGATTCGCCTGCAGTCGTGCAGGCTTGGCTGACGGGCGTGAACCCGGAGCTGGGAGACAGAGTGCCGCTGCGCCTAATGCGCGAGAATAAGATTGATGAGGTTGCGCCAGCTGTCCTGAGCGCCGTCAGAGCATACCTCGGCGACAAGTAGACGGGAGATTCATCCCCGAACAATATGGTTAATATATTGCCTTTTGTGTCGTATAATTGAGATAAAGAGGCAACCTATTGGCTGTATATCTCAAGACGGCGCAAGAGGTACAGACAGGAATTGCAGGGCGGTTCAGGGCCCGGCGTCTTGCCCTGAACCTGACACAGAAAGAACTGGCGGCGCGCTCGGGCGTGACCTTCAGTTCGCTGAAGCGATTTGAGCGCGAAGGATTGATCGCGCTGGACTCGCTTCTGAATCTGGCCTTGGTGCTCAATTGTCTTGACGATTTCGACAAGCTGGCCGTGGAAAGACCGTCTATCTCAGCCACTCAATCGCTCGACGCCCTGCTGGCCGCGCCTGCGCAGCGGCGCGCAGCGACGGGCAGAAAAGGACGCAGCCATGGCATATAGTCCGACCGAGTTGCTGACAGTCTATCTGGATGCGCAAAACCAACACCGCAAGGTGGGACGTCTCGCATTCAAGGACAGGCAGATCCTTTTCGAGTATGACGCCCCCTTCATCACTTCGGGCATTGAGATCTCGCCGATCAAACTTCCCCTCAGGCCCGGCGTATCCATCGCTGACACTGCGATCTTTGACGGCCTGCATGGCGTATTCAATGACAGTCTGCCGGACGGATGGGGCCGCCTTCTGCTCGACCGCACAGTGGAAAAATACGGTATCCATCGCGGCCAATTGAATCCGCTCGACCGGCTGGCTTATGTGGGACGGCACGGCATGGGCGCTCTCAGTTACGAGCCGGAGCTGAGCAAGCAAAACGCCGACGATGTTCCGCTGGCGCTCGACAAACTTGCTGAAGAATCCGCCGTCGTTCTGGCCGGAGAGAATGAAGAGGTCTTCGAAGATTTGCTGCGGCTCAATGGCTCTTCTTCGGGAGCTCGGCCCAAGATCGTGGCGCAAGTGAGCACCGACAAGAAACGGATCATTCACGGCCAGCAGGAATTGCAACCAGGCTTCGCGCACTGGATGATCAAGTTTCCGTCTTCCCAGGACACAAGAGACGCGGGAGCTATCGAATTCGCCTATAGCCTGATGGCAAAAGATGCGGGAGTGGAGATGCCTGAGACTCATCTCTTCCGCACGAAAAGGAACAAATACTTCGGCACCAAACGCTTTGACCGGGACGGAGCTGGCCGCATCCACATGCACAGTCTTGGCGGTTTGATCCATGCCGATCATCGCACTCCCAGCCTCGACTACGACATGGTTCTACGCGTGACCCTGGCGTTGACCAGGAATGTCCAGGAAGCAGAAAAGGTCTATTCGCTGGCCTGCTTCAACGTTCTCGCTCATAACCGCGACGATCATGTGAAGAATTTTTCGTTTCTGCTGAATGCAAAAAACGAGTGGATCTTTGCACCTGCCTATGACCTTACCTTTTCCTATGGTCCGGGCGGAGAGCAAAGCATGCTCGTCATGGGAGAGGGAAAGAATCCTGACGCGGCCCAACTTCAAGCGTTGGGCAAACAGCATGGGATAAAGAACGCGCAGGAGATTCTGGCAAAGGTCAGAACGGCCGTGGCCAACTGGCGCCGCTATGCCGAAAAGACAGAGGTATCGCAAAAATCCACCAAAGAAATTGCTGGCAAGATCAAGTTGCAGTAGCCGTCGGCATTTTTCCGTTCAGGTCGCAGCCGGTTCGGGAATCGAAAACGGGTCACATCAAGCAGTCTTTGCGGCCTTCTTCATTGCTTTTGGCAGCGGCGCAACGGTGGCGTTCATGTTCGCTTTAGAAAGGCCTTTCAAAGCTGCCCAACGCTTGAACTGCGCTTGCCGGACGCGCTCCCGTCCCTCTGCGCTCATCTTTCCGCGCTTCCTGGTCTTCTGAACCTTCGGAGTCACAAGAGTTGCAACCTTGGCAGGACGGCCAGGCTTACGCCTGGCGCTAACTGCGCCCGATGCGCTCAACAAAGCCTTGGCCTGTTCGAGGCGGGCGATCTCGGCGTCGATCTTAGCAAGAATATCTTTCACCATGGTGCGTTTAGCACCTCCCATCGAAGAATACACGACCTGATTCAAAACCCCAGAGTTTACTGCCCCAGGAGGAACCATGGCGCGCAATGCGGCAAGGTTGAAGATGGGCTATTACCCACTTCCGGAAAGCGAGGCCGTACGGCTTCGCGCGCTACTCAACTTCACGGACCCGGCATCGATTGTCGATCCCTGCGTTGGGCAAGGAACGGCGCTCGAAATCATCTCCCATGGCGCGGAGGTGCGCCGTTACGGCGTCGAACTCGATGCCGCGCGGGCGCTGGTTGCTCAATCGAAAGGCATCGAGATTATTCAGGGCAATGTCTTTGATACGGTTGCCAAACCTGAATCGTTCTCTCTGCTCTATCTGAACCCGCCCTACGACTCCGAGATTGGCCAGGTTGCGAACAACCGCATGGAGCGGCTGTTTCTCGATCACACCTATCGCTGGCTTGGAATGGATGGCGTACTGACGATGGTCATTCCCTTCGAGCGGCTGATGGACTGCGCGGGCCTGCTGAGTTCGCACTTCGGCGCGCTCAGTGTCTTCCGCATGACCGACGAGGCATCCGTGCGTTTCCGGCAGATCGCCGTACTCGGCGTGCGTTCGAACGTGCGCGGAGCAGCCGTTGATGCGAACAAGCGCCAGTTGCAACGCATCGGCCTCTACGGAAACTATCAAGAGTTGCCGGAGTTAGCGCCCGATGTCTGCGAGCCGTATCGAGTCCCAACTTCAGGCGAAACGAATCTCAGCTACCGTGGCCTTCCTTACGACTTGCTTGAGGACCTGCTGCCGCACTCCGGCGCGTGGAAGCAGGCGATGCCGTTTCTTGCGCCGCGCGAAGATGTGGCCACCGGGCGGCCGATTACTCCGCTTCATGGAGGCCATGTCGGACTGCTCTGTACGGCTGGCTTGCTGAATGGAGTCTTTGGTCAGGGCGACGATCGGCATATCGCACGCTGGCGATCTATCAAACATGTCACCAAGCTTGTAGTCCCCGCCCAGCTATAGCCAATCTCAAACAGATCGAGCGCATCGACGAAGGCGCGCACCTCGGCACCGCTGAATTGCTCGCGAAAGACAAAGGAAAACAGCCCGTTTGCCCCTGAGAAATCGCGCTTCCAGATGGCATGACCGGGGCAACTTTCGAGCGCTGGATGCAGCACCGTTTCGACCTCCGATCGCGCGGATAGCCAATCGGCGATCGTCAACGCCGAAGCCTCTGCGTGGCGCAGCCGCACGGCCAGTGTCTGGAGGCCGCGCAGCGCCAGGCTGCATTCGTCGGGAGAGACCGACAGACCCATTCGCGCCCGGGTCTCGCCGAGGCGCTCGAGCAGTGCCTTATCGCGGACGGTGACCGAGCCCATCAGCAGGTCGCTGTGCCCGCCCACGTACTTCGTCAGCGCCTGTACGGAAATATCTACGCCGTGATCGAAGGCATTGAAGAGCACGCCCGCTGCCCAAGTGTTATCCATCGCCACGATCACGCCATGCGCGTGCGCCGCCGCGGCAATTGCCGGCACGTCCTGCACCTCCATCGTGATCGAGCCAGGACTCTCCACCCAAATCAGGTGTGTTTTCGGGCGGAAGTGCTCCGCGACCTTGGCCCCGGCATCCGCCGGATAAAACGATGCTTCAACGCCAAAGCGCTGCAGCAATCTGACGGCCAGCAAACGGTTCGGCACATAAACGTTTTCCGGGATCAGCACATGGCTGCTCGCCGAGAGCATTGCCATGTCCACAAGCGTGAGAGCCGCAAGGCCGCTCGGGACCAGCAATGTGCGTGCGCCGCCCTCGAGTTCGGCGATGCGGCCCGCCAGAGCAAGAACGGTCGGCGTGCCGTGGATGCCGTAGGTGTATCCATTCGCCTCAACATCCCACCCGCCTACGGCCGACTCGCAATCAGCAAAGACAACCGTCGAGGCGCGCTCTACTGCAACACTTAGCGCCCTGAAGTCTCCGGGCACTTTGGCGCCGCTATGAATGAGCTTGGTTTGCCAGTTCTGAGCCATCCGAGAATCTGTTCCCCACCGGCGGCATTCGTTCCTCCGCCATCGGATTCAATATACCGCAGCGCAGCTCTTGCTTTCCGAAATCGAGGGCAGGCAGCTTGCAGCCGCTAATCCGACGAGGCAGCCAATCGTAGCGGTGACTGACCAGCGTCGTCTTCAGGTTTGCATATTCATTTCTATCTTTATACGATGTACGTGTGGCTACCAGATCATCCTCGGCCGATCCAAGCTCTCTGGTGGAAAGTCTAGCGGAGTTTCGCTTTGAGCTGAGAAAATTCTTGCATTTCAGCGAAGAGGCTGCGACAGCAGTTGGCCTGCAACCGCAGCAGCATCAGCTCTTGCTTCAGGTTGCAGGTGCGAGGGAGGGCACCCCAGTAACGATTGCATACGCTGCAAAGCGACTCAAGTTGCGCCACAACAGCGTGGTTGAACTGGTAAATCGCTCAGTGCGCGAAGGACTTTTGCTGCGCGTGCCAGACGCGGATGATTTGCGGCGAGTATTGCTCGAAATCACACCGAAGGGCAAGAAAGTATTGAGAAGACTCTCGATCGATCACGCGCGAGAACTCACTATATTGGGTCCCAAGCTGGGATTGGATTTGCAGCGTATTAGTACGTACACCGGCGCCAATGCGGGTGACCGTCAAATCAAGAGAAGAACATAAGGTTAGCGATACACTAGAGGATTCGGTCACCTAACGGTGTTGTTGCCCAATCCATCTAAAATCAGCCAATAAAGGACACCGCGTGGCGACAAAACTTCTGTCTGTATAGAAGTCCGGCAAATCTCCCTGCTTGCGTATTTGCGAAAGAAATCGACGGCAGCGCTTGACACGATTTCGCATTTATGTCTTAATACGACATATGCAGGAGGCGATTCAGATCCCGGCACTCCCAATGCCCGCTTCCGAGCCGACACCTTGTCGCTCGTGTTGTTGACCCTGCCTATTCCCTCTGACAACTGACAATGGGTTTGACCGGACCCTTCTGCTGGATTTGTCCCGCCGTCTTCCAGTTGCGCCAGACTGAGATCTCCAGTATGTGCCCGAGGTCTTCCCGTCGACAATCAACTATGGCCATTTGGCCTTCTGCGGTGGTCAATTCCCCATATCGAGCGACGTTCAATGAAAGGGAGTGCATATATGAGCACGATCCAACAGGCAACCGGACTGGCAACGCATTGTTGTTGTCCAACTCAATTCCCCATAGTCGATGCGCCTTGCGTCGTGGACAAGTGCATCGTTCCCATATAGCAGCAGTGCGCACTCGAGCGTGCATTGCAATGGCCCACGACAACTCGTCGCGGGCCATTTTTCTGTGCAATCAAAGAAGATCGCACTTTCGGAGGTCAATATGTCTGCAGTTCATTTCTCATTTCAAACTCTTGTGGAGCAAAAGCTCTCGCGGCTGTTGGCCGTGGTGTTCTTCCTTCTAATCACTTCGACACTGCACGCTCAGATTGTCGAAACAGGAATCATCACCGGCATCGTAAAGGACGGCACAGGCGCGGTGATCCCGAACGCTCAGGTGACAGTGCTGAACGCCAGCACCGGCCTAAGGAGCAATACCAGTTCCGATGCGCAGGGAATCTATGTGTCGCCGCCACTGCATCCTGGTGATTACAACGTAGTCGTTGAAGCTCCAGGCTTCAGCAAGGTGGTTGAGCACGTGAGGTTGGAGGTCGGTCAGCGTGTCAATGCCGATGTTGTACTGGCCGTGGGCACAAATGCGGAGACAGTCGAGGTCCAGGCTTCAGGTCAACTGTTAGAGTCGGAGAGCTCGAGCGTCGGCAACCTCCGCACCGAGGAAGCCGTCAAGGATCTGCCTCTGAATGGCCGCAACTTCACGGAACTGCTGGGGCTGGGTGCCGGGGTTGTGCCCGCGCAAACCCAATTGGTAAATGTCCCTTATGTCCAACAGCGCGGACCGTCGTCCTACGCCTTCGCAGGCCTTCGCTATCAGGAGAACCGCCTGCTCTTGGATGGTATTGGCGACAACGAGAATCACAACGGACTCGGAGTGATTATCTTCCCGCCCATTGACGCCATTCAGGAGTTTTCCGAAGAGACCACGGACGCTGACGCGCGATATGGACGCGGAAACGGGGGCACCATCAATCTGGTTTACAAGTCCGGCACAGACCACTATCACGGCGAAATCTTCGAGTTTCTTCGCAACTCAGCTTTTGATGCCAGAAACTATTTCGACACTGCAGGCAAACCACCCCTCCGGCTGAACGAGTTTGGCGGAACCTTTGGCGGTCCGCTCTTTTTCAGACGACCCAATCCAAAGACCTTCTTCTTTGCCGACTATTCCGGACAGCGACTTTCCCAAGGTTTTACTGACGTAGACACTGTTCCGGATTTCAAGCTGACCAGCACTGGCTACGACTTTTCTGCTTATGCGCAAAAAATCAAAAACCCCAAAACTGGAGTGGCGTACGCCAATAATTTCATTCCTTTGAGCGACCCGAGCATTAACCTAACTGGCGCAAACATTCTGGCGTTTTATCAGAAATATGCGTCGCCCAACATACCGGGTACGACAACCGCCATTAACTATCTCTATAACCCTGTAAAGACGCTGACTGAAAACGCCTTTGACGCGAGGGTTGATCATCAGATCGCCGCGCATGATAACGCCTTCCTTCGCTATAGCCAGGCCCATGACAACATCATCTCTCCTGGTGTTCTCCCTGGGCCTCTGGTGGGAAATGTCATCAGCGGCCCCGCGCAGGATCCTGCCTATCAGACCGTTCTCGGCGAGACGCACATCTTCTCGCCCACCAGGCTCAACACAGCGCGCTTCGGCTGGTCTCGGTTCTTTGTCATCGCCACGAACAAGGACGCGGGACTGAACCTCCCCTCGCAACTCGGCATTCCGGGTGTTGAGGTTCCTGGCGATCCGCTTTCCGATGGACTTCCGGTGCTTACTTTTGCTGGGAACACGGCACTGGGAGATGCCGCAAACAGCCCCACGCAGATCGGAACCAACAATTATCAATTTGACGACAACATCAATCTGGTACATGGAAAACACTCGCTCGATATCGGTGGCGAATTCGTCCGTCTTCAGTACGACATGTTCCAGACTTCAGCGGAACACGGCACCATGTCCTTCGGGACGTCTTATAGCGGACTGGCATGGACCGATCTGCTCTTCGGAGCGCCAGTAAGCGGATCATACCAGTACCAGCATGGAACGCGCGGCTTCCGGCAGAGCGATGTGGCTTTTTATGTGCAAGACAACTACAAGGTCAACAACAGACTGACCTTAAACCTAGGCGTTCGCTACGAGAACTTCCTTGGCTGGCCGTGGATCGAGGTCAACAACAGGATGTACGCCTTTGCCCCTTCGATCTCGATCACTGCCCTGGAACAGGTTGGGACCCAAGGTATTCCGAGAAGCGGCGTCAAGGGCAACAAGCTGAACTTCGCGCCTCGCGTGGGATTTGCCTATAAAGTGACCGACAAAACTGTCTTCCACGCAGGATACGGCATTTACTACTCGGCACCGAACGTCGCGAATTCGGCGGGTATGTCGGTCAACGCCCCTGGGGAGGACTACTGGGCATTTAACAACTCGACCACCTATGGAGCCAATGCCCCGAACGGCAGCCCATTCAACTTTGCCTCGAATGGTTTTGTTCACACCGCCGTCACCTCCGCCAGCGCGTTGCCAATTGGCTTGCCGCTGTTAGCCACCAATCCAAATGCCAAGACGCCCTATAGCGAGCAGTGGCACGCAACGATCGAACAACAGATACCGTTCTCGACCGTCCTCAAGGTTGCCTATGTCGGAACCCGAGGAGTTCATCTGGACGATTTGGTAGACATCAATGCTGGTTCGCCGGGTACAACGCACGTTACCACTGGCCGGCCGTATCCGCACTTCTCGCAGATCAACCAACTACAGACCAGCCAGATCTCCAACTACAATGCTCTGCAACTCTCGGCCGAGCGTCGCGCGCATGGGCTGGGATTTCTTGCCTCTTACGCCTATAGCCACGCTCTCGACGAAGGCACTGGCAGCCCAGGCGGCGTTTTGAATCCCTACAATATCCGTGCCGACTACGGAGATTCTGATTTGAATATTCCAAATCGGTTCGTAGCCAGCGCTACTTATGAACTCCCGTTCAAGGGACAGGGAACACTGGGTCATTTTGTTCGGGGATGGCAGTTGAACACTATCCTGAACTATTCCGACGGCTTGCCGTTTTCTGTCTTTTCGTCGAGCGGAGTGGGCGATGGTCTTACTCCAAGAGCACAACTCCTTCCAGGCTTCGGCAACGGATCGTTGCCAACGGGCAAGCGCAGCAGTCAGGAATGGTTTAACACTTCTGCATTTGTGAGCATCCCGCTCTCACCCGCGACCTCTCCTCTTGTTACGGGGCAGTGGGGAAATTCCGGACGCAATATCCTTCAAGGCCCGGGCACAAATAATGTGGATTTCTCCGTCTTCAAGAATACTCACTTGAGTGAGTCGAAGACCCTGCAACTGCGTGCGGAGTTCTTTAACCTCTTCAACACACCGCAGTTCAACAACCCGTCCGCAGTTGCGCCAACACCTGCTGCGGACAGCACATTGCTGGTGCCGAATATCACTCCCGGCTCAGCCTACGGAACCATCTCTTCGGCGGGTTCTCCCACATCGTTTCAAAGAATCTCGCGTGAAATTCAACTTGCGGCTAAGATCAACTTCTAGCCCACCCGTGTCGCCGTAATGCCAACTGCGTCGTTTGCCGCCGGCGTCGGCAGGGTGCGTGCATCACCTTGCTGAGCCGGCGCATGCCGCGCAAGCCCCTTCAAGCCCAATTCGGCGGAGAATGATTCTATTGTTGAAATCCAAAAGCTATTGTTATATGCTTTGGACACGTCCGCGATTCAAGCATGGTCCTTTCGGGCTTGCCGGATCTCCAGGACTCTTCTCGCAAAGGGATATGGTTCAATGAGGCATTCTAAATCGCCCAATACGCCTACCGACATTCTCCCCCGGTTGTCGTCCCTCGCTTCCTGCTGTTGTTGTTCCTGTCGATAAGCATCGCATCGCGGCTTGACTGACGCGATCCCTCATACATTTCAAGCAAAGTTCCTGATCTTTGGCGCATTTCTGGTGCGCGCTGATCGGATCTGCTGCGCTAGCGAGCCTATGGGTCGCTATGCGCAACTGCATTCCGTCTTCGCGCAAACAAGCAGATCCGGCGCTCAGGGATCGTGCCACCGCCATCATTGCCGGCGGCGATTTGACAACCCTATCACTGAGTCATTTCTGAATGACAGAGAGCCCAAGGAGCCATATGAGAGAGAAAAGTGTTTTGAGTGCTTTGACCTCGACGCTCATCCTTGCATCGAGCGCCGAGTTCGCATTGCATGCGCAGACCGCACAGCCTTATCAAGGAGTCGTTGGCAGAACCCTCGCCGAATCGAAAGAGTGGTGGCCGGAGCCCGTAAAAGCACCCGCTGGTGCGCCGAACGTGGTGTGGATCCTGATCGATGACGTGGGATATGGCGCTGCCGGCACATTCGGCGGACTGATCCAAACTCCTACTTTCGACACTCTGGCCAACAACGGTCTGCGTTACACGAACTTCCATACCTGTGCCATCTGCGCTCCGACCCGCTCAGCCCTGTTGACTGGACGCAACAGCGCATCCGTGCATGAATCGGGCTTTTCAGACGTTACCTCGTCAGCCGGTTTCCCCGGCTGGGATGGCCGCGTGCCTGCCACGGCCGGCACAATCGCCGAGATCCTGCGCGAGAGCGGTTACAACACCTTTGCGGTGGGCAAGTATGGCATCACGCCGAACGACGAGGGTACCGACGCCGGCCCTTTCGATCACTGGCCAACGGGCAAAGGCTTTGATCACTTCTTCGGATTCCTCGGCTCGGCAACCGATCAGTACAAACCCGACCTGACGGAGGATCAGGCGCACGTGACCCCAGATGGCCGCCACCTGAGCGACCAGATCACAGACAAGGCGATCTTCTATATCGACCGCCAGAAGAAGGCCGCGCCGGATAAGCCGTTCTTCCTTTACTACGCGCCTGCCGCTACGCACGCCCCGCACATGGTCGACAAATACTGGAGCGATCAATACAAGGGCAAGTTCGACAAGGGCTGGGACGTCTTTCGCGAAGAGGTCTTCGAGCGCCAGAAGAAACTCGGCGTGATCCCTGCCAATGCGATACTTCCCGATCGCAATCCGAACGTCAAAGCCTGGGACACTCTGACGCCGGATCAGCAGAAGCTCTATGCGCGATTCATGGAAGTGTATGCAGGCTACTTGACTTACACGGACTTTGAGGTCGGCCGCCTGGTCAATCATCTGAAGGAGATCGGCCAGCTCGACAACACGCTGATCTTCATCTCCATCGGCGATAACGGCGCCAGCAAGGAAGGATCGGAAGAAGGCAGTATAGACCGTTCCATTATCCGCAAACCGATTACCGAGGAGGAGAATGTCGCCTATAACCTGGCCAAGATCGACAAGATCGGCACGCCTGAAGCCAAGAATGGCAACTATCCGCTGGGCTGGGCGCAGGCCGCCGACACGCCTTTCAAGTACTGGAAATCAGATGCCAACAGCGAAGGCGGTACGCACAATCCGCTCATCGCCTACTGGCCGAAGGGCATCAAGGACAAGGGCGGCATTCGCACTCAGTACAGCCATGTGATCGATCTTCTACCTACCACTCTCGATCTGGTTGGCATCAAGGCCCCTGAAGAGATTCGCGGCATCAAGCAGCAGCCGATTGAAGGAACGTCTTTGGCTTACTCGATTGACGACGCAAATGCACCCACCCGTCACACGCTGCAGTACTACTATATCTTTGGCTCGCGGTCGATCTATGACAACGGATGGAAGGCCGAGTTGGCGTATCCCAACGACGTCGAAACAAAACACGTAGTCAGTAATCCGCCTCTCGATGAAAGCGCGTGGGAACTCTACAACCTGAGCGACGATCCGACCGAGCGCATCGATCTGGCCAAGAAGTATCCTGAGAAGCTGGCGCAACTGAAGGCCGAATTCGAAGAGCAGGCCCAGTCGCATCATCTTGCCCCATACATCACGTTTGACGATATGTATCAGGGACGCACTCACCACACCTACCTGCCTCAGTGGTATATTGACCGGCAAAAAGAGCAGGCCGCCCAGAGCAGCAACAGCAAGTAACATTGCCTGCATGTTTTGGCTCTATAGCGACTGTGATCTGCAGTCAGATTGCGGCTAGCCGCGAACGGACTGCAGATCTCGCTCAACGTCGATTCTTATCTTTCGCCAGTCCGCCATGCGCGGTCTTCAACAGATTGATTCAAAGTCACTGCCGGTCGCAGAGAATTCGCAGAAAAGCGTCTGAATCAGGCCACAGACAGGAGAATGTAATGAAGGCTTATCCATTAAAAAAGAGATTGCTGGCTATCTTGCCATTTC
>Ga0181534_10002329_pt1 | contig 11822 bp, 9 predicted proteins | sample PEATcosm2014_Bin_37_FD_119758 | JGI IMG/M metagenome (GOLD analysis project Ga0181534, IMG submission 119758) | Peatland microbial communities from MTU Mesocosm Facility, Houghton, MI, USA - PEATcosm2014_Bin17_10_metaG | ecosystem: Environmental > Terrestrial > Soil > Wetlands > Peat | place...
AACCGCTTGCGCTCCACTTGTTGCGTGAGCAGGTAATCCTCGGCAAAAGCCACCTGCTCGTGAAAGCCGCGCAGTTTTCGGAATCGTTCCAGCTCGAAGAGCATGAACATGCCAGTGGCAAAGGGGTGGTGGATCTGCGAGAGGTACTGAAAGAAGTTGTTGCCAAAGTAAAAAAGCTTATCGACCCAGTTGCCTTCGCGACAGATAATGTTGGTGGTAACGCAGTGCAGTTGCTGGCGCTGGGCCAGTTCCACCGCGCGCCGCAACACCGAGGGATGAGCCAGCTCGATATCGGCGTCGAGGAAGAGGACGTAGGTGCTCTCCGCCTGCGCCGCGCCCAGATTGCGGCCCACCGAGGGCATTCCCCCGCGGATAACGCTGACATTCAGGCGGTCGCGGAAGGCAAGAACAACCTCGGCCGTGCCGTCGGTTGAGTTGGCGTCAGCTACCAACACTCTGGTACTCGACATCTTCGAATAATCCTGATTGGTCAGCGAAGTCAACAGGTGCGGGATCAGCTTCGCTTCGTTCTTCGCTGGAATCACGATCGTCAGCTCGTTCGTTGCGTTCGTGCGCGTTGTACTCATGCTCTCTATACTCATGAATGCGAACCCCCTGTTCATCGACCGTGAGATAGGTCAGGCGGGAATCAACCCAACCGCCCGAGTTGTAATAATCAATTCCATCCTGTTCCACATGAACGGCCTCATGGGTATGGCCGCAGAAAATTCGCTGCGCATGGTGCTGCCGCGCATATTGCAAGGCTCCGGCCGAGACTTTCGACGACATGCGCAGCCAGCGGGTGTTCAACCGGTCGATCAAGCGGGCGATGGGCTTGCTCTGGAAATCCAGGTTTTGCAGCTTGAGATAAAAGGAAGTGCCCAGCTTGGTTAGCCGCAGGTTGTTCACCTGAAAGCCATCAAACTGGTGGCCATGAATGGCGATGTGTCGCATCCCGGCAAATTGCCAGGCGTAGCGCTGATAAACCCGCACTCCGACGAGATGGGACATGATGTCGGTCAGGCCGTGATCGTGATTGCCCTCCACCCACACCACCTCGAGGTTGCGCTTGGGATTAGAAAGCTTGCGAATGCAGCTGAGAAACTTCCAGTGGTCTTTGGTGAGGCGGGCGAAGTTAAGATCGGCGAAAATGTCGCCCAGTAAAATCAAACGCTGGAAGACATTTTCCCGGAGAACGCGGGTGGCTTCGCGGGCGCGGCTGGTCGCTGCACCCAGGTGCAGGTCGGAAAGGATCAGCGTATTGTACACGGGCAGATCCACATACCAGTTGTAAAGAATCAATGTTAAGGGGTGATTACAGATGCATCAATACTTGGTGCAGGGTAACTACAATGATAACTGATGAAGGCAAATGACTTAGCCTCGTGACGCCGCAGAAGATTTCAGCGCATGTAACAAAACCGTCAAAATTGCCGCGGCAGGGATGACTGACCGTAGATCGTTGTTTGGGATGAGCCCGGTCCGTGCCTCGCGATTTTCGAAGGGTGGCACCACAGACGAAGGTACCAGGGACTCGGCCGCAAGCGCCTCGGATTTCACGGCAGCTCTGGCTGTCGGTGTTGACGAACGAAATAGAAGCGAGGCCCGTAGTTCCCACCCTTCCGCACAAAACGCGGAAGAGTGGGGCAGCCTCTTTCGTGGCAGATCCTTCGTGGCAGATCCAAGGATGAGCCACTTGTCGGTTTACGTCACGAAAGGGTGGGCCAGCTAGGAACTGCTACCGCTCTGGGTGCGCCACCCCCGATTCCAGACACCCTCATTTCTGGGCTGGGGGAACATATTCCTTGGGTACGGAGGAGCCTTCGCCGAAGAAGAATTGGTCCAATTGCTTGACGATCACTTCCTGATCTTCGCGGCGGGCGGGATTCAACCGATATTCGTTGAGCAGCATTTTGCAATGCTCGGTCCACATCCGCCAGGCCTCCTGCGAAACATTGGCGTGGATCTTGCGCCCCAGATCGTTGTCGAAGGGGGGCTCGTCCAGGCCGGGCAAGTCCTTCTTGAGTTTCACGCAAAATACGGTGTGCGGCATACGCTTCCTTCAACGGAAAATTGTTCAGTCAGTAATTATAGGCCTTCCGGCCATCCTGAAAAAGGCTGGCTGAAGTCGGTAGTGGATGAGCCGGAAGCCAAATGCGGAGTGCTGGCGAGATCTCTCGTCCCGCTGGTGAAAACGCGGGAGTGCGGGATGACTCCAAAAAAAGCGGAGCCGCGCACCGGCTCCGCTCTTACGCAAGGCAATGGATAGAGCTATTTCTTGTCGGGAGTTTTGTCGTCTTTCTTATTCTTATCGTCTTTGTTCTTGTCATCGATGGAAATCAACTCCACCTCGAAAACCAGCGTGGCATCCGGACCGATGTCAGCGCCCGCGCCGCGTTCGCCGTAGGCAAGATCGGGAGGGATGAAGAGCTGCCACTTGGATCCGACCGGCATCAACTGGAGAGCCTCGGTCCAGCCTTTGATCACTCCGCCCACCGGGAAGGTGGCCGGCTGGCCGCGTTTGTAGGAGCTATCGAATTCGGTGCCGTCGATCAGCGTCCCACGATAGTTGCAGACCACGGTGTCGCTGGCGGTGGGCTTGGGCCCGGTGCCTGGGGTAAGAATCTTGTATTGCAGGCCGCTGGGTAAGGCAACCACGCCGGGTTTTGCCTTGTTGGCCGCAAGGAAAACTTCTCCATCTTTCTTGTTGGCGATGCCGGCTTGCTGCGCCTTTTCCTGCTGCTTCTTGCGCATTTCATTTTGCACATCCGAGATGGCGGCCTGGGCTTCATCGTCGGTCATCAGAGTCTTCCCCCCCGCCAGTCCGTCTCTCAGACCGCGGGCAAAAATCGCGGGATCGATTGCGACGTCTTGTTTGTGCATGTTTTCCCCCATCTTCATGCCGAGGGAGTAACTGAATTTATCTTTCTGAGTTTTAAGGGCGAGGGGGGCGACGGTCTTGGCGGCGGTCGCCGGCTTCTTCGTGGCAGCAACCTTCGTGGCGCTCTTCGCCGGAGTTGCAGCGGCAGCGGGAGCGGTTTGGGTTGTGGCGGGAGTCTGCTGCGCCTGGGCGTAAACCAGCAGCAGGATTCCAACCGCGAATAGATGCCATGTCATTTTCATCTTCATCGATGTGTGCATTTCCTATTGTCCCATCGCGAGTGAGAATCCGGCAAACCGGAGGATGGGGGAGATGGATGGCCGAGGGATTTGCCGTGGAACACCATGCGATAATAAATTTTGCGAGACGGGCAGCCGCCAGCGCCGTGCTTGCTTGGATGGCCCGCAGACAAAATAGCCTCGTAGCTCAGATGGCCCCGTAGCTCAGATGGATAGAGCAGCAGTTTCCTAAACTGTTGGTCGGCGGTTCGACTCCGCCCGGGGCCCCCAGAATCATTTGATAAATAGGTTGACGCGATGGCGCTGCCAAGGGATTGATTGGTGGGCCCGCAAGGATTTGAACCTTGGACCAATGGATTATGAGTCCACTGCTCTAACCGCTGAGCTACGGGCCCCTCAACTATCGTGCCGCTTGAATGCTTGCAGCTTTTGAAGCGGGCGCTTCCTCTACGGATGGTAACAAAAAAGCCCGGCCCAAGCTGAGCCGGGGCGATGCATTCTCGGTTGTCGATGCAGGTTTCAGGATGGTCTGCGCCTTGGAGAAGGAAGTTTTTCACTCTGGCCAAAAAAATCAGGCTGTACGGGAACGGCAAAGTGTAGACTCGTCAGGCACAGCTGGAGCCCTTACTGCGTAAGGCTTTCGCGACATCTGTTCAATCTGCCATAGGAGATGGATATGTGGAATCATCGGTTAAGCACTCGTATCGGTGCAGGTTTTCTTTGCTTGATGTTCGGAGTCGTGGGCGCCGCGCCCATGGCGGCGCAGAGCGCCTCACCAGCAAAGGCGGAGCAGAACCTTTCGCCGGCAAAATCGACAAAGATCACAGGCGCGCAGCAAAAGAAGGAAGAAGAAGAGGGCCCCGACTACCTGCGGGAGAGGTCGGAATACTTTACCCGCCAGCGCGCCTACCCGCGGCAACACATTCCGCAGGGCGCACGATTGAAGGCCCTCGATCAGATGCACGCGATGCCCATAGCCACGACGCCGCTGGTGACGGGGGTGTGGGAATCGCTCGGGCCGGTGCGCATTCTACCGGCACAGGGAGCGATCTTTGGGGGTTCGCCCACGGACTCGGGACGAGTCAGCGCCCTGGCGGTTGATCCCACCAACCACGACACGATTTATTTGGGCGCGGCGGAAGGCGGCGTGTGGAAGTCCACGGACGGGGGAATGACCTGGAGTGCACTTACCGACGGTCAACCTTCGCTGGCGGTGGGCAGCATCGCCATCGATCCGACCAATCCGCAAACCATCTACGTGGGCACCGGAGAGGAAAACTTTAACGGTGACAGTTACTACGGCGCAGGCATCTTGAAGTCTACCGATGGCGGCAACACCTGGACTCAGTTGGGCGCTGCTACCTTCGCCATTTGCTCTGCTGGATCGGGTGGCTTGAATTCTCCCAATGCCGGCTCATACATCGGAACCCTGGCGGTAGATCCCGGCAACAACCAAGTCGTGCTCGCCGCCACAGATCAGTGCTCTAACTATGGTGTGTACCGGTCAGCGGATGGAGGCAACACATGGAAGCCGGTCCTGGGCGACCCCAGCGGCTTAGCTGCCCCGGGCACATCCGTATTGTTCGTAGGCGGCGGTGTTGCCTACGCGGCGTTGGGCAACTTCAGCGGCGATGCGGCGAATGGCGTTTACAAATCCACGGACGACGGGCAAACCTGGACTGCGGTCAACGGGACGGGCGCGAATGTTCTGCCCAGCGGCACCACCACGGGCCGCATCTCGTTGGCGGCAGCGGCTTCCAATCCCTTGGTTTTGTACGCAGTGGTTACATCTCCGACCGGTTTCCTGGGCGTTTACACCACCGTGGATGGTGGCAATAACTGGACTTTAACCACCGCTCCCAACATTTGCACCACGCAGTGTTTCTACGATATAGCGGTAGCGGTTTCGCCCACAAATCCGAAGATTGTTTACGCGGGCGGAATCTACACCTATGCAACCAATACCACGCCGGGCAGCGCCACCACCATAGTCGGCTCGATCGATGGCGGCAATACTTGGACTCTGGTGGGTTCCAGCACTGGTACTTCGACCAACGGAGTGCATACCGACGTACACGCGCTAACGTTTTCGGCCGATGCGGCCCGGCTTTATGTGGGAAGCGACGGAGGAGCGTGGAAGACCTCCGATTTCGGAAACCCCGCGCAGCTGATCTGGTATTCGATCAATAGCAACCTCGCCACCAGCCAGTTTTATCCGGGATTCGCTTACGACGGCCTCAGGGATGCGATCGGGGGGACGCAGGATAATGGTTCTCAGGTACACGATCCGAGCTCCAACAACTGGAGCAATGTACAGTGCGGGGACGGCGGCTTCAGCGCCATCGATACCACCACTACTCCCTACACGTTCTACGCGGCCTGCACGTTCTCTCAGGGCATCGAAAAGACGACCACGCCTTTCACGATCTCGTCGTGGGTGGACGCGAATGCTGGAATTAACACTCAAGACCCGGCGCTGTTCATTCCACCGATGGTTCAAGATCCATCGACTCCGAGCACGCTCTATTACGGAACCAACCAGATTTATCAAACCACGACAGGCGGAAGCACCTGGACGTCGATTTCCCCTCAGCCTTTGCCCGGGAGTACGGGAACGGTTTCAGCGATTGCGGTGGCGCCCTCCAGCGGCACTACGATTTACGCCGGGACAAGCGATAGCCAGGTGGTGGTGACCACCAACGGGGGAACGAACTGGACCAACATGAGCACGGGCTTGCCGCCCCGCTATGTTTCGCACATTAGCATCAATCCCACCACCCCCGCCAATGCCTACGTCACGTTTTCGGGATTCTCCGGCTACAACGGGGATACCCTTGGACACGTGTTCCAGACCACCAACGGCGGCGGGACGTGGACCGATATCAGCGGAAATCTTCCCAACATACCGGTCAACGATATTGTCATTGATCCGGCGGTGGCCAATACCCTCTATATCGCCACGGACATCGGGGTTTTCACCACGAGCAACGGCGGCACTACCTGGAGCACCTACGGGACCGGCTTGCCTAATGTGGCGGTGCTTAGCCTGGTGTTGGAGCCCGACACCCGGAAGCTGGCCGCTGCGACCCACGGCCGGAGCGCGTGGCGAATTGACTTGGCCCCGGCATCCAATTTGGCGACGGTATCCCTTAATCCTTCCGATCTATTGTTTGCGCCCCAACTGATCAACACTGCCAGCGCGACCCAGACGACCACGCTGACGGTCGGGGGAACGGTGCCGCTGGCGCTCACGGCCATCACTCCGGACAACCCAGATTTTGGCGTAACCACGACCTGTCCGCTGTCGCCGGCGACGCTTGCGCCCACCACGACTTGCACGATTAGCGTTACTTTCACGCCTTCTAGGACCGGGCTCTACAACACCAGGATCCGCATTGTTGGAAACCTCACGGGCGGCCATCTCGGATTTCCAGTGCGGGCAACGGGGACTCAGGACTCAATCACTCCGAGCAGCCTAACCTTCAACTTCACCCCTCCGCAAACCAGCGGATCACAGAATGTGACCTTGAATAATGTTGGGACAACTCCGGTTCATATCACCAGCATCGGCATCATCAGCGATGGACTGGGGGAATTTTCCCAGACCAACACTTGCGGTGCGGTGCTGAATGCTCCGGGATCGTGCGTCGTCACCGTTACGTTTACGGGCACAACTCCAGGAACCGATACTGCCGACCTTCAGGTCGCCGATGACGCGGCCAATGGCGCTCCTGAGTTGGTGTCCCTGACGGGGACGCTGCAGTAAGAAAGCTGCAGTAAGAAAACGGATGAAATCGAGGGGTGTGCATCGTTACGCCCCTCGTTTTTTTTGGTTTTCCTTGGCTTCTGGTTCTGCGCACGACAGAGCCTGACCTGAGCTTGTCGAAGCGGCGGGACTTTGACTTCCTCATGAAATGAAGAAGAATGTCCACCGCGCGTATCGCCGGAGAAACATAAAGGGCAGTCGTTAGGGCCCGAATGTCAACTGACACTAACCCATGACTGCCCTTCGAGAACTCGCTCTCGAACTCTGAGTAGATTCTATTCTCGACTTCGTTAGAGTCGCAATACATTGGATCCGGTAGAGGCAATAGGCCTGGATTTATCGCCCAGGATTTCCGCTCAAAGATCGCGCCCGACGTATTCCATCCCACTCAAAGGTAATTAGATCTCGCCTGTTGCTCCGGTGTAATCTGCCGATTACGGGGTTGTGACTGCTCCATCCTGGCCAAACACGGAAGTGGCCGAACACTTTGCCGGCTGAACACTGGAATGACGAAAATTCTGATCGTCGAAGACTCCAAATTTCTCAGAATCGCCACGGACCGGGCTCTGACCCGCGCCGGGTACGTCACCATCAGCGCCGCTGATGGCGACGAAGCGCTACGTCTCGCCCGCGAGCGGCTTCCTGACGTGATTCTCCTCGACATGATGCTCCCCAAGATGACCGGCCCGGACGTGCTCAAAGCCCTTAAGTCGGATCCCGAAACCCAAGCGATTCCGGTCATCGTTGTCTCTGGCTTGTCTCAGCGCAACGCCGAACGTCTGCAACATGATGGGGCTGCGGGTTTCCTGGAGAAGTCCTCTCTGGAAGTGGAAAAGGGATCGGAGAAGTTGTTGGCCGCGATCGCCCAGCTCTTGCAACAATCCTCCTCCGGTCGTGCCAACCACGCTTAGTGGTTGCGACAGTGCCAGCCTCTGCCGATGCAAACTACATCCGGGAACTCTGGAACTCCCGCCGGAGTCTATTGATTTGTGGGGACGATGGGATGCCCGCAGACTTTGCCGCCGCGATATTTTCGTAAAGCGCCTGTTTTCAATCAATTGGGTTGATCGAGCCCGGCTTGGGCCGGTGGGCTGGTCGGGCAAAGTTTAGGTTCAGGAATAGCGAAGACCATTCTATAATCGGGAAAGCGGTTCGATGGCGGGAGTCACCACCTTGGGAGATCTGGCTAGCGCGATCGGAGCACGCGCCGAAGAGGCCGCGATAGTCGCCGATCTCAAAGCGGGCTCCGAGACCGCCTACGCCTGGCTCATTGGCGAGTTCCAACGTCCGGTCTATGGTCTGATTTATCGCATCGTCACCGACCCTGCCGATGCCGCCGACACCACGCAAGAGGTCTTCCTTAAAATCTTTCGTGGCATGAACCGCTTTCACGGCGAATCCAGCCTCAAAACCTGGATCTATCGCATCGCCCTGCACGAAGCCGCCAATCGCAAGCGCTGGTGGTTCCGCCACAAAGCCCGTGAGACTTCGATTGAGCCCGCCGATTCGGAGGGCGGGGTTTCCGACGAGGCCATGCAGATCGCACTAACCGATTATCACGAATCACCCTTCGACAATGCCGCCCAGCACGAGCTTCAGCGCCGGGTCGATGCCGAACTGCGGCGAGTTCCGGAACCCTACCGCACCACCCTCATCCTTCGCGATCTCGAGGAAATGTCCTATGAAGAGATTGCCGAGATCCTGCAGATTTCCCTAGGCACGGTCAAATCCCGCTTGACCCGCGGCCGCCAGGCCCTAAAGCAGCGGCTGGCGCCCTACATACGGGAGGCGGGGGAAGAACTGGGGCTGAGCCTGCCGCAAGCAGACGATCACGAGGAGGGCTCCGGAAACCGCAAACAGAAACAAAAGAAGCCTGCTGCTTTCGCGCCTATCGCCGGCGTCGTAGAGAAGATCGAGGTGATGCCATGAATCCCCTGGCCGGCAAATCGGGCGGCTGGACGCCATCCCGGGAGGAGTCGCAGCGATTATCTCTGCCCTGCACCGCCGCCCGCCGCTGGATGTCTCCTTATCTCGATGGTGCGCTAACCGGCAACCAAATGCTCGCCCTGCAGGGGCACTTCCGCGTGTGTTCTGCATGCTCGCGGGAATACGCCGCGCTGCAGAGAGCCCAACAGTTGCTCTGCAATTCTCCGCGCGCCGCCGTCCCCGCCGATCTGGACCTGAAGCTCCGCCTCCTCATTTCCCGCGAGTCCGCCGCGCGCCGCCGTCCGCTCTACGAGGGGCTGCGCTTGCGCCTGGAGAATACCCTGGATGCCTTTATGGTCCCGGCCACGGCCGGTCTGGCCTGTGCGATCTTGATTTTTGGTCTGGTGGCCGCCATCCTCGCCATTCCCGGGCAGTTGCAAGCCAACAATCGGGAAGATGTGCCCCTGGTCCTGAATACCGGGCCGGAATTGCAGCAAAGCGCCTTTGGTACGCTGAGTTCCATCAACGCCGAGTCGCTGGTCATCGAAGCCTTCGTCGATTCCCGCGGGCGCATCGAGGATTATAAAATTCTCTCCGATCCCGGCGACACTCAGGATCTTCTTCCCCAAGTCAAACGTCTGCTTATCTTTACCACTTTCCGCCCCGCCATGTCCATGGGCCATCCCATCGCCTCCCGCGCCGTGTTGTCGTTTTCCAGGATCAGCGTTCGCGGCTAACGTGTTGTCCCATGAATTCCTGAAACAAGTGGGCCGCAATTCCGGGACTATCCGTACCCTTCCTCAGGCGCCAGAGCCCATGTTTCGCTATTCCCTGGTCGACGCGACTGAAGGCGAGTCCTTTCCAGGCGTCGAACTTGTATCCGAGTCATAAATCATTCACCCATCTCGGGTTCCTGCTGTATAGCCGGGAAAGATTCCAGACGTTACCTTCTGAGGGTGAGCGAATCCGAGTCAGACAGGCGGCCTGAGTGGTGCGAATTTTCTTAGTCGACGACAACGCAATGATCCGCTCTTATTTGCGCTCAATGCTCGAAAAGAAAGATGAGTGGGTGGTGGTCGGCGAGGCGGCCGATGGGCGTCACGCCGTCGAAGAATGGAGCCAAGTTTCTCCCCACCTGACGGTCATGGATTTCGTCATGCCCGAAATGGATGGCCTGGAAGCCGGGCGTCAACTCTCCCAGCAGCATCCCGAGTCTCCCGTGCTCATGATCACCATCGATCCCTCGCCGCAACTGGCGCACGAGGCAAGAAAAGCCGGCATCAAAGGCCTGTGCCCGAAAGCCGATCTACGTGGCCTGTTCGCCGCCGTCGAAGCTCTGCTCAAGGGTAAAACTTATTATCAGTTCGCTCCCGTAGCAGCCTGAACCGAGCCCGGGTCGCGTCCTCCGCTTTGCCGCGGCCTTTGCTGCAGAGTTGATTTCATTAAAGCTTAAGGCGCGACTAAGAGTCGCGCCCTTTCAAGGACTCCGCACATCAAGTTTCCCGCACTCTCTGACCTCGTGTCTTGGCAAACACCCCGAGACGGAGTTTTCAGCACCCTGATTGGCTCACGGTTTCTGCGTCGAAATATGTTGAACTACCAGCCACTTGCCATTCTCGCGCTTGATCACAACCAGATAGCTGCCGTCGAAGTGCTTGCCGTCATCGCCCACCGCCGAATAGGTCCCGCTGTCCTAGATCATGTCTCCCGAGCACTCCATGCTTACGCTCTGCGCGGTATCCTTCGCCCCAATATTTGTCTACAGGAAAGCTCGAATTTCGCTTTGGCCGGTGATCCTGGTGCCGTCCGGCGGCATGTATGTGGCCTTGGCGGTGTACAGGTTGACCACATTATCGACCTGCTTCGAATTCCAGTTGGCCAGCCAAGAGCTTCTCAATTCCCCAATCTGCTTCTCCTCGGCCGCGGTACAAGCGGCCCAAGCTCCGGTCGAACCAATGAGCACGCAGGTTACGATTAAAATCTCCAACGACGCATAGGACTTCTCCCGAATCAGATTTGCTTTCAAGAGCGCCTCATTTCTACGCGGCCCCCTCTTGCATGGCAATCGTTGCTAAAACGCCATGGTCGGTTGGACCCTGACGGCAGCGTGCTCCGCGGAGATGCCCTTCGGCAACCGCAGATTCGCTATCGTCCCGCTGGTGAAAACGCGGGCGGGATGTCTTTCTCTCCGGCTGAAACGCGGCCGGGTCATGGCGATGCCATCCGGGGAAAATGGCACTGCGCCGCTGGACGAAAGCCGGGGCCTTCCCCTAGGATGCAGAGCGTCGATGGCCGCGCTTCGCAGGCGTGGAGGCCGCCGAATAGCAATCACGGGTACTTTGATCGCGATGAAGAAGTTGCTCAAACGACTGCGGGACAACTACTACGTGAGTCAGTGCATTGCGCCTGCCGCGAAACTGTTGGGTTCCGCTTCCCTCCGCGCTGCGCTGGCCATCGAGCGAAGAGTTCGCAAGAACGGAGTCACCATCCCGCTGCCCAACGGCAGGAACTTGACCATCGGCAAGAACACCAGTGTCGGAATGGCGTCCCTTCTGTTTTGGCATGGCTTGGACGGCCATGAGCCGGAGACCTCACGCACCTTAAGATTTTTTTTTGAGCGCTCCCAGACCTTCATCGACGTTGGAGCCAACTGCGGCTTTTACTCCCTGTTGGGGGCGCTGTGGAACCCCACCCTCAAGGTCATCGCCTTCGAGCCTGTCGCATCCATATTTTCCACCCTTAGGAGGAATGTCGTCCTCAATCAGGTCGAGGATCGGATTCTCTGCGAGAATCTCGCGCTCTCCAGCGGTAGCGGCAAGGCAACTCTTTTTTTGCCGGAGAGCGACACCCTCGATGTCGAAACCACGGGAACGCTGGTCCGCGATAGTTGGCAGCAGAGAAGCGGTGCGCCAACCATTGAAGTGGAAACCATCCGCTTCGACGACTATATCTCCCGCCACGCCATGCGGGTCAATCTGGGGGTCGACCGGAGGGTCGAGCGGGTGAAGGT
>Ga0181534_10002332_pt1 | contig 11817 bp, 10 predicted proteins | sample PEATcosm2014_Bin_37_FD_119758 | JGI IMG/M metagenome (GOLD analysis project Ga0181534, IMG submission 119758) | Peatland microbial communities from MTU Mesocosm Facility, Houghton, MI, USA - PEATcosm2014_Bin17_10_metaG | ecosystem: Environmental > Terrestrial > Soil > Wetlands > Peat | place...
ACTTCACCCCGTGGTGCTCCTCGTAGCGGGAGCGCAGCCCCTTGAGGATGGCGATGCTGTCCTCCTCGCTGGGCTCGGATACGTCGATCTTCTGGAAGCGCCGGGCCAGGGGCCGGTCCCGGTCCAGGGAGGTCTTGAGGTCCTGGTAGGTGGTGGCGCCGATGCAGCGCAGCTCGCCCCGGGCCAGCACCGGCTTGAGCAGGTTGGAGGCGTCCATGGAGCCGCCGTTCACCGCGCCGGCGCCCACCAGGGTGTGGATCTCGTCGATGAACAGCAGGGCGCCCGGGTGCTGGGCCAGGGCCTCCAGCACCGCCTTCACTCGCTCCTCGAAATCGCCCCGGTAGCGGGTCCCGGCCAGCAGGGCGCCCATGTCCAGGGAGAACAGGGGCGCACCCTTGAGCGCGTCCGGCACCTTGCCCTGGTGCAGCAGCAGGGCCAGGCCTTCGGCGATGGCGGTCTTGCCCACGCCGGTCTCCCCCACCAGCAGCGGGTTGTTCTTCCGGCGCCGGCAGAGCACGTGCAGCACCCGCTCCAGCTCGGCCTCCCGGCCGATGAGGGGATCGATCCGCCCTTCGGCCGCCCGGGTCACCAGGTTCACCGCGTAGGCCTGCAGGGGGTCCTTGGTGGGAGCCTCGGTCTCCTCCTGGGGCTCGGGCGCCTCCTTCTCCTTGGGGGCGGGGGCGCCCAGGCCGGGCCCCACCTCGACGCCGCCGTGGGCCAGGTGCTTGAGCAGGGGCAGCCGGTTCACGCCATGGCGCTTGAGCAGGTAGCTGGCCTGGCTCTCCTTCTCCTGGAGCAGGGAGACCAGCACGGCGCCGCTGCTCACCGCGGGCCGTTCCGAGGAAATGGTATGCATGATGGCCCGCTCGATGACCCGGTTGAAGCCGTCGGTGGGCGTGGGGTTGACCGCGTAGGAGGCGGGCAGGGCCTCCATGCGGGCTTCCAGGTAGGCTTCCAGCTCCTTGCGCAGGCGCCCGGAGTCGCCGCCGCAGGCGGCCACGGCCCGCACCACCAGGGGGTCGTCCTGGAGCGCCAGCAGCAGGTGCTCCAGGGTCAGGTACTCGTGGCGGGCATCCCGGGCCAGGGTGAAGGCGTGCTGGATGCACCGGTTCAGTTCCAGGGTCAGGGAGGGGGTGGCGGGAGATGGCATTCAGGCATCCTCAACTTTCAATCTACGCCTCCGGCTCCAGGGTGCAGAGCAGCGGAAACTCCTTGGCCTCGGCCATGGCCTTGACCTGGGCCGCCTTGGTGTCGGCGATGTCGAACGGGTAGATGCCGGCCAGGCCCCGGCCCTTGCGGTGGATGTCCAGCATGACGCGCACCGCCTCGGGCTCGGGTTTCCGGAACACGCTCTGCAGGATCCAGACGACGAACTCCTGGGTGGTGAAGTCGTCGTTGTGCAGGATCACCTTCCAGAGCACCGGGGGACTCAGGCGCAAATGCGTGCGGGTCTTGGTACCCGTGTTGCTGGAACTATCTAAAATCTTGTGGTTGCTTGACTTGGGCATTTGGCCGTTCCGGAGTCTTGATCTCTATTCTACCGGGATCGGCACCGGGCGGAAAAAGTCCCGGGCGGCTAGCGGAGGATCCTTTCCCGGTCCCAGGGGTCGTTTTTTTGCAAATACAGATCCCAAAAGACTTGGGCAACAAGCGAAGGGGCCAAGGGGGTGCCGGGCTGGACAAACCCGCAGATGGTGACGGTGGCGGCATGGATGCCCGCCGGGGCCAGTTCCTCCCCCAGGGAGAGGGCCAGGCTGCGCAGGGCCGCCTTGCCCAGGGCGGCCGAGGCCAGGCCCGGCTTGGGCTCCAGGGCCAGGCCGCCGCCGGTGAACAGCAGGGTGCCGCGCCCCCGGGCGCGCATGGCCGGCAGGGCCCACTGGGCCGCCGCCAGGGCCGAGCCGGCGTTCACCCGGAAATCGGCCAGGAGCCGGCCGGGCTCCAGCTCCGCCGCGGGCCCCTGGAACCCGGCGGAGGCGTTGTAGACCAGCACTTCGGGCAGGCCCGCCCAGGCCTCGACGGCCGCGCAGGCCGGAGGGAGGGAGCCCTCCTGGGCCAGGTCGGCCCCCAGCACCAGGGCCGGGCCGCGGCCGTCCTCCTCCAGGGCCGCCTGGAACCGGTCCAGCGGGTCCCCGGGCCGGGCCACCGCGGCCACCAGGAACCCGCCCTGGGCGAAGCGGCGCGCCACTGCCAGGCCGATGCCGGGGCCGGCGCCAAGGATCACTGCCAGGGGTCGGTCCATGGGGGCCTCGGGGTCGTCCCGCGGAATTGCGGATTGCAAGATTCTAGCCCACCGCTGATACCATGGGGATCCGCACTGTCAGCCTTTCCAGGGGAATCCGATGGCCATCACCCATCTCGAACAGATGCTCGCCGCCGTCCAGGCCCGGCCCAGGAAGCGCCTCGCCGCCGCCTTCGCCAACGACGCCCACACCATCGAGGCGGTGCACGACGCCGTGGCCAGGGGCATCGTCGACGCCACCCTGGTGGGGGACGAGGCGATCATCCGCGGGGCCTGCCAGGCCCTGGGCATCGATCCCGCCGGGTTCGTCATCGTCCACGAGCCGGTGGACGTCAGGGCCGCCGCCCGGGCGGCGGCCCTGGTGCGCGGCGGCGAATGCCAGATCCTCATGAAGGGCCTGGTGAGCACGGACAAATACATGCGGGCCATCCTGGACAAGGAGGCCGGCCTGATGGCGCCCGGGGCCATCCTCTCCCATGTGACGGTGGTGGAGAACCCGCGCTACCCCAAGCTCATCATCTGCGGCGACGTGGCGGTGATCCCGTACCCCGAGCTCAAGGAGAAGATCGCCATCACCAACTACTGCGTGGGGGTCGCCCAGGCCCTGGGCATCCCCAGGCCCAAGGTGGCCTTGCTGGCCGCCACCGAGCAGGTGCTGCCCAAGCTCCAGGCCACGGTGGACGCCGCCATCCTGGCCAAGATGGCGCAGCGGGGCCAGATCAGGGGCTGTTTCGTGGACGGCCCCATGGCCCTGGACGTGGCCATCGACCCGGAGTCGGCCCGGACCAAGGGCGTGGACGGCGACGTGGCCGGCGACGCGGACTGCCTGGTGTTCCCCAACATCGACGCCGGCAACGTGTTCTACAAGACCAACACCAAGCTGGCCGGCTGCGAGCTGGCCGCCATGGTGACCGGCGCCCTGGCCCCCTGCATCCTCTCTTCCCGGGGGGACAGCGTGCTCACCAAGCTCTACTCCATCGCCCTCGCTGCGTTGACTTTGAAGGGCTAGGGCTTGCCGAGATAGACCCTGGGTGCTTCCTTGCCGGACAGCACCCGCAGGGCGCCCTTGGCCAGGGCGAACATCTCGTTCTCGCCGGGGTAGACGGTGACCCCGCAGCCCATGGCCGCCACGGTGCGCTGGATGAAGGCCACCGTGGGCTGGCAGCGGGCCATGCCGCCGGTGAGCAGGACCTGGTCCACCGGCTCCCCCTCGAAGGCCGGGAGCAGGGAGGTGATCCACTTGGCGATCTGGTAGGCCATGGCGTCCATGACCTCGATGACCTCGGCCTCGCCCGCCCGGTAGCGCCCTTCCAGCGCCCGCAGGTCGGAGGTGCCCAGCAGGTCCACCAGGCCGCCCCGGCCCTTGTTCAGTTCCTTGAGCTGGTCCTTGGTGTACTCCCCGGAGAAGCAGAGGTCGATGAGCTGGGCCACGGGCAGGGAGCCCGAGCGCTGGGGGGTGAAGGGGCCTTCCCCGTCCAGGGCGTTGTTCACGTCCACGTAGCGGCCGTGGTGGTGGGCGCCGATGGAGACGCCTCCGCCCATGTGCGCCACGATCACGTTGACCCGCTCGTAGAAGGTCTGCTGCTCCTCGGCGTAGCGGCGGGCGGTGGCGATCTGGTTGAGCGCGTGGCTGATGATCTTGCGCCGGATCACCTTGAGCCCGGTGATCTTGGCCCGGTCCGGCACTTCGTCCACCACCACCGGGTCGACGATGAAGGCGGGCCGCCCGCTCCCGGCCACCAGCTCCCGGGCGATGAGGCCGCCCAGGTTGGAGGCGTGGTCGCCCTGGACTCCGGCCATGAGGTCCTGGGCCATGGCCTCGTTGACCGTGTAGGTGCCGTGGATCACCGGCCAGAGCACCCCGCCGCGTCCGGCCACCGCGTCCAGGCTGGCCACGGTCAGGCCGTTGCGGGCCAGGAAGGCCAGGATCGCCTCCTTGCGGAAGGCGAACTGGGCGGTGACCGGGCGCCCGGCGAAGGGCTGGAGTTCCTGGGCGGTGTGCTGCAGCTCCTGGGTGAAGCGCTCCTGCTCGCCTTCGTAGAGGCTGATCTTGGTGGAGGTGGAGCCGGGGTTGAGGGCCAGCACCCGGTAGCGGCGGAAGAAGGTGTCCCGGGGCGTCTCCTGCCAGGCGCCGTAGCGGTACATGCGCAGGATCGAGGCCTTCACCGCCAGGCGGATGTCCTCGGGGGTGCAGTCCATGGCCAGGTCCACGCCCTTGAAGCGCAGGCCGAACATCACCGGGAACTTCTTGGCGTCGGGGAAGCGGATGGAATAGAGATGGTAGAGCATGCTGCCCATGTCCAGGTTGGGGCAGATGATCACGTTGGCCGCCCCGGGCCAGGCGACGTTCTCGCCGGGCTGGTAGTAGGTGGCCGAGCGCTTGGACAGGGCGACGCTCACTTTCACTTCGCCCTCGATGCTGATGGACCTGTAGCGTTCGCCGCGATTGATGCGCTCTTCCAGCAGGGCCGGCACCAGCCGGGTGGCCTGGCGCACCAGCTCGGGCGAGGGGCCTTCGTCCGAACCCCGGTTGGAGTGGGAGACGATGGCGGCGTGGATGTGCGGCAGCACGTCCTCGGGGATGAGGTCGCGGGCGATGGCGCAGGTGCCCACCGCGACCTTGGCCAGGATCTCCGGGGTCATGCTGCCGTTCACGCCCACATCGCCGAACACCAGGATGTTGTGGGCGAACACCTTGTCGGGGTGCTCGTCCGGCAGCACGAAAACCCCCGCCTCGCAGCAGGTGTCCTGGTCGGACAGCATGCGCACCATCGGGCGGAAGTACTGGTTCTCGTGGGAGGCGGCACCGCCCACCACGGTGTCCCCGTGGCCCTGGGCCACCGCGAAGATCCCGAAGTTGACCGGCCGGGCGACCCATTCCCGGGCCTCGTCCAGGCTCAGTTCCTTGCCCTCCTGCCGGCAGCGCTCCAGGTGCACCTGGGCGAACGCCTCCACCAGCTCCGGGTGCTCGGGGATGTCCACGAAGGCGCTCTCGGCCAGGGCGAAGGCCAGGCGGGTGGGATCCAGGCCGGGCAGCTCCCGGCGGGCCAAGTCGCGCACGGCCGCCTCGGAGGCCAGGAACACCGGCCGGGCGAACCGGGTGAGATGGCAGGCGGCCTCGACGATGCGCGGATCCAGGGATTCGGTGAACACGATGGTCGGCCTGGGCTTGCCGCTGGCCAGGAGCCTCTGATCGAATGAACTTTCAATGTCGTACATCGCATCCTCAAGGTTCGGCTGGGGGGGGCTGAGGGCTGGCCCGCGGCCGGTCCGGCAGCATTGTAGCAAGCGGCGCCATGGGCCCCCATGGTCGTGGGTCACAAGCCGGATCGGCCGGTTCCGGGGCCTGGGGAAAACCTTGACGGCTTTCTCCCATGGGTGTTCCATGGGGATAACCCTTTCAGGAGGAAAACATGGGAACCCGAGGCCGGGAAATCGTGGGCATGAACATGGACGTCGACGGCCTGCTCAAGCTGCTCAACGCGGCCTACGCCAGCGAGTGGCTGGCCTACTACCAGTACTGGCTGGGCGCCAAGGTGCTCAAGGGCCCCATGAAGGACGCCGTGGCGGCGGAGCTCACCATCCACGCCAACGAGGAACTCAGCCACGCGGTGCTCCTCTCCGGGCGCATCATCCAGCTGGGCGGGGTGCCGGTGCCCGATCCGGCCCAGTGGTTCGAGCTGAGCCCCTGCAAGTACGACGCGCCCACCGATCCCTTCGTGGGGGTGATCCTCGACCAGAACATCAGCGGCGAGCAGTGCGCCATCAATACCTACAAGAACATCATGGACGTGACCAAGGACAAGGACATGGTCACCTACAACATCGCCCTCACCATCCTCACCCAGGAGGTGGAGCACGAGGAGGATCTCCAGGGGCTCAAGGAGGACCTGACCCTCATGCTCGGCCACCTGAAGCCGTAGTTGATTCGCAGACACCCTCTCAGAGCAGGGACACTTCCTGGGTGGCCGCGGCCACCACGAAGCAGCGCTCGTTGTTGGAGCGCTGGTCGGCCGGGGTGACGAAGAACCCGGCCTGTCCCCGGCGGTAGCTCGGGCTCATGCCCAGCAGCAGTTCCCCGTCCTTGAACAGGACGCGGATCCGCCGGCCCGGGCTGACGTTGGTGGGCTCGAAGGTGTTCCGCTTCAGGTGGGCGGGATTGCCGTCCAGGTTGCGGACGAAGAACACGCCCTTCAGGTCGGTGAGCAGGATCTCCCGGGGCGGAGTCCCGGGGCAGCTGTCCACGCCCAGCAGGTGGAACCGGTCCCGGGCCGGCAGGAAATCGGTGGTGTGGCCCTTGAGGATCAGGCCGTCCTGGTAGCGGGCGATGACTCTGTCGATGGGGGGGGCATATCTGGTGGCCATGGTCGTGCTTTCCGGGTACCGAGCCGCCCTCCAATGTAAGACTTTCCTTGGGTTATGCCAGGGGGATCGATGCGGGCGAACCGGCGCCCAGGTGCATGGCCTGGATGTTCCGCTCGTGGGCGTCGATGTCCTCGGCATCCCAGGGGTACACCACCCAGATGTCCTGCAGGTGCTGGCCCACCCAGTAGCGGGTGATCTCCGGCGGGAACTGGTCGCACTTCGCCTTGTCCTTGCAGTGCAGCACCGCCACCCCGATCTCCGCCGGGTGATGGGAGAGCAGCTCCCTGAGGCAGTAGGCCAGGGTGGTCCGGCTGTCGTCCACCTCGTCGATGAGCAGGACCCGCTTGCCCCGGAGCTTGCGCTCCACCTCGTCGATCCACTGGACCTTCTTGGGGCCTTCGCCCATCTGGTTGTCGTCGTTGTAGAGCTTCACGCCCACGGTGAGGATCGGCTTCTTGAGGAAGGTCTTGAGGATCCGGGCCGGGATGAAGCCGCCGGTGCCGATGGCCACGGTCACGTCCGGCTCGAAGCCGCTGGCCAGGATCTCGCGGGCCAGGGCGGACACCGTACGGTGGATCTCGTTGTAGCTGAAATAGCGCTTCGCAATGGTTTCCATCCGTTCAGAATACCGTACTGGCGTAACCGTCATACGGGTTCCGGACCGGCGTTCCGTTGGCTGCGGCGGCGGGCGGTTTGCCGACGGAGGCTCGTGCGAAGGGGCAAACCGCCCGCCGCCGCAGCCAACGGTAGTTCCCCCGCCCTTGCCATGGACGTTGAGCCGGGAAGGGGCCGGACGGAAGGGAATCCGGGACAGGGTCGCAAGGCAACAATGGCCCAGTTGCCGCTCATGGACCGGATCTGCGGGAAATGCTTGCACTTTTCAAGTAAAAAAAGATATTTGAGATCGAGACTCATCTACACTTACGCCGCCGGCACCACCGTCTTCCAGGAGGCTGCTCCATGATGAAGCGCAACGGAACTTCCCCGGAAGGGACCACGGAACCCCTGGGCGCCCAGGCCCTGTTCCACAAGATCATGGCCCAGGACCAGGGGATCTTCTTCTCCCTGGGCCCGGACGGGCATTTCCTGGAGGTGAGCCTGGGCTGCCAGCGGATCTGGGGCTTTCAGCCGGAGGAGCTGGTGGGCTCCAACTTCCTGGACTTCATCCACCCGGATGACCGGCTGCGGGTCCGGGAGCTCACCGAGGCGGCCCGGAACAGCGGGACCTCCAGCGTGGACGCCCGCTGCCTGAACAAGGCGGGCAACCCGGTCCACCTCATGTGGAAGATGGCCTGGTCCGCCAAGGAGAACGTGTGGTCCGCCATGGCCCGGGAGTTCCTGGACCGCAAGGAGCACGCGGAGAAGATGGCGGCGGTGGAGGAGCTGGAGGCCTTCAAGCGCGCCCTGGACGAGCACGCCATCGTGGCGGTCACCGACGCCCGGGGCAAGATCACCTACGTGAACGACAAGTTCTGCGCCATCTCCAAGTTCGAGCGGGAGGAGCTGCTGGGGCAGGACCACCGGATCATCAACAGCCACCACCACCCCAAGTCGCTCTTCGCCAACCTGTGGGGCACCATCCTGAGCGGCCGGGTGTGGAAGGGCGAGATCCGCAACAAGGCCAAGGACGGAACCTACTACTGGGTGGACACCACCATCGTGCCCTTCCTCGGCTCCGACGGCGTGCCGGTGCAGTTCGTGGCCATCCGCGCGGACATCACCGAGCGCAAGGCGGCGGAGGAATCCCTGCGCCAGTCCCAGAAGCTGGAGAGCCTGGGCGTCCTGGCCGGAGGCATCGCCCACGACTTCAACAACCTGCTCACCAGCATCCTGGGCAACTGCAACCTGGGCAGCATGGTCCTGCCGGCCGAGAGCCCTGCCATCCCCTACCTGGACCAGATCGAGAAGGCCACCCTCCGGGCGGCGGACCTGTCCCGGCAGATGCTGGCGTACGCCGGCAAGGGCAAGGTGGCGATCCTCCGGGTGGACCTGAACCGGCTGGTGCGGGAGATGACCGAGCTGCTGTCGGTGTCCCTCTCCAAGAAGGCGCTGATCCGCTACGACCTGGCCCCGGTGCTGCCGGAAGTCATGGCCGATCCCACCCAGATGCAGCAGGTGGTCATGAACCTGGTGACCAACGCCTCCGAGGCCATCCCGGAAGGGGTCAACGGCGCCATCACCCTGCGCACGGGCGAGCTGATCGTGGAGAAGAGCCTGGTCACCGTCACCTCCATCCCCGTGGGCCTCAACCCCGGCCGCTACGTGACCCTGGAGGTGAGCGACACCGGCTGCGGCATGACCCCCGAGGTCATCGCCAAGATCTTCGACCCGTTCTTCACCACCAAGTTCACCGGCCGGGGCCTGGGCCTGTCCGCCCTGCTGGGGATCGTCCGCAGCCACGGCGGCGGGCTCAAGGTCTACAGCGAACCGGGGCGGGGCACCTCCATGAAGGTGTTCCTGCCTTCGGCCGATCCGCTGGGCAAGGATGAGGGCATGGCGTCGGAGCCGGCGCCGTGGCGGGGCCGCGGCACGCTGCTGGTGGTGGACGACGAGATCTCCGCCCGGGCGGTGGCCCGGGCCATGGGCACGCACCTGGGCTTCCAGGTGGTGGAGGCCGCCGACGGCGAGGAGGCGGTGGCGACCTTCCAGCGGCGCAAGGACGAGCTCGCCCTGGTGCTCATGGACCTCACCATGCCCCGCATGGACGGCCGGGAGGCCTTCCTGCGCATGCGCCAGATCGACCCCTCGGTGCCGGTGGTGCTCACCAGCGGCTTCAGCGAGAACGACGCGGTGAGCGATTTCGCCGGGCGGGGCCTGGCGGGATTCCTGCCCAAGCCCTACCAGAAGACCCAGTTCGAGGCGATCCTGCGCCACGCCCTGGAGGCCAGGCCGGCCTGACCCGGAGCGCCGCCTACTGCAGCAGGGTGAGGATGCCCTGGGCGCCCTGGTTCGCCTTGGACAGGGCGCTGATGCCCGACTGCTGGAGGATCTGGTACTTGGTCAGGTTCACCACTTCGTCGGCGATGTTGGCGTCCTGGATCTGGCTCAGCTGGGCGGTCTGGTTCTGCATGGAGATGCCCAGGACGTTGGAATAGGACTGCAGCGACTGCTCGGCGGCGCCGATGGAGCCGCGGGCTTCGCCGATCTGGGACAGGGTGGTGCTGATGACGCCCATGGCCACGGCGGCATCGGCGGCGTTCTGCAGATCGCCGGTGAGGAACTGGGTGACGGCGCTGATGGTGAAGGCCTGGGTGCCGAAGGAGCCGAGCGCGGTGGTGACCCCGGTGGGGAGCCCCGTGAGCAGGGTGGTGAAGGTGGAGGCGATGCTCTGGTACTCGGCGTCCAGGGCCGCGCCGTTGGCGCCGGAGCCCTGGGCCTCCTCGGCCAGTTCCGCCGCCCGGGTCAGCAGGTCGGTGGCCTGGTTGAGGGTGCCGTCGACGGTCTGCAGGGAGCTGAGGGCGTTGTTGGCGTTGGCCTGGCCCTGGTTGTCGATCTGGGTGTCGGCGGTGAGGCCGTTGGCGATCACCAGGCCGGAGGCGTCGTCGGAGGCCTGGTTGATCCGCTTGCCGGTGGTGAGGGCCTGGATCGTGTTCTGCATGCCGGTGCCGGTGATGCCCAGCTCGTAGCTGGCGCCCAGGGCGGCGATGTTGTTGAGAATCGAAGTGACAGCCATGGCGTCCTCGCGAGATGGCGGACCGTTTTCGGCGGTGCCAGATGAAGGTGGGGGTGATCCCCTGCGTCTCCTGAGATGAGCGTTCTGGGCAACAAAACACGGGGCGGGCCGGTGCTGCCTTGAACAAGCAACCAGAGTGCCAATGCTGAAAACCCTGGCGGCGCAGGCCGCCATGGCGCGGGAACCCGGTTCGCGCGCCGCAGGCCCGGCCCAGGGCCGGCGGTTGGGCGCTTCCGGGCCGCGGCGGCCCTGCATGGGCCGATTTTGCCCACGCCCCGCCAGGGTGGGGGGGGCCCGGCGCGACTGGCGCCGGTCAGGAAAGCCCGCGTTCGGGTCCGAGTCGATGCCGCCATTTGCCTTGGGCCGGTGCGCCGGTGCACCTGGGCGTCCAGCTCCGGCAGCCGCTGTCCAGCCCGCCCTGGCCGGTTTTTACCCAAGAAGAAGCTTGCATTTCATAATTCAGGAGTCATTATCCTGAACCTATGAAAAATTCACACATCGGGTCCCGGATCTCGTGTTGGGCGCGCCGCATCCTGGCGACCCTGGGCTGCCTCATCCTGGTCTATGCCGTGCTTGGCTTCCTGGTGGCGCCGGCGGTGCTCAAGGCCAAGCTGCCGGCCGCGCTGTCCCGGCTGCTGGGCCGGCCCGTGAGCGTGGCCCGGGTGCGGGTGAACCCCTTCGCGCTCTCCCTCACCCTGGACGGCTTCTCGGTGAAGGAGCGGGACGGGGCCGACTTCCTGGGCTGGGACCGGCTCTACGTGCGCCTGGACGGCTCCAGCCTGTGGACCCGTGCGGTATCGTTCGCGGCCATCGAACTGGTGCGTCCGTACGGATCGGTGGTGGTGGAGCGGGGCGGGCAGCTCAACTTCGCCGATATCGCGGCGCGCCTGGGCCAGCCCAAGGCCGGGCCCGAACCCTCCGGGAAGGGGGGGATCCTGCGCATCGGCCACCTCTCGGTCCAGGGGGCGCGCCTCGCGTTCCTGGACCGGAGCCTGGCCCGGCCCTTCGCCACCACTCTGGGCCCGGTCTCCCTGGACCTCACCGGGTTCAGCACCGGGCGGGACAGCCGCAATCCCTATGACTGCACCGGCCGCACCGAGGCCGGGGAGACCTTCCGCTGGACCGGGGCCTTCGGACTGGAACCCCTGGCGTCCCGGGGCACCTTCGCCATCGGCGACCTGCGCCTGGCCAAGTACCAGCCCTACTACCAGGACCGGCTCGCGCTCCGGGTGGCCGACGGCCTCGCCTCCGCCCAGGCCGGATACGCCTTCCAGTGGTCCGCGGGGACCCATGTCATGCAGCTGCTGGACGGGTCCCTGGACCTCGTCCGGCTGCAGCTGGTCCGGCCGGGCGCGGCCGCGCCCGAGGTGGTCCTGCCCCAGGTGCAGGCGCGCGGCATCCAGGCCGACCTGGTGGCGCGCTCGGTCACCCTGGGCTCCCTGGACCTCCAGGGCGGCAAGGTCAGCGTCACCCGGGCCGCCGACGGGAGCCTCAGCCTGGCCAACTTGCTGACCCCCGCGCCCGGCCCGGTGCCCCCGGC
>Ga0181534_10002333_pt1 | contig 11817 bp, 3 predicted proteins | sample PEATcosm2014_Bin_37_FD_119758 | JGI IMG/M metagenome (GOLD analysis project Ga0181534, IMG submission 119758) | Peatland microbial communities from MTU Mesocosm Facility, Houghton, MI, USA - PEATcosm2014_Bin17_10_metaG | ecosystem: Environmental > Terrestrial > Soil > Wetlands > Peat | place...
AACGCGGCAAATCGTGACGGGATGCAATTGATTACTTGAATGCGACAATGCGTCGAAACAAATTGTGCGAATTAGCGGCGGGGGCTGGACATGACCAGCCCCCGTCGCGACCGGTTTGCCTGGCGGCCATAGCGAGCGGGAACCACCCGATCCCTTTTCGAACTCGGAAGTGAAAACGCTCTGCGCCGATGCTAGTGTCGACTTTGTCGATGTGAAAGTAGGTCACTGCCAGGCTCTTAATTTGATGAAAGCGAACCCCCATCGGCCTTGAAAGCCGGTGGGGGTTTTTTCGTTTTGCGGCTTCAAGGAGCCTTTCACTCCCCGCCTCCCTGTCAACCATTTCCATGGCGCCTCGTTAAATCAGCTGTAACCCATGGCGCCGAGCATCACGCCGAGGCGCCGGGGGTGTGGGCACTTTACAAAACGGGGTTTCGGGATTTCCTCATATCGCTCCCTCGCCCGCTGAGCTGCTGTCGTTCGTACGCGACAGTTGATTGATTCTGGATGATTTTTTTTCGATCCTGGCGCACGTTGGGACTCTCGACGGGTCTCAAAATGTGGTCTAATTTGCATGACGCCCGGCTTCGACCAAGGGATGGGACATTTTGACTACAAGGCGCGGGAAGCACCACAAGCCAGCGTCCATGCTCGAGCGCGCAGTTGCGCGCGCAGCGCGCAGGCCCACTGATCCGGTGTCCAGTCATGCGTAAAGTCGCCATCATCGCGACCTCCTTTCGCATGCCGGGCACGACCCCGGCACGCTTTTGGGATGACCTGATCGCGGGCCGCGACCTCGTCTCCGAGGTGGAAGCCGGCCGCTGGTCCAAGGATGCCTATCTGCATCCGAACAAGAACCACCCCGGATCCTCCTACACCTTTGCGGCGGGCTCGATCGGCGATGTGTCGGGTTTCGATGCCGCCTTCTTTGGCATTTCGCCCCGCGAAGCCTCTTTGATGGACCCGCAGCAGCGCCTGCTGTTGGAAATGGCCTGGGAGACGTTCGAGAACGCCGGCATCCGCCCGTCGAGCGTGCGCGGCACCGATTGCGGCGTCTATCTCGGCATCTCGACCACCGATTATTCGTACCGGCTCGCCGAAGATCTCTCGGCCATCGATTCCTCGTTCGCAACCGGAAACACGGCCAGCATCGCCGCCAACCGGGTCTCCTACGTCTATGACCTGCGCGGTCCGAGCATGGCAATCGACACGGCCTGCTCCTCCTCGCTGATCGCCTTCCACCAGGCCTGCCGCGCCATCGCCTCGGGCGAGATCACCCAGGCGCTCTCCGGTGCGGTCAGCCTGCACCTGCACCCGCTGGGTTTTTTGTCCTTCTCGAAGGCCTCGATGCTGTCGCGCCAGGGGCGCTGCCGCGTGTTCGATGCCTCGGCGGATGGCTACGTGCGCTCGGAAGGCGGCGGGCTGTTCCTGCTCAAGGATTATGACCAGGCCATTGCCGACGGGGATCCGATTCTCGCGGTCGTGGCGCATACCATCGCCAATACGGACGGGGCGAAATCCGGCATCACGGTGCCGAGCGCCGCCTCGCAGGCGGCGCTGCTGCGCACTGCCTATGCCCAGGCGGGCATCGAGCCCGGGCAAATCGATTACCTCGAGGCGCACGGCACCGGCACCGCGGTCGGCGATCCCATCGAAACTCGCGCCCTGGGCGATGCGCTGGGGATGCAGCGTCCGCGCAGCAATCCGCTGCTGATCGGCTCGGTCAAGGGCAACGTGGGGCATCTCGAGGCCGCCTCCGGCATCGCGGGCCTCGTCAAGGCGACGCTGGCCTTGCAGCACCGGGTCGTCCCCGCGCACGTCGGCATGAGCACGCCGAATCCGCACATCCACTTCAACGAATGGAATTTGCGGGTGGTCACGGCCAACCAGCCGCTGCGGGCCACCGGGCGGCTCGTCGTCGGCGTCAATTCGTTCGGATTCGGTGGCGCCAATGCGCACGTCATCCTCGAGAGCCACACGGCGAGCGGCAATTCCCGGCCGGCGCTGTCGAAGGCGCGCTCCCATTCGCTGCCGATCATGATCTCGGCGCGCGACGCGCCCGCGCTCGGCGCCGCGGCGCACGATCTCGCGAAATTCATCGCCCAGCAGCCGCAAAGCGCGATGTACGACATCGCCTATCAGTCGGTGTACGGCCGCGAGCGTCACTCGCATTGCGCCGTACTGTTCGGGGCCACGCCGACGGCCATCGCCGCCACGCTCGAGAGTTTCGCCTCGAATCCCGCCGAGCCCTCGAGCGTGGAGCACGGCACCCCACTCGAGTCCCCGCTCGGCGCGGCGTTCATTTACAGCGGCAATGGTTCGCAGTGGGCCGGCATGGGCAAGAGATTGCTCGCCGACCCGACCTTCAAGGCCGTGGTGCGCGAAGTCGATGCGCTGTTCGCGCGCTACGCGGACTATTCGCTCGAGAAGGAACTCGCCGGTCAGAACGGCGACACCCGCTACGAGCTCACTGAAATTGCGCAGCCGGCACTGTTTGCGTTGCAGGTCGGCGTCACCGCCATGCTGCGCCGGCGCGGGCTGGTCCCGGTGGCCGTGGCGGGGCACAGCGTGGGCGAAGTGGCCGCCGCCTGGGCGTCGGGCGCCTTGTCGCTCGCCGCCGCGGTGAGCGTCATTCATCATCGCAGCACGCTGCAAGGCACGACGCGCGGCAGCGGCCATATGACCGCCATCAACCTCGGTGCGGAGGCCGTGCTCGAATTATTGAGCGAACTCGACCTCGCCGAGCGGGTCGGCATCGCGAGCGTGAGCAGTCCGACCGGCGTCACCATCGTGGGCGCGGCCAGCGATTTGAAGCGCGTGGAGCACGCGGTGTCCGCGCGCAATGTCCCGATGAAGCGCCTCGACCTAGACTATGCGTTTCACAGCGCGGCGATGGATCCGCTGGCGGGCGAGTTGCGCCGGGCGCTCGCGCATCTCGAACCGGAAGAAACCACAATCCCGTTCCATTCGACCGTGACCGGCGAGCCGCTTTCGGGCAAATCGCTCGATGCCGATTATTGGTGGCGCAACATCCGCGAACCTGTGCTGTTCGCACCGGCGATCACCAGCATGATGCGGGATGGCATCAACATCTTCGTCGAAGTGGGCCCGCACGGTGTGCTGCGCCGCTACCTGCTCGACTGCCTCGAGGGGGCGGATGTGGCGGGGCGGGTGATCACAACCGGCGTGCGCGACGACGATACGCCGCAGCGCATCTACTCGGCCGCCAGTCAGGCGCTGATTGCCGGCGCCACGGTCGACTGGCAGAGGCTTCTGCCCTGGCCGGGCCGTTTCGTGCGCCTGCCGAACTATCCCTGGCAGCGCGAACGGCACTGGCACGCGGTCACGAGTTCCTCACTGGGGTTGCTCGGGCGGCAAACCGAACATCCGCTGCTGGGCTATGTCCTGCCGCAGGCCGAACTCACCTGGGAGAGCCCGCTCGATCTCGTCAAGCAGCGCTCGCTCGCCGATCACGTGGTCGGCGATTCGGCGGTATTTCCCGGCTCCGGTTTTGCGGAACTGGCGCTTGCGGCCGCCCTGCATGCGCACAGTTCGGCCTGCGCCGAGATCGAAGATCTGGAAATTCGCGCGCCCCTGCTGCTCGCCAAGGAGCCGAGCCAGGTGGTGCGCTGCGCGATCGATCCCAGCGATGGTCAGCTATCGATCAGGTCGCGTGAACAGCTGAAATCGGATCCGTGGACGCTCAATGCCACGGCGCGCATTTTGCGCGAGCCCACCGACATCAGGCTCAACGTTGCCCTCGGCGAGCTGCCGACGCGCACCCCGGATTTCACCGCCCACAGCCATGAATTGCTCACCGTGGCCGCGGGCCTCGCCTATGGGCCCGCCTTCCGGGCCGTGGCGCATGGCTGGCTCGAGGGTGGTGCGGCGCTCGCCGTATTGAAGATTCCGCCGGAGATTGCGCCGGAACTGGCGACCCATCACCTGCATCCGGCCCTGCTCGACTGCACGTTTCAGCTGATCATCCAACTGCTGCGTGACTCGGCACAGGACTATGCGGGGGTGACGCTGGTGCCGACGCGCATCGGGCATCTCACGTTGAGGACCGGTGCCGGAGCGCCGCATTATGCGCGTGCCCGCCTGCTCACACGCGGACCACGCTCGGTGTCGGCACAGTTCGAGATCTACGATGAGGCCAAGCAGCTTATCAGCGTGCTGGAAGAGGTGCGCTTTCGCAGCGTGTCGCTGCAGCGCGAGGCGTCCGATCCGATCAGGTATCTCGAATACCACGCGGTGCCGCGACCGCTGGCGGCCGAGCCCCCGATGGTTGCAGGGGATTTAAGCGCACCGCTCAAAGCGGCCATCGCCGCAGTGTTCACGGTGCCGACCGTCGAACGCCTACACCGGCGCTATGCAGAGGAAATCGATCCCCTGCTCGATGCCTTGTGCAGTCGATATCTGCTCGAGGCCCTGCAGCAGGAGCCGAGCTTGATCGGCGCCGGGTCGCCGGCGAGCGAAGCCTACCGGACGCATCTGCTCACCCTCGCCCGCGCTGACGGGCTGCTCGACTCGGGTGAGTCCGGTGCGCTCGACGCCGTGGCGGACGAGACGGGTTCGGCTCAGGATATCTGGACCAGTTTGCTCGGCGATTACCCGGATCATTTTCAGATCGTGCATGCGGTCGGCTGCGTGGGGCTGCATCTGCCGGCGCTGCTCGCCGGCCGGCGTACGCTCGCCGAGGTGTGGCCGAGCCAGATATCGCTGCCGAGCCTGCTCAATCAGGTCCTGGGAACCGAATTGCAAGCGCGACGCGATGCGGCCCTGCGGGAGCAGATCCAAGCCGCCTTGCACCGGCTTCCCGAGGGACGGCGCTTCGGCGTGCTCGAGCTCAGCGAGGGCGCGCCCGCACTCGCGGTATCGCTGTGCGCCGATTTCGACTTCGACCGCGGCGATTATCATTTCGTGACCACGGGTTCGGCGAGCCTCGAGGATGCGCGCCGGCTGCAGGAGAAGCATCCCGAGTTCACCTATGCCGCCCTCGATGCGGACAGCACGCCCCCCGGACAGCGGCAGCTCGCCATCGTCACCCTGGATTTTCGCTCGCTGCGCAATGCGCTGCGAGCCATCGATCACGCCCGAGCGCAGCTCGCCGTCGGCGGCACCCTCATCGTGCTCGCGCATCATCCCTCGCGCTGGCTGAACTTTGCCTTGGGCGCGGACCCGAACTGGTGGGTTGAATCGCCGCAGGGTGCTGCGCTGCCCGCGCTGCAGTCAGCCGAATTCTGGCAGCATCGCCTGATGCAAATCGGTTTCGCACGGCCGCGGATGCAAGCCTATGCGGACCATGCCGCCGCCGGCGCCTACCTCTTGGTGAGCGAACGCGGGGAGGCCAAGGAAGCCGCGCCCTCGCCGCCGGCCCCCCGCCATTGGCTGTTGCTCAGCGATGCGGACGGCCACTCGGCGCACCTCGCCGCGGAACTGCTCGCGCGACTCAAAGCCGCCGGGGAGCGGGTGAGCAGCGCCGTTGTGGTGAGTGCCGAGGCGATCCCCGGGCTGCTGCGCGATGCAGTGCAGTTGGGCGGAGCGTTGCACGGCGTCGTGTCCCTTAATGGCCTGCGGCCGGTTGGCAGTGACAGCGGCGCCCAGGAAACCTTCGACGCGCAAGTCGGGCGATGCGCCGGTGCGGCCGCGCTGGCGCGCGCCTGCGCGGGCGCGGCCATCCGCGCCACCCTGCACTTCGTAACCAGCGACACGGCCGCCTACTTGCTGCCGCATCGGGCGCCCGAGAGAACGGCGGCGGGCATTGCGGACGCACCGCTTGCCGGCTTTGCGCGCACGCTCATGAACGAAGCCACCGGCGGTGCGGTTCGGCTGATCGATGTGGAAAGTGCCGGTGCGGCGACTTCGTCAGCTTTGGCTGAGGCCCTGGCGCGCGAATTGACCGCCGGTGAGGCGGAGCAGGAAGTGATCCTGACCGCGGCGGGTGCGCGCTACGTACCGCGCCTGCGCAGCGTCGAGCTGATCCCACCGGCCGTCGAGGCGGCGTCGCACCTTGCGGAAAAGAGCAACACCCGGCTGGGATTCGCCATGCCCGGGCAGTTGCGCAACCTGCGCTGGGAAAACTGTGCGCGCGGGGTGCCGCGTGCCGATGAGGTCGAGGTGGGGGTCAAAGCCACCGGACTCAATTTCCGCGACGTGATGTATGCGCTCGGACTGTTGTCCGACGAAGCGGTCGAGAACGGCTTCGCAGGGCCGACCCTGGGGCTCGAGTTCGCCGGCACCGTGCTGTCGGTGGGTCCCGCGGTCATCGGCCTCGCGCCTGGCGATGCGGTGATGGGATTTGCACCGGCGAGTTTCGCCGACCGGCTGGTCTCGCGCGCGGGCGCGCTCTCGCGCATTCCCGGCGAGATGTCCTTCGAGGCGGCGGCCACCATTCCGAGCACCTTCTTCACCGCCTATTACGCCATGCACCATCTCGCGCGTCTGCAGGAGGGCGAGCGGGTTCTGATCCACGGCGCCGCGGGCGGTGTCGGCATCGCGGCCATCCAGATTGCCAAATGGTGCGGCGCGGACATTTATGCCACCGCGGGTTCGGACGAGAAGCGCGATTTCCTGCGCCTGCTCGGCGTCGACCGGGTGTTCGATTCGCGCAGCCTCGCGTTTGCCGACGAGATCCTCGAGCAGACGGGCGGCGAGGGCGTCGACGTGGTCTTGAATTCCCTGGCCGGGGAAGCCATCAATCGCAACTTCAGGGTCTTGAAGCCCTTCGGGCGCTTCCTGGAGCTCGGCAAGCGCGATTTTTACGAGAACACCCACATCGGGTTGCGTCCGTTCCGCAACAACATCAGCTACTTCGGCATCGATGCCGATCAGCTGATGCTCAACCGGCCGGAACTCACGCAGCGCCTGTTCACCGAACTCTTGGGTCTGTTCAACGAGGGCGTGCTGCATCCGCTGCCCTTTCAAGCCTTTGACGCCGATGGCGTCATCGACGCCTTCCGGCACATGCAGCAGGCGCGCCAGATCGGCAAGATCGTCATCACCTATGCCGGCGGCATGCCCGCGGTTGCCGCGCCGCCCCGCGCCCTGCCTCAAGGGTTCAAGGTGTCGGCGAACGCCACGGTGCTCGTCACCGGCGGCTTGAGCGGCTTCGGCCTGCGTACGGCCGAGTGGTTGGCCGAACATGGTGCACGCCATCTCGTGCTCATCGGGCGCCGCGGTGCGGTTGCGGACGAGGCGAAGACCGCGCTCGCACGGCTCGAGCGGCGCGGTGTGAAGGTGTTCGCGCGCGCCTGCGACGTCACCGATCGGGCGGCACTCGCGCGCCTCATCAAGGAGATTGGATCGACTCTGCCGCCTCTGCGCGGCGTGGTGCACGCGGCCATGGTGATCGAGGACGGCTTGATCAACGACATGGATGCGCATCAGATCCGCCGCGTGCTCGCGCCCAAGGTGCTTGGTGCACAGCACCTACATGAACTCACGCACCACCTGCCGCTCGATTTCTTCGTGCTGTATTCCTCCGCGACCACCCTGTTCGGCAATCCGGGCCAGGGCAACTACGTCGCGGCAAACTTTGCGCTCGAGGCGCTCGCCCGCGCGCGGCGCGCCGCCGGGCTGCCGGCGACCTGCGTGCGCTGGGGCGCCATCGAGGATGTGGGTTTCCTGGCTCGCAACAGCCAGATCCGCGACGCCTTGCAGGGGCGCATGGGCGGAGCCGCGCTCAAATCCACCGCGGCGCTCGACGTCCTCGAGGTCATGCTGCTGGCCGATCGCTCCGACTTAGGAGTGCTCGAACTCGAATGGCGGGCGCTCGCGCGCTTCCTGCCGAGTGCCGGCTCGCCCAAGTTCTCCGAACTCGCACGCGCGGCCGGCGGCGCCGAAACCACGGACGAGGGCACGCTCGACCTCAGGCGCATGCTGCTCGAACTCTCGGAAGAGGCGCTGAACAGCACCGTCGTTGAGATGCTGAAAGTGGAGATCGGCGAGATCCTGCGCATTGCACCGCTCAAGATCGATGCCACCCGCTCGGTGCATCAGATGGGTCTCGATTCGCTCATGGGCGTCGAACTCGTAGTCGCCGTGGAGAACCGCTTCGGCACTCGCCTGCCCATGATGGCGCTCACCGAAAGTCCCACCGTGGCGAAGCTCGCCGTCTGGATCATCGAGCAGTTGCGCGGCGATCAGGCCGCCACCGCCGATCAGGCCGATGCGACCCGCGCGAACGTCGAGCGCGTCGCGAGTCAGCATGCGGTCGATCTGCCGGCCGAGGAACTCGAGCGCATCGCCGGCAGCATGAAGCCGGGTGCGGGCGCGGACCGACGGATGATTCAGTAGCGGCCTGGCCCGCATCATGCGTAAAACACTTCCCGGACTCACCGCGCAGCTCAAAGAGCGATTGATCCAAAAGGGTCTGGAGCGGCGCTTGCGCCAGGCTAGCGGCGCCGAAGTGCCGCTGACCCGCTTTGCCGACACCGCTGCGGCGAATGTGGTCGTGCCCGAACAGTTCTACCGCTTCGATCTGCATCCCGGCTATCAGCAACTTCGGATCATGTCGGACGGTGCCGCGCAACTCGGCATCGCGAGCCCGTTCTTCAAGCAGCATCAAGGCATCGCGGGCGCGCATACCCAAATAGGCGGTCGGGAATACCTAAATTTCTCGAGCTACAATTATCTGGGTCTCTCGGGACATCCGGCCATTGCCGCGGCCGCGAAGGCCGCGATCGACCGCTACGGTACTTCCGTGTCGGCGAGCCGCGCCGTTTCCGGGGAACGGCCGCTGCACCGCGAGCTCGAAACCGCGCTCGCCGAGGCCTACGACACGCCGGATGCCATCGTGTTCGTGAGCGGACACGCCACCAACGTCACCACCATCGGGTATCTGTTCGGCCCGCGCGACCTCATCCTGCACGATGAACTCATACACAACTCGACCCTGCAGGGCATCGCGCTTTCGGGTGCCCGGCGGCTTCCCTTCCCACACAACAATTGGCAGGCACTCGATGCGCTGCTCGCGCAGCAACGCCATCAATTCGAGCGGGTGCTGATCGTCACCGAAGGGATTTACAGCATGGACGGGGACTACCCCGACCTGCCGCGCTTCATCGAGGTCAAACGCCGCCACAAGGCCTTTTTGATGATCGATGAGGCGCATTCATTCGGGGTGATGGGCGCCACGGGCTTAGGGATCCGCGAGCACTTCGGGCTTCAGGGCAAGGACGTCGACATCTGGATGGGCACACTCAGCAAGGCGCTCGCCGGCTGCGGCGGCTACATCGCCGGCGAGACGGCGCTCATCGAGCACCTGAAGTTCCTGGCGCCCGGCTTTCTCTACAGCGTCGGCATGCCGCCGCCGGTCGCGGCCGCCTCACTCGCCGCGCTGCAGTGCATGCGGCGCGAACCCGAGCGTACCGCGACCCTGCGCGCGCGCGGCGCAATGTTCCTGGAACTTGCGCGTGCCGCCGGCATCGACACGGGCACGAGCGCGGGCTTCGCGGTGATACCGGCCATCGTGGGGAGTTCCATGCGCGCCGCGCGTCTCTCTGCCGCGCTGTTCGAGCGCGGCATCAACGTGCAGCCGATCCTCTATCCGGCGGTGCCGGAGAAGCTCGCTCGGTTGCGGTTTTTCATGTCCTGCGAGCACAGCGAGGCGGATATTCGAGCGGCAGTGGGTGCACTCGAGGCGGAGATGGAGCGGTAGGGAGGTTGGCCGACCGCGTCGACATATCGGTCACCCGCTCCAGCTTGATTGTAAGCGTCCGGTCCGAGCATAGTTGACTTGTCAGCCACCGTCATTCCACGGGGGAGCCCAAATCAAGGAGCAAATTTTAGCCAATCCAAGCAATGCCACAGTTACACCGGCAGAGATTAGAATTGCTGGGGGTTGTTGCTGAACTGCGAATAGATTTTGATAAAGCGCGGCTCCCGCGGCGGCAATAGCGACCGCACCGATGGTGAACATTGTCACCCCTCTGCTGTTCCCGTCCAATACCGATCGTGAGTAAAGCCACGAAAAGAGGTACGGAGCCCAGCCGAAGACAGAGATGACGATCATTATCCATCCCGCCCCGCGGCTGAAGGTATTGAAGTGCGGCGGTGATCCCGTCCACACGCTAAATGAACCGACTAAGGCTAAAAGTAAGTGCACGATCCGAATGCGTTGTCTGGCGTGAACGACCGCCTCGTACGCTTGGCCCGCGCTTTTAGAATTTGCCATTAGTCACGCCGCAATTTTATGCTGCATTTGTAGATCGGCGGCTATATTCCACGGCAGTAGTTCCTGGACGCGATTGATCGGATGCTCTGCGATATGGGCGAGCACGTAACGCAGATAACTTTCGGGGTCGATGCCGTTGAGTTTTGCGGTGCCAATGAGCGAGTAAATCGCCGCGGCGCGTTCGCCACCGCAATCGGCGCCAGCGAAGAGATAATTTTTCCTCCCGAGCGCTACCGCACGTAACGCCCGTTCTGCCGCGTTGTTATCAATCTCGATCCGGTCATTGTCTCGGTACCGAGTAAGAGCCTTCCATCGTGCGAGTGCATAAAGGATCGCGCCGGCCAAATCTGATTTTTTAGATAACTGCCTTACTGTGGCGATGAGCCAGCGGTGCAAATCGTTGAGAACAGGACCGGCGCGGGCCTGTCGCACTTGTTGGCGCACACCGGCCGGGTGACCACGGATCTCCGTCTCGATGCCGTACAGTTCGCCGATCCGTGCCAGCGCTTCGCGCGCGATGGGCGAGTCGGTGGCGATCTGGATGTCATAGAACTTCCTGCGAACGTGCGCCCAGCAGGCTGCTTCCTTGATTGGGTGCGCGGGATCCGCCTCGTTGTATAGTCGGTCGAATCCGGCATAGCCATCAGCCTGCAGAACCCCTTTGAAGTCCCGCAAATGGCGTCGAGGGTGTTCGCCTTTGCGATCGGGCGAGTAGGCGAACCAAACCGCCGGCGGTGTCTCATCGGCAGCAGATCGATCATCCCGCACGTAGGTCCATAACCGACCTTGGCGGGTCGTGCCGCGACCCGGACACAGCACCGGCACCCGTGTGTCGTCGGCATGAACCTTGTCGCCGCTGAGGACGTGACGGCTGATGGCGGTGACCAATGGCTCGAGCAATGCGCTTGCGGCGCCAACCCAATCAGCGAGAGTCGATCGGTCAAGATCGATCCCTTCCCGCGCGTAGATCTGACTTTGCCGATACAGGGGCAAGTGATCGCAGTACTTCGACACCAGTAATCCGGGACCCGCCAAACCGCGTGCAATCGGTCGTGAGGGCGCCTCGGCTTGGACGATCGTCTGGCACTTGGGGCAAGAGAGCTTGGGCCGAAGGTGTCGGATCACCTTGAAGTGGCTCGGTACATACTCGAGCATCTCGGCAACGTCTTCGCCTAAGGCGGCGAGCTCTGTGCCGCACTCGGGGCAGTTGCAGGCCGTCGCATGTAAGACCTTCTCACGCGGTAGGCTCTCCGGCAGCGGTCGGCGCACCGGCTTGAGTCGTTCCGGCACCACGGCTTTGACCGCCGCCGAGGCAGCGGCCTCACGCATCTCAAGGTCTTCCAAGGTGAGTTCGAGCTGCTCGATCTGCAGGGTGCTTGAGAGCAATCGCTCGCGTTGCTCGATGACGATCTGCTTTAAGATCTCGATGTCATTGGGCAGATCACTCATGCGTTGCATGAGTACTGATGTTACTCGACTCTTATGTTGGATGCACGCGAAAATGCCTATAAAATAAGGCTTCCATTACACCGCGAGCTGCGGCGTATGCGTTCTTCGCGGCCTTCGCCAATCGATACCTTCCAGCAACATCGATAACTGCGCGGCGCTCAAATGGACGGTCCCGCTGCTCGCTTGCGGCCACA
>Ga0181534_10002335_pt1 | contig 11808 bp, 9 predicted proteins | sample PEATcosm2014_Bin_37_FD_119758 | JGI IMG/M metagenome (GOLD analysis project Ga0181534, IMG submission 119758) | Peatland microbial communities from MTU Mesocosm Facility, Houghton, MI, USA - PEATcosm2014_Bin17_10_metaG | ecosystem: Environmental > Terrestrial > Soil > Wetlands > Peat | place...
ATCGTCGATCTCAAACGAGAGCGCGGCGGCCAGCCGGTACATATCGTCGCGCCCGTTGTGGTCCGCCAGCATTTCGAGCAGACCGGCCACCGCGCCGCGCTGCGCATGCGGCAGCATCTGATATTTAGGCTTGGCGCGGGGGGCCGCGGCGGGTTCCGGCTCCATCGACGGCGCCAGATCGGGCCGCGTGAGGACGCGGTAAATGTAGTCGACCAGGTTGGTGAAGCGCGCGTCTTTGCGGTCGCGCGGCCGCGCCAGCGCCACTTGGAAGTCGGTGCGGATGGTGGCCGGATTCCTGCCCAGCACGATGATGCGGTCGGCCAGCAGCACGGCCTCCTCGATATTGTGCGTGACCACGAAAACCGCGCGCGTGGGCATTTTGTGGCTCTGCCAAAGCTCCAGCAGCTCGCCGCGCAGGTTCTCGGCGGTGAGCACGTCGAGCGCGGAGAACGGCTCGTCCATGAACAACACCTCCGGCTCCACCACCAGCGCCCGCGCGAAGCCCACACGCTGTTTCATGCCTCCGGAAAGCTCCTTCGGATACGCGTTTTCGAAACCGTCCAGGCCCACCGTATCCAGGATCTTCACGCTGCGTGTGTTCCGCTCAGCCGCGGGGACGCCGCGCGCCTTCAGCGGCGCCGCGACATTTTCAAGCACCGTCAGCCATGGAAACAGGGCGAAGCTTTGAAACACAATTGAAACATTCTCACAAGGGCCGCCCACTTCGTGGCCATGATGGATCACTTCTCCGCCAGACGGCCGCGCCAAGCCGGTCAACATGCGCAGTAGTGTGGATTTACCGCTGCCCGATGGTCCCAGCACGGCCAGGATTTCGCCGGGATAAATGGCGAGATCCATGGGCGCGATGACTTGAATCTGGCCCTCGCCCTCCGCGCCGTAGGATTTCTCGACTTTGCGGGCTTCGATGATGGCTTGCATGGTGGGTCTTCATGAATCTAACACAGAAGGCAGGAGTCAGGAGACAGAAGTCAGGAGACAGAATGGGCACAAATCGTGGGGCAGACCTCCAGGTCTGTCAGGATGGGCCTGCGGCCCACGAATAGTGATGAAAACCAGGCTGGAGGGCGGGCAATTCTGCCCGCAGCCGGCTTTTTAGCCGGCTCCGGCCACCTGGAAAGGCGGCTGCGGCCAAGATTGGCCGCCCTCCAATTTCAGCCTTATCCTGGCACGAGAAGGCCGACGTGGACGTCGGCCCGCAGGACTGGAGTCCTGCCCCACAGTTGACGCGGGTGTCCGATATTGAGAAATTTATATGGCATTAGGCAATTTTGCAGGCCGGACAAGGATCCGTCCACGCCTGGAGATATGATTGATACCGATGCGCCTCCTTTCCGGCTTCATACTCTCCGCCGCCTGCGCCCTGACTGCCCAGGCCCAGCCTTACCGGGTGGCCATTCACTCGGGCGTCGCCGTTCCAATGCGCGACGGCGTCAAGCTCGTTGCCGACATATACCAGCCAGAGGCCGGAGGCAAATTCCCCGTGCTGCTGGAGCGCACCCCGTACAATCGCGCGGGCGGCGCAGGCTCGGCGGGCGCGATGGCCGCGCACGGCTATGTAGTCATCATTCAAGACACGCGCGGACGCTTCGACTCGCTAGGCGAGTTCTACCCTTTCCGCCACGAGAGCCAGGATGGCTACGACACCATCGAGTGGGCCGCTGGCCTGCCCTACGCCAATGGTAAGGTCGGCATGTTCGGCGGCTCTTACGTGGGCGCGACCCAGATGCTCGCGGCCATCGCTTCCCCGCCTCACCTGGTGGCCATTCAACCCTATGTGACGGCGTCGGAGTATTACGATGGCTGGACCTATCAGAACGGCGCGCTCATGCAATGGTTTGCCGAATCGTGGTCCAGCGGCCTGGCCGTGGATACGTTACGGATCAAAGCGGGCGCGCTGGAAGACCCGAAAGCGTGGGCCGCGCAATTGCCCGTGGATAGCTATCGCATGCTGGAACTGCCCCCGGTTTCCGCGCTCGCACCTTACTTCCACGATTGGGTGGCGCACGAACGCGATGACGACTACTGGCGGCCGTGGAAGATCTCCGATCACTACGCGGAAATGAACGTGAAGGCGCTGCATGCCGGCGGCTGGCACGACATCTTCCTGAAAGGCACCATTCAGAACTATGTGGGGATGCACAGCGCCTCACCCGCGCGCACCGACCAGCGCCTGATGCTGGGCCCTGGGCGCATGCCGCAACTTCGGACGAAGGTAAGGTCGGCGATGTCACCTTCGGCAAGAGCGCGGTGCTCGATTCCGACGGCACGATTCTGCGCTGGTACGATTACGCGCTGAAGGGCATGCGCAATGAGTACGCCACGGGCGCACCAGTGCGCCTGTTCATCATGGGCGAAAACGTCTGGCGCGACGAACAGGAGTTCCCGCTGGCGCGCACCCGGTACACGAACTACTATCTGCGGAATGGGGCACTCTCGACCGATGCGCCCGGCGCCGAAGAACCGGCGGCTTACGAATACGATCCGGCCAATCCGGTTCCCACCATCGGCGGACGGCTGTGCTGCGGCAATCAGCTTCCGCCCGGCCCTGCCGACCAGCGCCCCAACGAAGGCCGCGCCGACGTGCTGGTCTTCTCCACACCGCCCCTCGCCAAGGACGTGGAGGCGACCGGATGGGTAAAGGCTACTCTGTACGCCTCCAGCTCCGCGGTGGATACGGACTTCACCGCGCTGCTGGCGGATGTGGAACCCTCCGGTTACGCGCGCTTCCTGACCGACGGCATCGTGCGCGCACGCTATCGAAATTCGACCACGCGGGCGGAGCCGATCGAGCCCGGCAAGATCTACCCATACTCGATCGACCTATGGGCCACCAGCAACCTGTTCAAGGCCGGGCACCGCATCCGGCTGTATGTATCGAGCAGCAACTTTCCGCGCTTCAACCGGAACCTGAATACGGGCGAGCCGATTGCGGGGTCGACGCACGTGGTGAAGGCCAGTCAGCGGATCTATCACGACGCGCAACACCCTTCCGCCCTGGTACTGCCAGTGATTCCGCGGTAATTCGATCCTAGACTGCCATCCGGTCCGTGCACCCGCTCCCATAAATATGGGATACTGGCGTCATGAAGACCACCCTGGAGATCCCGGACCGAACCTTCCGCAAGGCCAAGGCCACCGCCGGTGCACTGGGAATTCCGTTGCGCGAGTATGTTACGCAGGCTGTCGAGGAGAAGCTCTCCCTAGGTCAACGCCCGGGCAAGCCGTGGCTCGAATGTGCGGGGGAGTTGGCCCATCTCCACAAGGAGACGAAGCGGATACAGCGGATCATCGACCAGGAATTCGAACAAATCGAGCCGGAGGACTTAACTTGATTCTGGACACGGATGCTCTTTCGGCATATCTGGACAAGGCGCCTGGAGCGGTTGAGGCCGTGTCCCAGGCGCGTGAGCTTGCGATCCCCGTCATTGTGGCCGGCGAGTTCGCGTTTGGTATCGCGCTATCTCGCCACCGCGATGCGTACGAAAGGTCGCTCCAACGAATGCTGGACCGATCGACTGTCCTCGATATTGGCATTGAGACCGCGCGGCATTACGCGGCTATCCGGCTGGAACTGAAGGCCGCTGGTAAGCCGATCCCGTCGAACGACGTTTGGATCGCCGCGCTGAGCCGGCAGCATTCGATGCCCATCATGAGCCGCGGCTCCCATTTTGACTTTGTGGGCGGGTTGAGACGGCGAACCTGGCAGTAGTCGAGGACGCAGTGCTTGAGCCCCCCGGGTTGACGCCAACGACCTACTGCACAGTGACGGTCACCTTCTCGATCGTCCTACCATACTGGTTGGTCGAATACAGGCCATAAGTGGTCGTCGCGGTGGGGTTCACGGCCACGCTGGTTCCACGTACCGGCCCCACCTGCGGGCTGATGATGTTGTAGATGGCCCCTGTCACGTTCCAACTCAGCGTAACCGCCTGGCCGGCGCTAACCGTCGGTGGATTGGCGGTGAAGCTGGTGACCGCGGGCGACGGCCCGGTCGGCACGGTGGACGGCGTGTAGATGGGGTCCATCAGGATCACGTCGAAATCGGATGCGGTGATGCTTTCGAGCGCGGCCAGGTCGTTGTTGTTCCAACTCGGGTCGGGCATGCCGGTGATGTAGATGGCGCTGCCGTTGTCCGCCAGGATCATGCCGTACTGCTGGAGCGCGGTCAGGATCACCTGGTTGTGCGGGGAAAACCCGGAGATATCGAAGCTGGCCTTCAGCCGCATGCGCATGCCCATGGGCGGCGCATTCGGATCGGTGGTGCTGGACGCCCAATGCGATGCGGGCGGCGTGAAAGCCTCCTGCGTGGTGGGCACGGTAAAGCGAACCGCATGGTTGATGACGCCGGCGGCCACTTCATCGTAGCGCACCAGGCCGGCGAAAACGGGCAGGCCGGCGGCATCGGCGGACGTCCACGTGTAAGGGCGCTGCTCGGGGATGGTCATGTCCCAGACGGCCGTCGAACCGGCGTACCAGGTGCCATCGCTGGTGGCCGAGTAATACAGCTCATAAAGCCAGCAACTGCCCTGGTCCAATACCAGCACGTGGCGGTCGCCGCCGCCCGGGTGCGGGTAGCCCTCGATCAGCGCATTGGGCGGGATGGGCATGGGGCCCGGGTCGCTCTCGCTCGGGTACTCGGTGATCTTCACCGGCACCAAAACCTGGGTGCCCGCCTCGATCTGATAGGGAATCCCGATGCTTGATCCATCGTATTCGCCGGATCCGAAATCGGGGTGCAGCGTGACGCTGGCGCCGATGTAGTTGATCAGGTTCGCGGAATTGGGGTCCACAGGCGCGTTGGCGATGTTCGTATTCCACAGGCTGGTGGGCCCAAATGGCACGAAGCCGTTCAAGGACGCCAGCGGACCCAGGCTCATGCCGGCACAGGTGCCGGCTTGGGCGAAGGCGGCGGTTGAAACGCAGAGAGGGAGTACTGCTAGAACTATGGTTCGCATGAGGCCATTGTGGCACCGGGGCGCATGTCTGTCCAACCGTCACTGGAATATTTAGCCCATACCCTCTGATACTATGACCGTTAAATGACACCCTCGATGCCACGCCGCCTTTGGCCCTGCCTGGCAGTACTGCTTCCGCTGGCGATGGCCGCCCAAAATTTCTCCCCCGGCAAGATGGACACGGTCCTCTATGGCGCGGCTTTCTATGAGGAATACATGCCCGAGGACCGCCTTGATACAGATGTCGAGTTGATGCAGCAGGCCGGCATCAGCGTAGTCCGCGTGGGCGAATCCACGTGGAGCGTTTGGGAGCCGCAGGATGGCCATTTCGAGTTCGCCTGGATGGACCGCATCGTCGAGCGCCTGGCGCGCGCGCACATTCGCGTGATCATGGGCACGCCCACCTATTCGATTCCGCCCTGGATGTTCAAAGCGCATCCCGAGATCCTGGTGACCCGGCTGGACGGCCAGAAGGCCACCTACGGCATTCGCCAGAATATGGATGTCACTAACCCCGATTTTCGGCGCTATGCCGAGCGCGTGATCCGCAAGATTGCCGAACATTATCGCGACAACCGCGCCATTATCGGTTATCAAATCGATAACGAGACCACTTCATATGGCACCGCTGGCCCAAATGTGCAGGCCGGATTCGTGCGCTACCTGCAAGAGAAGTTCGGCGCCATCGATCGTCTGAACAAGATCTGGGGGCTGGTCTATTGGGGCCAAAGCCTGCACGACTGGTCCGAGGTTCCGCCGCGGAATGGCATTCTGAATCCCGGGTGGAAGCTCGAATGGGACCGCTATCAGGATTCGCTGGCCACCAGCTACCTGGCGTGGCAGGCGGCGCTGGTGCGCGAATACCTGCGTCCCGATCAGTTCGTGATGCAGGATTTCGGCGGCGCGACGCGAGCGGACGTCAACGAATACGCCATATCGAAAAGCATCGACATCGTGGGAATCAATCCCTACCATCCGACGCAGGACCATTACGATGGCGAAGGCTCCAGCTATGGCGGAGACTTTGCGCGCTCGCTGAAAGGCACAAATTATCTCGTGACGGAAATCAACGCGCAGACCATCGGCTGGGATTCCCGCACGCAGTTTCCGCCCTACGACAGTCAACTGCGCCAGGATGTCTACCTGATGGCCTCGACCGGCGCCAACATGGTCGAATACTGGCACTGGCACTCGCTGCATTACGGGCAGGAAACTTATTGGAAGGGCGTGCTGTCGCACGATCTGGAGCCGGGCCGTGCGTATGCCGAAGTAGCGCGCACGGCGCATGAATTGCAGCAGATCGGGCCGCGGATCGTGGATCTGAAGGCATCCCACGCCGTCGCGCTGCTTTATTCCAACGATTCGCGCCGCGGCACGGACTATATGCCGTTCCTGATCTCGCAGCCTGCCGGCGACATGCCCTGGAGCCATCCGGGCGGTTACGACGTGGAATTGCGCCGATTGTACCGCGCGCTTTACCGCTTGAACGTGGGCGTGGATTTCGTTTTCCCCGAAACCGAGGACTTCAGCGCCTACAAAGTAGTGGTCGTGCCGCCGCTGTATATCGCGAGCGACGCGCTGTTGGGCCGCCTGGCCGAATATGCGCGCGCGGGCGGCCATCTGGTGCTGACGCTGAAGAGCGGCTTCTGCGACGAGTATTCCACGGTGCGCCATGTCATGGCGCCGGGACCGCTGCGGGAGGCCGCCGGCTTCCACTATCAAGAATTTTCCAATCTGGAGAAGCCGCTGGCGCTTCGGGGCGACCCATTCCATGCCGGCGCCGAAAACCAGGTCAGCGACTGGGCGGACATGCTGCTGCTCGACAAAGCCACGGCGCTGGCCTACTACGATCACCCGTTTTTCGGGAAGTATCCGGCGATTACCGAGAACCACTTCGGCCAGGGCGTGGTGACCTACGAAGGTTCCGTGCTCAGCGACGGGCTGCAGCGGAAGGTGCTGGAACACGTCCTCGAGCAGGCGCAACTGATCGGTCCGGACCAGAAATTGCCCGAGGCAGTGAGGGTGAAACATGGCGCCGGCCGCTCCGGCCAGACCATCCACTATTACTTTAATTTTTCCGCGGCGCCCCGGCAGATTGTTTACCCTTACGCCGCGGGGCAGGAGTTGCTGTCGAACCATCCGCTGGCCAGCGGCGGTCCTGTTAGCCTGGAACCCTGGGGTGTAGCCATCGTAGAGCAAGATCGGCCGTAATCGTGGGCTATGCGCATCATAACGGGCGCGCGATGCTAATAATCTCCGGGCTGGCATCGGTCAGCGGCTGCCGATCCCAATCTCCGAACTGCTCCTCGATCGCCAAGCCGGCGCTGGCCAGGAACGGGGACAGCAAGTCCGCATCGAGAAATCGCAGCGTGCTTCGACTGATCCGCGGCTGGACCCAAGCGGGGCTGGTGAAGGTGTGGGCGAAAGAAACGATTCTTCCGTCAAAGGGCGTCTCAACCTGGGTGGTCATGCGCACGGTTTCGCCTGCCGCGCCGGTCGCCTCGACAGCGTTCTCCGGTGTCCAGCCCTCCCACGCGCGCGCCAGCGGATTGCGAGTTTCGAAAGCAAAACGACCATTTCCGTTAAGGGCCGAGCGAATTGCAGCGAGCGAAACCCGGAGATCTTCGTCCTCGACGATGGCCTGAAAGGTATGGCCGGTCATGACCACGAGGTCGAATTCCCGCGCCCAGGTGGTGGAGGCGAGATCGCCGAGGAACCACTCGATATCCCGCCGCTGACGCGCCTGCGCCAGCATGCCGGCCGCCGGATCCAGCCCGCATAGCCGGCCATTATGACCGGACCGGCGGGCCGCTTGTAACAGTGCGCCCGTCCCGCAGCCGGCATCGAGCACCGTCTCCGCCGACATCACCAACGGCAGGTAGAAGTCGAAATCTTTCTCTGGGACTGCGGCCACCACGCGTCGTACAGCACGGCGAGATCGGCGTCGGAGTACAGGCGGTCGGCCACGGCGTATCCTGTCACACCATTTTAAGCCGGAACGTTCGAAGGCGTCCGCGATCGCGAAATCTGATATCTTGGATCGATTCCATGCGCGAGTTCATCGGGGATCTCGCTTACGCAGCCCGCGCGCTGCGCCACAATCCGGGCTTTGCCACAATCGCCGTCCTGTTGTTGGCATTAGGAATCGGCGCCAACGCGCTGGTCTTCACCCTGGTGGACCGAGTCCTGCTGCGCCCGTTACCCTTCCGCGATCCCGCGCGCCTGGCGGCCATCTGGGAGACCACTCACGACTGGGACCCCAAGGTTTTCGCCTGCTATCGCGATGTGGATACGTTCGACCGCCAAAGCCGCTCGTTCGATGGGATCGCCGGATGGCAGTGGGCCGAATACACACTCACCGGGCGCGGCGATCCGCGCCGCGTGTTGGGCGAAATGGCAACCGCGCGCTTTTTTCAGATTCTTGGCGTGCCTGCCGCGCAAGGCCGCACCTTTGGCCCGGACGACTTGAATCGCGGTCCGGCGGTGGTGCTGAGCGATGCCGGATGGAGGGCGCTGTTCGGCGGCGCGCCGGACGCCATAGGGCAGGCGCTGACACTGGATGGGACGCCTTACACCGTGCTCGGTATCATGCCGCGCGGTTTTGAGTTTTACCCGAGGCAAGCTCTCTTTTGGACGTTGCTCACGCCCGCCGACGTGGAGCGCCAAGGCAGCGCCAAATTCCATGGGATGGGTGCGGTGGGCCGGTTGCGTCCAGGCGTCTCGATGGCCGCGGCCGAGGCCGAGATCGCCGCTTTGCGGGCCGCGCTCGAGCGGGCCGACCCGGACGAGATGGCGCATGCTGGCGCCATGGTGCGCGGTTTACAGGACGAACTCACCTGGCTGGCGGGGCGCGGACTGCGCTCCGGCCTGTTGCTGCTTTTCGCGGCCGTGGCATTCCTTCTGCTGATCGCGTGTGCCAACAGCGCTAATCTGCTCGCCGGCCGGGCCCTGGAGCGACGGCGCGAAATCGCCATCCGCACTGCGCTGGGGGCTGGACGGGGGCGCCTGGTCCGCCAGATCCTCACCGAGAACCTGCTGCTCTGCGGGCTGGGAGCGACGGCGGGCGTGCTGCTGGCATACGGCGGCCTAAGCTATCTTCTCGCCGTGCAGCCTTTGGAGTTGCCGGTTGGCGTGCCGGCGAAGAATGTTCCGTTGGATTGGCGCGCACTGGCTTTCGCCGCGGCTCTGACCTTATTCACCGCCGTCCTCTCCGGACTGCTGCCGGCCTTGCAAGCGTCCCGGCTGAAGCTCCCCGATTTGCTGAAGCAGGGCGGCCGCGGGGGGTCGAGCGGCCGGGCCGAGCAGCGCTCCCGTAGCATGCTCGCGATCCTCGAGGTGGCCCTATCGTTAACCTTGCTCACCGGCGCGGCGCTGCTGATCGAGAGCTTCGTTCGATTGCGTGCCGAGCCGCTCGGATACCGCCTGGATGGTCTGGTGTTTGCGCGCCTCGATCTGCGGAAGGCCGGCTATCCAACGCTCGACGACCGTGTGCTTTTTTGCGGCAAGTTGACGCAATCGCTGTCGGCCCTGCCGGCGCTCGAAACCGCGCTGCAATCCACGCAGTTGGTGCATGCGGAGACCGAAGGAGGCCGTGCGGCGCGCGAGACCAGCTTCATCGCGGCCGTGCTTATCTTTCCGGAATACTTCCGGGTGACGGGCTTACCGCTGGCCGCCGGCCGGGGGTTCGGACCCCTGGATAATGCCCAAGGCGAGCCCGTGGCCATCGTGGATCGGGAGTTCGCGCGCCGCTATTTCGCGGTCCAGGACCCTGTAGGAAAGCACATCAGGCTGGGCGAAACCGGCGATTCGCCCTGGCGCACCGTTGTCGGCGTGACCGGCAATATCAAGGAGACGAACCCGTTCGACGAAATGCACTGGAAGGTCCAGCCGCACGTTTACTTGCCCTTCCCGCAAAGCGACCCGCGCGGCGGGCGCCAGTTGATGCTGATGATGCGCGCGGGCGGGCGTTGGCTAGGCGCGGAGGACCGGCCGCTTGACACGCTGGTGGCCGCACTGCGTCATGCAGTCCGCCAGGTCGATCCCGCGCTGCCACTTTCCGAGGTTGCCGGCATGCGGCAGTTCCTCAACGAATATGCATTTTCAAAGCCGGGTTTCCGGGCCGTGCTGTTGGGCGCCTTCGCCGCTATAGCGTTATTGATGGCCGCCATTGGCCTCTATGGCGTGCTCTCGCAACTGGTGAGCGAGCGCCGGCGGGAACTGGGCGTGCGCATGGCCCTGGGCGCATCGCCGGGCCATGTGGTCGGGTTGGTCGTGCGGCGCAGCCTGCTGCTGACGGCCATTGGAATCGTGGTTGGAGCGGTGATGGCGGTGGCGGGCATGCGGCTGCTGCGTGGTTTTCTGCTCACCGGTCCGAGCCGCCCAGTGGTGTTCGGCGCGGTGGCCGCGTTGATGCTGGCGATCGCGCTGGTGACCGGCGGCGCCCCTGCCTGGCGCGCGGCACGCATCGATCCGGCTGAGGCGTTGCGGGAAGACTGAAGCGACGCTGGAACTGCGCGCGGCGTTATCCTGGGGCCATGGATCTGACGACGGTTCGCCTGGAGATTCCCGAAGGCGGCAACGTGATTCTGGGGCAGACGCACTTCATCAAGTCGGTCGAAGACTTGTACGAAGCGCTGGTGAACACCGTGCCGAATCTGAAGTTCGGCATCGCCTTCAACGAGGCTTCCGGCCCTTGCCTGACGCGCGTGGACGGCAACGACGACGAGTTGAAGGCCATCGCAACGCGCAACGCCGCGGCCATCGCCGCCGGCCATATCTTCGCGATCGCCCTGCGCGACGGCTACCCGATCAACGTACTGGGCCGCATCAAGGAGGTGCCCGAGGTCTGCGCGATTTTCTGCGCTACTGCCAATCCGGTGGAGGTGGTGGTGGCCCAGACCGAGCAGGGCCGCGGCGTGCTGGGAGTGATCGACGGCTTTCCGCCCAAGGGCGTGGAGACCGAAGCCGACGCGCGCGCCCGCCACGATTTTCTGCGCATGATCGGCTACAAGCGGTGAGCTGGCGCGAGCGTTTGCGGGAAGGCGTGGCTATCCCCGCGCACCCGCTGGCGCTGACCGCCGCGCACCGGCTGGATGAGCGCCGCCAGCGCGCTCTGACGCGCTACTATCTGGCCGCGGGCGCGGGCGGCGTGGCGGTGGGCGTGCACACCACGCAATTCGAGATCCGCGACCCGCGCTTCGGGTTGTTTGAACCCGTGCTGGCGCTGGCGATGGAGGAGTTGCGCGCCTCCGATGACGCCGCCGATCTGGTGAAGGTCGCGGGCATTGTGGGCCGCACGCCGCAGGCGGTGCGGGAGGCGGAATTCGCCGCGCGCAACGGTTACGACCTGGGCCTGCTGAGCCTGGGCGCATGGCGCGATGCGCCGATTCCCGAACTGCTGGCGCACGCCCGCGCGGTGGCCGAAGCGATCCCGCTGTGCGGATTCTATCTGCAGCCGGCGGTGGGCGGCCGTCCACTGCCCTATGCATTCTGGCGGGAGTTTGCGGGGATGCCGCGCGTGTTGGCTATCAAGATTGCGCCGTTCAACCGCTACCAGACCCTGGACGTGCTGCGCGCGGTGGCGGATTCCGGGCGCGCGGAGGAGATCGCGCTCTATACCGGGAACGACGACAGCATCGTTACGGATCTGCTCACCCCGTTCCGTTTCGGCGCGCGCACTTTGCGCATAGCCGGCGGCTTGTTGGGGCAGTGGGCCGTGTGGACCCTGCGCGCGGTCCGGATGCTGGAACGGATCCACGCGGAGCGCGATGGCAAGCCCCTGGCGGCATCCTGGCTGACTCTGGGCGCGGAAATCACCGATGCAAACGCGGCG
>Ga0181534_10002336_pt1 | contig 11807 bp, 10 predicted proteins | sample PEATcosm2014_Bin_37_FD_119758 | JGI IMG/M metagenome (GOLD analysis project Ga0181534, IMG submission 119758) | Peatland microbial communities from MTU Mesocosm Facility, Houghton, MI, USA - PEATcosm2014_Bin17_10_metaG | ecosystem: Environmental > Terrestrial > Soil > Wetlands > Peat | place...
AAAAGGAACTGGCACCGGTGTCGCTCGAAATCATCGACGACAGCGCCAAACACGCAGGTCACGCGGGTGCTCGCGAAGGCGGCCATTTCCGGGTCGTGGTGGTTGCCGAGGCTTTCAAAGGGCTTTCGCAACTCCAACGCCACCGGCGTGTCTATGCAGCCGTCGATTCGCTCATGGGTCATGCGAGTCCCGAGCTGAGGATACATGCGTTGAACATTGTTGCCCGCACTCCTGAAGAATCACTTTAACTACTGTCTCTAACTTACTGAGAACCAAGCATGAATTATTCGAGAATCCTCCTGCTGGCCGGTCTGGTCGGCCTGGCGTCCTGCCAACAGAACAACGGCGCCAGCAGTGCCAACCTGAGCGAGCCGTCGGACAACTCCCCCGCGGTCGCAACCGTGAACGGCAACAAGATCACGCAGAACTTCTTTGAGCAGTACATCAAGGCCATCACCGGCGGCAAAGCAGCGAGCGATTTGAGCGCCGAACAGCGCAACCAGGCGCTCGACAACCTCGTCCGCGCACAGGTCGTCGGACAGCAGGCTGTGAAGGACGGTGTCGACAAGGCGCCGGACACTGCCGCGCTCCTCGAGCTGACCCGCCTAAATGTTCTGCAACAGGCCGTTGCCGAGAAGTACCTGAAGGACAAGAAGCCGACGGAGCAGGAGCTGCGCGCCGAATACGAAACGCAGGTCAGCCAGCTCTCGAAGCAGGAGTACCACGCCAAGCACATTCTGGTTGCGACCGAGCCGTTCGCACAGAAAGTGATCGAAAGCCTGGCGAAGGGCGCCAAGTTCGAGGATTTGGCCAAAAAGGAGTCCATGGACTCGTCCAAGGACAATGGCGGCGATCTCGGCTGGTTTACGCCTGACAAGATGGTCAAGCCGTTCGCAGACGCAGTCCTGGCCCTGAAGGCGGGCGAGTACACCAAGAAGCCCGTTCAAACGCAGTACGGCTGGCACGTCATCGAGCTGGTCGAAACCCGCGATCTTCAGCCGCCCACCTACGACAGCGTCCGTCAGCGCCTCGAGCAGGTTGTTCAGGCCAAGAAGATCAAGGCCTATACGGATGACCTGGAGCGCAGCGCCAAGATCGAGAAGAAGCTGCCGGAAGACAAGAAGGCCGATGCCGCCAAGCCGGACGAGAAAAAGCCGGCAAGCTGAACAAACGTTAACGTTCAAAGCTGATTGGTTTGCTTGTATGGGGGTCTTCGGACCCCCATATGCTTTCTAACGTGTTCCTTCTGTAAGCCCTCAGCCAGGGAATGCGTTTTGCTTGAACGTAAGAGGAAATCAGAGGTCTAATCGAATAGACCTCGAGGCCGTGCCGGCGACCTGATAAATGCCGGCGTCGGAGTAAGTAACATGAAGATGAAGGGCGCCTTGTTAAGTAAAAACTCCACGCTGTGGGGGTTGGCTCTGGCCGCACTCATGGCGGTGGGCTCACCCGCATTTGCTCAACACGGCGGTGGCGGTGGTGGGCACGGTGGCGGTGGTGGTGGCGGATTTCACGGCGGCGGTGGCGGCGGTGGTGGTTTCCACGGCGGCGGCGGCCATATGGGTGGTGGATTCGCCGGTGGCCATGCGGGTGGCTTCCGCGGCGGCCCTGCGGGTGGCTTCGGCGGCCACGCCGGTGGCTTCGTAGGCAGCCGGCCCGGGTTTACCGGTAGCCGCGCCTATTCGGGCGTAAGCGTGCATTACGCTCCCCGGGTCGGTTATTCATCCGGATTCAGGGCCGGCGCTGGTTTCTCAGCGGCCCACGCGTCTGGATTCGCGAGTCGGGCCGCCTATGCAGGTCATCCGGGTTATGGATACGGGTGGGGTCACGGCGGATTCGGTTGGCATCGCCCGTACTGGGGCGGTGGGTATTGGCACGGTGGCTACTGGCCGCGCGCCTACTACGGTTGGAGCTACCCCTGGTTCTTGGGCGTGCTGCCAGCGGTCTACGCGACGTACTGGTGGGGCGGAATTCCCTACTACTACGCTAACGATGTCTATTACACGTGGAATACCGGGTACAACGGCTACGTTGTGACGGATCCTCCGCCGACTGATGCAGCAGACGGTGATGGGTCGGCTGGGAACGGCACTTATGACTCTGCTGAGCCTGGTGACGTTCAGTCCAACAGCTCCAACGTCGGTGGATCGAACAACGTGTATGCCTACCCGAAGGATGGCCAGAGTGACGAGCAGCAATCCACCGATCGTTACGAGTGCCACAAATGGGCGGTAGCGCAGAGCGGCTTCGATCCTACGCAGACGTCGCGAGCCACAGGCAACTCGGGTGACTATCGGCGTGCGATGGCGGCCTGCTTGGACGGGCGAGGCTACAGCGCCAAGTAAAGACGGCACGCGCCCTCAGCGATCGGCGCGGAACGGCGCCAGTGACACGGAAAAGGGACGGTTAACCCCGTCCCTTTTTCTTGGCGTTAGCCAAAAGCTCGGTGAAGCGGGTCTCGTCCAGGGTTTCGATTCCTAACTCTTCAGCCTTCTTGGCTTTAGACCCCGCCTCTGCGCCTACGACGACGTAGCGCGTCTTCTTGGACACACTACCGGATACCTTGCCACCTAACGCGATTAAGGCTTCCTGAGCCTCCTCGCGGCTCATAGAGGACAGCGTGCCGGTAATCACAAACGTCATTCCGGCCAGCGGCTGGCCCTCGACGCTCGGCCGCACGACGTCCTGCCAATGAACGCCCTCCTTCTGCAGCCGCCCTATCACCTTCCGATGATCAGGCGAGGCAACAAAGGCGGCAACGTGGGCCGCGACAATAGGGCCGATATCCGGAACCTGTTGGATCTCGTCTTCGGAGGCGGCCAGCAGCTTGTCCAGGCTGCCGAAATGCTGTGCCAAGGCAAGCGCCGTCGCTTCGCCGACATCACGAATGCCCAGAGCGAACAGGAAGCGCGGCAAAGTTGTGTCTTTGCTCTTGGCAATCGCATCAATCAGCTTCTCCGCTGACTTCTCGCCCATCCGCTCCAGCTCGGTCAGCTGCTCTGCGGTCAGCGCGTACAAGTCAGCCGGCGATTTGACGAGACCCGCGGCTACGAGTTGCTCGACGATCTTGTCGCCCAGCCCCTCGATGTCCATGGCACGGCGCCCCGCGAAGTGCCGCAAGGCTTCCTGGCGCTGAGCCGGGCAAGTGAACTCGTTAGTACACCGCGCAGCAGCCTCGCCCTCTTCCCGAGCCACTTCAGACCCACAAGCGGGACATTTAGTCGGCAGCTCTACCTGCGGAGCGTCGTCCGACAAGTGCTTAACGACCCGGACGATTTGCGGAATCACGTCGCCCGCGCGACGAACGATCACCGTGTCCCCTACACGCACATCCTTACGCCGCACTTCATCGATGTTATGAAGAGTGACGTTGGTAACAGTCACTCCGCCCACAAACACGGGCTCGAGTCTGGCAACGGGTGTCAGCTGACCCGTGCGGCCGACTTGAAATTCAATTTCCGCCACGGTGGTCGTGGCCTCCTCCGCCGGGAATTTGTGGGCGGTGGCCCAACGGGGCGCGCGCGATACGAAACCTAAGCGCTCTTGATCGGATCGGCTGTTGAGTTTGTAAACGACGCCGTCGATCTGATACGTCAGGGTTTCGCGCTTCCGGCCAATGGTCTCGAAAAAATCCAAAAGACCGCGCACCCCCGTCACCAGGTGGGCTTCAGGGGACACGGGCAGGCCCCACTTCTCGAAGGCCTTCAGTAATTCCCACTGGGTATCCGGGAGGCTGCCACCTTCAACGATGCCGATGGCATAGAAGAACATGTCGAGTGGACGCTTGGCTGTGATACGCGGATCGAGCTGCCTCAAGCTCCCTGCGGCAGAGTTGCGCGGGTTGACGTACGTCTTCTCGCCCTGTGCGCGAAGCTCGCGATTCATGCGCTCAAAGCCCTTGATGGGCATGAACACTTCGCCCCGCACCTCCACCACCTTGGGCGGATGTCCCTTCAACTTGTGAGGAACCTTGTGGATGGTGCGAACGTTCGCGGTAACGTCCTCGCCCTTTACGCCGTCGCCACGAGTTGCGGCGCGCGTTAGCAGGCCGTCTTGGTAGATAACCGTGACAGCGAGCCCATCGAGTTTGGGCTCGGCGACATATTCGAGATTCGTAGGTGCCGCAGCCCCCAGTCGCTCATGAATCCGTCGATCAAACGCAATCACATCCTCGTCGGTGAATGCGTTATCCAGCGACAGCATCGGCACCTTATGAGTGACGGTGCCAAAAGCACTGACCGCTTCTCCGGACACATGTTGGGTAGGTGAATCCGCAGTGATCAGATCGGGGCACTGCGTCTCCAGAGCACGCAGCTCGATCATCAACTTATCGTACTCCGCGTCCGGAAGCTCCGGGTCATCGAGGACGTAGTATTGATAGTCTGCCTGCTTGATCTGTTGCCGCAGCTCGGCAACCCGCCGTTCGGCGTCGCGCTTCACGACTTCGCCTCTGCCCCCAGAGAATCCCGAAGGGCCTGAACACGCATGGGAGTCAGAGGCCCGCCCTTGTCATCCTGCAATGCGCCCTCGAGGCGCTCGTTCAGCATGCGAGCCGTCAACAGCAGCTCTTCGAATGCTTTTTGCGGACTCTTGGGTCCTGGCAGCACGGCGATCAGACTCAATCCGATGAACCGCTGCGTATCCATGGTTTCAATATCAAACGTGCCCGGCTTGGACAGGTTCGAGGCGCTCAGGACAGCGCGGTTGTTGGCGTCGGGTTTGTGGAAGATGTCAAAGTCGCCGAGGATGAAGCCTTCGGCTGCCAGTGCCTGGCGCAGCAGGTTGCCTCGGAAGCGATCGGGCGGACGCGCCACCAGGCGGAGCGACACGATTGTCCGCTGATCCTCGGGTGGCCATTCAACAATAGGTTTGACGATTTCAGTGGGCGGCGGCGGTACCTCCGCTGCGAGCGGCGCATCGACGACCCGCATTTCGCCGACTTCCTCGGCCACTTCCTCCAGCTCGTCGTCCTCAAAGTCCGGCTCGCCATCGACGCGCAAGCCGATCAGGGAATCATCGGGGACTTCAACAACAGGCAGTTCCTTGGGCGATGTCGGCTCGCGCTCAACATGCACGATCGGTGGAGGTGTCGACGCCTGCGTACGTGCGTCCGTACGAATCTCAGGCAGCGTCAGCGAAGGCTCACGAGCCGTATCCGAGGCCCAACTATCAGTGACAGCCGTACGCGGCTCCTCACTAATATGAGGTGCCTGACGGGAAGCCTGGTGGGGCCGCCGTCGTTCCCACCAAGCGAGAACCACGACAAACAGCACACCAATGATGAGCAGCGTCCAGCGCAGCTCCGGCATCACACTTCCCCAGAAGATTAGACAGCCGCGAGGCGCATCGCCTCGTCGACGTCTACAGCAACGAGACGGGACACACCGGGCTCATGCATCGTCACACCCACGAGCTGAGACGCGAGCTCCATCGTCGTCTTGTTGTGAGTAATGAAGATGAACTGTACCCGCTGCGACATATCTCTCACGATATCGCAGAATCGACCGACATTGTGCTCATCCAGAGGCGCGTCCACCTCATCCAGAAGACAGAAGGGCGCCGGATTTAGGTCGAAAATGGAGAACACCAGCGACACCGCGGTCAGGGCTTTCTCACCGCCCGACAGCAGATGAATGGTGCTGTTCTTCTTGCCGGGAGGACGGGCCATGACCGCTACGCCCGCCGTGAGGATGTCATCGCCGACCAGTTCCAGGTAGGCATGACCGCCGCCAAACAGCCGCGGAAACTTCTCCTTCATGCCGGCATTGACCTTCTCGAAGGTCTCCTCAAACCGCGTCCGTGTCTCCTTGTCGATCCGCCGCATGGCCTGATCGAGGGTGTCCAGTGCGGAAGTGAGATCGGTGAACTGCCGATCGAGGTATTCCTTGCGCTCGGTCTGCTCCTTCAGTTCATCGATGGCGGCGAGGTTGACCTGGCCGAGCTTCTCCACGTCGGCGCGCACCTGGGTGAGCAGATGCTCCCAGTTGGGCACGTTGGCATCCTCGGCAAGGTTCTGCTGAACCTCCTCCAGGATCATCTGCGTCTCGGCAAACTGCTCGGCGATAGATTCGCGCCGTACGCGCGTTTCCTGCGCGGCCAAACGAGCGGTGTCCATCGCTTCGCGCGCTTCGTTGACCAACCTCTCCGAAGTCAGACGCTTCTCATCGAGCGATCGCAGATCAGCATCCGCTTCTTCCAGCGAGCGCCGGGCGATCGACAACTCCGACTCCACTTCCAGGCGGGTAGCGAGCGAATCATCCAATCTTGATTCGAGCTGCAGGATCGGTTCGTCGCCGCCGGCCAACTCAGCTTCCAACTCGTCGCGGCGCCGCGCCGCGGCGGCCCGCTGATCCAGCATCCGATTGACACCAACAGCCATCGAGCTTTCCGTGGAGCGACGGGACTCAATCTTGACGAGCAGATCGCGCGCGGCGACCTGAGCGGCCTGTGCACGAGCGCGCGCGGTCGTTACTGCCTCACGGCGCTCTTCGCGTTCACTTTCGAGCTCATGCTTGCGCGAGTCGAGCTCGCTCAACATGTAAAGACCTCGATCCAGTTCCGCGGACGCGCGCGCCAGTGCATCAGCAGCCGCGCCCCTCTCCTGCGCAACGTCCGCAGCCTCTTCATCCAGCCGCTCTCTGCGCAGCACGGATTCCTGCGCCTTGGCGCGGGTAGCTTCGAGTTGGCCCAGCAATTCGGCGTGGCGGCGGTGAGTTGCCTGGATGCCGGATTGCGCGTGCTCGCGCTCGGATTCGGCCTCTACCAGGGATTCACGGACTGCCGCGAGGTGGGCTTCAACTTCGGTTACGCGCTCCTCAGCGATGGCGACTGTCGAGCGCAGTGCCTTCAGACGATTCTCGCGCTCGATCACACCTGCATGGACATCGGGTCCGCGACTGACACGCAGCCAATCCCTTCCGAGCCACTCGCCGGTGCGAGTGATAATGGATTGTCCGGGCTTCAGGGAGTCGCGGGCCAACAAGGCATCTGACAACGTTTCCGCCGTCAACACGCAGGCGAGAGTTGAAGGAACTGATCCGCTGACCTTCGAGGCGAGGCTGTCGCCGGACGCTTCGCCGGCCTTCCCTGACTCAACCAGTGCAACACGGCCCTTCGCGAGCTTGCCCAGCGCTTCGGCCAACGGATCGAGTCCGTCAACGCACACGGCTTCGAGGTAGTCGCCGAGCGCAGTCTCGACCGCACGCTCCCAACCCGCCTGTACCTCCAATGTTTCCGCTACACGCGGCCGCTGAGAGAGTCCGGCGCCGGCCAGCCAGTCAGCAGCGCTCCCGGCATCGCGGGTCAGCGCAGCTTTTTGCAGTGCTTCGAGTGATGTCCGCTCAGCACGAGCTTTCTCGCGCTCAGCACGGGCGGTCTCCAACCGCTTCTCCGCCGCGAGCTGCTCGGCACGAAGAGACTGAACCTGCTCCAGCGCCACCTTCAGCGACCTGTTCAACTCGTCGGCAGCAGTGCGCGCCTCCGCTTCCTGCTCAGTCAGCAGTGAGAGTTGCTCACTCGAATCCTGAGCAGCGAGCGCATCACGCTCGAGCGCGAGTCGATCCGCCTGCGCTGCATGGCGGCGCAATTGGTTTTCCAGCTGCTCTATGCGGGCGCGCTCGACCTGCGTGGTCTGATTGGCTGAACCCAACGCTCTATTAAATTGTTCCCAGCGCTGCTGCCATTCCTGCAGCTGCCGCTCAGCCGCGTCCAGCGCTTCCGCGGCGGCGCCTTCGGCCAACCGCACGCCCTCAATCTCCGGTGCGAGGCGGTCAATTTCATCGCGCAGATCAGCGAGTTGCCGTTCGTCACGCTCGATGAGCGACGCAAGATCCGCCAACGTGGCATGCGCTTGAGCGAGATCCGTTTTCTGACGCTCACGCAGCGAGCGAGCGTGTTTGACGTTCTGTTCCAGTCGGGAGATCTCGGCGCCGACCTCGTAGTACCGGCCCTGCACCGCTGCGACGCGATCACTCTGATCGGTATGGAAAGCGCGCTGCTTTTCGATCGCGGCTTCGGCTGAACGTTGGTCAGCCAACGCGGCCTGCATCGCCATCTCGCGCTCGCGCATCGCACTATCGTGGACTTCAAAACCGCCATCGAGATCGCGCAATCGCAGTGCCAACAGCTCGGCGGTCAGCCGCCGCTCCTGGTCCTTGAAACCCTGATAACGACGCGCGGTCGCCGCTTGTCTTTGCAGGTGCCGGATCTGCTTTTCGATCTCGTCGCGCAGATCCTGCAGGCGTTCGAGGTTCTCGCGGGTTTCCGCGACGCGGCTTTCCGTTTCCTTGCGTCGTTCTTTATAACGGGAGATTCCGGCGGCTTCCTCGATGAAGGCGCGCATGTCATCGGCCTTCGATTCGATGACACGCGAGATCATGCCCTGCTCGATGATCGCGTAGCTGCGCGCACCCAACCCGGTGCCCAGGAAAAGATTCGTGATGTCCTTGCGGCGGCAGCGCGCGGAATTGATGAAATAGCCCGACGAGCCATCGCGCGAAACCTGACGCTTCAGCGACACCTCGTTGTAGTTCGCGTACATGCCACCGAGCTTGCCGTCGGAGTTATCGAACACGAGCTCCACGGACGCGGTGCCAACAGGCTTGCGCGCAGTGGAGCCGTTGAAGACGACGTCCGCCATGTTGTCACCGCGAAGATGCTTCGCGGACAGCTCACCCATTACCCAGCGCACGGCGTCGATGACGTTCGACTTGCCGCACCCGTTCGGGCCGACGACACCTGTGAGATTGCTGGGAAAGCTGACCTGGGTGGGATCTACAAACGATTTGAATCCGGCGAGCTTGATTTTGGTCAGCCGCATCTACGCACCTGCTTCGAAATTAGCCGCGTAGTGTAAAGTAACTGCCATGCCTTCTAAACCTTCCAGTGATCTCGAGACCTTCCCCAATCCGTCCGATCGCGACTACACGATCCGCATGCAGATTCCGGAGTTCAGCTGCCTGTGTCCAAAAACAGGCCAGCCGGATTTCGCTACCCTGGATCTCGAATTCGTCCCCGATCAACGCTGTGTGGAGCTGAAATCACTCAAGTTATATATCTGGTCGTTCCGCGATCGCGGCGCCTTTCACGAGGCTGTGACGAACGAGATCGCTGACTATTTGACGCAGGTGATGGACCCCCGTTTCCTACGCCTGACGGCCCGGTTCAATGTCCGTGGGGGGATCTACACCACGGTCGTCGTCGAGCGGCGACAGGCGTCCTGGAAGCCCCCCATGCCCGTTACGCTCCCTTAGCGACGCTAACCCATAGACACAGGGGGCTTCGCTTGTATAATCCCGCGTCCTTTATGAGCCAGAGGCTTTTTTAGAGGAGCGAAGATGCCGGCCAAGAAACCCGCGCCAAAAGCCGCGAAGGGTAAGAAGGCGGCAAGCCGACCACCGGTACACAAGCCGACGGTGGCCCGCAAGCCCGCAGAGCGCGTCCAGGCCGAGCGCTTTCAGGACGCGGTCGTGCCTAAAAAGGCCGATCCGCCCCGTTCAACCCCCACGACGGAAGAAAGAATCGAGATGCGAAAGGCTGTAGAGCCGGATTCCGAGACCCTCGATGCGCCAGAGCCGGGTGCGTCGGGTCACATAGTAGTACCGCCGCGTGCGAACCCCGTTCTCCAATCCGCCGCTGACTCCGATGACAGCGACGCGATTGAGCCGGGAAGCCTGCTGGCCGGCCCCCGTAACGTTCAGCCGTATATCGTCAAGCGTGGCGAGCTCTACATGGGCAAGCCACAGCTCGAGCACTTCAGGCAGATCCTGAACAGCTGGAAAAAGGACCTCATGGTCGAGGTGGATCGAACCGTCTCGCACATGAAGGATGAGGCAGCGAACTTCCCTGATCCCAACGATCGAGCGACGCAGGAAGAGGAATTCAGCCTCGAGCTGCGTACCCGCGATCGTGAGCGCAAGCTGATCCGCAAGATCGACGAAGCGCTGAAGCGGATTGAGGACGGGTCGTACGGCTACTGCCTGGAAACCGGTGAGGAGATAGGCGTGAAGCGCCTCGAAGCCCGCCCGGTGGCGACCCTGAGCATCGAGGCTCAGGAGCGGCGCGAGCGCCGCGAACGTCAGTACGGCGACCGAGACGACCGGTACCGCTGATCGGCTCGCTGCCGATCCCGACCTCGCGGTGGCCCTGGACCGCGAGCGTCATCGCACACCTCCCTATGTAGGCCGCTTCGCGCCCTCGCCCACGGGCGATCTGCACCTGGGGTCACTCCTGGCTGCGGTCGGTAGTTATCTGGACGCACGCCACCACGGCGGCCGCTGGCTCGTTCGGATCGAAGACCTCGACACACCTCGTGTCATACCCGGCAGCGCTGATCGCATCCTGCGCACGCTGGAGGGTTTTGGTCTGCACTGGGATGGTGATGTCATATATCAAAGCCAACGCAACGACGTATACGTCGCCGCTCTAGACCAACTCCAAAAAGCCGGACTCACTTTCCAATGCAGTTGCTCACGCCGCGAGTTGGCCGGCAACGAAGAGACCGGCTACCCGGGCATCTGCCGTGCCGGACCAACTCGTCCGGGGGTTGCAACAGCGACGCGTTTTGGGGTTCCCCCCGAGCATGTGGTTCTTTTCGACGATGCAGTACAAGGCCCTTGCTCATTCAGCACCCCTGAGCTTGGCGATATTGTAATCAAGCGCAAGGACGGAATTTTTGCTTACCAACTCGCTGTAAGCGTCGACGATGCTTCGCAACAGGTCACTAACGTGGTGCGCGGCGCCGATTTGCTGCTCAGCACGGCGTGGCAGATTTTGCTGCAAAGAGCACTCGCACTGCCCACTCCAGGGTATGCGCATCTACCGCTCGTAGTGGAGCAAAACCAGGAAAAACTCGGGAAATCGAGGCATTCCGTACCTGTTGAGCCGCGGTACGCGGCGGCGTACCTGACAGCTGTGCTGCGCATGCTCAATCAGCAGCCGCCGCCGGAGTTGGAAAACGACACGCCGGCACGGCTGCTGGCATGGGCAGCAAGCAATTGGCGGATGGTAGCGCTAGCACGTGTGCGCAGTGTCACGGCCCGTGACACTGCGCACGCAAAATAGTTGGGTTCAATGCGGAATATGGACTAAGGTAGGTAGCCACGCCGATCCTGACGCCCTGGGACTGGGAACGTCCTGCTTACACACGAGGGCAGTGAGAATGAGCGAACCGCGAACGATCAAGAAGTATCCCAACAGAAGGTTGTACGACACGGTTGAGAGTCGTTACATCACGCTTGCCGACATTCGGAGGTTGGTTATCGATCGAATTGATTTCGTGGTCATGGACAAGAAAACGCAGGAGGACATTACCCGCTCGATTCTGTTGCAAGTGATCGCTGAACAGGAACATGGCGGCGAACCGTTGATGAGTCGGGACTTTCTCTCGCAGATCATTCGCTCCTACGGCGGTGCGATGCAGGGAATGATCGGAAGCTACCTCGAACAGAGCCTGAAGCTCTTTGCGAGTCAGCAACGCGACGCTCGTGAGCGAATCAAGAGCGTGGGCGATCCGGAGTCCGCTGAAGCCGTCAATCACCTTGCGCAGCGCAATTATCAGCGCTGGCGTTCGGTGCAGGACGAAATCTACCGCACGCTCATGAATGCAGCGGCGCGCGGCAGATCCGAGGTCGAGACATTGGAAGGTCAGTAATTCAGCTACCTTGCCGATGACAAAGATGCCCCTGGGGGTCTCGGGGGCATCGCATCATCTGCCGGGTGTGCAGCCGAATCGCTAGATCCGCTACCCGGGTAATCACTACCCGGGTCCGGTTTTTCAGGCGGCGTCGACGTCCCGCATGGACAGGCGG
>Ga0181534_10002338_pt1 | contig 11801 bp, 9 predicted proteins | sample PEATcosm2014_Bin_37_FD_119758 | JGI IMG/M metagenome (GOLD analysis project Ga0181534, IMG submission 119758) | Peatland microbial communities from MTU Mesocosm Facility, Houghton, MI, USA - PEATcosm2014_Bin17_10_metaG | ecosystem: Environmental > Terrestrial > Soil > Wetlands > Peat | place...
CCTCCCCGGTTCACCGTACGAACCTGGTGGGCCGTGTACACGGTGCCTTTGATCCCGCCGACATGGACCAAATGACCGTCCTGCTGGAAGCGGACCGATAGGGCGCCCTCGTCGTTGCCTCGCGATGGCAGGGGCTATAGACTTGCCGCCCCCGGCAGGGGTGCTAGGTTGCGCGGTTAGCTCAGCGGTAGAGCACTGCTTTCACACGGCAGGGGCCACTGGTTCGATCCCAGTACCGCGCACCAGATTAATCAATGACTTAGGGTCTCCTCTGCCTCCGTTGCAAGGAACCCCCGGCCCATGTCCGTAGTTACCCGTTTTGCCCCCAGTCCCACCGGCATGCTGCACGTAGGCGGCGTCCGGACAGCGCTTTTCAGCTGGCTGTACGCCAGGCGCATGGGAGGCAAATTCATCCTGCGCATCGAGGATACCGACCGCGAGAGGTCTACCGATGAAGCGGTGCGCGTCATCCTGGACGGCATGAAGTGGTGCAACCTCGACGCCGACGAGGGCCCGTATTACCAGACCCAGCGGTTCGATCGCTACAAGGAAGTCATCCGCGGCATGTTGGATGACGGCAATGCCTACCATTGCTACTGCACCAAGCAGGAGCTGGACGCAATGCGCGAACAGCAGATCGCTCGGAAGGAAAAACCACGCTACACGGGTATCTGCCGCGATCGTACGACGCCGCGCGAAGGTGTGAACCCGGTAGTGCGATTCCGTAATCCGACCGACGGTGCGGTGGTTGTCGAGGATCTGGTGCACGGATCGGTCACGTTCCAGAATACCGAGCTCGATGATCTGATCATCGCGCGATCCGACGGCACACCAACCTATAACTTCTGCGTGGTCGTCGACGACATGGACATGAACGTGACCCATGTCATTCGCGGCGATGACCATCTCAACAACACGCCACGCCAGATGAACATGTTGCTGGCGTTGGGCGCGAAGCCGCCGGTGTATGCGCACGTGCCCATGATTCTGGGCCCTGATGGCGCGAAGCTGTCCAAGCGGCACGGCGCCGTGAGTGTGTTGCAGTATGAGGAGGAGGGCTTCCTGCCGGATGCGTTGCTGAACTATCTCGTGCGCCTGGGCTGGTCTCACGGCGACCAGGAGATCTTCACGCGCGAGGAGATGATCGCGGCTTTTGACATCCACGATGTCAACAAGGCCGCCTCCGCGTTCAACCCCGAAAAGCTGCTGTGGCTCAACCAACAGCACATGATGCGGGCACAACCCGCCACGCTGATCCCGCACCTGCAATATCAGTTGGCGCGGCTCGGCCTGCAGAGCGATGACCGGGCGCTGCTCGAAGGAGTCATCGTGGCGCAACGCGAGCGGGCGAAGACCATGAAGGAGATGGCCCAGAACAGCCGCTTCTTCTTTACGGACAACCTCGAGATGGACCCCAAGGCTGTCGCCAAGCATCTCACTCCCGCGGCGCTGCCGATGTTGCAAAAGGTGCGCGAGCGTCTGGCAGCCGTGACGGACTGGTCAACGGCGACGATTCACATGGCCCTCAATGACCTGGCGACGGAGTTGCAGGCCGGCTTGGGCAAAGTGGCTCAGCCGTTGCGGGTTGCCGTGGCGGGATCAGCCGTTTCTCCGCCAATCGACGCCACACTGGCGCTTCTGGGTCGTGAGCGTACGCTGACCCGAATTGACGCCGCCTTGAAGGTACAGTCCTAGCAATGGCGATCGGGACGGCCCGCAGCGTGCTGTTGCTGGCCGTTCTGTTGTATGTCGGCGTTATTGCCTGGTTCGCGCCCCCGGTTATCCAGGACTTTCCGAACCACCTGGCGCGTGCGCTCATCATGGACGACCTGATCTTCCATCATGGCGCCCAGTTCGGATCCGACTACCAGTATCACTTTCTATTCACGCCCTATGTTCTGGGTGATTTGATTCTTGCCGCGCTGACGGCCGTAGTCGGAGTGACTGCCGCCGGCGGGATGTGGGTGATTCTCACGTTTCTGTCTCTGCCGCTCGGCCTGTTGGCCTATCTGCGCGCCCGGCAGACATCTCCCGACGTCACGGTGTTGATGTTATTGATCAGCCTCTATCTGGGCACTGACACTTTCTTCATCATGGGATTCACGGAGTTCAGGCTGTCGGTCGCTGTTGTGTTTGCGGCGCTGGCCCTGATGGAGCTCCTGAGAAAGCGGTGGTCGACGATTTACTACGTTGCGTTCGTCGCAGTGGTCATCGCTTCTTACCTGACCCATCTGGCTGCGACCGTGTTCATCGGTGCCGCTGTGGGTGCCTCCGCGGCCTGGCGAGTGGGGTTGCGGCAGGCCAGGGTTGGTCGCGAAATACTGATGATTGCGCCTGTTGCGGTGATGATTGGGTGGCACGAGTGGGTGGCTATCGGTTTTCGCCGGCCTACGGACCAGGTCAATGAGTTTTCCGTCTGGGGAACTCCCGTGACGAAGATTCAGCGTCTGGTGTGGGACTTTCTCAGATACAACACGTACCAGGAACTGGTCGTTCTGGCCTTGTTCGTTGCAGTCCTGGTGTTTTCTTTACGGGACCGGCTGTTTCGCAAGAGTGCCCAGGTGCTCGAGCCGTGGGCGTACGCGGTGGTGTTCCTGATTCTGTATTTCGCGCTGCCGTTCGACCAGACCGAGGCGTCGTATATCGACGTGCGGGCGCTCGCCTTGGTGCCCGTGTTTCTCATCCTCGGCCTGCTCAATATGCCGCGACGAGCCACCAGCACAGGGGTTGCCGCTCAGTATTTCGTCATTGCGCTGGTAGCCGCCAATCTCGCCGTCCTGACTTTCCATTTCCGCAAGAGCAGCCTCTGGCTGGCGCAATATCGGGCCGTGGTGGCCCAAATCCCTGCCCACAGCACCGTGCTTCCCATCTACACCGGCATCAAAAACCGCAATCTCTACGCAAACCTGCACGTGGGCTCCTTCGCGGTGATAGACCGCGACGCGCTGATCCCGTACCAGTTCAGCGGCGACGTCGGCTCCCCGATGAAGTATTTCCGCTATGCAAACCGGCCATATGCCCCCACGGAGTTCTGGTACAACGAGAAACGGGACCTCAACGTCGACTGGCCGCGTGTCCGCGCGACCTACCAGTACGCGCTGATCATGAAACCCTTCGTACCCACCCGAATTCCCCTTCAGGGACGGGTAGTTGCGCAAAACGACACCGCCGAGCTGCTGGCGATCGACCCCTCTGCGCGCTAGCGCTTTTCAACCGGCCGATTTCTGGTATTCTCGCGACCCTCGGTAAGTACGGGGCTATAGCTCAGCTGGGAGAGCGCATCCATGGCATGGATGAGGTCGTCGGTTCGATCCCGACTAGCTCCACCATCACCCCTTCCGCCCGCTTCCTACATCGTCCTCTAGCGTCCACAAAACGCTGCAATTTGAGGTATTTCCGGTCCACAGTGATCCTGGGCAGTCGATTGACAGCCGGGCAAGGGCGGGGGTAAGTATGGGGGTAAGCGCCGGTTGCGGAGTGCTGTTACCCCCATGCTCACCGACAACTCCATCCGTACTGCCAAGCCTCGCGAGAAGCCCTACAAAATGGCCGACAGCGGCGGTTTATTCCTTTTGATTCACCCGTCCGGTGCGCCCTGCGTCTTGCTCCCTTGGTATTCGTGCGCCCTGGAGAGTTGCGCATGGCCGAGTGGACTGAGTTCCGTCTCGATGATGCAGAGTGGCGCATACCGGCGGAACGCATGAAGGCGCGCGTTCTGCACATCGTGCCGCTATCTACACAGGCGATTTCGATTTTGCGAGACCTTCAGCAATTCTCCGGCTCCGGGCGCTATCTGTTCCCGTCGGTCCGCACCCCGACTCGTCCAATGTCCAACAACACACTGACCGCTGGCTTGAGACGTCTTGGTTACACGACGGACGATCAGACCGCACATGGTTTTCGCAGTATGGCAAGCACACTGCTCAACGAGCAGGGTTGGAATCCTGACGCGATTGAGCGCCAGCTAGCGCGCGGGGAGCGTGACGAAGTGCGCGCGGCGTACAACTACGCCCAACATCTTCCTGAGCAGCGCAAGATGATGCAGGCGTGGGCCGATTACCTCGATTCACTGCGCGCCGGTGCCGAAGTCGTTCCATTCGAGCGCAGGGCGTGATTCAAGCGTAAGAGCGCGCCTCCTCAGTCCCCGGAGAGGGCCAAGTACATTCCGACGGTAATTAAGATCAACGATGCCAGGCTGGCGAGCTTTTTGTAGAGCGAGCTTCGGATTCGTCCCGCCTTCGCATCACGGTAGATATCGCTGATGTTGCGATGCCCCTGACTCCGCAGCTCTGACCAACTGAACGTCGTCGCAGACAGTAGGCCACCAGCGATGACGATTAGTGTGCTCGACCTCATCGGTTCGGCCTCCAAATCCATGAATATTCCCGGTCAGAAAAGCTCAACAGCCATGAACCCCCATTAAATGCAAGGTGGGCTCGATCCGGTCTCGGAGTTATCTTTGTGAATCCTGGGGCACGAGTTGCTGATCGAGCCGAAGCTTTATTTCGTCTAGTTGCATCACGCTACCTTGCTTGGTCGTATACAACGCCTTGAGAAACGCTTGATCCCAGCTGCTTAATCCCGTAGGTCGTGCTGTTTCCGTCTTACCGAACAGATGCAGAATCGTAGGAGCGGGCCCCGGCTCCGCATCTTCGCGAATCTCCGCCAAGCCTGTCATTGCGATGTAATCTGCCAGTTGTCCGATATTGAGGTCGTTGATGTGGCCCAAGTCCACGACCATGATAACGGACTGAATCTCCCTCACTTCTTCCCAGTAAAGTTTCGAGCGCAGACCGCCGTTCGAGCAGGATGGGTATGTAAAGCCTCCCGCGTCGGCAATTGTCATCGCGCCGTCGCCGCACCCGGCGTTCGCGTTGTACCAGATACGTACGGGTCGATCTGTGTGGACGAAATGTTTTACACCGCCTATCCCGCGGATTCTGTTGAAAAGGCCAGGGCTTCGTGCCCACCACTTTTCCAACAGGCGCTCAGGCTCCGTCGTCGCCACGATGAGGAAGTTGGGTTTGCACGCTTCTGGAGCAAGCGGCGCAGCCGAGTCTCTCGCAACCTGAGACAAGCGTGCCAGTATGAATTCACCCCTGTCGCGAGGCAATCCCGCTACGAGGGGGCAGATCGGCGGTTGCCAACGCCCGGCTGACTCTTTCCTGCCAGGTATTGTCAGCGACGAGACGAACTGACTAATCTGGTTTTCAATGAGCCTGCGTTGTCTCTGCGCTTCGACGGTAACCACGTCAAGGTCCGACTTTCCAGGCTCGGAACTCGGCTGCTGATCCGGCGCAGAAGTCTGCGGAGAACCGGCCGCGATACCATCCGCAAGCAGCAACAGAAAAGCCAGCGCACTTGCACACAACTGGGCTTTACGTCCGCAGCGTGAGCTGCTTGCCGGATAATGCGAAGCGAGCGCGCATCGAATTTGCCTTATCAAGGGCTTCGCCAGCATGGAGCAACTATATGCGTGAAGCGGCATCACAGGCCATCTAGGCACTGTCGTGACATTAGTCGAGATTTCTATCGACTCGCACTGCAATTGGCCAAACGCGCAGCTTTTCAATTTGCTTCAGCCGCTCGCTTACATCAAAACTGCCTAGCGCATCACCCAGCGCATCAGCTCATCCGGCTCGATCCCAGCCGCCTTCGCGATTTCGATAAATTCGAGCACGTCCACCTCTCGCTCGCCAGCTTCGATTCGCCATACGAAGTTATTTGTTCTACCGATTCTTTTGGCGAATTCCCGCTGACTGTCCCCCCGTGCCGTTCCTCGCCTCCACGATAGCCGCGATCAGGGCCTTGTGACGTTTGCTGCGTAGATGAGTTCCCATGGGCGCCTCGGTTTCTGTGGCGCCTCATTTTTGGCAGCAATTGGGCCTGCCTCAGTGTTGGCAGCACCATAGGATGGCTAGGTCCGAGCGGTCCCCCAGGGCTCGGTCGATCTTTTATTTATCAGTTGCAGGCGGAGCGGCGCTTATCTCACAACATCAGAATTGGCGAACGGGGACACCCGCGTTCAAATCAGCCGGTTGAAACGCGAGCAGAGCCGTCGCTGAATTGCCTCGGGCTTGCGAACACCGCGGCGCGGAAGATCATGGCGCGCGGCAGGTCTGAGACATGCAGCAGAAAGAGGTTCGTTCCGATGTAACCGTCCGCGGCGTGATGAAATGCCACGCGACGGAGACCCGTGGGTATCAGCGGCTAACGCTGTCCAACATCACGCGTGTGATTGCGGAGCGCTGTGTCGTCGACGCTTGCGACGTCCCATATAGCCCACTCAGAAACGCCTCATCCCAGTTAGTGAGCTCACTCGGTGCAGACTGATCTGCACTGCGTGTTGCGAAAAGCTGCAGAATCGAGGGAGCCCTGCCGATATCCGCGTCGGGAGACAGCTGGGCAAAGCCGACCATGGCGATGTAATCCGCCAGTTGACCGTACTGCACGCCCTCCAAGTGATGCGAATTGACTATCACGAGAACCGAATCGAGCACGTGGAGATCGGTGAACTTGATACGCGAGTCAATGGCATGCTGATTCGTGTTCTTGAGCCGGTTTGCACCCAGATCGAATGGCGAGCCGCTGTTCAGTGACATTCCGTTCTGAGCGGTCAGGCTGACGTTGTACCAAACACGGACGGGGCGATCCTTCTCGATGAAACCGCGCTTGGGAGTGATTTCACCGGCATCAAAGGCACGGTCGTCACGCTTGCGCCACCCGTCTATCAAGTTCTCCGGGTCGGGCGTCAGCACCACGTACAAGTTGGGTTGGCATTTTTCCCCCGCCAACGGCACATGAGCATTCCGTGCGACATCGGATAATCGGGCAAGCACGAATTCGGATGAGTCTTTGCTGAGTCCGGCGATCAGCGGACAAACGGGTTGATTCCACCGCCTCAGCGATCCTGACCCTTCCCACGTAGTGTCATCAGTGGAGAAAGAGTGGGTGATATTTCTGACGAATTCGGATATCTGCTTTTCGAGTTCTTCACGGCGGCCCTTGATGACTACCGTGGGGTCCTTCTCAGTAGGCGGTTCTGCCGCATGCACCCGGTCGGTTAGGAACCCTGCAGCGAGGAGGGCCAATGCAAGTCGCAAGGGCAACATGAGGCGTTCCTTTTCCATTACACCTGCGCCAAATCTACCTTAACAGCGGAGCGAATGCGCAAATCGCCGCGCCCACCCGGCGGGACTCGAATCCACTGCCGCCGCTTATAAGACCTGATGACCCATCCACAGCTGGGAGGATTCACCAGGTGGTAATTTAGGGGGTAACTATGGCGTGGTTGTAGATTTCCACAGGTAAATCAATAGCATAGTCGGCTTTGTAATTCCTCTCCCGGCACCGCCAATGGACCGAGGTTCCGTGGGGGTATTTGTGGGGGTAACTTCGTCGAACGAGGCAAAGGAAACGGCTAAAAAAGGCCGAACTCAACAGCCGAGCAGGAATTGGGGTAGGTGCAGGTCGCCGAGTGCCGTTACCCCCGGCTGTATTGGCTGCCAGTTCGCACTAGGATTGACTAACGCGGATTCGTAAGAGGAGTGAAGCCGTGACCGAGTTGAACCGGATAACAAAAAACCAACTCGTCATGGACGGAAAGGCTTGCATCCGCGGCATGCGCGTTACTGTTGGCATGATCGTCGGGCAGATTGGCGCGGGTCGCCGCATTGACGAGCTACTGTCGGACTATCCCTACTTGGAGCGCGAGGACATCTTGCAAGCACTGCGGTATGCCGCATGGCGGATGGAAGAACGAGAGATTGGACTTGCTCGCGCATGAAGCTCCTGGTTGACATGAATCTTTCGCGGCCAGCACGCGGCACGTGTTGCAGCGAAGTCGAATATCGTTCGGCTCCTGCGTCCAGGAATTCAGGCGTTACCGGCCCCATCGTTTGACCTGACAGTTGTCCGTGGTCAGCACACCGGTCAAAGGCTAAAAAGGCAGTCTCATTTGCCGGCTATAGCACTGCGTGCTATAGCCGGTGAGGCTCGTCAGTGCCGGTTTACAAGACGCGCTTTTTCAGTCGCTGGGCGCGAAAGTGTGAATTGCGATGGCGAAGAAACGCTCAAAGATACTTGATGCCGTCCATGAGGGGGCTACACGGCTTTATGTAGCGGGAGCCATCGATCAGATGACCATGCGCGAGTTTGACCGTGCGTGCCTTTCTCCTGTGCCACCCCTGCGCGCGTCTGACATCAGGCGCATTCGCGCGAAAGCTCATGTCAGTCAGGCGGTTTTCGCGGCCGTCCTGAACACGAGCGTTTCAACCGTGCAGAAGTGGGAGATCGGTCAGAAACGACCCACGGGCACGGCCCTCAAGCTGCTGCATTTGGTGCAGAAGATGGGGTTTGAAGCAGTGATGTGCTGATTCAGCCGAAAGTAAACGCATACGCCTGAACCCCCGCGTCCAGGAATTCAATCGTGAACGTATGCCGATGAATCTCCCCCGCCGGCTGACGGATGAGTTGGTACAGGCGTTGGTCCGTAACGACTCCGGCGCCGGTGGCGTCCGTGTCGGTGCCGTGACTGGCGCCTGGGTCTGCGCCATCGATGCGCACGCGAAACCGCACAGGTTTCCCGCTGGGTCCTGGGCCGAGCACCAGGTGTAAATCGCGCGCCTGGAATCGGAACACGATCGAGCCGTGGGGCGTGTCGAGCGTGCCTTTCTCCTCGTCAACCGTCCACTTACCCGTCAACGCCCATTGATTGACTTCGAGTTGGGCAGGGGCCTTGTAGTCCGTAGATTGATCGGGCACCACGCCCGAGGGTGAGCTGAAGTGTTCCGCTCTCGCATAACCAACATACGTCTCGGGCGACAGCATGTTGTCTTCGTCGGCGGCGGCCTGTACGCCCTTGGCGCCGGCAACCGAGATCCCCGCTGGCGGCAGATCCTTGAAGCCGGCTTCCGTCAGCAACTCCCGAAGAGTCTGTTCCGACTCCGGGTAACCGCCTTCGCCAAAGTGATGGCCACGGATGTTGCCCTTGGCGTCGATGAAGTAGTGGGCCGGCCAGTACTGATTGTCGAACGCTCGCCAGATCTCATAGTTGCTATCCAGCGCAACCGGATAAGTCACGTTGAGGTCATGGACCGCGCGTTGCACGTTGCCCACATCCTTTTCAAAAGCAAACTCAGGCGAATGGACCCCAATGACCACCAGCCCATGGTCCTTGTACTTCTGATACCACCCGTTCACATACGGCAGTGAGCGCAAGCAGTTGATACAGGAGTACGTCCAGAAGTCGATCAACACGACCTTGCCCTGCAACCCCTCACGGGTAAGGGGCGCGGAGTTGATCCAACCGGTGGCGCCGCTCAACGCCGGGAGTTGGCCCTCGACGGGGAGTTTGCCCCCGGCAGGCGTTTTCTGAGATACGGGTGCCGGTGAGGGAGGCCGAATCTTCCCAATCAATGATTGTTCAATGCTATCCGTGCTAGCCAGCGACACCCGTGTGAGAAACCCACTGTCCAACCCTAACGCTATCGCCGCCACTCCAATCAGCACGGCCACGCCCAACGCGCGCCGCACCCATTCCCCAGCGCCCAAGCCTCTCTTCATTGCCGCAAACACCCGGCCCCCAGCCAGCAGCGCAACGGCCAACGACGCCGCAGCGCCCGCGGCATAGGCAAATAGCAGCAACGTCGTATGAGCGCTCGGCCCTGAAAGGGCAGCGCCCGTCAAAACCAGCCCCAGGATGGGTCCCGCGCACGGCGCCCAGAGCAATCCCGTCGCCACCCCAATGAGGAGGGACGCCCGAATTCCATTGTGAGCCTGCCCACGGTCAGGCCCGCCAATCTCGCGGGCCCCCGAATTAGCCTGCCCCTCGGTAAGTCGGTTCCCCAGCGCCACAAAAGGCCGTGCGAACAGGTCCGCCAGCCTTCGAGACAGCAGCGTCAGCGCGAACGCCGTCAGAAGCACCAGGGCCGCAACGCGGCCATATTGATTGATATGAACGGCCCAGGACCCGCCGACCGCCGCTAAAGTCGCGATTGCCGCAAACGTCAGTGCCATACCTGCCAGCAAAGGCAGCCCGCTCTTCAGAAATGGCTGCTCAGCTCGCGCGAACACGAAGGGGAGCACGGGCAGAATGCACGGGCTCAGGATCGTCAGCATGCCGCCCAGGAACACCAAAAATACGAGTGTCATCTAGTCCTTCCGACTGAACCTCATCACCTGATGAGACCGGTGGGACGGGGCTTTAATTGCAGTCTGGCAGCGACCGGCCCCCGGGCCGGGCTGCCAGACCCGAGCCGCTAAAACGCCTGGGTCATCCCCACAAAGTACCCGCGTCGCGGCCCGAATTGCGGCGCACCGACGCCAATCCCGGTCCCGTCCCGGATCTCGTACTTTTTATCCAGTGCATTGATCACATCAAACCGCGCCGTCAGTCCGTGCGCGCCCTGGCGATCAAAGTCGTGGCTGATTCCCAGATTGATCTGCTCGTAGTACGGCAGCCGGTCGCCGTTCGGAATGCCTTGTCCGTCCGGCAGCACGAGGTCCCGCCGTAGTCCGGAACCCAGCAGCAGGTCGCCGCTGATCCGCGTTCCCATCCACTCATAGGAGGCGCCGGCTGAAGCCGTTACCTGTTGCTCGTGATCGAGGTGGATGTAGTGATTCGCAATCCAGTCGAGGTCCGCGGGGGCGAAATTGAACTGTCCGGTGACGATGTCCTTACCGATCGCCCGTTGCACCGCGAAGTTGGCGTAGGACTGGAAATGGCCCACGGAATAGTTGACCGTGAACTCCACGCCATACACCTGCCCGTCGGCGTAGTTGAAGGGTGTCAGGATGATGGGAGCCCCGAATTGTCCCTCGTCGATCAGGTCGGTTGACTGCTTGAAGTAGCTGTCGAGCCCGACAGTCAGCTCCTTCGAGATCTGCTGTTGTACGCCGATATCGTAGTAGTTCGACCGTTCCGCCTGCACGAGATCGCCGCTCGTGACGGCGGGCGCCGCCGTGGTATTGAGGAATCTCTGGATCGACTCGTTCCCAACCAGCTCGAACGGCGGCGGCGAGAAGAACCGGGAATAGCCGGCGTGAACCGTCGTAGTGGGTGTGGCTTTCCACACTAAGTTGGCGCGCGGGCTCACCTGACTGCCGCTGCTGAACGCGTGATAGTGGTCAAAGCGCAGGCCGTAGTTGAACGTCAACACCGGCAGGATCTGCCACTCATCCTGCACATAGGCGCTTTCGATGGTCTGCGAATTCCGGGTGTCGTCCACGATGCTGAGAGGGATATCGCTGGTTTGCACACCGGCATCGTCTGTCGGCAGAACATCCGACGTCGTGTTGCTGGTGAGTCTGTCCAACTGTACGTACACCCCCGCACGAAGCGTGTGGGTGTCCGTCAGCAGGTAAGCGCCATCGCTCTGGAATCCATAGGCGACGTCCTTCTTGTATGCCCGCTGCGAGAGGCCATCGAACAACAGATCGCCCAACTGCGGGTCCGGAGAGAAACTGAGGCTGGAAAAACGGGTGATCAACGAGGTCTGCAGGCTCAAGTTCCCCTGTGAATGCTGCCAGCTCAGGGTCGCAAAGTGGGTCAGCTCACGCTGGTTCTCATCCAGATCGCTGCTGGAGAAATCCGACACGCCGTTGACCGTGAGCCCGGGACCGAGCTCGGCCGCTGTGAGCCCGCGGCGGTTCGGAATCTGGAAGCGGTCATCCGAGCTGCCGAAAATGAAGGTCACCCGGTTGTGCTCATCAAAGATGTGCTCGAGGTAGCCAAAGCCGTGAAACTGCTTGGTGTGGTCGTGCAGGGGATTTGATGAGCCGTCGGGGGACTCGATCCCCAG